>WOR8_10004162_pt1 | contig 14130 bp, 12 predicted proteins | sample DeeMarSeWOR38_10_FD_19890 | JGI IMG/M metagenome (IMG submission 19890) | reverse complement strand
GAGCAATACGGAGCCATGGAGCACACCATTGTGGTAGTGGCTTCGGCTGACGATGCTGCGGCTTTGCAGTATATCGCTCCTTATTCTGGTTGCGCCATTGGCGAAGAGTTCATGGAAACCGGGCGTGACGCGCTGGTTGTTTATGATGACCTTTCTAAACACGCCTGGGCTTACCGTCAGGTTTCCCTGCTCCTGCGCCGCCCGCCGGGACGCGAAGCGTATCCTGGCGACCTGTTTTATTTGCACTCCCGCCTGCTCGAACGCGCTGCACGCGTTTCTGAGAATTACGCGGTTGTCAAGAACGACTTTGAGGGTGAAACGGTTGCGAAAGAAGATGCAGTGGACGGCAAAGTTTACAGTGGTCCGATGGCCAAACATGATGCCGAAAAGGCCACTACGGAAAAAGGTGATGGCTTCAAGATTGCCAAAGTTGCTGGCTCAGGAGGTTCCCTGACTGCGTTACCAATCATTGAAACTTTGCTCGGCGATGTTTCAGCGTATGTTCCCACCAATGTGATTTCGATTACAGATGGACAGATTTATCTGGAAGCAAACTTGTTTAATGCTGGCATTCGCCCTGGTGTGAACGTGGGTATTTCCGTTTCCCGTGTGGGTGGCGCCGCGCAGACCAAGGCCATGCGTCAGGTTGCTGGCCGTCTGCGCTTGGACATGGCTGCCTATCGCGAACTGGCGGCCTTTGCGCAGTTCGGTTCTGACTTGGACAAGGCTACCCAGGGGCAACTCAATCGCGGTCGCCGTATGCAGGAGATCTTGAAACAACCGCAATACCAGCCAGTTTCCCTGGAGCATCAGGTGATGGTGATCTTTGCAGGCACGCAAGGCTTTGCTAGCGAGGTGCCTGTCGAAAAGACGCGCCAATGGGAGACGGATTTGATCAAATTCCTGGATACATCCCATCCTGAACTTGGCAAAGACATTCTTGATGAAGGCCGAATTACAGAAGAAACTGAAAAGAGCCTGCGCGCAGCACTGGATACATTCAAGTCTACCTGGCAGGCGTAGAGAATCGCGGAGTAGATAATTATGGCTTCCGCACGAGAGATGCGGCTCCGTATTCGGAGCGTAAAAAATATATCGCAGGTGACGCGTGCTTTGCAGGCGGTCAGCGCCAGCAAGGTCCGCAAGGCGATTGAGGCCTTGATGGCCACACGTCCTTACGCCAGCAAAGCCTGGCAGGTGCTCGCTCATATTGCCGAGCAACCTGGCCGCGAAACCCTGCATCCATTGCTCACCACACGCGATGAGATCAAGAATACCCTGGCGGTTGTTATCAGTGGTGACCGCGGACTCGCGGGGGCTTATAACACGAACCTGATCCGGTATGTGTTCCGCCAATTTAACGGCTGGCAGACCCCGGTCAAGTATGTTGCGGTGGGACGCAAGGGAAGAGACTTGCTCCTGCGTCGGCGTCAGAACGTTATGGCGGAATTCAGCAAATTGCCTGCCGCCCCGTCATTCTCAGATGTCTCTGCCATTGGCCGTCTGGCTGTGGAAGAGTACCTGAGCGGCAATGCGGATGAAGTCTATCTGGTGTATACCGATTACTTCAACATGGTCAAGCAGGAACCGACTATGAGAAAATTGCTGCCGTTGGAAGTGGATGCCGGGGAAGGGCGCGTTGAAGAATTTGATTCTGCCAAGCATTCATCCGCAGCTTATATTTATGAACCAGCCGAAAGCGAAATTCTGGATGAGATCATCCCGCGCTTTACGGCTTTGCAGGTCTACCAGGCTGTTTTAGAATCGCTCGCTTCGGAACATGCAGCCCGCATGGTTGCCATGCGCAATGCAACCGAAAATGCGAACGAACTGGTGACCGGACTACAATTGGAATACAACAAAGTACGTCAGCAATCAATTACAAGTGATATGCTCGACATTGCGGGCGGCGCTGAAGCGTTAGCTCAGGCAACAACTCAAAATGCTGGAGGCAAGAATGGCTAAATCTACTGGACGCGTTGTTCAGGTTCTTGGTGGTGTGGTTGATGTGGCGTTCCCAGATGGGGACTTGCCCGAACTATATGAAGCGATCAGTGTGGAACGTGAAGGCCAAGAGCCGCTTATTCTGGAAGTCCAGAAGCATCTGGGCGACAACTGGGTGCGTACTGTTGCAATGGCTTCAACCGATGGTTTGCAGCGTAGCGTTCCGGCAGTGTCAACCGATGCGCCCATCAAGGTCCCGGTTGGACTTTCTACGCTTGGCCGAATCTTTAACGTGCTTGGCCAGCCTATCGATGAAGCTGGCACGGTTGAAGCAGAAGCTTACTATCCCATCCATCGTTTAGCTCCGCCCTTTGATGAGCAGTCCACTAGTGTGCAGATCTTCGAGACCGGTATCAAAGTCATTGACCTGATTGCTCCGTTTACCAAAGGTGGTAAGACCGGCATCTTCGGTGGCGCTGGTGTAGGCAAGACAGTTGTTATCACCGAGTTGATCTCTTCTATTGCGCGCGTGCACAAAGGCAACTCTGTGTTTGCTGGTGTGGGCGAACGTACTCGTGAAGGGACTGCGCTCTTCCGCGAAATGATCGAATCTGGTGTTATGAAAGACACCGTTATGGTCTTTGGCCAAATGAACGAGCCCCCTGGAGTGCGTTTGCGTGTGGCGCTTTCAGCGCTGGCGATGGCGGAATATTTCCGCGATCAGGGCAAGGATGTGCTGCTCTTCATTGACAACATCTTCCGCTTTACCATGTCTGGTTCAGAAGTGTCGGCCTTGCTCGGTCGTATGCCCTCTGCGGTAGGATACCAGCCCACGCTGGCGACCGAAATGGGCGAACTCCAGGAGCGCATCACATCTACACGTACCGGCTCTATCACATCCATGCAGGCCATCTATGTTCCTGCAGATGACTACTCCGATCCCGCGCCTGTTGCAACCTTCACCCACCTGGATGCGACCATCGCATTGGAACGTTCCATCGCTGAGAAAGGTATTTACCCGGCGGTTGATCCCCTGACATCGACCAGCCGTATTCTCGATCCGAACATTGTGGGCGAAGACCACTACGATACTGCTCGCGAAGTTCAGCAGGTGTTGCAGCGCTACAAGGATTTGCAAGACATCATCGCCATTCTGGGTGTGGATGAACTCTCTGAAGACGATAAGTTGTTGGTGTCTCGCGCCCGCAAGATCGAGCGCTTCTTCAGCCAGCCGTTCGTGACTGCTGAGCAATTTACCGGTATCCAAGGCACCTATGTTCCGCTCAAGGAAACTATCCGTTCCTTCCGCGAAATCCTGGAAGGCAAATGCGATGATCTGTCTGAGCAGGCATTCCAGATGGTAGGTACGATCGAGGATGCCCGCGAAAAAGAAAAGCAATTGCAAGCTGCGTAAGCAGTATCAAGGTCCAAGTGTTGCGCGTCAGGATACCCCCTATGATGCCTGACACTGGACGCTGGAGCGCTTGTATATGTCAATCCGATGTGAAATAGTTTCCCAAGACCGTAAAGTCTTTGAAGATGATGTGGACATCGTTGTCCTGCCTGGCACGGACGGCGAAATGGGCATTCTTCCACATCACGCTCCGTTGTTGACCACACTGAAATACGGGCTGATCAAGGTTCGCATTAAGGAGGAGGAGCAGGTCTTTACTGTAGCAGGTGGCGTGGCGGAAATCCAGCCGGAAATAGTTACCGTTCTGGCGGATGCAGCCGAAGATGTGACGGAAATTGACGAAGAACGCGCGGAAGCAGCCAAGCGACGAGCGGAAGAAATGCTCGAAAAAGGCGTACCAACAGATACCGATACTTATCTCGCGATAGAAGCCGCTCTGCGTCGCTCCAATCTACGCCTTGAAGCTGTCCGCCGTTATAAGGGGGCGAAGCGGCCCTCTTACCAACAGGAAGAAAACTAATACCCGGACAACAAGATTATGATAAATGACATTTTTTGTATGAATAGGGAGAATATAACAATCATACTAGTCTGTTCGGGCACTAGGTAGGCCACATTGGCAGTCTTTTCCAAAGACCTGGGCATAGATCTGGGTACGATGTTCACCCGTCTGGCCGACAGCACGCAAGTGCTGCTCGAGGAACCTACCATTGTTGCTATTGAAGTGGACGAGCAAAAGATGGTGGCGGTCGGGCAGGAAGCGCGCGATATGGTTGGCCGCGTGCCAGAAAACATCGAAGTTTCGCGTCCCCTCAAGAATGGCGTCATTGCCGATTACGAAATCACAGAAACCCTTTTAGCTTATCTATTGCGCCGTGTCAGCGGCTCGATGCGCATCTTCCGTCCGCGCGTAATGATCTCCGTACCTTATGGAGTTACCAGCGTGGAACGTCGTGCGGTTTTTGAGGCGGTGATGGAAGCGGGCAGCCGTGAGGCGTTCCTGATCCAGCAATCACTGGCAGCCGCGCTTGGCATCGACCTACCCATTAGTTCGCCTTCTGGTAATATGGTCATCTGCCTGGGCGGCGGTGCAACGGAAGCAGCTGTTATGGCCATGTACGGCATTGTTTCGGCAGACACGCTGCGCGCTGGCGGCCTTGACTTGGACGAAGCCATCATTACCTATGTGCGTCGAAAGTACGGCGTGATCATCGGTCAGACCACTGCCGAGCAGCTCAAAATACGGATCGGTGCGGCTGTCCCGCAGGATATGGAACAGAGCATGGAAGTGCAAGGGCAAGACCAGGTCACCGGCCTGCCGCGCCCTGTCACATTGACGACGGGTGAGATCGTCGAAGCCTTGCAAGATCCGCTCAAGAATATCATCGAAACCGGTCGCAAAGTGCTCGAGAAAACGCCCCCCGAACTGGTGGCAGACATCATTGACCGCGGCGTGGCCCTGTGCGGTGGTGGCGCGCTGCTGCGCGGGATCGACAAGCTGCTAACCAAGTCTCTGGGCATTCCCGCCTACCTGGTGGACAACCCTATGACATGCGTGGTCGAGGGCACCGTGCGCGGCCTGGGGATGTACAGCGTGCTGCGTCGGAATTTGCCACAGGTGTAGGAAATACGAACAAAATCAAAACGGCTTCCGGAATAGGAAGCCGTTTTTGTATTTTAACTAAAGAGATAACAGTCACCTGTACAGCTACGGCGCAACCTTATCAATCTCCACCTGAATATTGACCTTGATATCTCCAAAATATAACCCCTGCGCATCACAATGCGTTTTGACATTCATGAGCGGATTGGGCATCGGGCCGCCGATGATCATCTCGATGGTTTCCTGAGATACGCCCCAGTCCAGCAGGTCTTTGAAGGTGGTCTTGCCCTTGATGACGCGTTCATCGGCGTCTGCTTCCGTGTGTGTTTCTTCTCCAGCGGGCGCTTCGGCCTGTGACTCGGAAGCAGGCTCGGGGTCGGTTTGATCCGCGTTTGACGCTGTAGCGGATCCGATTGCAATCGCATGCGCATCCAGATAAGCGATCTGCTCATTTGTCAGCTTTGCTTGCGATTTTAACATTTCGACTGCGCGTTTGGGCAGGTAAACGTCCTCAGCAAGGTTGTAGGGCAGTCTGGTGTAGAGCGCTACGAACAGCCGTATGGAAGCTGTTCCGATTTCGAATTCTTGATCGGCGTAGAGCGTTTCCAGATCCTTTGCTTTGAAAGCAGATGGATCAATCTCAGGAGGTGCGCCAAATGCCTTCGCAAGGGTTTCGGCTGGTACACCGAAGTTGTTTTCGACATCGCCGAAGGTGTAAGAACCGCGGATGTCGGCTGGGTTGGGCATGCCTGCGAACTCGCCTTCAGTGAAGGTGGCCGCTTCTTTGCTTGATTCAGTCTGCCACCAGCCCATCGCGCTAGAGAACAGGATGCCGCCGAACAGCACCACCAGGATGATAACTGCCAGGGATTTAGATGTGAGCCTCATTTGGCACCTCCTGTGGAGAATACTACTGTGCTAGCCACTGGGCAAATAGCTTCAGATGTGCATTCCAGGCAGGAGATGCACTGGTGGTCACGCACGGTGTTGACCGAGTCAACAGGGATATTCATCGGGCACATGATCGAACAAGCGCCATCGTTTTTGCAGGTCGACTCAACCCGGCGAATTTGGAAAACACGGAACAGGTTGCTGATGCCCAACACAGCACCATATGGGCATGCATACTTGCACCAGGGGCGCTCTACGAAGAGTGTTAGCCCCAGCGTGATTCCCAGGATAGCCAATGCTTGCCACGCGACCTCGCCGCTCCAAAAGTTGAACAGCGCAAAATAGGGATCGTAATCAGCGAAGATCAGCTTTCCGCTGGTAGCCGTGACATAGATTACCCAGGCCAGCACCAGATAACGCACATAACGTAGAATGCTATCGATTCGGGGCGAGATGAAATGGTTGTATCGTCTTCTAAACATCTTTTTACCCCATTTGGCAACCCACTCCTGGACAGTCCCCAATGGACAGACCCATCCGCAAAAGACTGGGCCGAACAAGATGGCCAGCACAAACCCAATAACCATCAACACAAAGGCCGATTCGTGAATCTTTTGCACAAATGTACCGACCGTAGCGTACTGGTAAATAGTCACCACGCCACCAAACGGACATAATGAATGCAGTGATGCGTTCGATAGCAGGGGAATGCCACCACCCGATTCTGCTAAATTGTGATTGACTGATACTAGCGCGATGAAAGCGAAGAAGAATACCTGCACCACGCGCCGTATCCAAATGCTTCTGGGTCGAAAGAGCCTTTTGTCGAAAATTTTCACACCAACCTCCACACATTTAATTTTGACAAGTGTAATTATTTATTGTGGAAGGCTTGTAAAGGAAATGTGAAGATTTGATAAAGCTACACTTTTCGCACTGAGCGGAGCTGCCGTTGGTTGAGTAGGGAGCAGCCAATATCGAGACTGGGCGGCGTAGCCGAAGCGTGAATTCATAGATATCGCACTACGACTGCGGATTTCAATAAGGCGGAAAAATCACACCTACTCTATTCTGCGTTCTGCGAAAAATATAGAATCAAAAACGCCCTTTTCAGGGCGTTTCATTCTCAAACTTTGTATTTTTACAGATAGTACGTCATGCGTTGTAAGTGTGTAGCCGGGTCGATGTGCTGCACGCGCACATCATCCGGAACGTTCAAGCTGATAGGTGCATAATTCAAAATAGCCTTCACACCGGCTTTGACCAGCATTTCGGCTATTTCTTGCGCGGCGGGAGCGGGAACGGTCAGCATGGCAACCTTCACATCTGCCGCTTGGATTTCTTTGACCATCCCTGAAATATCCTTGATGCTAAATTCGCCAATTTGCTGCCCCACTTTGGCCTGATCGTTGTCAAAGACCATAACAACCCGGAAACCGCGATTAACAAAACCCTGGTAACGAGCCAGCGCATGGCCCATATCACCGGCGCCGACAATGGCAACATCCCAGATGCGGTCAATTTTCAGAATTTCACGCAACTTGTCGATCAAGAAAGAGATACGGTAACCTGTCCCTTGCTTGCCGAATTCACCAAACTGGGATATATCCTTGCGGATCTGGGCAGCAGATATACCAACGCGCTCACCCAACTCTTGCGACGAAGTTGTTTGGACGCCTTTATCAGCCATGCGTTGCAAAGCGCGCAGGTAAATTGGAATACGTCCGATAATGATGTCGGGGATTTTATTTGCGTTCATGGCAGACCTCACCAATGGGATAATTTTCATAGACTCTACCATAAAATTCCTGATTGTACAATTAGCCACAAATGTATATTTCATAAAAACGGATTCTTGGCTCTCTGGAAATTAGCCTGGATGTTCCCAGACTTTGGGATGTTGCCCTTTTCACAGAAACCCCTGATCTTTAGGAAAAGTACTTTGGCTGATTGTGTTAGAATTAAGCACTTACTGGAGCCCTCATGACAGATATGATTGAAGTAGTTATTGATAGCGTCCGTGTCAGCCTGATGTCGCCGCAGCGTGTGGTTGTGTTGCGTCAGAGCGATGCAGAACGCTTTGTCCCTATTTGGGTTGGCCCATACGAAGCCGAGGCCATTACGGTCGCCTTGCAAGAGATCGAAATGATCCGCCCGCTGACCCACGATTTGCTCAAGAACCTGTTCGGCACTTTCAATGCCAGGATCACACGCGTGGAAATCGTCTCGTTGCGCGAGGAAATTTTCTTCGGCAATATTGTCGCTGAAGCGAACGGTGAGGAAATCAACATTGATTCACGCCCATCCGATGCCATTGCGCTGGCGGTGCGCGCACATGTACCTATCTATGTTCATCAAAGTGTGCTGGATGAGGCTGGGATCACGCCCGAAACAGACATGCAAACCGAGGGCATTGGTAACGAGCCAGCGGTAGGATCTGATGACGGCAGTGAACGCCTGTCCATTTTCGAAGATTTCATCGATCAATTGGACCTGGATAAACTCGACGATAAAGATAAACCGGATAGCGCTTCGGACGACAAGGAAACCTGAACCCGTTAGATGACCGAATACTTACCCCCTGAGCAATCAACCGCCCCCGCTACGCCCAGCATCCCTCACAGCCGAGAAGCCGAAGAAGCAGTCGTAGGGGCGGTACTGATTAACCCTGAAGCCTATTACGATGTTGCCCAGTTCCTGCAGGCGGACGATTTCTACATCCACCGTCACAAATGGATCTGGGAGGCTTTCACGCGTTTGCACGAGCAGCGCACACCGGTTGACATGCTGACCCTCTCAGATGAACTTGAAAGCGTGGGACAGTTGGCAGAACTGGGCGGCCCGGCCTATCTGACGGCGCTTATCAACCAGGTTCCCACATCGCTGAACGCCGAATCCTATGGCAGGATCGTGGAATCGCATTCCATTCGTCGCAAGATGATCAACGCCGCCAACCAGATTGCATCGCTAGCCTACAACGAGGAATCGCTGGTCGATACCGTTATGGACGAGGCCGAGAAAGCGGTCTTCAACGTCAGCGAGCGGCGGCTCAAACATGACCTGGTTCCGATCTCCTCGGTCTTGAGTGAGTACTATGACCGCATCGACGATCTGGCTAAACGGGACGAGGAGATTTTCGGCGTCCCGACCGGTTTCATCGATCTAGACAAGTTACTCGGTGGCTTGCAGCCATCTGACTTGCTCATCATTGCTGGTCGCCCCGGTCAGGGTAAATCAGGGTTCCTGCTTTCAGTTGCCAAGAATGCCGCATTAACGCACAAAAAGCACGTTGCCATCTTCTCGCTGGAAATGTCGAATGAGCAAGTGGTGCAGCGTTTGATCGCGCAGGAAACCGCTATCGACTCGCAGCGTCTGCGCACCGGGAAACTGGCCGAAGAAGAATGGCCGCTGTTCACGCACTCGATTGAAGTGTTTTCAGACACAAAAATTTTCCTGGATGATACTCCCGCCGTTACGCCCTTACAATTGCGTACGAAATGCCGCCGCTTGCACATGGAATATGGGCTTGACCTGGTCATCATCGATTATTTGCAGTTGATGGGCGGTGACACACGCAATGACAACCGCGTGCAGGAAGTGTCTTATATCTCGCGTAATCTTAAAGTGCTGGCCCGTGAGTTGAACGTGCCGGTGCTGGCCGCAGCGCAGTTATCGCGCGCCGTTGAGCAACGCTCGGATAAACGCCCGGTACTTTCCGATCTGCGTGAATCTGGCTCACTGGAGCAAGATGCGGACATCGTCATGTTCATCTATCGCCCGGACCAATATGAGAAGGATACCGTCAAGCAGAACGTAGCTGAGATCATCGTGGCAAAGCATCGTAACGGCCCCGTTGGCAGCGTGGAATTGATCTTCCGCGGTGCATTGGCGAAGTTCGAGAATGCGGCTACCAAGCATGTGACGTTTAATGAATAAGGGCGAAGCATACTTAGCCCCTACATCTTGCGATGACCGATTTCAAAGGTTTCACCGACTCCGAATCTTTCACCCAACTCCCCGACACATTCTTTCAGACTTTGTTGACTGAAATCGAAGATGCAGCGGAGTTGAAGGTAACGCTGTTCTACTTGTGGCGCGCCCAACACATGGAAGGACCGTTTCGGGCGTTGTGCCAGACTGATTTCGAGGAAAAAGCCCTGGGTCTGTCTGCGGACGAGATTGCTATGGGGCTGGAGAAAGCTCTCCAGCGCGGGAGCATTATCAAGTCCGAGCATGATGCGGATGTGTTCTACTTCCTGAACTCTCCCCGTGGACGCGCTGCCGCCGAAGCCTTTGCCGATGGCAACTGGCGTGAGTCCGCGAAGATAATGTCATCACCAGTGGTGGAGCGTCCGAATGTGTTCAAACTGTATGAGGAAAATATCGGTCCGCTGACGCCCATGATCGCGGACATGTTGAAGGATGCAGAAGAGACTTATTCGCAAGAGTGGATTGCAGAAGCTTTAGAGATTGCGGTTAAGAACAATGTGCGTAACTGGAAGTATGTGGAAGCGATTTTGAAGCGTTGGAAAGAAAAAGGTAAATATGAAGGAAAAGATCGACAAGACGCTGGCAAAGGTTCAGAAAGATACACAAAGAGCGAGTTCGAAGAGTATCTCTAGCGAAGACTTGCCAGTTGCCGAATCGTTAGGTAAACCCGATTGCCCACATTGTGAGGGCATTGGTTTTTTGCGATCGGATGTGCCCGTTGGTCATCCGGATTTTGGTCGCCTGGAGCCATGTGTGTGCAGGAGCGGGGAAGTCGCTAATAATGCCCGGCAGCGTTTGTACGAGATGAGCAACCTGGATCGCTTGAGCCATCTAACTCTTGAGAATTTCAGCACATCAGGAAACCCAAAGGCTGAATTTGTTACGCCGCAGGAAATTTCCAGCTTGCAGGAAGCCAAGAATGTCTCGGAAGAATTTGCCAATACTTTGCAAGGCTGGCTGTTATTGGAAGGGGCTTATGGCTGTGGAAAAACACACCTGGCGGCAGCAATCGCGAATGCGGCTGTTCAAAGAGGCATCCCGACGTTGTTTATTACCGTACCCGATCTATTGGACTCTCTGCGGTTTGCTTATGGAAATCCTGAAACAACTTTCGAAGTGCGCTTTGAAGAGATCAGGGCAGCAGACTTGTTGGTAATGGATGATTTCGGCACGCAAAATGCTACCGCCTGGGCACAGGAAAAACTTTTCCAGATCATCAACTATCGTTATATCAATAATTTGCCTACGGTGATTACTACGAACCTGATCCTGGATGAGATCGAAAGCCGCATCCGTTCCCGGTTGCAGGATTCTGATTTCGTGCAGCATATTCGTATCTTTGCGCCAGATTATCGTCGCCCCAAAGAGACCAGCAATCCGGGTATATCGATGCTGTCCATGCCAGATATTCAGAAAATGACCTTTGGAAATTTTGAAACCCGGGATGATGAGGTTGGCAAGGAAATCGTCACGACCGTCATTCGAGAAAAACAAGATAAATATGGCAGGCTGATTAAAGATAAAGAGATCATTCGTGAAAAAGTGACTGCCGAACATATTAAGCGGTTACATAGTGCATTAAATGCAGCCGTTCAGTTTGCGGAAAATCCAAAGGGCTGGCTGGTAATTCTGGGGCAGTCCTTTTCAGGAAAAACACATCTTGCCGCCGCAATTGGAAATTACCGGTTGCTGCTGGGGGGGCAGGTTATTCTCGTTCAGGTTTCCAGTTTATTGGATTATTTGAAATCTACATTCAGCCCCAACTCTGATGTTTCATTCAATCGCCGCTCCCATGAGATACGGACAACGCCCTTATTGATGTTGGATGATTTTAAGGAAAGCGGCACGAGTTCTGTTTGGGCGGAAGACAAGCTGCATCAGATTTTGAATTCTCGCTACTACAATGATCTCCCTACGGTTGTTACGTCAACCATGGATCCGGACAGTTTTGCAAAAAGCTACCCTAGCTTGTGGAACAGAATTCTGGATACTTCTAAAAGCGAAGTCTGTGTCATTGATATGCCTCCTTATCGTCGTATGAAAAGGTCAGGTGGTCAGGGTAAGCGTTCCAGCCGCAAGAAATAGCCGTCTTGCATTTCGACTTCCGCGATTGCCAACGGGAACGGGATAATTTGCCCGGAGTGGATGGGCAAAATCCAAGCATGGGTTTGAAGAACACCATTTATCGAAAACAGCTTTGGAGAGTACATGTCCGTTAGAGTATTGAGCCGTCGAGACTTTCTCCGTTTAGGCGCCGTTACCGCTGGTAGCTTGGCGCTTGCTTCTTGCGAGGGGGAATGGTTTGTTTTTGGGGATGAACGCCCTAATTTCGTCATCATTGAAACCGATGATCAGCGCTACGACACGATGCAATATATGCCCAAAACACAAGAGCTTATTTTTGATCAGGGGGTTACATTTGAGCATGGCTATGTTACAACGCCGTTGTGTGGCCCGAGCCGAAGCAGTATTTTTACCGGTAAGTACGCTCATACACATGGTGTGAGAGATAATTTTATAGAAGAATTTACAGATGTTACATTTGCTGAACTTTTACATCAAAACGGCTATTATACAGGTCTTGTTGGTAAGTATTCGAATACATGGAAAGGCGAACATCGACCAGAGTACGATTTCTGGGTTTCATTTTCAAAAGGACAGCATCGCTACAATAATGCTATGCTCAACGTGAATGGGGAATGGATTCGTCATCAAGATGAATACATTACTTATACGTTTGGTAATTATGTTGTTGAATTTGTCGAAAAAGCCTCCAAAAAATTGAAACCGTTCTGTTTATGTCTGACGCTTAATGCGCCGCATGAACCTGCAGTTCCAGCTGCTGAAGATAAGTATATTGAACTTGAATTACCTGAACGACTTCCAAGTTTTAACGAAGAAGATGTATCAGATAAGCCCGCCTGGATGTCGAAGGACGGGCTTATGAGTGATGAAGAGATTGAAGAGATTGATGCGTTTAGAAGAACACAGATCTTAACGCTGTATGCAGTTGACCGTGTTGTAGAGCAATTAATGGACAAGTTGGAAGAAGAAGACTTGCTAGATAACACGGTTGTGATTTTCTTGTCAGATAATGGGAAACTATGGGGTGAGCATCGTTTGACTTCAAAGAATAGCCCTTATGAAGAAGCGTCACGCGTCCCTTTTGCGTTGCGTTATCCGCCTCTTGTCCCTGACCCATATACAGAAACGATACCTGTTGGCAATATTGATATTGCGCCAACTATATATGATCTGGCAGGAATCCCATTTCCAGAAAACGTAGATGGCAAATCTCTGGTTAGCCTGCTCAGGGGAGATGAAAACTGGCGAGAGGGGATACTTATCGAAGGCTGGCCAGGACGGGGTGTGTATGCTGCCTATCACACCGGGCGTTACGTATACATCGAGACAATGGGTACTGTATCTGAATTTTATGATCTGGACAATGACCCTTACCAAATGACCAATGCAATTGATAATCCTGAATATCAACAGATCATTGAACATATGAAAATAAAGCTGTCTGAAGTCAGAGAAAAAGAAAACTCAACTTACCAACCCCTTGAATCGGACGGCGAATAAGGATACATTCCCGACTGCGCCAGTAGCGCTCTCCCGTTAGCGTGATGGCTTATTGGCGCGCGATAAAAACATACCCATCTCGTATTGCTACATCTACAATTGCCATTGGGAATGGCACATAATGTCCGGGGGGATAGTCCAAGTCGGGATCTTCAAGAGTTGCCAATAGCAAAAGCGACTCATTGAACGCCCGCAGCGTGACCGCCCCCTCAGCCTGCACACTGACCATCAAGCCATTTTCCAGCCCCCAATGGATTCTGTTGGACGTAATCTCGCCGACATATTTCTCTGCCCATCCAGGCGTAAAACGAACGTCTGGGTCAACCAGCAGCGGGATTTGCACTGTGACAGGCTCTTGCGATTGATAATTTACTTCAAGCCCGAACTCGGTCAGCGTAAAGGTTTTTGTCCTGCTTCCATCCATGGATGTGAAAATCAGTGAATCATCTTTGATCGTTGGGGTGTAGGTTTTATCATCCGCGAAGGCAGCGGGATAGATATCAATGCCAGGTGCAACCTGCCAGGAGGGGCCGATCAGTTGGTGCAAACCGGTTTGGTCACGAGTGAAGAGATAAGTCAATGCTGTGATCTGCGAATCGAAAAGGGCAAGATAGCTTGCATTTGCCAGCACACATTTTGGGGAAATTTCCTGACACTCTATCATCATTATTTCATCAGGGGGATTCTCTGCCCAATCTTGCGC
>WOR8_10004157_pt1 | contig 14140 bp, 11 predicted proteins | sample DeeMarSeWOR38_10_FD_19890 | JGI IMG/M metagenome (IMG submission 19890) | reverse complement strand
AGGAATTAGAAGAATAAATGGTTATTATAAAAAATAACTATTTTTTTGTTTTTTATTTTAAAAATTACATTTTTATTAATCAGTAACTGTGAACTTTTCAATATCAGACATTTTAATATTACCATAAATGTCTTTTACCCAGATTAAATAAAAGTATTCACCTGTTATTGTATAGTTTTGGTTGTAATAGTAAATATCTCCTGTTTTATTATGAATAATAGAAAAGTTATGTTCTGTTTCATCTGGATATTCAATATATAAATAGACTTCGTTTATACCATCTATATCAATTATTCTACAAGAAATGTTAATAAATTCGTCTTGAAGTGCTGAAATAGGAGTGGCTAAAACATCATATATATTAGGTAAATCCATAATTAAAAATTGTGAAACTGTTGATGTACTAGTTTTATTTGTTGTATCATTTGCCCATATATAGTAATAATATCTTCCTGGTAGATTGTAGGTTTTATTACAATAGTACGTATCATCAGTTATATTGTTGGTTATTGAGAAATTTTGAACAGTACCTCCAGGATCTTGAATGTTTAAAAAGACATTATCAACTTTGTCTATATCTATAACTTTACATGAAATATTGATATAATTATCTTGGAGAGTTGAAGTTGGAGTAGATTTTATATCAATAATATATGGGTGATCAGTAATGAAGAAATGTGAAACTTTTGATACATTACTTTTACCTGTGGCATCCTTTGCCCATATGTAATAGCTGTAATCCCCTGGAATCATGTAGGTTTGATTATTATGGTATGTGTATCCTGATTTATTGTGTGTAATTGAGAAGTTTTTTGTAATATCATCTGGATAATTTATATTTAAAAAGACATCAGATATTCCATCTATATCAAAAGCTGTACAGGATATATTTACAAAACCACCCTGAGGTGCTAAAGAAGGATTTGCTCTAATTTTGTAGATTGCTGGAAATACAGTAACTGAAAATACCTTGGTAGATGATATATTAGTATTACCATAAGTGTCATTTACCCAGATGAAAAAACTGTAATCGCCAGCAACTAAGTATGTTTGGTTACAATAGTAAATAAGTCCAGTTCTATTATCTGTAATAGAAAAGTTTTGTATCTTACCATCTGGATAACTGATATTTAAATAGACCTCTTTTACTTCATCTAGATCAAATATTAAACATGAAATATTCAAATATCCACCCTGATGTGTTGAAGTAGGAGTTGTCCATAAATCAGGTATTATGGGAATATCAGTAACTGTGAAATGTGAAACTGATGAAAGGCTGTTTTTTCCAGTTGTATCATTTGCCCAGATGTAAAAGTCATATCTTCCTGAAATATTGTAGGTTTTATTACAATAATAGTTTGTATTACTTGTTCTATTGTTAGTAATAGAAAAATTTTGGACATAAAAATCTGGGTCTTGTATTATTAAATAGACACTATCTATTCCATCTACATCAAAAACGTTACAAGAGATATTAACAAAATTATCAGGTTTTACTAAAGGTGGGGTAGCAATTATATTATAGATTTTTGGAAGATCTGATATACCTATCCATAAATATGTTGTTTCAAATGCTTTGTTAATTATTTGTTCTGCATTGTTTATGTAATCTTTATTTTTTTTGTATTCTTCTGTAGGTGTTTTATGAAGTAGGAATCCTAATTTGAAAAAACCTTTTTTATTCATATTAAAAGAGAATGGATGTTCCCATTGTGGTTTCCATGATTGTCCGAGGTCTCCTGAGATGTATTCAAGCGAAGTAGTGATTTTATCCTGAAACCACATGTTATGTATAATTGAATAGTTCTTTTGTTGTGTTTCGTTATATATTATTGTTTGATTGATAAGCCATATATCTACAGTATAATTCATAATCATATATTCATGGTTAACGATTCCAATAGTTCCTTCTGCTTTTTCTCCTATATGTAAGTATCGTGGATAATCACCAGCGATACCTTCTGTATCAAGAATGTAGAATTCAGTGAATTTTTCACTTTTTGTTGGAGTTATTGCAACATATATAAATGAGATAGCAGCAATGGTAATTGATATTATGAGAAAGTATGTTAGAATTTTATCTATTTTATGTTCATATTTTGGTAATGGTATATTTAAAGAAATAGTATATCTTTCATAATAATCGCTATTATTCCATCTATAAAAAGCAAAAATGCCTATAATTATTATAAATAATGATAATGATGCGAGAATGGGTTCTAGTCTGATACCCCATGATGTATAATTTAGACATAATCCAGTAAGTGTTACAATTGCTATTGATGAACCAAAGCTGAAAGCAATTCTTTCTATTGTGTCTATACCTTTGTCTGTTTTTTTAGTTGGAAATAAAGCAAATATTAGTATATAACCCGGTATAAAAATTAAAAAAGGTATACCTAATATGATGCGTATTGCTCCTTGAACATCTGATAGTGCTATGGGTAAGATTATTAGGCTCCAGATTATGCATATGAGTATATCTACTGGGTATTTTGTAAACGAAATCTTCATTTTTTCCACTTTGAATATCTAAAATGTTAATATTTTTTCTGCAATAATTATTACAAAGATTGTTAGAAAGGGAATTATGAATAAATACATCTTTTTTTTAAGTTGATTTGTGGTAAACTCGTCTGTTAATACTTTTATAACAAGTAAACCTAGGAATACTAAAACAAATAATATCTCGATATCTGAATCCTTTGTTATAAAGTATAAAAATAATGTCCAAATAATAATTATTATAGTTATTTTTTCTGATAATAAAATGTTATTTTTTTTCCAAGGGTCAATATTTCTGTTAATTATTACACTTTTAATTCTTTTTAGTATTCCTTTTTCTGATATCATAACAAATAAAAAGCATCCAATAAAGATTATAGTAAAACTTGTTTTTAGATTTATATATTCAGGGATAAAAAGAAAAAGAATCCCTATGATTGTAAGTATTATTCCACTGATATTGACACTAGTAAGATGTTTATTTAATGAAAATTTTGGTATAATTTTTTCCTCAATCATTTTACTTCTCCTCACCTTCTGCTTCTATTTTTTTTATTATGTTTTTGTTTTATATAGCCTTTGAATTTTTTTTATTCTACATTTTGCTGAAATGATAATTAGCCATAGGGATTTAAATCATTTCATAATGTTTGACTAAAGATATATTATTTTTAGATATTTTTTATTTTAATAATCTGGAATATAAATAAAAAAAGTTAATAAGGATGAGATGAAAAAGAATATTATTGCCCCTGTTTTAACTTGTAAGATTTAATCATTTAGAATGTATTTAATAGGCAATATTTCCATTACCAATTTCATTCATATCTAAAAAATATCATTGGATTGATTAAATGAATAGATTAGCTAGTATTATCATTGTAACTTACAATAGTAAAGAGTATCTAGAAAGTTGCATCAACTCAGTAAAAAAACAGAATTATCCATTTGAAATTATTATTGTAGATAATAATTCACAGGATGGTAGTGTCCAATTTATAAAAAAGAATTTCCCCGACATAAAACTAATTGAGAATAAGAAAAACCTTGGGTTTAGCGTCGGTAACAATCTAGGGGCAAAAAAGGCAACTGGTGAATATGTAGTTTTTCTTAATCCTGATACAATTGTAGAAAATAATTGGTTAAAAGAGTTAATTGATCCTCTTGAAAATGATAAAAATATTGTTACTACATCTAAGATTTTATTATATGATGGTTCTGCGATAAATACTTGTGGAAATATTAACCATTTTACAGGTTTAACTTTTACAAGGGGTTTAAATGAAAAGCCAGATAAATATAATAAAAATGGATTTGTAAGTGGAATTTCAGGTTGTAGTTTTGCTATTAGAAAAAAGGATTTTGAAGAAATCGATGGTTTTGATGAGAATTTTTTTCTCTACAATGAGGATTCTGATTTTTCCTGGAAATTGCATTTAAAAAAATTTAAGATTTTGTATGTTTCTTCTTCAATTGTAAAGCATAATTATAATTTAAAGGTTTTACCGGAAAAGTTATATCATCTTGAAAAAAATAGATATATGATATTAAGGAAATGTTATTCATTGAAAGAATTCCTTTTTTTATTTCCGTCTTTGATATTAGCAGAATTTTTAGTTTTTGGATATGCAACAAAATTTGGATGGAAAGGTATTAATTATAAATTAAAATCAGTGAAGGATGGAATCAATATTAAAGTAAATAAAGAAAAAGGGGATAGACGTAATTTGTTAAATTCCTTAAGTATAGAAATCCCTATTGAGCAGCTTACTTTTAATAAGATAGAAAAACTTTTCAAGATTTTTGCAAATAAAATTTTTATATTAAACATCAAGGTGGTGTTGTGAAGGTTTGCCTGGTTTGTTCTCATGGTGGTCATTTAACTGAGATGCTTTATCTATTGGAGGTTTTTGAAAGAGAAGAGATTTTTTTTGTAACTTATGATAGTCCTAGAACACAAAATTTAGATTATAAAAAGTATCTTTTTCCAAATTTTGGTGAAAGACCTTTAGAATTGCTGAAAAATCTACATAAGATTATAAAAATAATTGTTAAAGAAAAACCTGATATTATTTTTAGTAATGGTGCTGAGATAGCAATACCCTTTTTTTATCTAGGAAAACTTTTTGGTAAAAAAACAATATTTATTGAATGTTATACAAGAATTAATAACCCTACTGTTACTGGCACATTTGTTTATCCTGTTTCTGATTTATTTTTTGTTTTATGGCCTGAATTGTTAAATAAATATAGGAAAAAGGCACAATATATAGGTGGTATTTTTGAGGTATCTGATAAACCTTTAAAGTTATCAGAAAATGAAAAAGAAAACATGATATTTGTTACAGTTGGTATGCATTCTGCAGGTTTTGATAGGCTTATTAAAAAAATGGATGAAATAGCAGAAAAGACTGATCAGCAGATTATAATGCAAATTGGAGATACAGATTATACACCTAAGAATGCTGAGTATTTCAAATTTAAAAATTATGAAGAGATTAAGGGATTGATAAATAAAGCAAGACTTGTAGTATGTCAAGGTGCGATGACAGCGATAGATTCACTTATTTTAAAAACACCTGTATTAATTGTTCCAAGATCAAAAGAGTATAAAGAGGTAATTGATGATCATCAACTAGTCTTTTCAAAAAAATTAGAAAAAATGGGTCTTGTTGACGTAGTAGGAGATATTAATGATTTAGAGAAAATCATAAATATTAAGAATCAAAAAGAGGTTAAAGTTCTTATAAAAAACCGTAGTTTAATAGATAAATTAAAAATTTATGTAAAAGCTTAGGATGAGAGGAATCGGGTGTAATATTGTTCGGAAAAATTATTAGTAATTCAGATGAAGATAAAAAACTGAATTATCGGAGGTTTTCAATTTTTTTAGTTTCATTAGCTATTCTCATTTGGAGCTTTTCAATTCTTTTTTCTGAATTAAAAATTGGTGACTATGGATTGATTCATGGTCTTCATCCTTTATTTTTTGTTTCAGTATTTATTCTTACCATTTCATTTTATATTACTATTAAACATTGCATTGAAAATAAGGTTCTTCTAATCATTCATCTTTCTTGTTTGATACTCTTTTTTTCTTCGATACCGATATTGATTGAAAGAGTTCCAAGATTTACCTATAATTTTGTTTCAGTATATCATACTGACTATATTCTTCAGTATGGTCATTCTAACCATAATTTATTACCTTATCAAAGCTGGCCAGGGATATTCTATTTCGCCTCAATCTTTACTCAGGTTACTGGAATTTCTTTGGTAGAAATTGTTATGTTTGTTCCAATTATTTTCATAATTATTGGTATTCCCATTACTTACTTACTTTACTCTATTTTGTTAAACACTAAAAAGGAGATTTGGGCAGTCTTTTTAGTAACTGGTGTTGCTTTTTTGGGTCCTTCTATATATTTTGTACCTGGTGTTCTTGGTAGTATAATGCTTATGTATATTGTTGTTATTTTACTTCGTTTTGATTTAATTAAAAAAAGGATTTCAACAGGGATTAATATAATACTTCTTATCTTGTTTATGACAATTGTAGTCTCACATTTTTTATCAACTATTTTTTTGTTATCAATTCTAGGATTTTTCTACGCTATTAAATTTATTTTAGAAAAACGCTTTCTTGGTTTTAGCTATCTTGTAGTAATTTTTGTTATGATGACGACCTGGCAGATTTATGTCATTGGGACGTATGCCCTTGAAATAATTTCAGATACCTTTATGAATATGTTTAACTTTGGTTTAACAGTAACTGAAGTAACTCAAATGGGTTTTGGTGGTTCAGAGGCTCATACTATAGTTGTCTATATCCGGATTGTCTCAGCTATAATGCTTTTATCATTAGCAGCAGTTGGGTTTTTATACGATTTATTAAAAACAAGGAAAATCACTTTTAAAATAGCTATTTTACCTACTTGGATTGTTGCAAGTTCCTCAGTTGCATTGTTTCATTCATATTCTGGAGAGATAGTATCAAGGGTTTTTTCAAGTAGTACTAATCCTTTGGAGATTCTAACAGCAAAAAATATTGGAAGTAAAGCTTTATCAATAGTTTTAATTGTTTTCCTTCTTGTGTATCCACCTTTTTCAATAATCAATGCTTATGGAAATGAAGCTTCAGATTACATTTCACCTGCTGAGTTAAGAGGTGTTGAATTTTATCAAGATAATAAACCTCCTAATGCATTAGTTGCATCTTTGGTTGAAAGGACATGGAGGTCCAGTTATACTGCAAATGTTTCGCTTATGTTATTAGACCCAGATTCTATCAATTGGAGTAGAGTTTCAGGTGAACGATTTACATTAATAGGTGAGAGAGACATATCTGATTATGTTTTTATTCAGGGTTATATTGATGTTGAGAGGTTGAAAAGTATTGATCAATCCCAGTTTAATAATAAAGTTTATGCGAGTAAGGAATTTGAGCTTTATAAGGCAAATTCATAGTTTATAAAATAAAAAATTATTTAAAGTCTATTGATGCAAAATGATGATATCTGTAATAATTCCAACCAGGTTTAGAATCAAAGAGTTACAAGATTGTATAAAAAGTTTGGAATCTCAATCATCTAAACCTGATGAAATTTTGATAATTGCAGATGTGGATGATTTAGATACTGAAAAGTTTTTTAAAAATTATAAAACAGATAATTTTAAAATACAATTTTTAAAATCAAATGGTGGTACTTGTATAAAAAGAAATTTAGCAATTGATCATGCAAAAGGTGATATACTCGTATTTCTAGATGACGATGTTATCCTTCATAAGGATTTTATTAAAAATACAAAGGATATTTTTATTGATGAACAAGTAAATCTTGTAACCGGATATATCTTTGATGCATTAGATTTAACTAATCCTTCAGTTATGAGAAGAAGTGATATTGATTATATTTTAGAAAATCCAAATGATGAATTTGTAAATATAATTAAACAGAAGGTTTTTCATAATTCAAATGTTAATGTTGGTCAGAGTTATTTTTTTATAAAGATGTTTAGAAACCTACTAAAAAGCATTTTTCTTTTAGAATCACCATTAAAGGGCAAGATATTGCCATCTGGTTATAGGAGTGAGATGCCGTCTTTGGAAAAAATCAAGGAAAATCAAAGGGTTGAATGGGTTTTTGGAGGTAACTTTGCAGTAAGAAAAGATGTTTTAAGAAAGTTTAGATTTAATGAAAGTTTAGAAAAGTATCCATATGCATTGAATGAGGATTTAGAGTTTTCAGCAAGAGTTGGGAAAAAATATGATATATTTTTAAGTCCAAAGATGTTGCTTCTTCATCTTCGTTCTCCTGGTAGAAAAATTGTTGGTAGTAAAAGATATTCGTGTTTGGTTATAAGCACATATTTGGTTGCAAAAATTAAGGGAAATAGGGTTGCTCACAGGTGGAGTGTTTTTGGTTTAATTTTGAACAGTATCTTAAAACTTCCTTTTGATAAAATTGCAAAGGATGAAATTTTTGGAGTTTTCAGTGGTGTTAAAAAAATTAAGGAATTAACTTAATGGTATTTCGAACCTATAATATCTAATTTTTTATATCAAACTTTCAGTTTTTTTAATCTTTGTTGTTACACCGTCTTTTACTGCTTTTATAACCATACGCATGATTTTGATAGGATTTTTAGTATCATTGTTATAGAACGCTCCGAAAATAAAGGAAGGAACTCTTAAAAATGAGAAAAATAAAATGAAAGTAGGTAGATGTATTATTTTACTGTTTTTTCTCATAAAAATTATATTATTTCTTAATATGAAGTACATTCTTTCGTGACTAAATGTTAATAGAGATCGACTTGTTTTATGCCATATTTTTGATTTTGGATTGCAAACTACAGTAAATCCCTTTTTTTTGATACGCATGCACCAATCTGTTTCCTCCCAGTTTGCAAAATATATAGGATCTAGTCCTCCTACTAGTTCTATTACCTTCTTTTTTGTAAGTAGTGCTACTCCGATTGTAAAGTCTACTTCAAATGCATCATTATATTGTTCTTCGTCGATTTCATTTTCTCCAATTGTACGAAATCCTCCGATCCAGAGATTGATTTTTGCTCCTATTGATTGAATTGTATTGGGTTCATAATAGTTATTTATTTTAGGTCCAACAATACCAATTTTATTATTTTTTGCAACTTCCACCAGTTCATGTAAAAAGTTCTTATCTACAACAGTGTCATTATTTAATAGTAAAATATAATCAGGATTTAATGATTTAATTGCATATCTCATTCCAATGTTATTTCCTTCCGCAAAACCATAATTATCCTCATTTTTTATCAAAATAATCTTTCTGTTAGATGGTAAATTTTCAATTTCTTTTTCTTTAAGTGCTGTTTCTATATCTTTTCTATTATATTCAAAAATTTTTATAGGTTTATTCTTAGTAGAATTAGTAAAAAAATCAGATTTTACATCTAATTTACCATTACAATATTGCTTAATTTTTTCAATTGATTCATCTTCAGATCCATTATCTATTACAATGATATCATATTTTGGATAATCAATTTGATATATTGATTCGAGGCATTCAATAGTATCTTTCCAACCGTACCAGTTTAGTATTATGATAGCGACTTTTGGGTTCATTTTTTTCACTTTACATATTTTTTAAAGGTTTTTTCCAAATGATTTACAGATTTATTCCAATTGAATTGAATAATATGTTTGTATCCATTTTCTGCAATTCTTTTTCTTTTTTGTTTGTCTTTTATTAATTCAAGTGTATGATTAGCCAGGTTTTCAAAATCATATGGTTCTGAGACTAATGCGGTTTCCCCTGGGATTGCATAATCTAATACAGCACCTACATTAGTTGTAACAACTGGAATTTTACAAGCCATGGCTTCCATTGGGGGTAGCCCAAATCCTTCACATCGACTTGGAAAGATGAATATATCACATGAATTATACAATTTCCTCAATTCCTCTTTTACAGGTAGAAAATGAAATTCTACATCTTTTGGAAGTTCATTTTTTCTTGGTTTCTGACCAAACATGATTAGCCGGTAATTTTTTTTCTCTTTTTTAATGATTTCTAAAGCTTTTAGCCCGTCTTTAATTCCTTTCCATCCTTCTTTTCTGTAAGGCGTAAGTATCCTAATTTTTTCACTATCCCTTTTTAATTGTTCCGGATAAAATTCATCAGTGTTTATTCCATTTGGTATTAAAATCTCAACTTTTGCTCCAATGTTTCTAAGTTTTTTTTCCAACCAATTTGATATAACAATGTTATGCAGCCCCATATTATATGTTTTTTCAACTTTTTCTTTTGGTCCCCCCCAAGTTTCATAATGCTGGATTAAATAAAATTTTTCGCCCTTGTTTTTGGGATATTTTTTCACATAATATACAGTTTCCCACCATGTAGCGACAATAATATCAGCATCTGGGATATTTTTTTCATTAAGTGTTGGAACCATTGTTAGTTTAGCTTTTAGATCAAACCAATCTGCTTGATTTTTGTGTTTCAGATTTCTAAATATTCTATAAGCTATAGCAATTAATTTTTTAATATCAAAACGTTTTGCTTCCATATCAATAAATAAAAAAGGATATATCACTGTAACATCGTGTCCTTTTTCTTGGAGTCTATTAGCATATTCAAACACAACTTTGACTCCTCCACTTAATTCTATGGTTGGTAATATAAATGTTATTTTCATTAATTCCACCGGAAGATGTTAATAAATCTGTTAGTCCAAGTTAAAATATTCCATATAAGAGAGACTATTATTATAGATGGCAATAATAAATAAAACCTCCAAATATTTTTTCTTGTATTATTTAAAGTTTTAATTATCATATCTCCATTTATTTCAGCTGTTTTTTTTGATAAATGTTTGCTTATTAAAATTTTCTCCTCCTTGTTTTTTATACGTTTATCAATAAGCTTTAAAAATTTATTTTGATTTAAATTATTTACAGGTATACAATACTTAGTTTGTTTTAATAAATCCATGAATGAATCTATCTTTGGACTATAACTGAGGGCAATAATAGGTACACCTACATTTGACGCAAGTAGTAATGCATGTAGTCTCATAGCAATTACTAGGTCTATTTTACTAATTAATCCTAAAATATCTCTTGGATTATAATCTTCTTCAATAACAACTGTATTTGTCTTATTTTTCATTAATTTAATGATTTCATGAGATAATTTATCATCACTTATTAAGTCTGTATGATAGTGTTTTAATCTTTTTCTGATGACCATAGGTAAAAAAATTATTTTTGCTTTATATTTATCAATTACTTTATCACAAACTATAGCTATTATTTTGTTTATTTTATCTTTATTCCAACTGCTATAAAAAGAATACATATGACCTGGTGGTCTTACGTTAATTCCGATATTTATCTTACTTTTATTTGTTTTATCATTTATTATGTTTAATATCTCATTTTGATGAAGGTTAGGTTTTAGTAAAAAGGCTAAATCATTTACTATATAAATTGGAGGATTTTTTATGTTTAAGCTATCTAAGAAATGTTTAGATTGTTCATCCCTTACAGTTATAAATTTCATATTATCTAAAACTAGTTTTGTAAAAAATTTTTTTAATTGGGATTTTATTGGAATTGCCCCAACACTACAACATATTACGGGTAATCCTAGAATTTCTGCTAATAATAAAAAAATCATACTATGGAGATTTCCATTAATTAAGTCTCCACCGCCATATATTATCAGATTAGTTTTTTTTAAAAATTCTATAACTTTTTGTATATTACGAAATTTGTAGAATTCAAAAATTCTAATAGAATCTTCAATGTTGTATTTGATTTTTATAATCTTTTCGTCATCTGCTAATACATATATTTTTAGATCTCCTGTAATTTTCCCTCTAATTATATCTAGAAGGGATGAAAATATGGCGTCATCTCCTGTGTTTATCCCCGCCCAATTTACAATAGTTATTGTGGTTGTTTTATTCTCCATGAAAAGTTTTTTCCTCTTTTAGATTTTTGTGTTCTTAGATTTATTGTGAGCTTAATAATATACCGAAAATCCCTGTATCTAATTTCTTATAAAAATTTAATTTATCAAAATAATTTTTTTAAACTGAAATAGTGAAAATCATGGGCGTTTTAAATCTTAGCCCAATAAATCTTAAAGGAGTTTTTTAATATATAGGTATATAAAGGTGTTTTATGTTGAAATATTCTTTCTTATTTTTAGATAATATTGAAACCTTTTAGACTATTGGTCATAACTGCATTATTTGTACCATCATCAACATATTGTGAGCTTTCTATAGTCATAGCTCCACCTTCTATAATACGGTTATTGTTTGCATTACTTAATAAATGATAAATTACACCATCTGCATCAAATACAAATCCGTAGAATATATTATAATCTCCTTCGATATGGACATCTTCTATTTTCCAAGATGCATAAGGTTGAATCATATAATTGCTGAAAATGTTGCCGTCAGTTCCAGTACTTCCTGCAAGTTTAGAGAGATAAATCGCATACTTACAATTATGGAATGTAAATACATCAAAGATATTTCCACAGCATGCTCCTCCTGCGGCAGAACCACTTTTACCAGATTCAAGGTATACTCCATATTTGAAGTTCATTATCCAGATATTATGGAAATGAGCAGAATAGCAGTTCTTTATTGTTGTGTCACTGATACAATTAATACGAATTCCTGAGCCGGCATTTGCATAATCCCAACCGCTAGGAGATCCTTTTATCTGTACATCATGAACTGTTACTGTTTTAAAAGTGTTAAACTGATCAGCACCATCAAGATAGATAGCAGCCTTGTTATAGTTTACACCATAACCTGAGGTATCAATAACTCCTCCAACTAATTTACTGTAGGGTCGCATCTGTATTGCATTTACGTTTGCATTAACAACTAGTTTTGCACCATATGCTTCTAAAGCAACATTCGGCTTAATCTCAATGGTATTGGTAATAGTATATGTACTTGCGGGAAGCCAAACAGTTCCACCCTGAGAACTTAAATCATTAATGGCAACCTGGATATTACTAGATGTTGCATCCCAGTAATTGCCTTTACTATTACGGATGAATGTTACAACATTATCTTGTGTGTTTGATATTGTTCTTGTAATAGATATAACAGAGGCAACTGTTAGTATTATTAAAAGAAATATTGTTCCGATAACTTCAAATTTTGTTCTTAACCTAACTTTTTTCATTCTCCTTCCGCTCCTTTCATCTTTAACAAATTTATTTCACGTCCCATCAAACATGAACAATAATTGATATTATTAATTAACAATATATATAGTTTACCTGGTAAAAATATCAAATTGTAAAAATTACAAATTTTAAATCTTTTTTTTGTTTTATCTTTGTATAAAATTTTGTTCATTGGATTCTCTTTGGTCCTTAAAAAATTTATAAAAATGATATTTTTTAAATATGTAGATATTAACAGGATAATATCTTTGAAAAAGTTTAAAATGATTCCGATTGGTGTAATCATATTTTTATATTGGTTCTTTTTAAAAGTGAAAAATTTTTGATTATCAAGTCTACCGATTTTTTCCTCTAGATACATATTTTCACTCAAAAATATTAATACTATGAGCAATCCAATAAATATAATAAATCGCGATATAAAAAGTTTTTTATAAACCTTTTTTTAAAAAAACAGGGTCGCAAAATATTTTCATTTTTTCTTTATAAAATACCTAAATAAATCGTACAATTAAATCTGTAAATCCATTTAAATAATAATTTTCAAAATTAAAAATAATAGGGTTAGTTTCAAACTTAAAACTTCTTCAAATAAATAATTTAATTTATAGATAATCAGAATTTAATAACCTTTATTTACAAAATCTAAAATTTTATGAGATATTACTATATCTGATCTAATTAATTCAAATTGTTTTATTAAATTGTTATTACCTTCGAAATAAAACCTTCCAAGACACATATGCCTATCGTTCTTATACTCGATTGGTAATTTATTTTTTTTTCTATCAAGAGTAAGACCTAATTTACATCCGCTTTCTTTTGAGATTTTTATGATTTCCTTTGTGTAATTACCATTTGGATATGATATAATTATTGGAGATTTACCAGTTATGTTTTTTAGATATTTTTGTGCGTTTAGTAATTGTGATTTAATTTCTTGTGATGAATAGTTAGATAATATTGCATGATCACATGCATGATTACCTAAAAAAACAAAATCTTCATTAGAAAAATCCTTTAATTCTGAAGGAGTAAAGGGTCTATCTATATCCCCTATGGGGCTAAAGGAATCCTTTCCAAAATTCTCGATTAGATATTTTTCAATCTCATCATTTGCTTTAGTTTTTAATCTATTTCGTTCTAATTTGATATCTTTTAATGAACAACCTAATTTTATATGTTCCTTATATAAGACATCCCACCAAAAACACTTATTATATTTCACATTATTTGTAGAAATAAAAAAGGTGGCTGGAATTTTATATTTTTTTAATATCGGTAATGCATTTATATTGTTATAATATCCATCATCAAATGTTATCATTAGATATTTTTTATTCTTAGTTAAACCATTTAAAATATCATATGGAGAAACAAATTTATAGTTATATTTTAAAAAATATTTCACAAATTGGTGA
>WOR8_10004155_pt1 | contig 14144 bp, 12 predicted proteins | sample DeeMarSeWOR38_10_FD_19890 | JGI IMG/M metagenome (IMG submission 19890) | reverse complement strand
CGGTCCCGGCAGAGCCGATTGAACAGCGTTGATTTCCCCACGTTGGGTCGACCGACTATGGCGACGATCACCGTAGCACTGTTATTTTGACCATTCATCTGCTCATCCAGCATCTTTGGCCGCTCTAGGTTAGCTATCAGCTGTCAGCGATCAGCTAAAAACTCGCAATTCGAAATTTCTTCCCCATGCTCCAAGGTCTATGCTCTAAACCTTCTCAAATCCTTAAATTCCTTAATTCTAAATCCGCAATCTGCATTCCGAAATCCCAAATCCCAAGCACCAAATTACAAATAAATCTCAAATTCCAATACTCAATGACCCAAACATATTTGAAATTCTCTTTTTTTATGATGATGTGAAGGTTCGGGATTTTGAATTTTGATCATTGTTCTTTGCCCTTCGACCTGGCTCAGGGTGGTGAGTGCTTCGACTCTGCTCAGGACCGTGAGCCTGTCGAACGGCTTGTCGAACCATTTGTTATTTGGGTTTTGTGATTTGTAATTTCCATCAACTCCCGCCTCTCCATAGCAAAAACTAGGACGAGTTAAATCCTAATTCCTCAATCCCTCAATTCCTTAATTCCTCAATCCGCAATATCTCCGTCTCGCCGTCTCACCCCATCCCCGTATCGTCTCTCCTCTGCCCGCTGCAATCTGCCTGCTGCCTCCTGCCATCTGCTCCATGCCCCATTCTCTATGCCCTATGCTTTTCTCGCTTCGCGCTCGAACCGGGCAGCAACTTCAGCAACATTCTCGTCACTTTCGCTCTGCACCAGATCGGCCAGAATCTGATAATCTGAACATTCTGGTTGGGCTAACAGCTTTCGCAGACGTTTCCAGGCTGGCATGATGTATCGGGCGAAGTGCACCCTTCTCTTGACTCTAGTCAAAAATGAAAAGGCGGCCAGCACCTGAAGGTTGCGACAAAGTGCCACGTGTGGATATCTGGCCAGCAACTCATCAACTGACGTTCCGCTCAACTCGCTGAGGCCCCTGCTGTGCGACGTCAATAGCTCTCTTTGCAGTGGCTCCTCTAATTGCACGTAGGGATCCAGAAGCAGTGCTGCCAAATCATATTGCGGAGGACCTAAACGCGCACCCTGAAAATCTATGAGGTAGAGCAGGTTATCCTTCAACATCAGATTTCGGGACTGAAAATCCCGGTGCAGGAAGAATAATTGGTCGTCTCCCCCAGACGCCCGCGATGCCAGAAGGGAAAAGTCACGCTCCACCCGGGCCCAATCTACTTCAAGTCTCAGCGCTCCTACCAAAAAATTCAATCGAAAGTATTCCAGCTCTCGCTCGATTATGAAACGTTGGTCATAAACGGGTGTATCAAAGCATTGCCTGGTGTCCAGATCTTCGGCCCCCCGCACCTGCATACGAAGGAGTAGATCAATCGCCTGCTGGTAAAGATCGACCATCCGGTCAGGAGCTGATTTAACCACATCCTGAAGATGAACCAAGCCCAGATCCTCAACCAGAGTCAATCCCTCGGAACGATAATAACCCAAGATTTTTGGCACGGGGATGCTCTTTCGGCGAAGGTGCTCGGCCATGTAAACGTAAGAATCGTTCTCATTGGGAAAATCCATATCTTTAGGAGGGCTCCAGACCAAGATCAAACTCTCCTGCTGACTGACCACCCGATGGAATGAACGTTCCGAACCATTACCATGCAGCGGTTGCCACTGGAGCGCTCCCCTCAGCCCGGACGCCTCCCGAATCAGCTTTTCAGCTCGGCTTTTTGGGAATTCAGGCTGCCCATTCAAAACAAGAGCCCCTTTGCCATTTCACATTTCGCATTTATCATTCCGAAATCCACTATAAGAAATCCAGTGGTTAGGTGTCAGGTGTCAGGTGTCAGAATAACTGAGCATGGGGCATAGGGCATGGAGCATAGGGTAAATGCAAAATCCTTAACTTTATGCCCTTTGCTCTATGACTTCCTAAATCCCCAAATTTAAATCTGCAATCTAAAATCTCAAATCCCTTAATTCCTTAATCCCTTAATCCGCACTGTCTCCGTCTCGCCGCGTCCCCGTCTCACCCCTTCACTCTTTTTATTTTTTTCAAATCCGCAATCCGAATTCCAAAATGTCTCCGTCTCGCCGTTTCTCCGCGTCCCCGCGTCGTCCCTTTGTGCCTAGTGCCTAGTGCCTAGTGCCTAGTTCCTTCCTCCCTTCAGAGCCGATCACTACTCCTTTCAGGGACTCAGTGACCACTACTCCATCACCGATGATGCAGTCTAGGACCGAGCATCCGGCTCTAACCTGAACCTGTTCCCAGATGACGCTCTCTTGAACTACCGCTCCATTTTCCAGATCACAATCTGCTCCGATGCAAACCATACCGTCCAACCTGACTCCGGAACCTAGACGAGCCGACTCATGCACCACCGGTTCGTCGCCCACTGGAAGTCCTGGAACCGGAGCGCTTTGCATTTGGGAAAACTCCTGGTGAACTTGCAGGTAACTTTCCGGACTGCCCAACTCTCGCCAGAACTGCTCCTTGACCACATGGGCCATTACCTTACCGCCACTGGAAATTAGATCCAAGTAGGTATCAATAATGGATATGGGAGTATCAGCCGGAATACTGGCAAGCACTCGAGGGTCTATTACCTGGATGCCGGTGAATGCCAGGTGCTGGTCTGTGCCACCTCGAAAACCTTGAATACGGCCGTCTTCGGCCACCTGGACCCCGTTGAATCTCGGTTCATCTTTTAAAACTAAAGTGGCGGCGGCGCCATAACTCTCGTGACTTGAGAGAAGTTTCTGCAGATCTATGGAGCTGAGGATGTCACCGTTAACAACCACAAAGGGACGATCATCCCAAAAATCAGCCACATTGCGGATGCCCCCACCAGTGCCCAATAAGCTCTCCTCGATCCGCAGGTGTACGGGAATGGGAAAATCCTCTCTGTCAACATAATCCAGAAGTTTATCACTCAGATGGTATCCATTCACTATTATTTCCTCGGCCCCCCCGGACCAAAGATATTCAACCAGCCAGTGCAACAGAGGCCTACCCTGCACTGGAATCAGTACTTTTGGTCTGGTTAGCGTCAATGGTCTGAGCCGCGTTGCCAACCCGGCAGCCAAAATCATTGCTTTGTACGGTTTCATCGCTCACCCATAAACAATCAAATACTATTGCCACCCAGCCTTCACCGATCCCTCGTAAGAGCGGATCTATAAAACTGGGTGCTGGACAAACAACGGCTCCTATATAATGATTTCTGCGTCATATAGCAGATGTTGTCCGCGGGGGCAAATGTCCCTATTGAAACTAATCTTCTACCATGAAGAACACGAAAACCACAAAGGATGTTTGTGATATTTGAAAGTTTCTCTTTGTCTCCTTTGTGAGCTTTGTGGTAATTTCCTTCTGCTTGTCTGATGAGCATAGATTACCTGGTCCTCTGAGCCAGGCCAGAGTTCAATGGCTTTGACGGTAAAGATGGCTAGTGGCCTTGGAGTACTGGAGTTTTGGAGTATTGGAGTGTTGGAAAAAGACAAAGTCCTAAATTCAACTTGAATCAGTCCTTTCATTACTCCATTACTCCACCACTCCATTACTCCATTACTCCAACTTACTCCTGCATGAGAAATAGACCGCTGAAATCCCCTCTGGTGGTGACTCTGAGCCCCTCAGGGCACGGATTCTTTACTGGTTAGCAGATGGAGGTTTTCCACGATGAAGCTTCAGGATCGACTCGGCGAATTACTTCTTCTTGGTTTCATGGAACAGGAGATGAATGCTTCCTTGGCCGCCCACATCCGTCACCTGCGGCCAACCGGACTAATATTTTTCAGCCGTAATATCGCTGCCCCCGAACAGCTGGCCCGGCTCACCCTAGATATACAAACCTTGGCCTTGCAGGAACTTGGACGCCCACTTCTGCTGGCTGTGGACCAGGAAGGGGGTTCTGTGGCTAGAATGGGTCCTCCGTTCACTCAAATCCCGGGCGCGGCTGTCCTGGGCAGCCGAGGCCTTGAGTCGGTTAGCCTTTACTACAACCTCATAGCCCGTGAGATGTTCCAGGTGGGTTTAAACCTTAACCTGGCGCCCGTTTTGGATGTCGACACGGCCACTTCGGTTGGAGTAATGGAGGCCCGTTCCTTTGGCAATGACCCTTCCCTCGTGTCTCAATGTGGAATCGAAGCCATTACCGCAACTCAAGGTGAGAACATAATGGCCACCGCCAAACATTTCCCTGGACTGGGACAAGCCCAGAAGGATCCACACCATGATCTGCCGGTTATATCAGCCCCCAGAGAAGAACTTGAGCGCCATGACCTGCCCCCATTCCAAGCCGCCATCCAGGCAAATGTGGCCTGCGTGATGACATCCCACACCCTCTACCCGTCTCTTGATCCAGAAAATCCAGGCACTTTTTCATCTGTGATTCTCCGGGGCTTGCTTCGGAATGAACTTGGCTTCCAAGGGGTGATAATCAGCGATGATCTGGAAATGGGGGCGGCCACTGAGCAATATTCCCAGGCCGATGCGGGGGTTGCAGCTCTGCGAGCCGGCGTCGATCTCTTGTTGGTCTGTAACGATTTGGATAAGATGAATCTGACAGCAGAGGCCGTTCATGAGGATTTCCAGCGTGGCCTGCTCGACCCTGATTCCTTGGCGCGCTCACTGACTAGGGTGGAAAAGCTAAGGAGGACTTATTTGGAGCCCCTAAATCTCGCTGATCCTGCCGCTGTGGCCGCTCACTTCTCTAATTGATCTCCACCGAGCTCTTCACCAGCTTCACCAAGCTTTTCTCTGAACTCGTCCACCACGTCTGTGATCTCATCAGGCCCAGTGCTGGCTTCCTCTGGCTCATCTTCCACGCCCTCAGATTCCTCTTTGGCCTTGGCCAGCAAGTCGGCCAGAGTAAGATCTTCAGCCCCATCTCTTCCCTGGTCGCGGATTAGGTTGAGAACTTCCAATATTACTTTTCCGTATACGGTTGTGGCTGTGGCACCTTCGATGGAGTCCCTCTCTTCGAGTCCTTCAATCAAATCGAACACCACAAGGTGTTTCATGTCTTTTGCCGGCAGGACTTCATACCCATTCTCCCCGCTCGCCTTGAGGGCTCCCAGATTCTGCAGACGATCCGTGAGCACCTGCGTCTCCTCCGCCGGTATCTGCATTCTTTCTGCCAGTTCCATTATTGTTGGCGGTGGTTCGCCCGCCTCGAAACATTTACCAACCAACAACAGCAACTGCAGCCCCCAATAGCTCTTGTTTGTTGTGGGTTGGGCTCGCCACCGCTGTCCCAAACGGAATCTAGCCAGATTCTGATGAGCAAAAGCGATCTCTGCGCCCAGTAACAGGATGATCCAGCTAACGAAGATCCATATGAGTAGCATGGGGAGCTGCGAAAGAGCACCGTAAATAGCCCCATAAGTTCGAAAGCCAAACTGATAGTGAATGTAGGCCCACTGGGAGACCTGCCAAAGAGTTCCGCCTATGATTCCCCCGGCGGAGGCGGAGATCGGGTTCACCCGCGTGTTGGGCATGAAAAGATAAATAAAGGAGAAAGCCAGCCACATGACGAAAAATGGAGCCACTTTCAGCACATACACGTAGAGTCTACCCAAAAAGTCTATGGTTAAAAGTTCCTGCGTTACCAGATGGCTCTTTACAAAGGTTGTCAGGCTCACGGCCACAAACATGGCCACCGGTAGGATTACCACCAGTCCCAGATAATCACTGCATTTCCTCAGCCAGGGTCTGCCGCGATCCACTTTCCATATCTGGTTAAAGGCCATTTCAATGTTGGTCAGTACCAGGACCATGGTAAGGAAAAGAAAGGTTATTCCGAGAGTACCTAGCGAACCCACATGGATGTGGGAAACGTATTCCATAATGTATTCAGTGACTGGGTGGGAGCCACCTGTGAGCCTTTCCAGGATGAAGGGTTCCAAAGCACGTTGCACTCCCAGTCCCTTCAAGAGTGCGAACATAAGTGCCAGGAGAGGCACAAGGGTTAGTAGTGTGGTATAGGTGAGACCGGAAGCTCGCAGCAAACTGCTGTCCCGCCAGAACTCCCTCCAGACATAGATCGCGAGCTGTAGTTGATTATAGAGTACGCCTTTGAGCCGTGGCAGTTTATCGATCTCAACCAACCATATGTCGAAGCCAAGAAATTTGCGGATACGACTGGTCATCGCACCTCCTCGCCCTTTTGTATCTCGCTCAGATAAAATGTCTGTCTTTATACAAGCAAGAATTCTGCCAATTTTATGGACCAGCCATAGACAGAGAAGAATCCGGGCCCAAAGGACCCGGCTTTGGGCTACCCACCAAAGAGGGCTTCAATGGTCTTTCCGCTCTTACGGCAGTCTGCTGGAGTCATGGAGCCTAGTGATTTTAGATTTTAGAATGCAGATTTCAGATTTAAAAGCTCACTACCTCCCGGTAAGAAATGCGTACACCCCAATCTGCAATCTACAATCTGCAATCATAAATGATACAGAGACTGGTCCTGAGGACCAGGTTTTCGATCTTGAATAAAGTGAGGCAGGCTGACGGCAGGCCTATGACTGCCCGTCATGACCGTTTGACAGCACCCATTTTTCATTCCGAGTTCCCAATTCCTGCTTGTTCTTCTTGCTCTCTATGGTAGAATCGTTAAAGCCTAAAGGGAGGGAGAATATGGCATCACTGAATCGCGTACTTTTGATTGGCAATCTGGGAGCAGATCCTGAATTGAGTTACACCCCCAGCGGAGCGGCCAAAGCTACAATGAGGCTGGCTACCCATGAAACATGGACTAACAAAAGCGGGGAAAAAGGAGAGCGCACTGAATGGCATCGGGTGATTGCCTGGGGGAGACTGGCGGAAATTTGCGGTGAATATCTGAGCAAAGGAAGGCAGATATTCATCGAGGGGCGTATTCAAACCCGTTCCTGGGAAGATCGCGACGGCAACAAACGCTGGATGACCGAAATCGTTGCCTCCACCATGCAGATGCTCGGCAGTCCTCGCGGAGGCCCCGCTGAACCTGAGTTGCCCCCACCGGATGTGCCAGACATGCCGGAAGCGGACGACGATATTCCCTTTTAAAAACAGGATGGTAAAAACGTGGAGCAGGATGTGCCCCAACCGCAGGGGTTCGCCTCCCGCTCGGGCTCGTTAAGAGATTGTTTCATCCGGAAACATGGTCTGGTATGGGTTTTTGAGGGAAAGATAAACTCAGACGATCACTCGGGCTCTGCGAATATATGAATGCAGCTGACTGGCATTAGAGAAAAAAATGAAGGCTCTACAGTTTACAACTTTCTTTGTGTTCAAGCGAAATGAGCCACTGACCCACGTCGTCGATTCCCTGGGTCTTTAAGCCTCCTCCTTTTTTTCCTCAATCTCGGGTTTTTCGGTTTTACTTTCAACCTCATCCGTGCCCGATGATGCTTTCCTGAAATTCTTTATGCCTCTGCCGAGACCCGAGCCAATTTCCGGCAACTTCCCGGCCCCAAAGATTATCAATATAATAACCAGGATCACCAGCAATTCGGGCATGCCGATTCCGCCGATCATATCGCGCTCCTTTTGTAGATTGCGCAGATTACAATGGTCACAGAGGATCAAAACTCGAACTGAGTTCGCCAGGCGCCGTAAGACAATTCGGACCCTGACCCCCAGTTCCTACCACAAACCCTCAAATTCCTGCAACAGTTTGATGAACTCTTTGGAGTTTCGATAGTGGTCAAGAGCGGTCTGGTGCTGTAGCCAAGTATGCCACACTTTCAGCCACGCCTCATTGTGCCAGTATCGACCCGTCTTCAGCTCTCCCCGACTCAGCTCCAAATAGACCTCATACTCTTCGCCGCAGCCAGAGCACAACGGGTAAGGCAATGCGGAGTGCTTTGTTTTACCAGATTCTTCGATCTGCGTGCCACACCTGGAACACTTAAGCTGACACCGGGCGCATTGGAGAATTTTCATCAGCACGTCGATTTTCTCTTCGTGCAGAGCATCCGCTTTCTCACTTTGTTGTAGCTGGCGCCTCTTCTCCAGCTCAATGATGTCTGCCACCCTAACCCTCCGATTTGGGATTGCGGAATAAACCTCCAAGGTTTATATTAATTTTCACCCTATCATGACACCTGGTCTGAATCAAGCGATAGCTGGTCCTCTTCTCCTTCCATCTCAGCTTGATCCTCATCCAAATGGAACAGCTTTCTGGCAATATCCAGATAGAAGTCCTTGCGTGATCTGCTGCTGGTGCGTTTGAGAAATAAAATGGGATCATGGAGCAATTTGTTGACCACTGATTGAGTCAGCACTTCAATGGCCTCAATCTCAGCATCTGAAAGGGAATCGAGCTGGCCGAGAGTCTTGCGAAGCTCTGTCTCCCGAATCTGCTCACTCTTCTCTTTGAGGGAGACAATGGTGGGAACAACCTCGAGGGTGCGCATCCAACCATCAAATTTCAGCGCCTCTGCAGCAATGATGTGTTCCGCCTGCGCCGCCTCTTTGAGACGCTCGGCCCGATTTATATCCACAATGCCCTGCAAATCATCGATATTGTAAAGATATACATTGTCAATTCGGTTGACCTCAGGATCGATATCCCGGGGCACAGCGATGTCTATGAAAAACAGCGGCCTGTTCTTCCGGGACCGCATCCGCTTTTTCACTTGTGCACCGCTCAGAATGGGATCTGGCGACCCCGTAGAACTGATGATTATGTCTACCCTAGTCAGCTCCTCGGCCAGATCCTCCCAGGCCACCGTAGTGCCGTTGAACCTTCTGGCCAAGGCCATAGCCCTTTCCAGGGTGCGATTCGCCACCACGATTCGCTCAACCCCGTTGGAGAGAAGATGTTCAGCAGCCAGCTCAGCCATCTCTCCAGCCCCGATCAATAGAGCGATTTTTCCTCCCAACTCCTGGAATATCTTTTTGGCCAGCTCCACAGCTGCATAGCTGATGGAAACAGCACTGCTACCGATGCGGGTCTCTGTTCGAACCCGCTTGGCCACGGAAAAGGATTTGTGCAAGAGTCTGTTGAGAATTACCCCGGATGTTTTAACTACCGTAGCCTGACGGTATGCGTCCTTAATCTGGCCGAGTATCTGAGGTTCGCCCACCACCATTGAATCCAGACTGCAGGCAACACGAAAGAGGTGTTTTACCGCGTCCTGATCAATGTGAGTGTAGAGATAAGGTTTTAGTGCCGCACCTGTCTGACCGTAGATGCCGGCGAGCAAACCCACCACCGCACTAATGCCTTCATCCAGGGTAACCGTGGTGAACAGCACCTCCATTCTGTTGCAGGTGGAAAGGTAGAAAGCCTCTTTGATGGGCTGGAGCTGGGCCAGATCGGCCAAGGGGCCACTGGTATCCACACAAACCACGGCGAACTTCTCCCGGATTTCCACCGGGGCGGTCTTGTGATTCAAACCTATGAGGACAATCCGCTCCATATTGTCAATCGCTCTGGGCTAATAAATATCTCAACCAATATCTTAAAATATAATATTAAAATAAAGTTAATTCAATTAATTACGAACTAAGTAGTTTTGAAATTATCAGTCAGGATTTACCCTTTCCAGAAGCTCAACTATGCATTAATTTTCCAACTCCCCAATTTCGTATTCTACCTATTACAACAAATGACAGCGAAGTGTAGTGACCTAATGACGCCGCAGGCATATGACTAATGTCCTACCCCATGTTCCATGCCCTATGCTCTATGCCTTTTTCAAATCCGAAATCTACAATCTAAAATCTAAAATTCCCCAATTCCCTCCTCACCCAAGCCTCACACTGTGGTGCCCTTTGAGTATAATACTCGCCCCAACAAAGGTCACCAGAATGGCAGTGAAGCCTATGATCGCCATAATGGCTGCCCTTCTGCCGCGCCAGCCCACAGCCAAACGTTCATGCAGCAGCACCGCATAGATTAGCCAGGTAACCACGGAAAGGATCTCCTTTGGGTCCCAGCGCCAGAAGGACCGCCAGACAGCCCCAGCATATATGAAACCCGAGATTAGCCCAACGGTGATGAGGGGAAATCCTATGGTCAGACAGTAGTAGTTGAGGGAATCCAGCACCTCCAGTGAAGGCAGGCGTCGATAAAGCAGCCCGAAGCTCTTGGACTTGATCTGCCGCTCCTGAAGCAGGTACATAATCCCGGCACAGAACGCCAGAGCGAAGATGGCGTTGCCGATGAACATGGTTCCCACGTGCAGGGTCAGCCAGAAACTTCTAAACAGTTGACTGCTTGGAATTACCCGGCTGGGGCTGGCCGAGGACAGCAGCATGAAAATCACAGCCAGCGGTGATACAAAAGTTCCTAAGATGCGAATGTTGAATTTCAGTTGAAAGGCGAGGTAGCTGCCCACGATGGCCCAGGCAAAAAGTGAGAAAGTCTGCGGCAAAGTGGCTACTGGAATTTGGCGTGACTGGCTCACCAACAACACTAGACCGAGGCAGTGGCTCAGGAATCCTGCCAGCAGGAATCCATAGGCAATTCGGTGTATTGCCGTGTCGGTCCGAATGATATAGATGAGATAACCCACCGTACCCACTGCATATAACAGGGTGGTTATCACCGAAAGTAGTAGAAGGGTCTCATTCACCAGGAGATCTCCAGTTGTTGAAGAGAATAGCCCGACCCCAAAACGGTCCGCAGGAGCCGGTCCACGCCCTCGTAGTCACGACGCCGCACTAGTTCTAGCAACTCCGACTTCACCAGTTGATCGAATTTCTCTTTATTGGCTCGGAAGTCTTGACTTTCCTCGAGCACCCGGCTTCGTACCGCTCCCATGAGTTCCAGAAAGTGGGCGTACTCCATGCCAAAGCGTTGTTCCAAATCCTGGCGCAGCTCACGCGCCAGGGCCGGGCTTTTACCCGAAGTGGAGACGGCCAACGTTAGAGCACCACGTTGAACCAGAGCCGGCAGAATAAAATCACCCTCTTTGGGGTAATCCACCACGTTGCAGAGAATCCTTCTCTGCTCAGCATCTCGAGCAATGCGGCAGTTGAGTTCCATATCGTCAGTGGCGGCGATCACCAGAAAGCAGCCCTGGAGCTGGTCCTTATCATAGTGGCTGCCTACCAGTTCCACGGTCCCCTTCTGGATCTCTTCCTCCAGCCATGGCACCACCTCAGGCGAAACCACCCCCACTGAAGCCCCGTAACTGAGTAAGGTCTCAACCTTGCGGGCGCCCACCTCTCCACCGCCCACCACTAGGCAGGATCGGTTTTCAACCTTTAGGAAAATTGGATAATAACGCACAAACAAGCGCTCGGATGTCTACACTTTATAGGACAAAGGGAGGATTGTTGATTCATCTACCTCCTGCCACACACAAAACTCAGGGAAGAAAGCTAGGAGCCCCACTATCCATGTCCCCTGCTCTATGCCCTGTGTTCCATACTCCATGCTTATATACAGACGTTTTAACCCTATCAATTCTGCCAAACCAAATCAAGCAAAGAAATGGTTGGCGTCGTGCTTGACGAAGACCGGTAATCCTTTTAACATACGGAAAAAATCTCACTAAAATCCGGATTTGGAATGCTGCGCTCTCTTTTCTTCTATATTGTGCTGTTTTTCGGCACCATTTTTCTTGGTCTTACTGCCGCCTGCGCCGCACTGATAACGCGAGGCGGTAATATTTCCCACCTGGTAGGCAGATTCTGGGCCCGGCTTATGCTTCTTGTCAGTGGGGTGAAGGTTCAGGTTGCGGGCCTGCAAAATATCAACCCCAACCAAGCTTACGTGTTTGCGGCAAATCATCAAAGCCAGTTCGACATCTTCGCTTTGCTCGGGCATCTCCCCATCCAGTTCCGCTGGCTCGCTAAAGAGGAGCTTTTTCGCCTTCCCTTTCTCGGCGCTGGCATGAGAGGAGCCGGCTACATCCCCATCGACCGCAGCAATCGTAAAGCAGCCTTCGAGAGCATTGACCTGGCTGCGGCTCGGGTCCGAGAGGGAGTTTCCACTGTGATTTTCCCTGAAGGGACTCGGAGTCTGGATGGCAAGCTCAAAGGCTTCAAGAAGGGCGGCTTTCACCTTGCCATTAAATCCAAGCGTCCCATGGTGCCCGTAAGCATAAGTGGCACCTTTTCGATTCTTCCAAAGAAGGGGTTCAGGGTTCGGCCCCGGGCTGTGCGGATATATGTCGGGGAGCCCGTACCCACCGCAGACATCACCGCGAAAGACAGGAACTGGCTGATCTCCGAGATCAGGAAAAGGATTCAGGAGCAACTGCCTCCTGAGGAGAAAGGTGAACCTGAGCCGACGGTGGCGCGGCCGTCGCCTGCGGGCACTGGACTTTCATGAAGCTTGAGCCGAACAGCAATCATGTCTTGAAAATTATCCCTCTGGGTGGTCTCGGGGAAATCGGCCTGAACATGATGCTCTTTGAATACGGCGACACCATTTTAGTGGTGGACGCCGGAGTCATGTTCCCGGAAGATCACATGCTGGGAATCGACATGGTAATCCCTGACATTTCCTACCTGCGCAGTCGTGCTGAGCGAGTGGCCGGGATTATTCTCACCCACGGACACGAAGATCATATAGGGGCCCTGCCTTATATAGTCCCCGAAATCAGCGCTCCCATCTACGCCACCCGCTTGACCTTGGCTCTAGTCTCCGAAAAACTCAAGGAGTTCCAGCTAGAAGATCAGGTGACATGTAACACCGTCCGATTTCAGGAAACAGTTACCATTGGACCTTTTACCATCGAGTTTATCCCGGTATGTCACTCCATTTCGGACGGCGTTGGTCTGGCTATAAAAACCCCGCTTGGGACCGTGATTCACTCCGGTGATTTCAAAATAGATCGCAGCCCGGTGGCCTGCGAGAGCACGGATCTTAACCGCTTCTCATACCATGGTCAAAAGGGGGTTTTGGCCCTGCTCTCCGACTCCACCAACGTGGAGCGGGAGGGCCACACCCTGTCGGAAAGGGAGATCGGCCAAACCATCAAACTCGCCATGGATAGCTGCAGCGGCCGGATTATTGTTGCTGTCTTTGCTTCCAACATTCCCCGCATTCAACAGATAGTAAATCTGGCCAGGCAGTCTGACCGCAAGGTTTTTCTGAATGGCAAGTCCATGTTGGCCAATGTTCGCATAGCCAGAGAACTCGGTTATTTAGACTTCCCCGAAAACATGGAGATAACTCTGCAGGAAATGAATAGATTGCCGCACCAAAGGGTGCTCATGCTCACCACCGGCAGTCAAGGAGAGCCGCTTTCGGCCCTCACCCGCATGGCCCTGGGTGATCATCGCCAACTCCACATCCAGCCGGGCGATACGGTAATTCTCTCATCCAAATTCATCCCCGGCAATGAAAAGGCCATAACCAACATCATCAATCATCTCTACCGTCGAGGCGCTGAGGTCCTCTACGAAAAGGTATCGGAAATCCATGTCTCCGGCCATGCCAACCAAGAGGAACTCAAACTTATGCTCAACACCACCAAACCGCGCTACTTTATCCCTATCCACGGCGAGTATCGCCATCTGGTCAGGCACCTGCAGTTGGCCGCCGTTACAGGCATCCCTGCAGATCATCTGCTCCTGGCTGAAAACGGCGATGTTATTGAGTTCAATCACCGCCAAGGCCGGATCACTGGCAAGGTGAATGTAGGGCGCGTTCTAGTAGACGGTAAGGGGGTCGGCGATGTGGGCGACCACGTGTTACGCGATCGGCGCCATTTGTCCAATGATGGCTTGGTAGTAGCGGTGGCCGTTGTGGATAGAGTGAGCGGCGACATTATTAACGGGCCCGATATTACCAGCCGCGGTTTTGTTTTCGAGGAAGTGAAAGCTCACATCCTTGACGATGCCCGGTCCATCCTGGTGGAAGTATTGGAAGATGCAGCTAACCGAAGCGAAATTGATTGGGATCAGGTGAGAGTTGAGATCCAGAGGAAACTCAAGCGCTTCTTCAACCAGGTCCTGGAACGTCGCCCGATAATAATTCCCATCATAGTAGAATTATGACGCACAGCACAGAAGGAAGAATGCAGATTTTAGATTGCAGATTGAGGAGGGTAGAGAGCAGCAGGCAGAAGAGAGACGATACGGGGAAGGGGTGAGACGGAGATATTGCGGATTGAGGAATTGAGGGATTTTAAATTGGAAATTGGAGATTTTTTGGCTGAGCGCTGACGGCTGAACGCT
>WOR8_10004154_pt1 | contig 14144 bp, 10 predicted proteins | sample DeeMarSeWOR38_10_FD_19890 | JGI IMG/M metagenome (IMG submission 19890) | reverse complement strand
ACAGAGGAATATGTCACTCCAAAAAGTGCACCAATTTTTTCATTTGTCATCATGCCGGTTTTCCATAAGGCATAAATAAGAAAATCACGATCATCTTTGTCTTGCGCAGATATCCTGGATGATCGTTGAAGACGTTTTAGATCAATCTTAAGTATTTTCGCTGCTTTATCCAATATGGGAGATAGATTGAATTCTCTGGATAGACTTTTTTGCTGCGGAATCTCTTGATGAGCCGCCTCCGGCATGTATGTCCTTCGGATCTTGTCCACAAACCTTTTGGATCCCAATATCATTCCGTGTCGGAAATCCTCCCACAAACGCCCCTCTTCATTCGCATAGCGCTGAACTTTATCACGGTATGCTTTATGTCTGTCATGGTCGTTATACTGCGACAATATCAGTTCTGTTGAAAGCCACTCCGGTGCATGTTTTCCATAAGCATAGACCGGATAGCTGCTCCAACGATAGCTGGCCAGCCGGTTAACAACTCCAGCCCTTAGCGGATTACGATGAATATAACAGGAAAGTTGCATTAAATAAGCATCATTTTGCACCAGGATGCTTTTAAAACGGCCTTGAAATAAATGACCGCTTCTTGAGTGCTTGTCATTAAAACGCCTGGTATAGCACACACCAAACCACTGCATGGTTTTTGACAAATTCGCCCGGTTGGTTCTCATCAAAAGATGATAATGATTGCTCATCAGAACATAGGCAAAGATGTCAATTTGAAATCTCTCTGAGATGTCACCCAAGGCTCCTAAAAACATATGGCGATCATCATCATCGAAAAAAATATCCTTGCCCTCGTTTCCCCGCGACATCACGTGATAAAGCGCTCCATCATACTCTATTCGCCAAGCTCTACCCATGACATTAAACTACCCAAATAAAAGAGAGCTGTCAATCATTATTCACTATTCAAGATTTGACACCTTGTTGAGTCCTGGCATTCATCAATGAATTTCGATATAATTCAAAGTTGACAAAATTTATTCAGTGGTTATCAACGATCTGAGCGAAAAAGAAAAAAAACAGAAAATCGATGACAAAACTTGCGAAAAATAAATGGGAAGACTTTGTGGTTTCACCCGAAGATGTCCTGGCCAGAATCAAGCCGGGGATGACCATCTTTCTGGGAAGCGGCGTGGCGGAGCCGCGCACCCTGCTGAAATCTCTAATTGACTCCGGTTTATCGAATACCAACGACCTGGAATTGATCCAACTGACCAGCCATTCGGATGTTCTTTCATTAAAAAAACGGGACTGGCAAAAATACCGCCTTAAAACATTTTTTTCCACCATGGTGTCCACCGAGGCCGTTGTCGCTGGAAGTGTCGATTTGATCCCGGGTCGTATTTCCCAGATACCGCGAATTATCAAATCCAAACGGATTCCGATTGATGTGGCCTTCATCCAAATTACGCCTCCCAACGATGCCGGATATTGCAGCCTCGGGGCAGCTGTGGATATTGCCCGGGAAGCCATGGAGCAAGCCTCATTGGTGGTCGGAGAAATCAACCGCCAAATCCCTTTCACATTCGGCGACACAATTGTGTCTGTTGCGGATTTTGATCTGCTGGTCGAATCAACGGAGCCGCCGACTTATTTTAAACGTTGGCCGGTGAACACCGTCATCGATCAGGTGGCCGCCAACATTGCCCGGGTGGTTGAAGATGGGGACTGCATCACCTTTTTCACCGGCTCCTTGTTCGAGGCATTGGGCCGGCACCTTACCCGCAAACGCCATTTAGGCATCCATTCATCATATTTTACGGATGCCTTGATGGATCTTGTTAAAAGCGGTGCGGTCACCAATTATCGTAAGGCGGTGTTCAGGGGTAAATCGATTGCTTCCTATGCGTTGGGTACGCCGGAGCTGATGACCTGGTTGAACCGCAATCCCTTGGTTGAATTTCAAAGTATTGAACAGGTGTTTGACCCGACCCAAATCGGCCGCAATCCTAATTTCGTGGTGGTGGACGAAGCTCGGAAGGTGGATCTATTGGGCCGAATTGCTTTCCCGGCCGGCAAGGGAAATATCATTTCGGGTCCGGGTCAAGTGGCCGATCTGATTACCGGCGCTGAGATTTCCCGCGGAGGACGTACCGTGATCGGACTGCCCAGCCGCAGTCCGAAAGGGGATCCCAATATCGTGGTGATGCTGCGCAACCTTCGCAATCAATTCCATATGCGTGAATCAATCGACGCTGTGGTCACCGAATACGGGGTTGCAAACCTGAAATGGCGCACGATCCGCGAGCGCGCGCAAGCCTTAATCGACATTGCACACCCGGATGACAGGAAAAAACTTGTGGAGCAGGCCAAGGAAAAAAAGATTCTGTTCAAGGATCAAATCTTTTTATCTGAAAGCGCCCATTTATATCCTATGGATATCGCCACCGAACACACCTTCCGAGACGGCTTGAAAGTTCGCTTCAGGGCTATCAAGCCCTCAGATGAAGAAGCCATGCGACGGCTTTTTTACCGTTTTTCCAACAAAACAGTCTATCGACGTTTTTTCTTTCCCATTTCGATCATGCCCCATGATAAAATACAAGCATATGTCAATGTGGACTATAGCCGGGTGATGTCGTTGGTGGCCCTTGTGGGAGAACCCGGTCAGGCAACCATCATTGCCGAAGCACGCTATGTTCAGGATGAAAAAAGTGCTTACGGGGACCTGGCGTTTGTGGTAGAAGAAAAGTACCAGGGGCTGGGTATTGCAACTTACCTCTATGAAATGCTGATCCGGCTGGCAAAAGAACGGGGGTTGAAAGGTTTTAATGCCGAAGTGCTGCAGGCCAACAAGGGTATGATGAAAGTTTTTGAAAAGGGTCATTTACCAATGAACGCACGGCTAAAAAATGGCTTATACAAGCTGACCATTCCCTTTGATGAACTACCCACGACTCCAATAGACAACAACGTGTAACTTCGCCATCCAACCCAATTTGATGAACTCGTAAAAAGATCGCTTTTCTGACTTTTTACGAGACCATCAATGTTAAATGGACTGTTAAAAAGGAGCAAAACATGTTAGCCTACTATGTTCATGATAATAAAAAAGAAAAACACGTAATCATAATACCGATTGATTTAAATTTTAAGGAGTAATTTTATGCCTGCTGAACTGAATCATCTCGACTTTTATCGTCTGCCGTGGAATTATGCGGACAACGGTATTTCGTGGCTGGAACCCACCACGGATTGTAATCTGCGATGCGAAGGATGTTATCGAGATCCCCATGGCCATGGACACAAAACCCTGGAAGATGTCCGCGCTGATCTTGAAGTTTTTAAAAAATTGAGAAAAAGCGATTGTATGAGCATTGCCGGTGGAGATCCGCTCGTTTATCCTCAAATTGTTGAACTGGTAAAAATGATACATGAGATGGGATGGAAGCCAATTATCAATACCAACGGTCTGGCTCTCAAGGAACCGTTGCTAAAAGAACTTAAAAAGGCCGGCGTGTTCGGTTTTACGTTTCACATCGATACCAGCCAAAAGCGACCGAAAGTAACTGCCACCGCTGAGACCGAACTCAATGAATTGAGATTGCATTACGCGAAGATGCTGGCCCAAGAAGGTGGGATTGCATGTTCGTTTAATGCCACCATTTCTGATAAAACCATGCATGAAATCCCCAATATGGTGCGGTGGTCCGAAAAACACGCCGATATGGTGCACACCATGGTATTTATTTTATATCGTTCCCCAAACCTGACCGGTAATTTCGATTTTTTTGCCAACGGCCATAAAATTGAGTTCGATGGGACCTACAAAGAGACAAACTGGGGCGGCGATCAAATGCTCATGGCCCCGGATATTGTGGAGAAGATAAGGGAAGGCGATCCCATGTATGAACCGTGTGCATACCTGAACGGAACCGCCAATCCGAATTCATTGAAATGGCTGCTGGCCAACCGGGTCGTGCTAAATGGGGAAACCCTGGGATACGTATCGCCAAAATTCATGGAGTTGATTCAGACACTGACCCATATGTTTACCGGAAAATATCTGGCGTATGCAAAACCTAAAAGCGTTTCCTACGGAAAACTCGCCTCTTTTTTGACCGGTTTTGTGGATAAGCAGATGAGACATATTTTCTTCAAGATCATGCGCCGCACCATTGCTAATCCCATCAATCTTTTTCGTTCCGCGTATATTCAGAGCTTTATGATTATTCAACCGGTAAATTTTGAATCCGATGGCAGACAGGATATGTGTGATAGTTGCCCGGATATTACGGTTCATGACGGCAAGCTGGTATGGAGTTGCCGTCTGGAAGAAATGAATAATTACGGCGCGTTTGTGCAAACCATACCCAAGCGTGCTTAGAAATGCTTTCATCTGAAAGCGCCGCGACGATATAACCGCCAAAAGATAACACAGACACCGACAAGGGGAAAACGTCGTAAACGCGGCGCCACCTCAACGGTCACTCCCGAATGCCGTTCGATTTTCCACAGCACATAGTCAATCCCGCCTTTAAACGTAAACAGGGCTTTGAACAGCCGCAAGAGTGATAACACCTTGCCCTGCACGACTCGCACCCGCCATGCCAATCGGCTGATGAAACGGATCCGAGAGGGAATATGAGCGTGATAGCGAATCAGCGCGCTTCCGGAAAGGGCATCGACACGATATGGCATCACGTCCATCGCAGTCTGTGTCAGTTGCTCGTAATAATTCGAGGCCGCATCAACCAAACGCACAAGCTTATCCGGACGCTCGGCTCTGAGCTCGGATCGGTAGCTGAGTAGAAGCCCTTGTTGCCATAAATTTCGGGCTTCAAATTGGGCGGGCACACGAGGCAGCGTCCGCGTCATAAAAGTCAAAACGGCCTGGGCTAAAGTTGTCTGCACCGTTTCGGTGACCTGCTCATTGCGGGCATACAATATGCCGGTGGGTTGGGCAAATCGACCCCACAGATACGAGTGAAACCAGCGCGCGGATGTGCCGCGTTGAAAATCGGCAATCGATATGACCGTATATTTGGCCCTCAAAGTGCGCCCATTATAAATGACTTCCTGATAATATACATTGGGCGGCAATAGCTTATTGCCAATGGCATGCAAGCGCTTGCGATATGCGCTGCGGTAGCGCTCTACTAGTACATATAAATCAACGAGTCCTTCACCAGCATCCCCCTTGCGGAAACAGGAGCCGTAAAACAAAATGGCCTGGATAGCATTTGGGTGTCGTTCTAATATTTCATCGCACAATGCGTGCACGCCGGCTGGCACCGGCCGCGATGTCTGCTCGCGAATTAATGAAATAAGGGATTTTGGGGGTCGCATAATTACAATCTCAGAAATGATGCATGTCCACCGCAATTTATCACAATCTCTTCAGTTCGAGGTTCAACCGTGTGAAGTTCTCCATCCAGCGTAAATCCACTGTTGAGCTTCAGCCGCACTTCATCGGCGTTATGGCTGAAGTATCCGTTTTGCGGCGTCCGATGGCGGCAGCCTTGCCCACGTGCCATGGTTGGCAGCACGCGCAGCAGATGCCGCGCCCGGCCGCTGAAGGCTGTAAAGTGCAATGGCCGCCTTTCGGTTCCCCAGTAGGGGCGTATACCCAGAAAAAAACGCTCCACCGTGCTAACCAAAACCAACAGAAAGTCATCCTGTAAAAGACAGTTTTGATCCAGGCCGACTGTAACAGGCACTGCGGTGACATATTGACGTTTTTTTCGGATAACGCCCAGTAAAAATCTGGCCAACGTCAGCCCCGGAGCCAACTCACCGTGTAGGCCCAGTGTGTGAATGTTGCGGCGACAAAACCGAATGCCTTGGTAAATTGCAGCCGCTCCAAAAATCATTCCAAAAAAAGGGTGCGGCAGGGAAGACATCTGCACCCGCATAATCGGGCGTTTGAGAATAACGCTTTTACCATCTTTAGTGCGCGCCCAATACATAAGCTTGCGAAGTCCCCGTTCGCGAGAGCCCCGAATACCGATATCTCTAGCAATTATACTATCCGTGCCGGCTCGCAACAGGGCCAAAAGGGGTAGTTGTTTATAGGTTTGAGCGTGGAACAGGGCGGTGAGAACGGTCTGGATGGTTCCGTCTCCGCCATTTACGGCGACCACGTCCACCTGGTTGCGCCTAAATTCATCCAACGCCGCCACAGTATCCGTAAGGTTTTGAATCGTACGATGAAACGCATCCGGATGCGAGCTTAAAATATCACGGATCGCTTCCAAACCTTTTCGATTGCCGCCACTTTTCGGGTTGCTCAACACACCCACGCGCAATAGTTTATCGGCCGGAAACTTCATTGACAACCACTGAAAATTTTGGTTCCTTTTTTAGAGTAGGTTCATTTGGACACGTAATTTGGTGTGTCCCCATGCGGGTGACCATTCAACGAAAACGGGCAAGGCCCATTGAAAAATACGGTGTGGTAATATATATTTTAAATAGATTTTTGTAAAGTAAACTATTTTCCATTATGACAGAAAAAAAATCGTTCACCCTCGCACATCTTTCTGACCCCCATATGTGTTCACCGCAAGGCCTCAGCGCGCATGCGCTGATGAACAAACGCATATTAGGCTATTTAAGCTGGCGCCTGTACCGACGCACCGAGCACAGAAAGGAAGTCCTCGCAGGTTTGCTGAGCGATTTACAGGCCATAAAACTCGACCATATCGTGATCACTGGAGATCTGACGCATTTGGGGACTCCCAGCGATTTTTTTAGGGCGAAGCAATTTCTTCAATCGTTGGGACCCCCATCACAGGTTACCGTGGTGCCCGGCAATCACGATGCCTATGTTGCAGTCGACTGGAAGCATACCTTTGCGCTTTGGACGGAATATATGGCTTCAGATGCGACAGTGCAGAGCGCTGCGGAAAATACCGATTCCCGAATCCATTTTCCAATTTTGAGGATACGCGGCCAAATCGCACTCATAGGGGTATCCACCGCCTGTCCGAGTGCACCCCTTTTTGCAACAGGCAGGGTTGGACACATACAACTTCAAAAACTTGAAAATATTCTGACAGAGACGGGACGCCAGGGACTGCTGCGGGTGGTGGTGATACATCATCCCCCGGTGTCCGGGGTGGTTCGATGGCGTAAGCGGCTTACCGATTCGCACGCATTCCGTAAAGTTTTGAAGCGCTGTGGTGCAGAGATGGTATTACACGGTCACGTGCATCGGTCGTCATTTACACAGCTTCAAACACCTGCGGGCAACGCTCCGGTAATTTGCGTTTCGTCGGCTTCCGCACTTGGCCGTAACCCCAAGCGACGCGCTCGATTCCATATTTATCACTTCAATCAAACCGAACAGCAGTGGAAAGTCGGACTCACGGTGCACAGATATTCAGACAAAAAAAAGCATTTTGTTGCCGAAAGCGAGCGTCAATTTATACTCTGCCAGAAGCTGAGATGATTGCGGGCCAAATAGGTTTTGCCAAAGATATGATTCGCAAAAAGAGGAAAATTGAATATTCCATAGTCAATCGAAAATATTCAATGGGATGTATTTTTCAGCCTGCACGAGCTCAACGGATGCGTCTTAACAGCCAAATGGAAATACTAAAAATGACGAAAACCGGTGCCAAGGTGATGAACGCCGGATGCAAATCAAGTAAAAGCCCCAAATGGCCGAGGATTTGATTGATCAAATAAATAAAAATGCCTGCCATGGAAGCCAAAACAATCCTTCGACCTGTCGTAATTTCACGGCTGTGACCAAAAATAAATGTGAGTGCCAGCAATATCATACCCACATTGGTCAGCGGTAGACTTAATTTCTGCCAAAGGGAAAGCGCATGGCGTTCTGCATTCTGCCCTCGCTCTTTTAAGCCCCGGACATAATGATACAAATCAGATAGTGAAAGGCTATCCGGGGGAAGCTCTAAGATGCTGAGCTGTTCGGTGCTTAGGAAAGCGTCTAAGGTCTGGCTTGCCCGATGGTGGGCTATGATACCTTGCTCGCTAAAGGTTTTTTCTTCGATATCTTTCAGCAGCCATTGATCGTTTTTGACGATAATGGCCTCGCGGGCGTGCATGAAACGAAGCAGCCTTCCCTGCTGATCATGTTCGTAAATATCGAGATCGGCTGCAGAATCGGCTGAAATCGTTTTAGCGACGTGGATAATGGAATTGCCGTGACGGGTCCAGAACCCGCTTTTGGTCAGCATGATGCCTTTGCCATAGATCGCCTGTGAACGACCTATGCGGGCGTATTGTTCAACGGGCGGGGCCACAAACTCTGCAAGGGCGACTGTTGCCAGCATCACGAGCACGCCTGCCGAAATAACAGTCCGACAAATTTTTTGTACCGATATGCCGGCTGCCTGAATGGCTATGAGCTCATTGCGATCCGCCAAAATTCCCAGGGAAACAATACTCCCCAGCAGGATGCTCAGCGCCATGAGATCCACGATTCGTTTGGGCACTGTGAGACCCACAAAGACGAACGCATCCGCCAATCCGTAATTTCCCTTTCCAACATCGTTTAATTGCCCCAAAAATTCAAAAAAGCTGAACAAGATAATTAATAGGAATAAAATGAATAGTATCCCCCAAATGGTATGAGTAGCCAGGTAGCGGTCAATTATTTTCACTTGCTGTCTAAACATCATGGCAAAACAATCATTTGATTACCGGAAATTCGCCGTCTGTGCGAATATAAAATGTATTGTGCATTATTTCCGTCGCCGTATAAATATTGCCTCTTGATGCCATAATAAGAACAAAGTCAGTGCACCCAGCAGTACCGGGACCCACCAAATACCCGGTATCCTGTTTACTATGGCTTTTTCTATCCAGTTTTTGGCAACCACGGTAAGGTTGTAGTAGACAGCAAAAATCAAAATAGCAGATACCACTTTTCCAAATTTTCCCCGACGCGGGTTTGTGCGACTTAAAGGAACAGCGAGCAAAGCCAGAAGCATTGTCGACAGCGGTGTGGAAAGCCGCCATTGTAATTCGGCAATATCTTCTAGCTCATCGGAGTGGAGCAAATGTTGGCTGGAGGCGGCTCTGCGTTTATACCCCACGGCGGTGGTGTCTTTTGGCACCAATAAGTAAGTGGCCTGTTCAAATTTTGTAATTTTGCCCTCTTCGTCGCCGCGCGTAAATTCATATACGTATCCATCCTTTAATAACAAAGCTCGAATGTTGCGTTTATCATCGGTTTGTTGATAGACGTGCTTTGCAGAAATAACCTGTAGGGTTTTGCCATCCTGGCTGCGAATAAATACCTGCTCGCCTCGCTTGAGTGGCTGATTCACTTCCTCCGCAAAGACAACGAGATCATTTGATTTGATTTCATAAAAATTCCCGCCTTCCATTCGAGAGATATCAAAGTCGGACTTGGCTTGCGCTTTTAACCGGTAAATTTTTCCATAGGCCCAGGGACGAACAAACAGTGATAGACTTGCTACCAGTATGGCAATTAATATGGAAAGATAAACAACGGGTTTCAATATTTTAGAAATGCCTACACCACAGGATGACAGTGCCATCATTTCGGAGTCTCGGTACATTCGGCCAAGGGCAACCACAACAGACAGATACAGTGTCGTGGGCAACAGTACTTCCAAAGCGATCGCGATTTTCAGCAGCAGCAGCAGCAATACGGCATCCAGCGGCAGCAATCCGCCGACGGCTTCAGCCAGGTAATCGGCGGCGGTGTAACTGGCAAAAATGCAAATCAGTGCGATGCAGGTCGCCACCATTGGTTTTGTTATTTCAATAATTATATAGCGGTTTATAATCAAGGCGTTTGTTTGGCTATAAGCGTTTGAACAAATTTCCAGTCGCCTACCGTATCGACATCCACCGCCGCCTCCGGATACGGCAAAATAACAGCGCCCGCCCGGAGCCCCAGCCGTCTCGATATCCGCTGTTGAGCTTCCGCTAGGGACAATCGCCCCAGCAAATAACGCAACACAGCTATCCAACCCAAGACGCTGATCACCCGCAACGGTTTTTTGCGCTGCTTTTCGATCCGACGCCAAAAATCAGCCACCTCACGTCCGCCCGGTGTTAAAAAGGCAAAAAGATTGCAGGAGCAGTAATTGCCATCCTGCAATTTCGTTGCGGTTCTTCTGGCGTCAGGATATGCTGCGACGACCGTTTCATGCATCGCTAAACCAGCAACAATATCGCAACCGGTTTTGCGAGCTTCCGAACAAAAATAGTCCACGACGTGTGCCCCTAACAAAGCATGGTCTGCGGTCGTTACCAGAACCAATGCATCATCCGGAAGTGACCGCAGAACGTGATAGGTGCTTGTGCTCGGAGTTGCCTGATTCTCAACCCATCTGATCTTGCCCGCAGATATGCGGGCGCTTAATTCTGCGTGCTCATTAATTATGGATTTAGCAGGGCCGCATAGGATACACGTTCCTATTTCTTTGGCGGCGGCTAGTCCATCAAGTACACGAATCACCATTGGGATATTTCCAACAGGAACCAACGATTTGCACGGAACACCGGCAGCCTCCGCCACCGGATCCCCGGGAATTCGGTCAGCCGCAAGGACAACGGCGATATAACGTGAGTGCGAGGGGTTCATAATACGCTACATTAAAATCTTGAACACCAAGGTTTCAAAGAATTGTTGAAAACGGGTCAACCAAGTTCTTTACCGTAGATGCGATAGCGCTTGTAGACCTTACCCCCGATACCATCAAGGATCGTGCGCATTCCCATATTGTCTTCGAGAATCCATGACAGTTCAGCTAGTTGGATACCGCGTCGAAGTGCCTGGGTCTGCACCGCCTCAATAACCATTATGGCAAGGGCGGCGCCCAGGCGGCTTTTTTGAAATTCTTTGCGAACGCCCATTAACGGAACCCTGGCGAACTTAGGAAAGTTCACCTTAAGACGCCACAGCAATTTCAACCAACCAAAGGGCAACAGTCGACCATTCAAATCCCGAATGGCTTCATTTATATTCGGAAATGCAACAACCATCGCTGCGGGAATCCCTTCAACTTCGGCAATCTGCACAAAATCAAGAGGTACGAGAAGTTTTAAATCACGACCCAGATGATCGAATTCCTTCTCAGTGAAGGGGATGAAGCCCCAGTTTTGTGACCAGGCATCTTCGAAAATATCTCTTACAATGTTTAGATCTTCTTCTATATTCGATTTTCGCATTTGTCGAATATGAACGCGATCCGCCGCCCATTTGGTGATCACCTGCATTGCTGATGTTAATTTGAAATGAGCATCGACAAGATACGCAAGCATATCCTTTGCTTTGGTATATCCGTGTTCTTCTATCCTGGCTCCGTAATACGAATGTGCATGGCCCATCATAATTACCGGCGGCGTATCAAAGCCTTCCACCAGCAATCCGCATTCTTGGTTAATGGATAAGTTAAATGGCCCAAATATGCGGCGCATGCCCTGATCGCGCAACCATGTTTCGGCCGTTTTCAACAGCAGCCCGAAAAGGTTGGGATCGTCTTCGGCTTCAAGCATACCAAAAAAACCGGTAGCATCATGGTAGCGCTGCAAGTGAAGCTGATCGATTTGAGCGCTGATACGCCCCACCGGATTTGAGCCTCGATAAGCAATCCAAGAACGATAACGAGCGTGCTCGAAGTAAGGATTTCTGGGAGATAGGTGTTGGCGTCGCTCCAATAGCAAAGGCGGCACCCACACGGACTCGTTTCGATAAATCCGCCATGGCAGGCGGATAAACCGGCGTAAGGCACTTCGATTGTTTACAGGTATTACGTGCATCCGGTTGTTTTGCTGATCGTGTTTGCCGGCTATGCGCTGGTCGGCAGCGTTCATCGTGTACACACTAACCTCAGACTCCGGAACCAAGAAGAAAGATTGAACATTGACGCTTGAATATTGAAAACATTCGTTCAATCAATCTACCTTGACGGATCAATTGAAAATCGTCATTTCGATGGCGACTGTGCCAAATGATAAAAGAATTATCAAGTCTTATTTCGGATTGGATGATATACAAAATTTATAATAATTTTGCCATCGGTACCTAAAGCGGTCAACGTAGCGTTTGAAGCGCAATTTTTAAAAAATCACCAATTCGTTTTATTTTTTTTTGGGGCGTTTGACCTGTGTACATTTTAGCACACAATTGACAATAAGTGTTTATAATTGGAAACACTTTTTATCCTTAAGATTTTGAAAACAATTCGTTGGAAGCGCAAGATTGCATTATTCTATAGTTATTCTAAATGGTTAAAATAATTTATCGACCTTTTGGCAAAGCGTTCAGCCGTACTGGATAAAATAGAGCAAAAATTGCTACACTATCACCCGGTTCGGTGCGGTAATGTAATAAAACCAATAACATATAAAATTTTATGTTTGACAACCAAAAAAAGATTGGATATTTCTAGATTTTAATATCTAACTAAAACACATGAAGGTAACTCCCTAATCTTGACATCTATCGGTTAAATCTTAAGTTACAAAGTCGATTTTCAAAAACCTAGTTGAAACGTGGGAGCAATGTATCGGATTATGGAGGCTACGCCGACTGAAAACAATTTGCCGCTGCGATATGAGGGGTTCTCCTCTCTGGCAGAAGCCCTTGATTACGCAGCTCAAGGAAAAACCGGGTATAATTTTTATAATGGTAAAGGCGAGCTAGACGTGGTCGTCCCTTATGCGACGCTGAGGGATCAGGCTCAAGATCTAGCTCGTCGTCTTTTAGGTTTGGGAGTTGAGCGAGGCGCCCGGGTGGCTCTCGTGGCAGATACTCACCCGGATTTTCAGCGCTTCTTTTTTGCCTGCCAATATGCAGGCCTGGTGCCCGTTCCGCTTCCGGCCAGCATTCATTTGGGCGGCCATAAAACCTACATTCAGCAGTTGCACCGACTGTTGATTAACTGCCAGGCATCTATTGCCGTAGCGCCGCCGACATTTATGCCATTTCTTGCCGAGGCGGCAGAGGATCTGAATTTACGCTTTGTGGGCAGTTCGGAGGATTTTGCTGATTTGCCGAAAGCCACAGATCAGCTAAAGCCGTCAGGCGCAAAAGAGCTCGCCTATCTTCAGTATACCTCTGGAAGCACGCGATTTCCTCGTGGCGTGATGATCACTCAGGAAACCGTCATGGACAACCTGGCGAGTATTGCCACTCACGGGGCAAAAGCTCGACCGAAAGACAGGTGCATGTCCTGGCTCCCATTCTTTCATGATATGGGTCTGGTTGGTCTGGTACTCGCGCCGATGGCATCCCAGGCCTCTGTCGACTACTTAAGCACCCGCGATTTTGCCATGCGTCCGCGTTTATGGCTGAAGTTGATCACCCAAAATCGCGCAACCATATCCTTCAGTCCACCCTTTGGTTATGAATTGTGCGTCAAACGTCTACGCAAAGACGATATCGATAAATTCGATTTGAGCTCCTGGCGATTGGCCGGTGTCGGCGCAGAAACCATTCGTGCCGAACCGTTAATGCAGTTTGCCGATCTGCTTGCTCCCGCCGGATTCACAAAAAATGCCCTGGTTGCCTGTTACGGTATGGCGGAATGCTCCTTAGCCGTTAGTTTTGCTCCAGTTGGCCGAGGAATAAAGGTTGACTGCGTAAATGGTGAGCATCTTGCCGAATCGCAAAAAGCCTTACCCGTGGAAAACGCCAACTGTAATGACGTAGCAACAGAGAAGAATTTTGTTATTTGTGGTGCGCCACTGCCGGGCTATGACGTCGAGGTGAGGGATGACCAGGGGCGGAAGCTGCCGGATCGGCATTGTGGAACCCTTTTTGTTCGTGGGCCGAGCGTGATGTCCGGCTATTTCGGTGAGCAAGAGTTAACCCAAGAGATTTTATCTTCCGACGGCTGGCTCAACACGGGAGATTTAGCATATTGTATCGGGAACAATATTGTCATTACCGGGCGAAAAAAAGACTTGATTATCATCAACGGCCGCAATATCTGGCCCCAAGACATGGAATACCTGGCAGAGCAGCAGCCCGAATTTAGAACCGGCGATGCATCCGCCTTTTCGGTTTCGGATCCGAGTGGAGAAGATATTGCTGTTCTGGTCATTGAGTGCCGTGAAACCAAGGAAGCCAAGCGCATCGATTTGGTGAATCGATTACAGACTGAAATTCGGACAGAGCTTGGGATTGATTGTTTCATCGAGCTCGTGTCTCGCAATACATTACCGCGCACGACGTC
>WOR8_10004152_pt1 | contig 14145 bp, 10 predicted proteins | sample DeeMarSeWOR38_10_FD_19890 | JGI IMG/M metagenome (IMG submission 19890) | reverse complement strand
CAGGCGCATGCCTCACTGGCCGCTGTTTTCAGCAACATCGATAAACACAGCGAGGCCAGCGAGCAGTGGGGAATGGCGGCTGAGGTCATTGCGACCACCGCAGATGGGATCAGTGACCGGGGGCGCAGGCAAGGTTTTTTAAAAGCGGATGCCGTCCGCAATATCCTTGCAAAGGCTCAGCATTAACGTCTGGGGAGGGGGTGTCGCATGCAAGCTGTTTACGAGAGATTAAGAAAAAGAATGGATGATCTGGGCACCGGCTTTCCGGCTACGGACAGTGGGGTGGAGTTGAGAATTCTGCAAAGGTTGTTCAGCGAGGAGGAAGCTGATCTTTTTACCAGGCTGGCGCCGTTGTTGGAGACGGCCGATGAGGTGGCCCGGCGCATTGACGCTGAACCCGATCAGACGAAGAGAACCCTTGAAAAAATGGCCGGCAAGGGCTTGCTTTTAAGATATCAGAAGGGTGACACCGTAAAATTTGCGACGATGCCCTATATTGCCGGAATCTTTGATTTGCAGGTCGAGCGCATGGATGAAGCTCTGGCGCTGGACATGGATGAATACTATGATACGGCGCTGGGACGCACGGCGCAGTCATTTAAAACGCCCCTGTTTCGTACGATTCCCGTACAGCGACAATTGGTGGCCCAATGGCCGATTGCGCCCTACGAAGATGCTCTATGCATTCTGGACCATCACAAGGCATTTGCGGTGGTGCCGTGTGCTTGCCGCACCTGGCGGACGCTCAGCGGCAAGGGTTGCGGCAAACCTGTTGAAACCTGCCTGCAGCTCGGCGCCAACGCACATCATTTCCTCTCGATGGGAATCGGCCGGTCTATCACCAAAGCAGATGCCGCTAAGATCCTTAATCAAAATGAGGAAATCGGCCTGGTACTGCAACCCTTCAACACCCAGAAGGTCGGCACCATCTGCGGCTGCTGTGGGAACTGCTGCGGTATGCTGCGCTCGCTCAAAATGCAACCGGTTCCGGCCGCCGCCGTGCAGAGCAATTACTTTGCCGAAGTCGATGGCGAGGCCTGCAACGGATGTGAAACCTGTCTGGAGCGCTGCCAGATGGAAGCCATCGAGGTAGTCGACGAAATCGCCACAGTCAATCTGGATCGGTGTATCGGCTGCGGCCTGTGTGTAACGGACTGCCCGACAGAGGCCATGCAATTGGTTAAAAAGCCGGAAACGGACCTGTACGACCCCCCCAAAACGATCGCTGAAACCTACATGCGGCTGGCCATGGAACGGGGCCGGAATTTGATGCCGTCATGATGGAAGGCGGTTTGGCAAGGAGGAAAAATGAAGACTGCCATCGCATTTCAAGATGAGCCTTACTGCAAAGGCAATGTGTGCTGGGTGTGCGGTAACGAGAACGCCCACGGGCTTTACATCAAAAGCTTTTGGGAGGGGGACGAATCCGTCTGCACCTGGAAGGCGGAGGACTTTCACACGGCCGGCTGGCCCCATGTGCTCAACGGCGGGATCATCTCCGGCATCATCGACTGCCACTGCGTGCAGACCGCCATGGCGGCAAGCTACAAAAATAAAGTGGGCCAGGAGAGGGAGGCGCCCTCATACTGGTATGCCACGGCTTCACTGAAAGTCGACTTTTTAAAGCCGACCCCGGTGGACAAACCGGTTCAATTAAGGGCGCGGGTCACGCAGATGCATGCCCGCAAAGCCCTGGTCACCTGTTCGCTGTTATCCGAGGGTGTCGAGTGTGCCCGTGGTGAAGTGCTGGCAGTCAGGGTGCCGGCGGGTGCCGGTCCGGGCAGCTAAGGTTGGGGTGTTGATTAAATCCATAGCCTTATTTAGGTGACATTTTTAGCAGGAGCAATGATTTTTAATTGATATTTCAATTTTACACGGTATTATTGAAATATGATTTCAAGGATAATAAAATTCCCGTACAAAAAAAACAGTATTTTTCTTTTTGGCCCGAGGCAGGTGGGGAAAAGCACCCTCGTCCGGCATTTGCTTGCTGATGAGGATCATTATGAGGTGGATCTTTTAAAAAGTGACGTTTTATTAAAGTATAAGGCGAATCCCAGCCAGCTGAGGGCGGAATGTGAATTTTGGGCTGGAGAAAAGGATAGGTTTTATATTTTTATCGATGAAATTCAAAAATGCCCGGAGCTATTGGACGAGATACACTACCTCATAGAGAAATTCGGTCGCAAGCTAATTTTTATTTTGACGGGTTCAAGTGCACGTAAACTAAAAAAAGCTTCTGTCAATATGCTGGCCGGCCGGGCCTGGCAATTCCATCTGTTTCCATTCACTTTTATTGAACTTAAAGATCAGTTTAATCTTGAAGATGTTTTGAACCGGGGTACCCTGCCGCCTCTTGTCCGCCAGGAGATGGAAGATGCGTTTCGCACCCTGAAATCCTATGTTCAAACTTATCTCAAAGAAGAGATTCTTGATAAGGCCATTGTAAGGAACATTGGCGCTTTCAGCCGATTTCTGGACGTTGCCGCTGACCAGAGCGGTCAAATTGTCAACTATTCAACCATCGCACGCGATGCCGGGGTCAGTAGCAACACCATCAAGGGTTACTATCAGATTCTGGAAGATACCCTCATTGCACTCAAACTTGAACCCTATCTGAAGAGTGCGCGCAAGCGGCTCACCATGCATCCCAAATATTACCTGTTTGATGTCGGTATTGTAAATGCTATCAGCGGCAGGATCTCGCCATCATCTACCAGGGGAACGACCACTTACGGGGTATTGTTTGAACACTTTATCATTCTGGAAGTCTACCGCCTGATCCATTATGCCGAAAAACCCTATAAGATCTATCACTGGCGATCCTCGCACGGGGCCGAGGTGGACTTGGTAGTGGAAGCGGCAGACAGCCTGTGGGCGATTGAAATAAAATCCTCGCCGGTCGTTAAACCGGGCAAACTAACGGGCTTGAAATCATTTATGTCCGATTATTCCCATGCCCGATGCATCTGTGTATCCATTTGTGATTCACCCTATATGGCCGGAAAGATACCGGTAATTCCCTGGAGGAAGCTATTTGGTAAAAACTATTTAAATATTCTTTAAACACTCGGCGTGAGCTCAATTGAATTAATTTCAGGAGATCAACCCATCATGAAGTGTCCCGAATGCCAGTCTGAGACCCGCGAGGGAATCAAATTCTGCGAAGAATGCGGCACAAAGCTCGAGCTGCAATGCCCGGCCTGCAAGGCCAAGATCCCTCCGGGAAAGAAGTTTTGCGGCGAATGCGGCTACAAATTGGATGCACCGGTGGAAATACCTGCCGGGGAACTGTCCTTCGATGAAAAAATAGCCAAGATCCAACGCTACCTGCCCAGCGGCCTCACCGAAAAGATCCTGGCTCAGCGGGATCGCATTGAAGGCGAGCACAAGCAGGTCACGGTGATGTTTTGCGACCTGGAAGGGTATACGGCTTTAACGGATAAGCTTGGCCCTGAAGCGGCCTATTCGGTCATGGACCGGGTCTATGAGATCCTGATTCACAAAGTGCATGACTACGAAGGCACGGTCAACGAGATGACCGGCGACGGGATCATGGCACTATTTGGCGCCCCGATCGCCCTGGAGGATGCACCCCAGCGGGCGATACGCTCCAGTCTGGCGATTCATCGCGAAATGACGCGGTTTAACGACCAGCTGACGAGTGAAGGCCGGAGGTTTCCGCCGCTAAAGATGAGAATCGGCATCCACACCGGCCCGGTGGTGGTGGGGACCCTGGGCAATGACCTGCGGGTGGAATTCAAGGCCGTCGGAGACACCGTCAACCTGACTTCGCGAATCGAGAGCCTGGCCGAGGCAGGAACCACCTATGTCAGCGAGGAGATTTTTAAAATCGCCGAGGGCTTCTTTCGGTATGAAGCGTTGGGGTCGAAGGCAGTTAAAGGCAAAGATAAACCGGTGCGTGTCTACCGGGTGATCGCCCCCAGCACCCGAAGGACGCGCTTTGACGTCAGTGCCGAGCGGGGCCTGACGCCCTTTGTGGGCAGGGAGCGGGAGCGGGAGCTGCTGCTGGACGGTTATATGCGCGCGAAGGGCGGCCACGGGCAGGCCCTGTCGCTGGTTTCGGAGGCCGGAGTCGGGAAATCGCGTCTATTGTATGAGTTCAGAAAGGCGGTGGTCAACGAAAATGCCACCTTTCTGGAGGGCAAATGCCTCTCCTATAGCCGCAATGTTGCCTATCACCCCATCATCGATATCCTGAAGGCCAACTTTGATATTCGCGACGACGACGACGATGCAGCCGTCAAAAATAAAGTTGCCGGCGGTCTTACAGCATTAGGCGTGAAAGAAGAGACCGCCTCACCCTATCTGCTGGAGCTGCTGTCGGTTAAAGACAGCGGTATCGACCAGATCGCCATGAGCCCGGAGGCGCGCAAGGACCGGACGCTCGGCACCCTGAAACGGATTGTATTGAAAGGCGCCGAGATCCGTCCCCTGATCATGGCCATCGAAGACCTGCACTGGATCGATAAGAGCTCGCAGGAGGCCCTCGAAGACCTTCTGGGCAGCATCGCCGGATCGCGGGTCTTCCTGATATTTTCATACCGGCCCGAGTATGTGCACGCATGGGGGTCCCGCTCCTACCACAGCCAGGTCAACCTGAACCGGTTGTCCAACCGCGAAAGCCTGGCCATGATGGCGTACATCCTGGGAACGGAGGATATCGAACCCGATCTCGCGGATGTGATTCTGGAAAAGACAGAAGGCATACCGTTTTATATCGAAGAGTTTATTCGCTCGCTAACGGATTTGAACGTGATCGAAAAAAGGAAGCACACCTATTATCTTTCAAGAAAAATTCAGGATATGTCGATTCCCTCGACCATCCAGGACGTCATTATGGCGCGGGTCGACGCCCTGCCCGAAGGTGCCAAGGAAGTGCTGCAAACCGGTTCGGTCATCGAGCGGGAATTCAGCTATCAGTTGCTGAAGATGATAACCGGGATGGCCGAGACCGAGCTGATGCATCATCTGTCCGGCCTGAAAGACACCGAGTTGATATACGAGAGAGGCATCTATCCCGAATCCTCTTTTATCTTCAAACACGCCCTCACCCGCGAGGTTGTCTACGACTCGATCCTGACCGCCAAAAAGAAACAACTGCATGAGCGCATCGGCCACGCCATCGAGGCGCTGCATCAGGACAATATCGTCGAGCACTACGGCGTTTTGGCCGAGCATTTCGTTGAAAGCGCCAACCACGAGAAGGCGGCGGCCTACGCCAAGCTGGCGGCCAAAAGAGCGCAGAAAGCGGCCTCTTATAACGACGCCATTGACTATGGCCGCAAACGGGTGGCCTGTCTGGAAAAATTGCCTCAATCGGAGGCCGTGGTAAGGGAATTAATCGATGCCCGGGTCACCCTCGGGCTGTATTACAATCAGATGTCGTACCCTGTTAAAGCCCACGAGGCAGTCGAGCCGGTTGTGGAGCTGGCGTTAACGACCGGGTATAAAAGAAAAATTTCCCACATCAATACGATCATGGGCACCTATATCTGCGGCGTCGAGGGCGACTATCCCCGGGGCATTCAGCACCTAGAGGATGCGCTCAAGATCGCCGAGGAGTCCAGTGACTGGGCTTCCCTGTGGGCCGCCAACCACTGGCTGGGGCACGCGATGGCCGAAAATTGTCAGTTCGACAGAGCCCTGGATCATTTAAACCGGGCCCTGGGGATCAGTCAGGCCGCCAATCTCACCTGGAGCATATCGATCATGAAGAGCTGTATCGCTCAGACGGTTTACAACAACCAGGGAAACCCCGCGATGGGCTATCAGACCAGCCTGGAGGGTCTGGCCCTGGCGGAGGAAAGCGGCGATGCCATTTCAAAGGCCGAAGCATTTGTCCACCACGGGATTTCCTGCTACCTGAAAGGATTGACGGCCGATGCTGAAAGCCATCTGCTTGAAGGGATCGAATACTGCCGGAAGATAGATTATGTCTCAGCTTTTATGGCCAATTACTGGCTGGGCCTCATTTACCTTGAGAAAAAACAGGACAGTAAATCCAGGGAGTGTTTTGCGGCGTCCTCTGCGATGCTGAAACAGCGCAAAGTGCTTGAATCTTTCTCGCATTTAAATGACATGGGAATCGCATATCTCCGGGCCAGGCAGCATGAGAAAGATATTGATATCGATCGGCTTGCCAGAGATGTAGAAGGAAATAAGATCAAAGCGATTGAGGGCACAATGGCCCTGTGGATGGGTCAGATTCTCCTGGAAGCCGATGAACCTGATATCGAAAAGGCCGAAAATTGGATCAACCGGGCCATTGAGGCCGATTCCAGAAACGGGCAGATCTGGTACCTGGGCAAGGACTATATTAGCTATGCGACGCTTTTTAAGCGCCAAAAGGATTATGCGCGAGCCGGGGAAAATATTGCCAAAGCCATAGATTTCTTCAAGCAATGCGGGGCTGACGGCTGGGTTGAGAAATATGAAAAAGAACTGGCTTCCCTGCAATAAATGTATTTCTCTCCCATCCGGACTGTTTTAATTGTGGAGGAAGAATGTCTCAAAGCAGCGATGCGTTCATTTATCGACAGGATGGCGGAATCGTCTTCCTTGAAATCAATCGCCCGGACAAGAAGAATGCCCTCAATGTCGAATGCTGGCAGCTATTGGACGGCTATTGCGACCGACTGATGCGCGACGACCAGGTCCGGGCGGTGGTCATCACCGGGCACCCGGAGGACATCTTTTCGGCCGGCGTGGACGTGACCCCCACCGATCCCTTTATTGCGGATATGTTTCAGGCGCTGCAGGACGGGGATAAGGCCAGACTCGTCGACGGTTTTAAAAATATGCAGGCCGTGGTTTCAAAGCTGGCCCATCTCCCGCTTCCAACCATTGCCGCCATAAACGGCCTCTGTTACAGCGGTGCGGTCGAGCTTGCGGCCGCCTGCGACATCCGGGTGATCAAAGAGGGGGCGGTTCTCTGCCTGCAGGAAACCCAGCTGGGATTGATACCGGACTTCGGCGGCACCGTGCGGCTTGCCCGTTTAATCGGCCCGGCCAGGGCCAAAGAACTGATTTTTACCGCCCGCCGGATTATGCCTGAAGAAGCCAGAGCACTGGGGTTGGTGAGTCATATTTTCCCCGAGGAAAATTTCATCGGTCGTGTCACCGAATATGTCAAATCCATTTCAGCCAATGCGCCCGGGGCCTTGGCGGCGGTCAAAGAAATTTGTGACACCACCGGCAGCATGGATGAAAACCAGGCCCTTGGATTCGAACACCAAAAGGCCGCTGAAAATATTCTCAGCGGACAGTGTATCGAAGGGATCAGTGCCTTTCTGGAAAAAAGAGCGCCTGATTGGAAATCTTAACAACACTTCCTTGACATGTGACCACTCACGATTTAAAATAATAAACAAAAATGTTTATTAAATTATAACGTGAAAAATTATGTCAACGAATGCCACTGCCAAATTACTAAACGCGGATAGCCCCTTTTTTTCAATCTCGTCGCTTCAGGCGCTGCTAAACCTGACCCGGGAAAGTGCGCGCACGACCGCTTCACGGCTTGTCCGGAGAGGTATTCTGGTCAGGATCCAGCGTGATTTATATACCCTCGCCAATGGTAAGTACTCACTTTTTTCACTGGCCAACGCTCTTTACCAACCGTCAGTCATTTCACTGGAAACGGCGCTTAACTATTGGGGTATCATTGTACAGGTGCCCCAAACTGTTTTCTCCATTGCCCATACCAGTTATCGCTGCGTGGCGGATAATACCGAATTTGTCTACCGGCGTATGCCGTCCGCTATGTTTCGCTTCGGTCAGGTAAAGGTCGAGGATTTTTTCATCGTCGAAGCTGAAAAGGCGCTGCTGGATACGCTGTACATGAAGAGCAAAGGTCTGGTGGAACTGTTGCCGGAAGATATCGATATGGCGAAATTGGACGATGAATTGCTCAAGTATTACAGCCGCCAGTATCCGGACGTCGTAAAAAAAATGCTCAATGAAATCGAAGAGCGGGAATATGAAGCCAAGTAAGCAGAACTTTCTCAACCGTTACAGGGAAAACACCATTATTGAGGTCGTTCAGACGGTGGCAAAATCAGAAGCCGGAAGTCATCTGGCCTTTAAAGGCGGCACGGCTTTAAAGCTCTTCTATGACCTGCCACGTTATTCCGAGGATATTGATTATGACTTTCTAGGTAAAATCCCTCCTCAAAGAATGATGGATATGCTTCAATCTTTAATTGCCAACAAAAAGTGGGAAGTCACCGGTGATGCCGTGAAATATAATACCATATTATTAGAGCTCCGATTTGCCGGACCGGAAAGAAATTTTCGGATTAAAATTGAAGTTTCAACAAGAGAAAAAGAGCTAAAAACAACCATTCAATCGCTCAGGGGTGTTCCGGTGCTTACCCTGGAGCCTTCTTTCTTGATGACCGAGAAACTGCTTACCTTTGTTCGACGGCAGGCTGGTAGAGATATTTTTGATGCCTGGTTCATATTAAATAATGCTTTTGCATTGGATGAAGCCATGCTGGTCGATAACTTCGGCGGGCGCACCAATTTTTTTTCGACCCTTTTAGATTTGATCCAAAAGGCGGATTCAAAAAAGATTCTCAGGGATACCGGCAAACTGTTAAGTGTCGATCAAAGAAACTGGATAAAAACTTCGTTTCTGGTTGATTTTCAGAGGCTACTGGCCAGAAAGCTTACCGACCAGCTCTAATTGAACAATTTTAGCTCAATCTGGGCATTGATCTTTTGCCAATAACTTCCCATTGCTTTGAGACTCAATGGGGGTAATGGAGGTACAGGATGAAAGATGAAATTGTGTATGGCGACCGGATGATGCCGGTCACGCTTCCCGATGACGTTCAGACCGCGCCGCCGGGACTTGCCACGACCCTGTCGGCGGTCGACGACATCGAAAAAACCATTCGGCAGGCCCTGCAGGCGCCGCTCGGCCGCCCGCCGCTCAGCGAGTCGGCCAGGCCGGACTGGAAAGTGACCATCGCCTTTGATGATCCCACGGTTCCGTGTTTTGCCCCGGTGTGGGAGCCGGCCGTCAGGCTGGTGATGGCAGAGCTGGAAAAGGCCGGGGTCAAGCGCACCAACATGACCCTGGTGTGCGCCAACGGGCTGCATCGCAAATTCACCCGCCGCGAGCTGGCGCAAATTCTGGGAGAGGATCTCGTCAGGGAATTCAGATACCGGCTCCTCTGCCACGACGCCGAAGACAAGGACCATTTAACGCATCTGGGGACCACCGCCTCCGGCTATGATGTGGAAATCAATAAACAGGTCACCGATTCGGATCTCACCGTTTACATCAACACCGTCGTGTGGCGCGGGTTTAACGGCGGCTGGAAATCCGTCTGCGTCGGGCTCGGCTCTTATCGGTGCATTCGCTGGCACCACACCCCGGACAGTATGTCCATGTCGATGAATAAAAACGTGATGCACGCAATGCTCGATGAGATGGGTGCCGTCATCGAGGACCGGCTCGGCCAGGAGCGCATCTTTAAAGTCGAAACCGCGCTGGCCAATCCCCTCGAGGTTCACAAGGTGTGGGCGGGCGGCGTATTCGAAACCCGGCAGGCAGTCCTGGCGCTGATGAAATCCCAGTTCAAGCCCCGTCGTGATATTGTCAAAGACAAGGGTGATATCGTTATTTACGGAATCCCGAACTGGAGCCCCTATGCGGCCTTTTCCGTGATGAATCCGCTGCTGACGCTGGTGTCGACCGGTCTGGGATATTTTGGCGGGGTCATCGAAGCCATGGGCAAGCCGGGCTGTACGGTCATCCTGGTCAGTCCCTGTCCGGATCTCTGGAATCACGACCATCACCCGACCCACCGCGAAATCTGGCAGGGAATTTTACCCCGCTACAAGGACCCCTATGAAATTGCCGATATCTTCGAGGATGATTTTTCCCATCGGCCCGATTATATCTACAAGTATCGCCATTGCTACGGTTTTCACCCCATGCACGGCATTATGACGACCTATCCGCTTAAAAGACTGCGGCATGCCGCCAACGTCATTGTGGCCGGAGCGGAAAATCCATCCGACATCGAGCAGGCGCTTGGATTCGACACCGTCGCAACCGTTGAACAGGCGCTTGCCCGGGCAAAAGAAGAACAGGGCCAGGATGCTTCGGTCGTGTTCGTCAAGTATCCGATCCTGGCCTGCCGGCAGTAAGGGGAAAGCTAGTTGGGCTGATTGCGGGATGCCGCGTGCTGTTAATTGAAGAATTGACGGTTTAGGATTGTTTGATGATACCGATGCGTCATTCCGGCGCAGGAGACTGTGGCAGAATGTCTGCAAGCACCTAAACTCTGATCGTCATGCCGGACTCGATCCCCGCTGAAGACGGGATCCTCGACCGGCATCCAGTATTGTAAGACGGCGAAAATGCCCTGGATTCCGGATCAAGCCCGGAATGACGATACAGAGGTATTTGTGGCTTTCACAATTGCGACACAGTCTGGCAGGTGGGAATCCAGTCGGCTACAAACTGGACTTCCGCTATAGATTCTCCAAACCCAATATCTGGCTTTGAAAATTGGCGGCAGCATCCTTTGATTTTGATATGACCACCCGGTTATCCTTCGTGATTTGATACGCTTTCAGGTATCCCCTTTGCTCGAGCTCTTTCAAGCCGGAGCGGACCCTGTCCTTCAGACGACGGATTTCAAGATCCGTATCAAGATTGACCGCCCGGGCCAGGCGCAGGATCTCTATGTCTGATTCCCTTTCGTACTGCCCCTGATAAAAGCGGTAAAATGCCTTGCTGACGTCTGATTTGAGGCGGGCCCTGAATTTGAGGTCGATGTTGGTGACGAAGCTGGCGGCATACATTTCCAGAAAATAGGGATTGACGAGGACCCGGATGCTGCCGCTTTCCTTGTCGATGTCGGCAAAGCTCAGGATCGAGCCGGTCATTTCTTTTAAATCCTTGCGTTTTCGGGCTTTTCCGCTGAACAATTCCAGATCGATGCGGGTTCCCGCCAGGCGCTGGATACTTTTCCAGATCGCGCTGTAATGGGTGGCAGTGGGCGGGACATCGGCCAGCCGGCACAATTCTTCCTGGGTGGTCTCAAAAGCGTCGCTCTGGTATTTCGTCATCAGGGCCAGAAGACCGAACAGGATGGTTTCGTCAAAGATCACCAGCAGCTCTCCCACCACCTGCATGCGGCCCCATGAGTTGGCATCGCCGGAATCCAGGCGCACCAGGGGCCATTCCTTGTATTTTATCCTGGCTTTGAAATGAAACGGGGATACCCGGGTGAGCATGGTGGGCATGAAACTGAAAAACCGCTGTACCGGGGGCTGCCGGCTGATGTGTTTTTTGACATACTCGGCGGCGTCTTTAATGATCTCGCGTCGGGACAACCGTCTGGCAGCCGCTTCGATGGCAGCATCCGATGCGCTGGGTTTTTTGGTCGGGTCGGAATTTGGCGGGGTCGGGGGTTTTCCACTGTCCGGCATTGGCATCCTTTCTGTGCGTTCCTTTATGGTAAAACTTAGGAAATGATTGTCGTTTATAGTAAGTTGTCTGGCGCTTGTGGGAGGGGCTTCCAGCCGCGATTCGTTTAACCGCCGGTGGTAAATATCGCGGCTGGAAGCCGCTCCCACGAACAGGCTGGCACCTGAGCCCCCTGCTTTTACAACAGCATGCGCAAGCGGGAATCGGATAATAACAATCTGTCACCGACATCCAATCTACGTTAAAAATAAAAAGCCTTCACTGAAATTTAGAAATTCCGGTGAAGGCTTTAGTGTTTCCTCTCGAAATAAACGTCGACCATCCGCGCATGCCCTTTGCAGCCTCTTTGGGTAACGATTAATCTCACTATAAAAAAAAGATCAAAATTTGTCAAAGTCTATCTGGCATGCCCCCATCCCTAAAAAAATGGTTCGATCGGCCTTGTCCCCATCGGAAAGCGTATTAATATTTATCAAATACAGCCAGTGATTGGTTGTTTTCAAACCGGGTGCGATGCACCCGGTTACAACCGCAACGATTAAAGCACTGACGTGCTTTTGTCTTTCCGGCCCTCCAGAGGCGGGTAAACCTATGGCCGGAAATCCAAGCCACCCGCTTTGCGGGTGGTCGTTGACTCAGGATTTGCTTATGATTCTTTACGACGATAGCCGCAAGGAAGGCTTGATTGAATTCGGCATTGAAATTCCGGTGCTGTTAAGCCGGGTGTTGAACACCTTTGATTTTTTAAAATCACACGAAATTCTGGGGCCGAAAATAGGCCAGTGGCATATCCGCCCCATCGAGGAAACCATCAGCCGGGATGATTTGCTGCGGGTCCATTCACCGGATTATATTGAAAAGCTGTTTTCCGCCGGGCTGGAAAAGGAAATCATCAAAACATTCGAATTGATTGACGCGGCCGGCAACTACCATCGCTACAACCCGAATAACGCCGTCTTTCCGCTAAGCCGGCTTTTCGACCGCATCCTGGATATCGTTGCCGGCACGGTCCAAAGCTGCCGGGTGGCGCTGGACAAGGGGTTTTGTTTTGCCTTCAGCGGCGGCATGCACCATGCCCAGCACGCCTATGGCGCCGGCTTCTGCGTGCTCAACGATATCGTGATCGCCATCCGCAAGCTGCAGGCCGAAGGGCTGGTCCATACCGCCTGGGTCGTCGACGTCGATGCCCACAAAGGGGACGGCACCGCTGCGCTCACGAAAGACGACGACACCATTGCCACCCTGAGCATCCACATGGCCAACGGCTGGCCCCTGGATGGAGCCGAATACGACCCGCAGGGAAATTTTAACCCGTCTTTTACGCCCAGTGACATCGATATTCCCATCGCCAGGGGTGAGGATGATCGGTATATTGCCCGTTTGCAGGAAGGCCTCGATCGGCTTGACCGCCGGCCCCGTCCGGATCTTGCCGTGGTGGTGTCCGGCGCCGACCCCTATCACAAGGATGAATTGCCGTCCACCGGCGATATGAAATTATCCCTGGCCCAGTTAAAAGAGCGCGATCTTCTTACCTACAATTTCCTCAAGGAGCGCCATATCCCGCGGGCTTATCTAATGGCCGGCGGCTATGGGGAGAGCTGCTGGGAGGTATACGCCCGGTTTCTGGAGTGGGCCTTGATGGATAACCTGGGATTGGTCAAATAGATAACTAGTTGAGGGATCAGATAAATCCCCCTCGATCCCTCTTTTTCAAAGGCCCTTCAGGGGTTTCAGTGGGTAAACATGAACAGATGTTGCGCTTTTGTCATGCCGGACTTGATCCGGCCTCCAGTTGAGGAAAGAGGTCAAACAGCCCTGGATTCCGGATCCGTCATCCCGGACCTGATCCGGGACCGGAATGACGGTCAGGAATTCGGGCGTTTGCAGAGCTTCTGACACCGTCTCCTTTATGGGAATGACAAAGGTTGAGTAAAAAAACCCGGATCCCATATTTTTTTACTCACTGAAAATCCGGAAGAGCCTTTATTATAGGGGGGTTGGGGGGATTTCTTCAAGGCACTGTTTCGCTAAATTTCGCGGAATGTTAACTATCAGGAACCAGCCTACATGTTCAGAGATTCCGACACCAGCTCCACGATGCTCTTGACCTCGATGCCCAGGTCGTATTCTTTGCTCAAATCCCGGATCTGGGTCATGCAGTTGAAGCAATTGGTGGCCACGATTTTGGCGCCGGTCTCACGGATCTGCTCGGCTTTCTTTCTGCCCGCGGTTACCCGGATTTTACCGAAATCACCGCTGGAGGCCAGCCCGCCGCCGCCGCCGCAGCAGAAATTGTGGGCCCGGTTGGGGTGCATCTCGACCAGATTGGACGTCACGGCGTTTAAAACGGTACGGGGGGCCTCGATGATCCCGCCGCGCCGGGCAATGTTGCACGGATCGTGATAGGTGATCGGGCCTTCGAATTTATCTTTTTCAACCCGGATACGTCCCTGGCGCAGGTAGCGTTCGATGAGCTCGACGATGGACCTCACCGGCGGAAAGTCAAAGCGTTTGCCCAGATATTTTTCGACTTCCCAGCGCAGCACCCGATATCCGTGACCGCAGGGCGCCAGGCCGATGCTTTTGGCCTGCAGTTTTTCCCGGGCGTCCAGCACCCGCTGGGCGATGCGCATCATATTGGCTTTGCTGCCCTGATAATAGGCATAGTTGAC
>WOR8_10004418_pt1 | contig 14147 bp, 10 predicted proteins | sample DeeMarSeWOR38_10_FD_19890 | JGI IMG/M metagenome (IMG submission 19890) | reverse complement strand
TGATGTCCCTTCAGCGCATCAATGAGCTGTGCTGTGATCCTGACACGGTCTCCAGACCGCTGAACACTGCCCTCCAGCACATAGCGTACCCCAAGCTCCTCGGCTACCTGTTGCACTTTTACCGGTTTGCCCTTATAGGTGAACGTGGAATTGCGGGCGATCACAAACAGATTTGACAAAGTGGACAATGCTGCGATTATATTTTCAGTAATCCCATCACTGAAATAGTCCTGTGATGAATCGCCACTCAGATTGTCGAATGGAAGTATGGCTAGGGAGGGTTTATCGGGCAGCGGGAGCGCCATTTTCTCCTCACCGATGACCTTGCCGACTGCATCGGGCTCCATAAGGACTTTATAGACTCGCACAGGCTTTGTGATATTTTTGACACTTCTCTCTCCGAGGTACTCGTAACCTAGAGGAAGTTTGTTTTCGATATGGTCAAACACGGTACCAGAGACGCAGATTCCTCCAGCCTCAGCTAAGCTCTCTACTCTGGCAGCAACATTAACTCCGTCTCCATAAACCCGCTCTTCTTCATGGATAAGATCGCCAAGGTTTACTCCAATGCGAAATTCCATCTTGCGATCTTCAGGCAGTTCAGCATTCCTGTTCTTAAGTTCCTCCTGAATCTCCACAGCACCACGCACTGCATCTATCACGCTGGCAAATTCAGCTAGTATGTTGTCTCCAGGTGAATCCACCACGCGACCTCTGTGTTTGTGCACAGTTGAGCCTATCACTTCTCGATAGGCCGTTATCGTGCGAACGGTGGCTTCCTCATCTTCGCCCATGAGGCGACTGTAACCTTTGACATCGGCACTGAGGATAGCTGTGAGCCTACGTGTGTAGTCTTGTGTGGCCATGTCAATACCTCCTTTGAGGATTGGAGAAAGCGAACCGTGAATCCATAGACTTTGAGTGTAGCAAGTGCAGTCCAGGTCCTGCGATATAGTTACTTGAAAATGCGCCAAGACCGGAGAATCGAACTTGCTGCAGATTAGGCGATAGAGAGCTTGGCTGTCAAGTTAAAGCAGGATTTTGAAGGACTTTGGGTGGGCACAAAAGAGTAAGGACAAAAGTGGCGATTACATCCCTTAATACACACTCTGCTGAAATTTAATCTGGCACAAGATATTGTCTACTGTCAACTGCAAACCAGGGAGAAAGTGAGGAACTTTTAGGCTTAAATTTATGCATTTTTTGTTTGACAATACAATCTTAGTATGAGAAAATAGTAATAAAAATATTAGAAAAAAGAGAGGGGGGGAATGATAGAGTGAAAAAAGAGGAAGTTACGACCATCAACATTAAGAATTTTCCAATGGATCTTTACGTGAAGGTAAAGGGGCAAGCGGCGAAGGAGCATCGGACCCTTAAGGGGTTGTTAATCAATGCCCTGGAAGAATATCTTGAGAGGCGAGAGAAGGGGGGGAAGTAAGATGTCAGTAACCAAAATATGCCTAAATAGAGATTGTAAGAAGCCCGAAACGAGCAAGCGAGGGGGAGCGGTCTGTCAGTGTGAAAAACCACTCTGGCGGTATCAGATCAATGTGACAGACCCCAAAAGCGGCAAGCGAATCCGCTTCAGCTACAAGAAGAAAAAAGAAGCCGAGGCGCAGGAAGGTAAACTGAAATCACTCAAAGCTGAGAAGAGGGACTTCCTAGAGGTCAAACCCGGCTACGCGACGACCTTTGATGAACTGGTCGAGAAATACGAAACGTTCAAAAGGGACGACGTGAAACGATTCGATGATAATATAAAAAAGCCCCTAGAGCGTGCCAAGGATCACTTCAACGATCTGCTGCTTGCCGCCATCAGCTCCTATGAGCTTTCAGAGTTTATGGCAAAGTTCAAAAAAGACTTCGAGCAAGAGTACAACCGGAAGCCGAGCCGGAGCACCATCAACAAGCAGGTCCACGTGTTGTCAAATCTCTTCACTATGGCTGTTGAATGGGGAATGCTAGACAAGAGTCCTTTTGAACAGATGAAAAACGTTAGAAAGCGAACTCTCCGGGTCAAAGAGAAAAATCGAGAGGTATTTTTGACCCCAGAGGAAGCAAACAAACTGCTAGAGGAAGCACCGGATCACTTGAGAGAGATCATTATTGTAGCTCTCAATACCGGTATGCGCCGGGGAGAGATTTTGGGGTTGAGATGGGATCGGGTTTCACGAAATTGGATCTATCTGAAAGAAACCAAGACAGACGACCAGAGGCAAGTACCTATAAATGAGGATGTTGCCCGAGTGCTGAAAGTTATCAAGGCCCGACAGATGAAAGAGGGAACATTTGAGAAATCTGGCCGGGTGTTTCTCTTTGACGGAAAACCTTTAAGTTCGATCAAAACTGCTTGGTATGCCACATGTAGGCGGGCCGGTATCAAGTGTCGATTTCACGACCTCAGACACACTTTTGCGAGCTGGTATCTAAAGAAAAGGAAGAACCTTGCGGCGCTTCAAAAGCTCTTGGGACACAAAGAGATAACAATGACCATGCGCTATGCGCACTTTGTTGAGGACGATTTACTGGAAGAGGCAGAAGCAGTGAGCGGGATGGTAAATGCCAACCTTTTGCCAACCCACGGCTAGCTTGCCACTCGCCAACCCGCTCTAACTTATTGAAATTATTTGGTCGGGACGGGAGGATTTGAACCTCCGACCCCCTGAACCCCATTCAGGTGCGCTAGCCAGACTGCGCCACGTCCCGACAGGTCTGAAACCTAACACCATCCGGGCACTGTGTCAAGCAACCAGTAGCAGGAGGCAGCAGGCAAGTCATGAGTCATTTATTCGCGCTCGCTGCGCTCCGCTCAGTCCCGCAAGCGGGTTCCCTGTTTGCCTTCGGCGTCATTGGGTCAGTATGCTTCGCTGTCATTTGTTGTAAATCGACGATTTGACTTATCGCTATGCGCCATGTGCTTTGCGCTAGGCCATACCCATTGATTCCAATTTGTTCTTGAAATACTCGATGGTTTGGCTCAGCCCCGTCTTGAAGTCGATTTCAGGTTCCCAATTCAATCTAGATTTGGCGAGGCTAATATCAGGACAGCGTCTCACTGGGTCATCAGGCGGCAGGGGCTGGTATTCCATACCAGCAGTGGAGCCAGTGGTTTTTATGATGCTTTCTGCCAGATCCGAAATGCTCAGCTCTTGCGGATTCCCTAGATTGACCGGGCCAGTGAACTTGTCCTGCTCCATCATTGCTATCATACCCTTGACCATATCGCTCACGTAGCAAAAGGAACGGGTGTGGTTGCCGTCACCATAGATCGTAAGGTGCTGTCCTCGCAGAGCCTGGGTTATGAAGTTGCTCATGACTCGACCGTCGTTGAGAGCCATCCGCGGTCCATAGGTGTTGAATATGCGGACAATACGGATGTCCACCTGATTCTGGCGGTGGTAGTCCATCATCAAGGTTTCGGCCACACGCTTGCCTTCATCGTAACAGCTCCTTAGCCCAATGCAACTGACGTTTCCCCAATAGGTCTCCGGCTGTGGGTGTACCGTTGGGTCTCCGTATACCTCTGAGGTGGAAGCCTGGAGGATACGGGCCTTCACCCTTTTGGCCAGGCCCAGCATGTTCAAGGTTCCCATGACGCTGGTCTTCACCGTCTTTACCGGATTGTATTGATAGTGGACAGGTGAGGCGGGGCAGGCCAGATTGTAAATCTCGTCCACCTCAAGGAGAATGGGGTTCACTAGATCGTGACGAATGAGCTCAAAGCGGTAGTCACTGAACAAATGTTTGATATTGTCCTTGCTGCCGGTAAAAAAGTTGTCAAGGCATACCACCTCATTACCTTTCTCCAGCAATCTTTCGCATAGATGACTGCCAATGAAGCCAGCCCCACCGGTAACCAGAATTCGTTTTGCCATATCTCACTCCGTGAGCGCAGAGCGTCAATCGTTGAAATCGTTCAAGTCGCAAAAGCAGTATAATAAGTTCTGTGGGAGCGGCTTTTAGCCGCGATTATGATTTTTTCTTATACCATCAAGTCGTTAAAATCTTCTAGAGCACTCAGAGCTCAACACAAGCCGTATCTCGCCGCGTCGCCGTGTCCCCACCTCTCCGCATCGGGGATTGCTTGCTTCTAACCGCCGACCCCTGATTTCTTGCTCTATGCCCTATGCTCCATGCCCGATGCTGTTCATTGACAAGCAATTGTCATGCCCGACAGAGCAATTACGGACTTGGTTAAAACTTGGGATCTCGGTGCCACTTCCAGGCGGTGGAAATAATCTCTTCCAGTGAATAGTGGGGATTCCACTTCAGTATTTGCCGGGCCAGATCTCCTGAGGCCACCAACTCTGGAGGGTCGCCGGGACGTGGTTCCACATCTCGATGTGGGATTGGTTGCTGACAGATCTGTTGACAAAGCTCAACAACCTCCCTCACGGAGTACCCTCTGCCCGTGCCTAGGTTGAGGCAGATACTCTCCGCCCCCGAGAGCAGATAGTTAAGGGCCAGAACATGCGCCTCCGCCAAATCACACACATGTACGTAATCACGCACACAGGTGCCGTCGGGGGTTAGGTAGCTGGAGCCAAAAATTCTCACCTCATCTCGATGGCCAAGGGCCGTCTGCAGTACCAGGGGAATCAGGTGAGTCTCAGGATGGTGCGACTCGCCAAGAACTCCTTTAGGATCAGCTCCGGCTGCATTGAAGTAGCGGAGAGAAACATATTTCAGGCCATAGGCGGCGTTATAAGCGGCAAGGATCTTTTCAAAGAAATGTTTGCTCAGACCGTACGGGTTTATCGGGTTGTTGGGGTGGGTTTCTGGAATAGGAATTTCCTGCGGTTCGCCGTAGACTGCGCAGGATGAGGAGAAAATAATCTTATCTACGCCGGCCTTCAGCATGGCATTGAGAAGATTGAGCCCGTTTACCAGATTGTTGTTGAAGTATTTATCGGGCGAAGTTACTGATTCGCCCACATAACAAAAGGCGGCGAAGTGAATAACCGCCTCAATTGGAAAACTTTCGAACAACCGGCTGAGCGCTTGCTGGTCTCCCAGGTCGGCGCGAACAAAATGACCATCCAGGACAGCCTCACGGTGGCCGTAGGAAAGATTGTCCGCGGTCACAGGTTCGTGGCCAGCAGTTATTAAACTGAGTAGGGTATGGCTGCCGATGTAGCCGGCACCGCCCGTAACCAAAATCATTATTAAAATCCCGTAGCTATGGGGTAAATCCAACCTATTGAGGGCTTATTTCACATAAAGGGAAGACTGTCAAGGGCTGACGGTGCAACGTTGCGCAGATTCAAGAAAATCTCCTTGAAGACCCCTGTTGGTTTCGCTATAGTTGCGGCACACTTCTTGTATGAGGAGGCACTGATATGGCTCTAGCGGAGAAAATACAGGATGCTATTGAACGCTCGTCGTGGATTCGCAGAATGTTCGAAGAGGGAGCTCGACTCAAAGCTCTGTACGGTGCAGACAAGGTTTTCGATTTCAGCCTTGGCAACCCGGACTTGGAGCCGCCCGAGGGCTTTCGTCAAGCGCTCCATTCAGTTATTGCTGAGTTGCCCACCGGCGCTCATGGCTATATGGCCAATGCAGGGTACCAAGAGACACGTGCTGCGGTGGCCGCATATGTGAGCCAGGAACAGGGGGTTGAGGTCAGCGCCGAGCATGTGGTTATGACCTGCGGAGCTGCGGGGGGGCTGAACTGTATTCTGAAAACACTTCTCGATCCGGGTGATGAAGTGATCGTCTCAGCGCCGTATTTTGTGGAATACGGCTTTTATGCAGACAATCACGGTGGCCGGATACAGGTGGTTTCCACCCGGGAGGATTTTTCCCTTGATCTGGAAGCTATTGAAGCAGCAATAAGTAAGCGAACCAAGGTGGTCTTAATCAATTCCCCCAACAATCCTACCGGGCAGGTGTATGATCGCCATTCCTTGGAAGACCTCGCAGACCTGCTACGCTCCAGCAGGAGCAAGGTGGGGAGAAATCTGTATCTTGTCTCTGATGAACCCTACCGGAAAATCGTCTATGATGGTGTCGCAGTGCCCAGTATCCTGGAGAGTTATCCAAACAGCATTGTGGCCACTTCCTATTCTAAAGATGTCTCATTGCCGGGAGAGCGCTTGGGCTATCTGGTGGTTCACCCTGAGGCAGATCAGGTTGATAGTTTAATGGCTGGTATCATTCTGGCCAACAGGATTCTTGGCTTTGTCAATGCTCCCGCCCTGATGCAGAGGGTGGCGCAACATCTCCAGGGAACCTGTGTAGACGTTCGTGTGTACCAGGCTCGTCGAGATCGGTTTTGCCAGGGGCTGGACGATGCCGGCTACGAATTTATCAGGCCGCGGGGAGCCTTCTACCTGTTCCCCAAGAGCCCCATTCCTGATGACATCGCTTTTGTCCGCTTGCTTCAGGAAGAAAACATCCTGGTCGTACCCGGAAGCGGTTTTGGTGGTCCCGGATATTTTCGAATTGCCTATTGCGTTGATGAACAGACCATCGAAAGTGCCATGCCGGGGTTTGCCCGGGCACGAGAGGGAGCTCTTAGGAAATAGGCAGCGTGTAGATTTGGGATTGCGGATTGCGGATTTCGAAATGTTTGCCGATTTTTGCGACTTCTACGACTTGAACAAATTGATGAATTAACCAGATCATATGGGAATTTCCTCTTTCGAGTCCGCCAGCGGCGGACGGCATATAAAATCGCGGAGCGATTTTATAACTGGATTTGCTCTCGTTAGTGCGGCAGGGTACAATAAGAATTCGAGCCAGAGAGATAGATAATGGAACCAAGTTACCTCAAAACCCACAAAGAAGGCATTCTTCAAGAGCGAATTGGATCTGCTCTGGGTATTCTTGAGAACTGCCGTCTCTGTCCGAGACACTGCAAGGTAAATCGTCTGGAAGGTGAAGTGGGCGTGTGCAAGACTGGACGCCATGCGGTGATTTCAAGTTACAGCCCCCATTTTGGCGAGGAGGATCCCCTGGTTGGCAGGGCAGGTTCCGGGACAATATTCATGACCCACTGCAACCTGGGCTGTATATTCTGCCAGAACTACGAGATCAGTCATCTGTCTGAAGGTGTTTCTGTAAGTGCGGCTGACTTGGCTCAAACGATGCTGTCTCTGCAGCGACGTGGTTGTCATAACATCAACTTCGTAACTCCCACCCATATGGTGCCTCAGATTTTGGAAGCTCTACCAGGGGCTATTGAGGGAGGTCTTCGGGTTCCACTTGTCTACAACTGCGGTGGGTACGAGGAGGTGGACACCCTGCGATTGCTAGAGGGGATCTGCGATATTTATATGCCGGATTTCAAGTTCTGGGACGCCAAAGAGGCCGCTCGTTTCTGCTCAGCGGCTGATTATCGTGAAAAGGCTTGCGCGGCCGTGAAGGAGATGCATCGACAAGTGGGAGACCTCGCCGTTGACCAAGAAGGGATTGCCCAAAGTGGCCTACTCATTCGCCACTTGGTAATGCCGAATGGACTGGCGGGTACCCGCGAGATCATGCGGTTTCTCGCCAACGAAGTATCCAGGGACACCTACGTCAACGTGATGGGTCAGTATCGGCCCTGTGGTGAGGCCCATGAATTCCCTGAATTGAGACGTTCCATCACGGTAGAGGAGTACCGCGACGCTGTCACCATGGCTCAGGAAGAAGGAATTCATCGGCTCGACGAGCGAAAGTTGAGCCGATTGTTTCAATGGGTGTAATGGTAACTGAAAGAAATGTGATGACTTTTCCGGAGCGCATTTTTGTTATAGGGGACATACACGGGTGCCTCGACAAGCTCGAGGTGCTGTGGCAGAGGATCGACCCGCGCCCCGGTCTTGATCAGCTCATTTTTCTCGGTGACTACATAGACCGAGGTGATGACTCAAGCGGGGTATTGGATTATTTGCTGGAGCTGAAGGAGATCTATACTGATACCGTTTTCTTGATGGGAAACCACGAGAAAATGTTCAAGGATTTCCTTTCAGGGATTGATCGAGCTCTCTTTATCTATAACGGCGGTGAATCCACCCTCAAGAGCTACTTGGTGAGAATGGAAAACTGCTGGGAGGGCAGGCAGGGAGTTTTGGATGAGGAAGCCCTGAATCAGTTGGTACCTGAACAACACCGCGGTTTTCTCGACGAACTAAAGCTTTATTACGAGACGGATGGTTACATCATGGTTCACGCTGGACTCAAACATGGTGTTCCCCTGGAAAATCAGAGCCTGGAAGACCTGGTCTGGATCCGGGAAGAATTTATCTACTCGGAGGAGGATTTTGGCAAACGGGTGATCTTTGGCCATACCCCCTTTGTGCGGCCCTTGGTGCTCCCCAACAAAATTGGAATTGATACCGGAGCCGTTTACGGCAACAGTCTCACCTGTCTCATTCTGCCCGATCTGGAATTTATTAGTGTCTGATCAAAGTTCACTGATAAGCTGGTCGATGACCTCCATGGATTTCTTGCTGATAGGGCTTTCAATGCCCTTGATGCGCTCATCATAAATGGAATCAATGTACTTCTCGATGGCCTCTTCATAGCGGCGACGCTGTTTTAGGATTTCCGCTTGGTCAAAATAGGTGGTTTGCAGACTCTGAAACGGTTTGAGAACCACCAGGGCCAGATCGCGGACTATTGCTGCAGTGACCTGTTCGAGAAGCTGGCTTGCGGTGGGCAACTCCAGAGGATTGTAAGGAATGTTGGCCTCAGGGATACTGTCATTCCACTCATCCGTTACCTCCTCGTTACGCTTGATAGTGTCTGTTGCGATAATCTCCCCTTTTTTGGCATCGATGATTTTGTAATAAATATGGACGGCAGCTCGCATCTTGGTGCGGCCCACCGTGTAGTTTTCATAGTGATAGGCAGGCACCTGCACCACTGCCGGAGGAGCCGCTGCCAATTGCTCCTGCGTGGGTTTAGGATGTTTGGCCTTCCAAATGAGATACTCGGGGTTATCCTGGACTTTGGTGCCCATTGGTATCTTCGCGATCTTACTCTCTTTGGTCTCGTCCTGCTCAGTTTTGTAGAGCAGGACGTTTCCCATAATGAAGATGTCAATGCCGGTCATGCTCCCCACCCGACGTGCAGCCTCCATATCGCCGCCGACGTCCGCTTGCTTTAAATTCATTTCTCTGAGAATTGACTGAAGATCCTGGCGTTCCAGAATCCGGATATCCCCACTGGAGTTGTTATAGAGATAGGTGATTAGATTTGAGGAAGCGTTTGTCCCAGTATCAGGGTTATATGATGGGCTGGCAAAATCCAATACGGCAATGGCCTTCTTCAGCCGGCCCTTTATGGAGTCTTCGGTCTCCTGAATCTTATAGAAAAGCTCAGGGTATTGAGGATTGATCTCGGTCAACTGCCAGTACCAAGAGAGACTGTTGCCAAACCTGCTTTTCTCTGAGTACCGAGAGGCCCGCTGCAGAACCTTCTTGGTGTAGCTTTCCAAGGCCTCCTTATAAAAGAAACTGTTGCGTACAGAAGGCGAGTAGTGAACCGCCTTCTGGTAGTTCTTGTTGGCCTGGTAGAGACGATTTTCCTTGGCGTGTTTGTTAGCTAAACCAAAGTAATACCTGCCGGCTCGCAGTTTAGCCTTAGTGAGTTCGGTCTGGATATTCAGATCACGTGGAAGATATGAAAGCGCTGTCTCGTAAAAGGTTAGAGCCCGATCCCATTCGTTGGCATTTGCCATCTCAGCGGCGCGGTCGAGAAAGTATTGAGGATTATCATTTTTCTTGACTTCTTCTTTGAGTAACCGGGTGTTCTTGTATGTGGGGTCAATGACCATGACTTTGCCGAAAGCGGCCAATGCACCCTTCCAGTCTTCTCGCTGCACTGCAGCGATGCCCTCTTTGTAATATTCGTCACTTCCTGCAGCCGCAGCCCTGGCCAATTTGTCCTCGGTGTCTTCATAATTGGGGTAGATCTCATTGACCTTGCGGAAGTTGGTGACCGCTTTCAGCCACTGCGCATTGTTGAGAGCTGTAACACCCATTGCGTAAGATGTTTTGGCCTGTTGGGATAGGTCTTGTTCTGTTTCTTTGAGGCGGCGGTGAAGTTCGCGAATGTCTTGATTTTGTGGATCACGGGCGATGGCTTTAGCCAAATATGCCAAGGTTGTTGATACTGCCTGGCAATCTTTCACAGCGGCGTTCCTCCAATTATTTACGGCCAGCTGATAGTATTCTTTGGCTGCCTCCTGTTGCGCTTTTCTCAAAGCCTCCCGGTATTTTTTGTTGTTAGGCTCTTGGGCAAGGGCATCTTTGTAGAAGGCCATAGCGCCTTCCCAGTTGCCCATTTGGCTCATTTCCTCTCCTTGACGGTAGCTATTCTTTCCGGCGGCGCAGGTCACTATGAAAATGACTGCTGTCAACAATGCCAACTGTCCAAGGCATTTTGCACAACACATAGCTAGCCTCCCTGATTGCCGCCGGCCCAAAAGCCTACCCTTTGCGATGGCAGAAATCAGCGATTGGTCGAAGTGATATAAACCTGAAGCTGGTTGTGGGTTGACTCTTTGATGTCGAATTTGTGGTTGCCAAACTTTCTGGTGGTGAGATCCGCGGCCAGGGATTGGGTGCTGCCGGTTAGTTCCACTTCCAGTTCAGCTGTGCCCATGGTGTAGTTTCGCTGGTAGATCTCTTTAATTCCTCTAACGTTGTCTGAAATGAGCTGAATAACTTCCTGAAGATGGCCGTATCCCTGTAAACCGAAGATAGTAAGATTAACATTGGCTATGTTGTAGACCTCTTCATGGAAAATCTGGATGATCTTATCTATCATATCGTTGGCCAATAGCTCGCTGGCCTCACTTATGGCCATTTGAATGCCGGAAAGGCTATTTACGTGGGGTTTGGCGGCTTGACGAGTTTCGGATACCTTGACCTCGCCGGTGTCGGCTCTGACGAGTTTTGCGCTGATTACTGCCTGGTTGCTATTTATATTAATATCCCCAATGGTCACCTGGTTGGTGACAGCCTGGGCAGTGCCCAAGAGAAGCATTTCAGCTCCATATTTGTCATTGATTGTCGCCGCAACTCGACCATCTCCTGCCAGCAGCCCCTGTAGTTGGTCCTGGCCTAGGTTGCGGCGGACAGTGTTGGCATCCACCAGTTTGAAACCGCTATCAAGAAGCACTTTTGAGATGGCATCTTCGGCCAATCTCCCGCTGTTGACTCCCTCAGACATGGAATCTTCGAAAAGGACCATAACCCGTGGCTTGCGCACTTGGCGCATGAGGACATTGAGGGCGCGCAGATCGTTCTTGAGTTCACCGCTCGCCACGGTTGCTTGGATGGTGACTCTGTAAAGACCCTGGTCCACCTTCTCGTTAAGCACTTCATAGGTTTGAACGTATCCCCTGGACTGCGAATATATCTTGTCAGAAAGCAGTTGGTAATTTTCCACCAGAGTTTCATTCTCAATAAGACTGCCTGTAGCCTGTTCCACAGCATTACGGAGGGCATCTTCAATGGCCTTGTCACGAGAAATGTCCCGGTTACCCCGAACGATGGCGGCCACTCCTTGGCTCTCTAGGGTCGTGGACTGGCTATGTGCAATTTGAGGTACGAGACCAACAAGAAAAACGAGGAGCAAATACAGGTGGGAGTAACGCATGATTTCTATCCAAATTGTTGAATCGTTCTTGATTGGGTTTATCCTAAGCAACAACAGTTAAAGAGAAACCTTCTAGAACTCGGGATCAAGAAAGAGTCGATCTTATCTAAGGATTTAGAACATTTAGTAATGATAACAAAACTGCTTCTAACCTGTCAATGAAATTTGATGATACAGCTTGAGCAGCTATTCGTTAAGAAATGTGGCGGGAAAAGAAAGAGTAGGAAATTACACCCTAACGTTGCATACCAAAACCGGTAAAAATTGCTGCGCTCGCGTGATAGTGCGCCATCTGCGAGCGGACTCGGAACAGGATCTCACGTACGGTCACGTACTGTTCATCCTGTCCCAGCCTGCTCGCGCTCCACCTCAGGCGGACGCACTCTGACGCGTTTTTCCTCGGCGTGGCTATGCAACATTAGGGTAAACTCAAAACGTATGCATGTTTGCTGTCAAGGCTGCTCACAACATTGAGTACGAGCCCGGATGTTTCATTGTACTACTGATTGTTTGACAAATCTGTGCTGAAGAAGGTATAAAGCACTAGTACATCAACATGGAACAGCGTGAGGTGAGGATTGGTGGGACAGCGTGGCACTGAGCTGCCCACCAAGAACTGATCGAAATTGTTGGGAAAAGGGGCCTGGTCTGAAAGCCGGGCCTTTTGCCTAATGTTATGCTGAAAATGCTACAGCTCGCCCTGTTGAATAGGGTTCCCATCGGGAAATTCAATAGGGCGAGCGCATTCCCCGTAGTCCGCCTGAGGCGGACGGGGTTAGCGAGCGAACTACAATAAAACGGATCAATGCCTTACATTTCGAAGATTCCCTGTCCGCCGCAGGCGGACTGCAGGGGGCTTTAATTTTCTGACGAGACGTGGGCCAACCAAACAGGCCCGGAGAAAAGGCGGAGGAGGATAGCATGAGAAGAACTGTAGCGTTCGCCATAGTCGTTTTTGTGTCGGCTGTTCTCATGGTAGGTGCCATGGTCTGGGCTCAGGGTGAGGTGGTTCAACAGTTTGACCAGGGCAGCATCAATTGGAGCACAGGACAGGTTGTCGCGGTGGGAATTGGCGCCCCGCCGGCCAAATCTGCCAACATGGCCCAGGCCAGAGCGATGGCCAGACGAGCTGCTATTACGGTTGCTCGCCGAAACCTCTTGGAGATCAGCCAGGGTGTCCAGGTGGACTCCATGACCCTGGTAAAGGACTTCACAGTCAATAGCGACATTATTCGCACCTCAGTTCAGGGTGTTGTCCGGAATGCCCAGGTCATCGATACTGCCTATATGAGTGACGGTTCTGTGGAAGTGACGATGGTAATGAGCCTGGGGGGCGAGTTCTCCAACGTTATCCTGCCCCCACCTCCGGTGGGAACGGAAGGACCGCTTCCATTCCCGATGCCGCCAGCGGGCACAGAGATGCCTAGCTCACAGGTCTTCACCGGGCTGGTGATAGATGCCCGCGGCCTGGGCGCGCGTCCGGCCATGGCACCGAAGATTGTGGATGAGAGTGGCAAGGAAATCTATGGCTCTGCCCTGGTAAATCGAGAATTCGCGGTACAGCAAGGTATGGTAGGCTATGCCAAAGACCTAAGTGCCGCCCAAGGAAACAGCAGGGTGACAGACAGACCTGTGACCATTAAAGCAGTGCGGACGTCCGGTGCGGCTAAATGTGATGTGGTTATCTCTGACAGTGATGCCGCCAAGTTGACGAGCGCTGCGGATAACTTGAGCTTTCTGCAGAAGTGCCGGGTCATGGTTGTTTTGGATTAGGTCTGGTGAAGGTCCAGGGACGATTGATTCGCGAGCTAAATAGACACGCGTGGCATGGTTTTTTCGGGCTGAGCAAAGAATCGTGCCCAAGGGGGAAACTGGCAGCAGCCCACTGGAGCTGGGTTGCAGGGAGGATGTGGAGATGAAGAGCCATACCTTTTTGAGACTATGGACATTGACAGCCCTCCTGGTTTTTTCACTAGCATTGTTTGTCGGTTGCGCCAAGGTGAGAGGCATTGTTTGTCGGTTGCGCCAAGGTGAGAGCGCCCGAAAGCGTAATGGACACTCCTGAACATCACACCAACAATGGAATGAGATCTTTTGAAAAGGGGGACCTTGACGAGGCCCAGAGAGAATTTACTTTAGCCCTGGAGCTAGCCCCCAAATACGGGCCTGCACACGTGGGGATGGGGCTGGTTCAGGCCGCTAGATATGTCAAGGTGCAGGACCCAAAAGAAAAAGAGAGAATGCTCGACAAGGCCTTCGAAAGTCTAAAGAGCGGCAAGAAATACGCCAAAGGGAAGGAGCAAAAGGTTTTCGCACGCGTCGGCTATATTCGTGTTTTCACCATGACAAAGCCGAAGGGTTGGCTGGAGGATGCGAAACAGAACTTCGATTATGCAGTTCTCGATGATGACCAGGCACCAGCGCCGTACTACTTTATGGGTGAGGCGTACAAGCAGGATTACAAGTTCTCAGAAGCCGCCGGTATGTACCGTAAAGTTCTCGATCTGGATACCGAGTACACGGCAGAGGCCAATCGGTCCTGGGAACTGGTA
>WOR8_10004150_pt1 | contig 14147 bp, 11 predicted proteins | sample DeeMarSeWOR38_10_FD_19890 | JGI IMG/M metagenome (IMG submission 19890) | reverse complement strand
TAAAATGCGATACCATCGTCCATCCGGTCTAAGTTACCATAACCCATGACAAGGCTGCGGTTCATGCTATATGTTTTCACATTTTTTGTGGGCGGGCGACACGGTCGAGAATTATCCCGTCTGCCGCAACCAGCACAATTTCAAGGGGCATCTTACCGAGGGCATGCGTCGAGCACGAAAGACAGGGATCGTAGCAACGGATGGCGGCTTCCACCCGGTTGAGCATTCCCTCAGTGAGCGTGTTGCCGTTTACGAAGGTTTTCGCCACGGTGTCCACCGCCCGGTTCATGGCCCAGTTGTTGTGGCCGGTTGCCACGATCAGATTCACGCGCTGCAACAGGCCGTTTTCATCGGTGCTGTAATCATGGATCAAGGTGCCCCGGGGTGCCTCGATCACGCCGATACCGCGGCCGGTCAAGGGTGCCGTAGCATCGCTGCGGAGGTCGGTTGACAAAATATCTGTGTCCTCCAGAAGGTCCCTGATGGTTTCCAGGGCAAAAACCATTTCGATCATGCGGGCATAGTGATAAAAAAGCGAGCCTTCGACCGGTTTGCCGTCGACAATTTGCTTGAACTCAGCAAACTCCTTTGCAGCCAGGGGGGTGGTGAGTTTGTCCACGACATTCAGTCGCCCCAAGGGCCCCACACGATAGGTACCCTGGGGCCAGTCCAGCCTGCGATAGAAAGGGAATTTGAGAAATGACCAGGGTTCCACGTGTTCGGCAATGTTTTCCAGATAGACCTCGGGAGAGAATTGAGCCAGAATCTCTCCCTGAGGATCACGGATGCGTATCTGTCCCTCATAGAGTTGCAGGGCTCCCTGCGCATCCACCATTCCCATGTAGTTGGAGGGAAAGGCGGCAAAGCTGCGGGTTAAGTCGTGGTGGCGGTCGATCCAATTCTTTGCGATGGTCACCGCTTCCCGGGCAAATTCGAGGTGATCTTCGCTTTCTGCGGCGATGGCATCCCGGTCCTTCTCAGTGAGCGGCGCATTGACGCCGCCGCTAACCGCAAAATTCGGATGAACGCGTTTACTCCCCAGGGTTTCAATAATCTGCTGTCCGAAGCTCCTGAGGTTGACCGCCTTGCGAACAAGTTGTGGATTGTCCTTAATGATTCCAAAAACATTGCGCACTGCTGGATCGGCATCAAATCCCAAAAGCAGGTCAGGTGCGGCCAGATGGAAGAAGTGCATGCCATGCGATTGCACAACCTGGGCCATATGCATCAGCTCTCTCAGAAGTTTGGCCGTGCGTGGCGGATCAACGCCCATAATCGCATCGCAGGCCTTGGCGGATGCCAAGTGATGGCTGATCGGACAAATGCCGCATATACGCTGGGTGATTTGGGGCATTTCAAAATAAGGCCGACCCTCGCAGAATTTTTCGAGCCCGCGGAACTCATCCACGTGAAAAAAGGTTTGATCGACGCCTCCTTCCGGGTTTAAATGAATGGTTATCCGCGCATGGCCTTCAATTCGTGTGACCGGTTCAATTGTAATTTTGCGGGTGTTCATGAGTGCTCTCCTTGCCTCAGTCGTATTTGAGATGTTCAGGCGGCAATACCTTCGGTACGCGTCCGGCCAGTAGTTCACCGATGGCAAAGTACAGATCATCGGCTCTGGGAGGACAACCTGGAATGAAGACATCGACGGTGACGACCTCACCAACACCGGTAACAATTGGCAGCGGTACGCCGAGTTCCGGTGAATCGGGAATCAGGCCTGCCACGGTACTTTCTGTTTCCAGGTAGGCCCGTTTTAGGGCCGCTTCCGTGCCCACCAGATTACGCGTAGCGACAATACCGCCGAAGGTGGCGCAATCGCCCACGGCGACCAGTATTTGACAATGGCTGCGCATCCGGCGAGCCACCTCGATATTATGGGTGTTGCTGATGGCACCGGTTAAAATTCCCACCGTTACCCCGTCCACCGGCGGATGTTTCAGATCGGTAACCGGACTGGATGTGAATTCCACCATCTCCAACAGCGGGAAAATGCGTTCATCGATGTCCAGAAGTGACATATGACAGCCTGCGCAGGCGGCCAACCAGTCGGTTGCAATCGTTACTTTTGCCATGAGGGATTCTCCTTTCCGAAAGATTCATGCTCGGCATAATGCGCAATGTCATTCGGTAATACGAACGGTTTGCCGCCCAGTTTCTCAGTCAGCATCCTTAGAATCTCCCAGTCCGGCTTTGATTGCCCCTGCGGGGCTCTGGCCGCCCGCACTTGCTGTACGATACCGTCGGTGTTGGTCAGGCTCCCGGATCGTTCGAGCCAGATGGCCATGGGGAGAACCAGGTCGGCGCGCTCGGTCAAGGGTGACGCGTAGCTGGCCTGAACCACCACAAATGTCTCAGGGGTAATTTTTGCGGCAACCTCGTTAAGCTGCTCATGCTGCTCGCCGGACAGCACGTAAAGCACCGCCAGGGAGGCAAAATCAATATGCTGGTGCAACCCGAGAGATAGGGCTGCATGCGTGTTGACCCCCGGCTGTAAGGCGACATATACGGCTTTGGCCAGTTTCTTAAGCGACGTGAAAACTCCCTTTGAAACGAAATTTCCATACATCACCGCCGGACGTTGGGCCCGGCGGCCAAACCGTAGCGCCTGATCCGTTTCGGAGGTCTTCAAAACCTGATCGGCATACGCTGCCAAGCCGCTCTCCCGATCTTCGATAACGATGAGCTGGGCGCCGCGATCCACAGCCCGCTTGATCAGCATCGAGGCCACCGGGTGGGTATTGACGGGATCCGTTCCGGTCACCAGAATGCAATCGCTGTGTGACAGATCAGCCAATGTTCCTTTTGGCAGAGACGGGGGTCTGGGAGCAACCGGGTTCAAGAGGTCGACATGCCGGACTTTTAAATGGCGGCAGAATAACTCGTTTAGAAGATTCAGAGCTTCATTGGTCGCATGGGTGGTGGTCAGCAGGCCGAGGTGCTGAGGTGCGACCGCAGCGATGCGTTCGGCCGCTAATTGCAGCAGGCCATCCCAGTCAGCCGGCAGATGCCTGTCGTTCAGCCGCTTCAACGGTGAAAAAATTCGAGGGCGGCGGTCAACCAGCGACTCAAAACGACCCTTCTTACAGAGCACCCCGGCGTTTACCGGAGCATCCCACAGGCCCCGGATGCGCAGGACACTGTTTGCCCGGGTGACGATTTCGATGCCGCAGCCGATGCTGCACTGGCTGCAGATGCTGGCGATATGGTCGCAGTCGCAATCCCTTCCTAAAAAGGCGCTGCGCTTGTCGACCAAAGCTCCGGTGGGGCACACATCCAAACAGACTCCACAGGAGATGCATGAGGATTGCGATATGGCAACATTCATATCAGCAGTCAGCATGGTGAGTGCGCCGCGCTGGCGCAGATCCAACGTGTGGTTGGCTGCCAGTTCACTGCATGCGCGCACGCATCTCCGACAGAGCACACAGCGGTTATGATCCAGCAAAAAATCATCAGCAGATGCATCTACCGGGAAGTTTTGGGTATAGGTCGGGTACATCCAGTGATCCAGCCCGTAACGGTATCCCAGGTTCTGAAGCTCACAGTCTCCGCTCATTTCACAGTACATGCAGAAATGATTGCGTTCGGAAAAAATGAGTTCGAGCACAAATTTCCTGGCTTCGACCACTTTGGGCGATTCGGTTTGAATTTCCATGCCGCGGGTCACGGGAAATGTGCAGGCCGGCTGCAGACTTCGCTGGCCCTTGATTTCTACCAGACACACGCGGCATGCACCGATGGGGTTCAGAGCCGGATGGTGGCAAAGCGTAGGAATCTCGATTCCAGCGGCTGATGCCGTTTCAAGCACCGTCTGACCGGATTCAGCTGTGATTTTCTGGTCATTGATGGTGATATTTAGTGATGCCATCGGTTATCCTCCTGAACATTTTCAAGTATTGACTGCGCGGGTTTAGTTGCAGTTTCTCTTCGACCATCTCCGTCATTTCTCTATTAAGCCGCTTTGGCTGCTTGTTTGAGTCGTTCAACGTGAGAGCCATGTTCATGCCATTCCAGATCGCATCGCAAACAGCGTTTGCCTTCTTCACAAATTTTCTTTTCTTCCGCGCTCAACTCGACTTCCCGGAAATTGCCTCTGCGTTCGGATACTGGCAGATGGTTGGGCTGGATGCGCGCCGCTTCTGCGTAGTCCTCCATTTTCCAGGTGAGTTCAGGCAGATGCAGGTCGAGCTGAACGCCAATCTTTGCCACCATTCCGGTCCGAAGGTAATGATCGACCGCCTCTGCCACCCGGTTGCCGTGGGCAACAGCTTCGATGACCGAGGCCGGGCCGGAGACGGCATCACCGACGGCGAATACCCCAGGCCGGGTGGTTTCGAGATTCTGACCCACCCGAATGGTTGCGTCGCGGTTGGTTTCCAGCGCTGCTCCTGCGACGCAATGAAGATCGGGCTGCTGGCCGATCGCCTCAATCAGCGCGTCGATTTTCAAGCTAAACGTTGAGACCTCAATCGGCACAGGACGTCGTCGGCCGCTGCTATCGAAATCCGTCAGTTGCTGATGTTGAATTTCGATGGCTGTGATTCGATCTTTGCCCAAGATGCGAATCGGTGTCGCCAGATAGTGAAAAATGATGCCTTCCTCTTCGGCGGCTTCGAGCTCCTCTCGATAGGCGGGCATGTCCTGACGAGTGCGACGGTAAATGACATGTACCTGTGCGGCTCCCAGGCGCCATGCGGTGCGCGCCGCATCAATCGCTACATTGCCACCGCCGACGATGGCAACTTTTTTGTCGCTTAGTTCCGGCGTATTTCCCAATGCAGAGTTCCGCAAAAATTCGACGCCGTCATAGACACCCATGGCATTTTCACCTTTAATGCCCAGTCGCAGGCCCCTGTGGGCACCGATGGCCAAAACCACGGAGGCATATCCCATGCGATCGAAAAGATCATCCAATTCAAAGTCTCCGCCCAGGGCTTGATTGCAAACAATGTTGACGCCGGCACGCCTGATGTTTTCAATTTCTTGATTAAGGATCGAGCGCGGCAGGCGATATTCCGGGATACCGACTGCCAGCATTCCGCCGGGTACGGGTAAGGCCTCGTATACGGTTACCCCATAGCCCCTTTGAACCAGGCGCAGGGCAGCCGTTAAACCGCCGGGACCCGAACCGATCACGGCGACTTTTTCGGATTTCGCTGAGGCCGATATTGCCTGAGCCCAGGGCTGCTGTGCTTCGTGATCGGCCATGAATCTTTTAATAGCGCGAATTGCCACCGGTTCATCGATGTCGCTGCGGCGGCAGCGCTGTTCACAAAAAGCCGGGCAGATCCGTCCACAGATCATGGCAAACGGGTTGCGTTCCCGGTGAATTTCCAACGCTTCGGCATATTGTTTCTGGGCGACGAGGCTGACATAGGCGGGAACATCCACGCCTGCCGGGCAGGCATTCAGGCAGCGCGCCGGCACGAGCTCCTTACAAGAGCCTGCCGGACAGCGCTGATCCTCGATGTGGGCGATAAATTCATCTTCGAAATAGCGCAGAGATGCCATGACCGGACCGGGGGTCAGTTGCCCCAGAGCGCAAAGGGAGCCGGATTCCATGCCCGCGGCAATCTTGCGGATTTTATCAAGGTCCTGAAGTGATCCGCGACCTTCGCAGATGCGGTTTAAAATTTCCAGCATGCGTTTGCCCCCGGCTCGACAGGGGATGCACTTGCCGCAGCTTTCCGCTGTGGCGAAAGTCAAAAAGAACTTGGCAAATTCCACCATGCAGGTGTCCTCATCCACCACAATCATTCCACCGGAGCCCATCACCGCGCCGACATCCTTGAGGGAGTCAAAATCCACTTTGACATTGAGATGTTGCGCCGGGATACATCCTCCCAGAGGTCCACCGGTTTGTACGGCTTTGAATTGTTTATCCTGGAGGATACCGCCGCCGATGTCGAAGATAATCTCCCCCAAGGTGATGCCCATGGGTACTTCAACCAAACCGGTATTCTTCACTTTTCCGGTCAGCGCAAAGATCGCGGTTCCCGGGCTGCTTTTTGAACCAATGCCGGCAAACCACTCCGCGCCCTGCAGGATGATCTGCGGGACCACGGCATAGCTTTTGACATTGTTGATGTTGGTCGGTTTGTCCCATAGACCGGAAACCGCCGGAAAAGGCGGACGCGGGCGGGGTTCTCCCCGGCGGCCTTCTATGGATGCGATCAGGGCGGTTTCCTCCCCGCAAACGAACGCACCGGCACCTTCCTTGATATGGAGCTGGAAACCAACGTCGGTGCTCATAATGTGGCTGCCGATCAAACCGTAGTCGGTGGCCTGCTCAATGGCCACCTGAAGTCTTCGGATTGCCAGCGGGTATTCGGCGCGGCAGTAAACATATCCCTCTTTGGCGCCGATGGCATAGGCGGCGATGGTCATGCCTTCAATCAGGCTGTGAGGATCGCCCTCGATGATACTGCGATCCATAAAGGCCCCGGGATCGCCCTCGTCGGCATTGCAGATGATATATTTGGGTTGGCCGGGTGCGCGACTGGTAAATTCCCACTTTAGTCCGGCTGGAAAACCGGCACCACCACGCCCCCTGAGACCTGAGCCTTTAACTTCATCGAGCACCATTTGAGGCGTCATCTCAAAAAGAACCTTGGACAGCGCCGTGTAGCCATCTTGGGCGATGTATTCTTCGATGCTTTCCGGATTGATTATCCCGCAGTTGCGCAGCGCAATGCGTTTTTGTTTGGCATAAAAAGGGATCTGTTGGTAGTATGGAATGGCTTTTTGTTCGACCGGTTCCCGGTAAAGCAAGCGCTCGACCAAACGACCCTTTAACAGTGTTTCTGCTACCAGATGCGTCACATCATCGGGGGTGACGTGGCAGTAAAAAATGCCTTCGGGGTAGATCATTAGAATGGGACCCATGGCACAGAAACCGCGGCAGCCGGTCTGCACAATTTGAATTTCGTTTTGCAGTCCTTGCCGGGAAATTTCCGCTCTCAACCTTTCGTGAACATCCTCTGCCTGCGATGCGGTGCATCCGGTTCCGTGGCAGATGAGCACGTTGCAACGATATAAATTGTTAGCCATTTGAAGTTTCCTCCTTCGATTCGCCGGCGGTCTTCGGCATGCGCGCCACCACCCAGTCATCAACAACATGGCCTTGAACCAAGTGGTCTTCGATCAGACGGGGCACCTTTTCCGGATTGATGTTGCCGTAAGTGATGCGTGAGCCGCCTGCCTGCTCCACGTCCACCAGCGGCTCAAGCGCACACATCCCGATACAGCCAACGGTGGTGACGTGGGCATCGATTTGTCGTTTGTTGAGCTCTTCTAAAATGGCGTGCATGGTCTCTCTGGCACCGGCTGCGATGCCGCAGGTACCCATGCCGATAATGATTTTTGTCCCGGTCTGCAAGCGTACCCGAATATCGCGCCGCGCGCCTTCGCGAAGCTTCTTGAAATCGTCTATCGTCATGATTTTTGGCATATTGCAAACCTCCTCGCCTTTCTGAACGGTTAGCACTGCGAAACAATCCGACCATGTGTGCAATGGGCTGACGACCATTGCTCGACATAAACCTAATCCAAATTCTGAACAATGGCGGCCATGCGCTCCGGCGCCAGCTTGCCGACAGCCGTTTCATCCACCGTCGCCACCGGCGCCAGTCCGCAGGATCCCAGGCAATACACCACTTCGTAGGTGACTTTATAATCCACAGTGGTTTCGCCGGCCTTAATGCCCAGCACCTTTTCCAGCTTTTCAATGATTTTAGCGGATCCGCGCACATGGCAGGCGGTACCGTCACATTGACGGATAACGTGTCGGCCTCTGCGGGTCAGGTAAAATTGAGAATAAAAGGTTGCCACCCCATAGATGCGACTGATCGGAACCCGCATCCTTTTTGCAATTTCTAGCAGGACGTCGGCAGGTAAATAACCATAGATCTTTTGGGCATTTTGCAATATCGGTATGACGGCTCCTTTTTGCCCGCGATAGGCCTGCAAAACTTCTTCCAGCGGGGTCAAGTCAAGGGTTTCCGGCTCTGTCATGCTAAACTCCTTTTTGATTTGTTGCTTCGGGCAAATCGACGACGAAGATGGTTCCCATGTGCTCTTCGCTTTCCACCAGAATCCGGCCGCCGAGTTTATCAACGAACTCCTTTACAATGGCCAGACCCAAACCGGTGCCGGTTTTTTCGATGGACCGTGCATTTTCGGCGCGAAAAAATTCTGAAAACAGCCTGGATCCGTCGGCTTTTGGAATTCCGATACCCGTATCGCTGACTTCCATTCGAATCATCGTGGCGACCGATGAAAATTTAACATCTACCTTTCCATCGGCAAGGGTGTATTTGATGGCGTTGGAGACAAGATTTTCTAAAATTTGCTCGACCATTTCCAAATCTCCCCGGATGGCGGGTAAATTTCCAGGGACTGTCATGTTAAAAGAAATATTTTTTTCCGTCGCTCGTTCCTGAAAGGTTCTTCGGATACGGCGCGCCACGAGCTCGGGCTCCACAGATTTGTTCGTGTCTGTGTGCAGTGCTTCCCTGCTTTTTGCCAGTGTCATCAATTCATCGACCATCGTCAGCATCGTGCGGGAACGACGGTCCAAACGTCGCAGGTATTCCTGCTGTTCCGTGTTTAAGCTGCCGAGGTACTCTCCTCTGACAACATCCAAAATACTGAGCATGCCCGCCAGCGGGGCGCGCAGATTATGAGCGACTCTGAGCATATACCAGGATCTTTCCTTAACGAGTTTCTCAACCGCTTCGTAAGCTCGGGCATTTTCCAATGCAATCGCAACCAGTTCAGCAACCAGACGGAAGAAATCCACGTCCTCTTCAGTAAATCGATCCGGAAGCAAGCAATAGGCCCCCAAAATGCCGATCACCTTGCCTTCAAGGTGTAACGGCAAAAACAGCACCGATTTGATATGGGCTTCGGTCAGAATTTCCCCGAATTGGAACATCTCTTTGGCTGTTACATTTCCGGTAACGAAGGGTTCGCCTTCGATAATGCGTTTATTTAACGGACTCTTATGGACGTCCACCACTTTTTCTCGGACAAAGTCATCCGGTAGTCCATAAGCGGCGGCATATCGAAGATGTTTGGCGTCTTCACTGAGAAGTTTGATGGATATGCCTTTGACATTCATCACCTCAGCGGCTTCGGAGCTCACAACATTCAAAAGTTGTTCGAGATTTTGGGCCGAACCGATGTTCTGAATCATTGAAAACAATCTCCAGAATTTTCGATTGAGCTTCGTCACCGATTCAAATAGATCTTCAAGCGCTTTGGTTTTATCTCGTTTGGTTTTGAATAGGGAGGTCGCCAGAAACATTGCGGTTGCTACAAGGAGATACAGAACCAAAAGGCTAAAAAAAAGCTGTTGCAGATTCGGCGGCGAGAAAATTTCTTTCTGCCGGAATAAAAGGGCTTGATGCGGCAGCCAACCCAGCTGTTCAACAATAGCCAATAGAGTTATACCCGCTAGAGCAAACGCCGCAAAACCATAGGTCGAGCGTGCAGACAAAGTGGCCGCAACAGGGATCATTGGGAGAACATAAAGGAAACACACCGGACTGATAGTTCCCCCGGTAAAGTAGGCAAGCATCCATAAGGCACTGCAATCCACTGCTGTCTGCCAGATTACGAAATGATGCAGCCTATGTTGCATTGCTGCAGGTTCAGCTTCGAGTCTCCGACTCCATCGATAAAAAAATGTATTGGAACCCATTACATAGGCGGCGACGATAAAAAGCTTCGCCAATCCTTCATCGAACCCGGCTAAAACACCCACTCCGGCGATTGCCGCAATGAGTATCGGAGCCCACCAGCGGATGCTTATCAGCCACTGGATGCGCTCTACTTCCTCTCGAACGGAATTGCGGCCAAGCTGGATACCTTCTTCAGATAAAAAGTCGCGCGGCGCTTTCATTCGTTTCTGGCTCCGGGTTTTAAGGTTATGGGCTTTCGTTTAAAATATCGTCGATTTTATCCAGAAGCCTATTTGTATCCAGAGGTTTTTCAAACAACCAATGGGCCGGCCATTGTTCACCCAGAATATATGCGAAATTCCCGGGACCCTCCTCGCGAACCTTCTCCAGAAAGCTGGTCAACATGATGATCGGAAGGTTCTTGAATTTAGGATTCTCCTTGAGGTCGTATGCTAAATCGAATCCTTCGGTATCGGTCGCCATCATGATATCAAGAATCATGAGATCCGGTATTTGATCCTCAAGTGCTTGCATTGCTTCTTTGCCGTTTGAAGCTGTGCGGACAGTGAAATCGTGACTCTCCAGAATGATTTTCAAAGAGTCGGTGATATCCGGATCGTCATCCACTACCAAAATTACGGCTTTTTTTTTCATGTTGAGCCCTCCGGTGCGTTGATCTGCCTTGCATTTTATATTTTAGAGCTGGTTGATGCATTTCCCTTTTATTTTCTTCAAAATCCACTAAATAAAACAATTGACCTTTGTCCCTGATTATTTCTGTAATCCTATGTCGACTCGGCAAATCCAAACCGTAGGCCCGGACATAAACATTAAAATAGCCATTTTCTGCCCTCTCGCAGGTGCTGAGTATACTGGCTATTCGACCGCCATAGTCACGAATGATATCGGTTACTTCTTTGATAGCGCCGGGCTGGTCTTTTAGCCTGATGGCGAATTGAATGCCTCTCTTATTTATTCCGGTCAGCGAAATAAATGCCCGGAAAAGGTCGTTTTTTGTAAACACACCGACTAATTTGCCCTCCGGATTTATCACAGGAACTCCAGATATGTTGTGAGCGAACAGTAACATCGCCGTTTCTTCTAAAGTATGATTATACGGAACGGTGATGGGTCTTTTATTCATGATAGCTTTAATTTTAATTCGTGATATTGACTTAACCAGGTCATGATTCTCCAAAGCGACCATGTCAGAGGTCGACGCCTGTTTTATATCACGGTCGGTTACGACGCCCATGATTTGATCGTTTTCGACAACCGGCAACATGTGTATATCGTGTTTTTTTAATAATTGTATTGCATCCTGCAACGTCGCATTGACATCGACCGTAATAGGTGGCTTGCTCATCCAATTTATGACTAGCATAACTTCCCCCTGACTTAATAAGATCTGAGATCTAGGTTGTTTGGTTATAATTCGTTATCCAGATGACGTTCTCAGCAAATTTATCTCACAACCCACACACTTCTATCTCTAGCCAGATGAATAACTTTGTTTGTTACGCGACCGATGAAAAACTCCTGGAGACGCGACAATCCTCTTCTTCCGAGCACGATGGTTCCATAACCTCCCTGCCTGGCTTCCTGGGTAATGGCTCCCGCACGGCTGAACGCTCCGGTGATAATTCTGGAAGAAACGTGATGGGCTTTGAATCCGGATTCAATCAGCTTTGCTTCGGCCTTCTCAATTGCATGCCCAATTGCTTTTTTGGTGGCTTGCGTATGTTCTTTTGGAGCGTAATTGGTTTGTTGGATCCGTCGCTTGTTTTCTTTGCCACGGATGACATGCAGCAGGCGCACCTTATAATTATGGCCTCGCAGGAGGGAACCCACAAAATCAACTGCACGCATGGCATTATCCGAACCATCAAAAGCCAGCAGGAGCTTATCGCCCGGGGGCTTATTACCGATCATCATCATCGGAATAAATGCCAGCTTTTCAAGCAGCTTTGCAGCCACGCCTCCGAGTATAAGTCCTCTTAGGCCTGCCGAGCCTCTTCTGCGGACCACCAGCGCCTCATAGCCGTTGCGGGCTTCTTGGATAATATCTCTGGCGATACCCTCATTTCTTTTCTGGATCCTGATCTCTATGGAGTTCGAAGGAAAGCCGGTTTTTACTAAAAATTGATAAATCTGCTGCATGAATTGTCGGATATACTTTTCTTGTTGAATTTCCCAGCTTCTGATTTTTCTCACCGTCTGCGAGCCTATGGGGTTTTTTTCCAGGTCCCAGTAACTCTCGGGAACCGAGCTGAAGACGTGAAATAAAACGACGTGCATCCTATGAAAGGGTTCAACCTTTGCAATGTATCTAACCATCTTTAAGGCGCGATCGGATCCGTCGACGGCTAACAGAATTTTCCGTTGATTCGGGTCTATATTCATCGCGGTTCCTTTCTGACCGGAAAAATTTGATTCAGCAGCAGCTTTTCCGCATTCCCGTTTTTCTCGAATTAGAATATTTCTCTTTTGTCCTCACGATGGTCTACGATGTACAGCAGGGTAGCGGTTTTGCTGATCTCGTCGTTGAGTTCCGGGAGCTTGGAGCGGTCAATGCTGTGTGCGCGGATATATGCGTTGCGATATCCTTGGGGAACCCCGTCATAAGAAGTGAGAATGCTTACCATGCGTCCACCAAATGCTCGAATAATATCGGCCACTTCTTTGATCGAACCCGATTTATCATCGATTTGAACAGCAATCTGGATTCCCCGTTTCCCCACCCCGGTAAGCGAAATCAGAACCCGGAACAAATCAGTTTGGGTAATTGTGCCGACAACATTCCCACCTTGGTCGACTACCGGCACCCCGGATATTCTGTTATCCAGAAGAACTTCGGCAGTTTCCTCAACCGTGAAATCAGGAGGCACGGTGATGGGGTCTTTGGTCATGACATCCTTCACCTTGATCTTCGATATGAGGTAAAGAAGTTCATGGATATCCAATGTGGTGGCATCTGATGCCGAGGCTCGCTTGAGATCGCGATCTGTAACTATTCCAACAAGTTTGCCTTTCTTCAGAACTGGAAGCATTCGAATCTTATTCTCTTTCAAAAGCTTGATAGCATTCTGCATCGAATCATCGACGTCAATTGTGATGACATTTTTACTCATCCAATTTTTAACTAACATATTGTTCCTCCATGCTTTCGTAGAAAAATATTCTGATTTTCTATTTTGAAGTTCCTCTGAAAATTATGAAAATTTTCGATTGGCCATGCAACAATAGAGCAAAGGATATGCCAGAGCATAGATTGGGATTAGATCTGGATAAGAACTTGAAATATAATCAAATTATGATATGAGCGGTATTCTGTGCTGTTTGCTGGGAAAAAAATAGTGTCCACAATTTTTACAGAATGTAAAATCATTATCGGGGTGTCTGAAGAATTCTGGCAGGAGAGATTCGGCGGGTCTTACTTGTCAACGGTAGTCTTAAGCTTGAGCCCGTATTTTTCAATTTTGGAATGTAGCGTGGGGCGAGAAAGACCGAGAAGTTTGGCGGCGCGAGAGCGGTTTCCTTCCGTCAAGTTTAGCGCTTCAGCAATCATAATGCTGGCAAAATGATCCATGATCCTATCAAATTTATTTTTTTCGGTGCCTGCTGCAATCGATTGGCGCACCCACTGACGAATGATTTGATCTGCGGATTTGCCGTTTGTCACGGTCACAGAGCTTTCACCGCTTATGGCCTGAACAATATCTTCAGGATGGATAGGTGTTCCCCGGTTAAATATCAAGGCCTTCTGAATGGCATTCGCCAGCTCTCGCACATTGCCCGGCCACGGGTGACTGCTGAGAGTCGCAATGGCTTCTTTCGTAATTCCGGGATTGCTCATATCCAGTTCTTCAGCGTAGCGCGATAGGAAGTATTCAATCAGCAGGAGTATATCATCTTGCCGTTCGCGCAAGGGTGGAAGGGAGATTGTGACGACTTTCAGTCGGTAATAGAGATCTTCACGAAAGCGACCTTCAGCAAGGGCGGTTTCCAGGTCCCGATTGGTAGCTGCGATGATACGCACATCAACCGGTATGGTTTCGCGGCCGCCAAGTCGTTCAATACTTTTTTCCTGCAGCAATCGCAAAATCTTGGCCTGGATACTGAAGGGCATATCCCCAATTTCATCGAGAAAAACCGTTCCGCCGTTGGCTTGTTCGATCTTTCCCATGCGGCGGTGGGATGCCCCGGTAAATGCGCCTTTTTCGTAACCGAAGAGTTCGCTTTCCAGCAGATTTTCAGGGATGGCCACACAGTTGATCACCAGAAAGGGTTTTTGGGATCGAAGACTGTGTTGGTAAATCGCACGGGCGACCAATTCTTTGCCGGTACCGGACTCACCGCGAATAAGTACGGTGGCATCGGCCGATGATACCCTGCCGATGGCCTTGTAGACATCCTGCATGGGTTTGCTGCGGCCAATTATAGCTTCCCGGGAAGCGT
>WOR8_10009209_pt1 | contig 14150 bp, 12 predicted proteins | sample DeeMarSeWOR38_10_FD_19890 | JGI IMG/M metagenome (IMG submission 19890) | reverse complement strand
CAACATTCCTATTATCCCAAATAATGTCCCGCCGCTGATAATTAAAAGAATAATTACAATCGGGTGCATGTCCACACTCTTTCCGAAAACATAAGGCTGAACAAAACCATTATCAAAGGCATACGTAATTAAAACAACAAGTGCTATAAGCGGAATCTGAGAAAAATCTCCATACTGTACAATTGAAACAATTGCTGCCGGCACTCCGCCAATTACAGGTCCGAAATAAGGAATTAGATGTCCGAGTCCTGCAATTACGCCAAGAGGCAATGCATTAGGCACATCGATGATGTAAAAGCCGAAACCTATTATAACTCCTACAAAGGTTGCATCGAAAATCCATGCACGGACAAATAAGCCAAGCTGAAGTGAAACCTTTTTTAACACATAATATGACATTTCAAAATATTTATTTGGAATTATATGTAAGATCCCCTGAAGAATTTTTCGACTGTCCTTTAACAGAAAGAAAGTAACAAAAGGAACAATTACGAGTATTGCAATTACAGAAACTATGCTGCTCAATACCTCTGAAATTCGGTTAAAAAAGTTGGCTAGCTGTGATGAAATAAATTCTTCTGCTTTATTAGTTAATTCACCAGGTTCTAAAAAAGGAAGATACTGTGAGATGCTTTTTTCAAATGCCGCCATTTCTTCTGCAAAAGAAAATCCTTCCAGTGCAGCAATCAATTGGTTCATCTGAAAGACGAGCTTGGGAATTATAATCGACAGACTGAAATAGATGATAAAAGCTAAAACACCAAAGGCAATTAATGTAGAAGTTAACCTGTTTAAACCGCGCCCTTCGAGCATAGCAATAAACGGTGCAAATATGAATGCAAGTAAAATTGAGATTGCCACTATCAAAATAATTTCAAGCAGTGCATATAGTAAATAGAAAAGAAGGACAATACCCGCAATCCAAAGAATAGCTTTTAATATTTTTTTGTAAGGTGCTTCTAACATCATTTTAAGTTACTGCTTCAATTCTTCTTATACCCGGTACTTGCCGCATTAAGGATCTTTCGATGCCAGCTCTGAGCGTCATCACTGACATAGGACAGTTTTCACATTCGCCGGTTAACCTTACTTTAACAATTCCATCAGCACTTACTTCCACAAGCTCAACATCACCGTTATCGGCCTGTAAAAAAGGTTTAATTGATTCAAGTGCTTTAAGAATTTCTTTTTCCATAAAAAGTAAGCTTAAAAATTCTCCAAAAAATTTAAACTAATCATCATCACCCAAAAGTATTTCAACTTTTCCGGATAAAGTTTGGTTTCTGATATTTACCTGCTCGATAAGTTTTCTTGAGATATTTAAAATAATATTAGATTCGTTTGAATCAGGAATATCATAAACAATCGGTTTCCCTTTATCGCCACCTTCGCGTATTCTCGGGTCAATTGGAATGCCACCTAAAAACGGCAGCTTCAATTCAGCAGAAACTTTTTCACCTCCTCCGGTTCCAAAAATATCATAACGATTTCCCGTATCAGGCGCAATAAAGTAGCTCATATTCTCAATTACGCCTAATACAGGAACATTAACTCTCTCAAACATCTTTAAAGCTTTTCGTGCATCAACCAGCGAAACTTCCTGTGGGGTTGTTACAATTACAGCACCAGTCAATGGTATTGTCTGCACAAGCGTCAACTGAATATCGCCAGTGCCGGGCGGAAGATCAAAAACCAGGTAATCAAGTTTACCCCATTCAACATCGCTCATAAATTGTTTTATTGCACCGCTTGCCATTGGTCCGCGCCAAATAATCGGAGCCTGATCGTCAACAAGCAATCCAATTGAAATTACTTTTATATTAAAAGCCTGCAACGGAACCAAGTGCATTCCCTTTTCGGTCTTTACAACTTTTGGCTGTTCTTTAATTCCCAGCATCAATGGTACACTCGGACCATAGATATCAGCATCAATTAGACCTACTCTTGCACCATCTTTTGCTAATGCAACCGCCAGATTCACAGCGACGGTACTTTTGCCAACTCCTCCTTTACCGCTTGCAACAGCAATTGTGTTTTTAACGCCTGGTAAAATGGCTTCTTTCTTTTGATGCTGGTGAGGTGCAGCGGTTGAAATTTTAGTTTGAATGTTAAGGTGAATCTCATTTAACGAAGGAAATTCTTTTTTTATTGCATCTGCAATTATATTCTTATCGAAACTTCCATCTGCCGGGAGTTCAGGAATTGAAAGATCAACTGTTAATGAATCACTGGATTGTACAATTTTTAATATGGAATTAAGAGTGAGTGAATTTAGATTTAAATTTTGGTCATTTAATCTCTTTATTGCATTTAAAATAGTGCTTTTAGTTATATCTGCCATTATTCCAATTATGATTAATATTGTAATAAATTGTTTCGTAAAGATAAATAAAATTTAAGAATGGAAAAGATCAGTAATTGAGATCAGGATTTGATTAATTCCCCACAGTTTTTTACTGCGTGTTTCATAAGCCACTCCTGGCTGTTCACCTTTTTTTCACCGTCGGTAGGAACAATCATTTTGTAGCTCATATCATTAACTAGCTCTCTTGCCTTAACGTTGTCTTTTAAGGAAGTTTTCATGAGAGTCCTCATCAACTCTCTTCTTAAATTTTCATCTTCTACCGGGAATAATGTTTCAACTCTTCCATTTAAATTCCTTTGCATCATATCCGCGCTACCCAAAAGCACTTCTTCTTTACCATTATTATAAAAGTAAAAAACTCTGCTGTGTTCAAGATATCTTCCGACAATACTTCTAACTTTTACATTTTTACTGATTCCCTCAACGCTGGGCACCAGGCAGCAAATCCCTCTTATAATCAAATCTATTTTTACTCCCGAGTTAGATGCTTCGTAAAGAGCACTTATAATAGCCGGATCAACAAGTGAATTCATTTTCCAGATTATTTTTCCTTCGCCGCCGGCACGAACATTTTCAATCTCTCTGAAAATTTTATCTAACATTTTTTCGCGCATGCTAATCGGCGATACAATGAGTTTTTTATATTCTTTTTGTTTCGAATAACCTGTTAAATAATTAAAAACATCGGAAACATCGGAACAAATATCTTTATCAGAAGTAAACAATCCAATGTCTGTATAAAGTTTTGCTGTTATTGCATTATAATTACCGGTCGCAAGATGAACGTATCTTTTAACCCCTTCAAATTCTTTACGGACTACTAGGGTCATTTTAGCATGCGTTTTCAGTCCTACAAGTCCATAGACAACATGCGCACCTACTTTTTCTAATTCTCTTGCCCAGAAAATATTATTCTCTTCATCGAAGCGAGCTTTTAATTCAACCAGAACAGCAACCTGCTTACCTCTTTCGGCGGCTTCAATTAATGCTTTTACAATTGGTGAATCAGCTCCTACCCTGTAAAGAGTTTGTTTTATCGCCAACACATCCGGATCACGTGCGGACTGCTTAATAAATTCAATCACCGGAGTAAATGAATGATAAGGATGATGAAGCAAAATATCTTTCTGTCTGATGATTGTAAATATGTCTTCATCGGTTTCGAATGTTTTCGGAAGAACAGGATAAAAAGGTTTATCTTTTAACTGATGAACCGGAAGTTTGTATAAAGCCATAATATCGCTTAGACCAATTGGTCCCTCGGCAATGTGAACATCTTTTGAAGAAATTCGAAGATTTTCCATTAGTGTTTCAAGCATATAGTCCGGCATTGCATTTTCAACTTCAAGTCTTACCACCTGCCCGAATCTGCGCTGTCGAATATTTTCTTCAATTACTCTGAGCAGGTCATCAGCTTCATCTTCCTGAAGCTCAATATCTGTATCGCGGGTAATACGGAAACGGTGTGCTTCGACAACTTCCATTCCCGGAAACAGCAAACTAAGATTTGATTTGATTAAATCTCCAACCCAGACAAATTTTGCATTAAATAGTCCGTTAGTAAGTGGTTTTCTGTCAGGATTCAATATATCATCAACCTGTAATAATCTCTGAAGGGTGCTCGGAACCTTGACCCTTGCAAAATGTGTTTCACCCTTAGGATTTCGAACGAGTACGGCAAGACTCAGGCTTAGATTGGATATATAAGGAAATGGCCTTCCGGGATCGAAAGCAAGTGGTGTCAGGATTGGATAAATTTCTTCTTTAAAATATTCTGTTAGCTTTTCCCTTTCTTCGTTTGTCAATTCATCTATTTCATATATGAAAATATTATTCTTCTTCAGTTCAGGAATGATATCTTTAGCCCAGAATTCTGTTAATCGCTTTATCATCGGTCTGACTGCTGATTCAATCTTTTGGATTTGCTCAAGAGGTGTGAGTCCGTCAATTGTAGGCTCTAAGATGTTTGCTGCAACCTGTTCCTTCAAACCTGAAACACGGATCATGTAAAATTCATCCAGATTTGAGAAAAAGATAGAGATGAACTTAATTTTTTCCAATAATGGAAGTTCTGGATTTAAAGCTTCTTCCATTACTCTTCGATTGAATTCAACCCAGCTTAAGTCTCTGTTGAAAAAATTCTTCGGATCTTTATATTTTTTGAGAATTTCTTTACCTGTCATCTTAATTTCTTTAGGTTTCGGGCAAATATAACATATTTTAGCCTGATATTCTCGTCAAATGATATTCCAGAGATAAAATGATTAGTTTGCTTAAGATTTCCAGAAGGCAGGCGAAAAAATTATCAGTACGGTAAATAATTCCAGCCTTCCAATCACCATAAAAAAGCTTAATATCCATTTTACAATATCAGGTAAGTGAGCAAAGTTGTTTACCGGGCCTACAGTCCCTATTCCAGGTCCGATGTTTCCTATGCAGGTAGCTGTGGCACCAGCAGCGGTAATAAAATCCACGCCTAGCATTGCTAGAATTATTGAGCCGAATACAAAAATCATAATGTAAAAAATAAAAAATGCCTGAACGTTAGATATTATTTCGGACCCAACAGCTTTACCGTTGAACCGTACTGGGATTATAGCTCGTGGATGAAGCAATCTTTTTAATTCAGTCCAGCCGTTTTTAAAAAGAACAATGTGCCGGATAAATTTTATTCCTCCGCCTGTTGAACCAGCACAACCACCTACAAAGAGCAGAGCGAAAAATATCATTCTTGAAAAAGGAGCCCAGTTTTCGAAGTCTGAAGTAACGTAACCAGTTGTTGTTGTAAGTGAAACAACATGAAAAATAGATTGACGGATAGCTTCTTCCCATTGGAAATCAACATGAGGAAGGTGAATGATCATAATAAACAAAGAAGCAAAAATTGTAAAGCCCAGATAGTATTTGAATTCAGTATCTTTCGTGAAGAAACTGAAAGAACCGTGGAATGACTTGTAGTGTAGTGTAAAATTCATTCCGGCAAAGAACATAAAGAAAATAAATACGTATTGAACAAATGGAGATGTAAAATAAGCTATGCTGGCATTCTTTGTAGAAAAACCGCCTGTTGCCATTGTTGTAAATGCATGATTTATGGCATCAAAGAAATTTAGTCCGCCAATCATCAACAACATTGTTTCCGCTCCGGTAAGGATGACATAAATTCCCCAAAGACGTTTAGCAGTTTCTTTTACACGAGGATGAATTTTATCTTTTGTAACTCCGGGAACCTCTGCGGCAAATAACTGCATACCTCCAATTCCGAGTAAAGGAAGAATCGCAATGGATAAAACAATTATACCCATTCCACCAAGCCATTGAGTTAAACTTCTCCAGAATAAAAGACCCGGAGGTAAGGCTTCGATATCCTGAAGAATGGTAGCCCCGGTTGTTGTAAAACCTGACATTGTTTCGAAGAAAGCATCGGTGTAATTTGGAATAGAACCATAGATAATGAATGGGAGGGCTCCGAAAACTGCCATCGAAATCCATCCAAGCGAAACAATTAAGTACCCTTCTCTTTTTCCTAAATCAGGGGTTTCTTTTTGCTTAGTGAAAAACCATATAATAAAACCTATGAATGAAGTTATAATTCCTGAAATCAACAAAGCAGAAATGTCATCTGTATCGTAGTAAACAGAAAATCCAATTCCCAGCATTATAAAAAATCCGTTGAGAATTAGGAGAAAACCAATGATATTCAGTATAACTCTGTAATTCATTTATATAAAAAAGTCGATTGTTAGAACAATTTCAATATAAAAAATTTCAAATTACTTCCTCCAAAAAGACGGAGAGAAAAGAATAAGTACTGTAAACAGTTCCAGTCTTCCTAATAGCATAGTAATACTAAGTATCCATTTACCGATTTCAGGTACAGAACTATAATTTGTAGCCGGACCCGTTGTTCCTAGTCCGGGTCCAATGTTTGCAAGGCAGGCAGCGACGGCACCTGTCGATGATGTAATATCTAGACCGACAATTGTTAGTAATACTGAGCATATTATAAAAATCATGAGGTACAACATCACAAAGGCGGCAATCTTAGAAATAATCTCGCTGGGAACACGCTTGCCGTTATGCCTGACAGGAATTACTGCCTGGGGGTGTACCAATTTTTTCAATTCAAGCAAACTGTTTTTAATTAGTATTTCATAACGAATTATTTTTACCCCACCGCTAGTAGACCCTGCGCAGGCTCCCATTAACAGTAGAACGATAAACACGTGAGGAAAAAACTTTGCCCAAGATTCATAGTTCACTGTAGTAAATCCAGTAGAACTCAAAATGGAAATTATACTGAATGCAGAGTCCCTGAAGGAAGTTTCAATGCTTTGCTGATTGTGTATATCAAGATAGAGCGTAGTTGCACCAACTATTAATAGAATGAACACTAAATAGAACCGGAATTCACTGTCTTTAAAGTAATTTAATACCTTCCCTTTGATAGCAATATAATGCAGAGTAAAGTTAGTTCCTGCCAGAAACATAAAAACTATAATTACATATTCTATGAAAGGAGAATGATAAAATGCAACGCTCGTATTTTTTGTAGAGAAACCCCCTGTTGCTAGTGTACCAAATGAATGACAAAGAGCATCAAAAAGATTCATCCCGCCGAAGAGAAGAAAAATTACTTCCAGAACAGTCAGTAAAACATAAATTGCCCAAAGACGTTTAGCTGTTTCAGTTACTCTTGGATGTATTTTCTCTTTACTTGGCTATAGCAAGAGACAATAATATAATTCCCATCCCTCCAATCCAGTGAGTCATACTCCGCCAGAATAAAAGTCCGTAGGGTATACTTTCAATATCAGATAGAATTGTTGAGCCGGTAGTTGTGAAACCTGACATAGTTTCGAAAAAGGCATCTGTAAAATTTGGGATCGAACCGTGAATCAAAAAAGGAAGTGTGCCAAACAGTGAGCAGGCAATCCAGCCAAGTGTTACAATAAAATATCCATCTCTCTTGCTGATCTCTTCATGTGATTCGGTTTTAATAGAAAACCACAAAAGAGCTCCGATTAGTGCTGTTCCCAAGCCAGATATGAGTAATGCCAATATATCATTACTTTCATAATAAATTGAGAATGGAATTCCGGTTAGCATTAAGAGACCGATGAGAATTAAGAGGAAGCCTATAATCCTGGAGATGAGTTTGAAATTCATCTTTTATTTAAAAAATTTCTCAATTTTTTTCATTCCACCGGGTAAGCTGAAAACAACAACTTTATCACCGGGAGATATTTCCGTATCGCCGACAGCTATAAAGCTTTTTTCTCCTTTTACAATACCTCCAATGATTGCTTCCTTGGGAAAATCTAAATCTTTTATGGGTTTTTTTGTAATAGGCGAATTTGGCTGTGCAACATATTCTAAAACATCTGCATCTATTCCTTCAATTGAAGCAAGTGCGACAACTTCACCTTTACGGATAAATCTTGAAATGTTATTTGCGGCGATCAGTTTTTTATTAATGAGTGAGTCGAGTCCAATAGTTTGAGTTAAAGGTATATAATCAACTTTGTCAACCAGAGCTATTGCTTTTTTAACACCCAGATGTTTCGCCATCAGACAGGAAATGATATTAGTCTCTGCATCTTCGGTTACAGCAACGTAAGCATCAACATCAATTATGCCTTCCTGGGCAAGTAAATCAATATCTCTTCCATCACCTTGGATTACGAGTGTATTTGATAGATCGCCCGCTAGTTCGGCACTTTTCTCTTCATCTGATTCAATTAACTTTACCTTCATACTGTTTTCAAGCAATTTTGCTACTCTTTTCCCAATCTTACCACCGCCCAAAATCATAACATTTTCAAATGCAATATTTTCTTTTCCTGCAAGTTTAAGAATAGTTTCATGACCGCCCGGTTTTGTTATTATAAAAACCTGGTCATTTGGCAGAAACCTATCATTTCCTTTTGGGATAATTGTTCTGAAATTTCTGTGTAGTGCTACAATTCTGAATTCGAGGTTTGGAAACTCGAGTGCAACATCTTTCAGATTTTTTCTTACTACCGGTGCATTCTTATCTAATCTGATTCCGAGCACCGAAAGCTTGCCGTCTTCAAAATCCAGAACATCAGTTGCAGACGTACGGTGAATCAGATTTACTACTTCCATGGCAGCCATTTCCTCTGGATAAATCATAAAGTCTACACCCAGCTCAGTGAAGTTTGGTGAGGTTTCCGGTGTTAAATATTCTGCGTTTGATATTCTAGCGATGGTTTTTTTTGCGCCCAGTTTTTTAGCTAAAATAGCGCTTGTTACATTTACCTCTTCCAGAGAAGTAACCGCAACGAAAAGGTCGGCCTTTTCTACTTTTGCACTTTTTAATACTTGAACAGATGTAGCAGATCCGTTTATAGTTAAAATATCGGTCATAGAATCGGTATAGGAAAGCCTTTGCTGGTTCTGGTCGATTGCAATTATATCGTGAGCTTCGTAGGAAAGTTCGCGGGCTAGCTGGTAACCTACATCTCCCATTCCCGCAATAATTATTCTCATATCAGCAATCTACCTCAACTAAACTTTATTTGATTAACAAATTTCAAACATTATTCGGCAAAATACAATTCGTAATTTGATTAATTGAAAAAGTCACACTTATCGAAAAAAAGTGTGACTTTAATTCTCAGGCTGTCATGGTCGTACCGCGACAGCTATTATTTAGGCTAAACTTTCTGTGGTTAAGTATAACTTCTGAAACTCTTTTGCTTTTCTTCCCCTCCAGCTTCCTCTATGGTAGGCATACCCGGCAATTAAAGGCACTGCAATTGTAGCTTCGGCATAAACCATTTGTTCGTAAGTGGTCTCTACTTTACCCCAGGAGCTTGCTTCTTTTAATGTTGAACCGGAAAGTGCACCATCGCGTTCATCAGCCACAGTAATTTGAATTGCATATTTATGCATCGGTGCGTCTTCATGCAGAATGTCTGCCGCAACAACAATATCCTGCGTAAAATTTTTAGGCACACCGCCGCCAATCATAAGAATGCCGGTTTCTTTACTTGCCAGTTTAATTCTTGTTAATTCCAAAAAATCTTTTGCAGAATCTAATGATACATGCTTATCAGGATTTTGGGTTTGATGGACAATGAATCCAAAACCTGCAGAGCAATCTGAAAAAGCGGGAACAAAAATCGGAACATTCTTTTTATAAGCAGCCCACACAACGGAATCATCTACTTTTGGTCCGCCGTTTTGTTCAAGATATTTTCCAAACTCAAAAAGAAATTCTCTTGATGAATACGGTTTTGGTTCCATTCGATCAAAAATTTTTGCGCAGGTATCATCACATATTCGCAATTCATCTTCATCTATGAAAGTATCGTATATTCTGTCAATGTGTAAATCACGAAGTTCGTTATCGTCAACATACTTTGTTCCTTTGTAGTGTTTAAAGCCGAGTGCTTCAAAAAAATCCTGATCTACAATTATAGCACCTGTAGAAACTATAGCGTCGACCATATTATTCATAATCATATCGTAAACCACTTTTTTCAATCCTGCACTAAAGATACTTCCTGCGAGTGTTAAAATAATCCCACAGTTTGTATCCTTAATCATCATATCATAGATTTTTGCAGCACGGTTTAAATCGCGCGCAGAAAAAGCCATATGTTCCATTGCATCAACAAGCGGGACAACATTATGTCGCTTAATATCAATATGCTGAATGACTTCTTTTAAATAATCTGTTTTCTGAGCCAAAACATCCTCCAAATTTTTTTATAAAAATACCAACTCTTTTCTTAAAAGAAAATCTTTGCTAATCTTAATATTCCCTGCTTCCAGGGTACTCTGTGCGAAATACCGGATTTGCCTTTAAATTTTTCGTGATTAGCAACATACCATTTGTAATTTCTAATCAGTGCATCTTTGTTTGAATATTTGGGCTTAAAGCCTAATTTTTTTTCTGCCTTTTCAATCGAAACAAAAGAATCTTTTGAAGCAGTTTCGTAAACCCATTTATAAAGCGGTGAAATTTTCAAAGCCTCAAGAAATTTTAAAGTTAAAATTACCGGCTTTTCAGGCAGACCCCTTATTTTTTTTCCATGTCCCGCAAAATCAAGTACCGACTGGTAATCTTCTCGCATGGTTGTATATTCTTTTGCACCGATATTAAAAATATCATTTACTTTTTCCTTCTCAAGCGTGCAGCATAAATAAATTGCTTCGCATAAATCCTCAACATCTAAAAGCTGGTAACGGTTCTTTCCTTTACCTATCATGGGAAAACCATGTCCGTCTTTTGCCCAGTCGAAAAGCAGATCGAAAACTCCAAGCCTTTCTGGACCGACAAATGATTTCGGACGAATTATTGTAACGGTCATCCCATCTTCTCTATATTTCAAACATTCTTCCTCAGCTTGAATTTTTGCTTTTCCGTATGGTCCAACACCATCCAGTTTATCATCTTCGTAAAGCGGGTGATGATCCGGGATTCCATAAACAGCAGTTGAAGAAATATGAATGAAGCGGTCAATGTTAAATTTTTTTGATGCCTCAAGCAGATTTTTTGTCCCATCTATATCGGTTGAAAAAATTTCTTCCGGGGTGTAAAGCGGCAGAGCAGCCGCTGAGTGTACAACTACATTAACACCCTCAATTGCCTTTTCAACTTTTACCCTGTCTCTGATATCTCCGGTTAAAATTTCGATCTTATCATTCATATCAGGATAATTGAATTCAACTATATCCATTGATCTAACCTGGCAGTTTTTTTTGTGCAGGTACCGGATCAGGTTTATTCCTAAAAATCCGGATCCGCCTGTTACAAGTACTTTCATTTTGATTTAATTTACCTTATAAAATATTTTGAAATTAAGCCATCAAAATTAAATATTTTGCTGTGCGGTTCAAAAAATGAGTTGTTTAGGTAATTCATTGTTGAAAAACCATTGAAATATGAATTTCTATAGAGCTGAAGAATCACTGGTTTTCTTGACTTTTCAACCTACAGGTATTATTTTTTCAAGCTTTCTAAAAAAGATTTTTGTATTGGAGGATTTTTGAAACAGGAAAAAATGACGAAATTTATTAAGACTGAGGATGCCGATAAAAAATGGTATCTGGTTGATGCAAAGGACCAGGTTCTCGGAAGGTTAGCATCTAAGATTGCTACTATAATCAGGGGTAAGAATAAACCAATTTTTACGCCTAATACCGATACAGGCGATTATGTTATAGTAATTAATGCTGAAAAAATTAAAGTAACGGGTAAAAGAGAACAACTTAAACAATATATCAGCCACAGCGGTTACCCGGGGGGACAAAAAATTACATCACTTGATAAAATGAGGGCAAAAAAACCTGAATTTATTATTCATCAGGCTGTGAAAGGTATGCTGCCCAAAAACAGACTTGGAAGAAAATTAATAACGAATTTAAAAGTATATGCAGGTGAGAATCATCCACACGCTGCACAAAAACCAGAAATGTTAAGTTTATCGGAGAATAAATGATAGATAAGATTTATATCGGAAGGAGAAAAACTTCAGTAGCCAGAGTTATTTTAAGAAACGGAAACGGTAAGATAACTGTCAATAAAAAAGAATTTGATAAAGCATTCCCGCTTTTGGTTAACAGAAATGATATTGCAAAACCGTTAGAAATTACAGAGACAGTCGGTAAGTATGACGTTCTGATTAATGTTCGTGGCGGAGGTTTTACTGGTCAGGCACAGGCTATAAGGCTTGGTATTGCAAGAGCCCTGATTGATCTAAACCCGGATTTCAGACCTGCTTTAAAGAGCGAAGGTTTGCTTACAAGGGATCCGCGAATGGTTGAACGAAAAAAATATGGCAGACCTAAAGCGAGAAAAAGATTTCAATTTTCTAAGAGATAATTTATTAATCATTCATACTCCCCGATTTACCACCTGTGTCCCGAATAATCGGGATGAAAGGTAAAGAGGACGGGGGTAGAAGACCTGCCTTACGATAGACAGGTAAAAACAGGAGCATCAAATGAGTAACATTGAATTGACTCAGCTTATAGAAGCTGGGGCACACTTCGGGCATTTAACACGCCGGTGGAATCCCAAAATGAAGCCGTTCATATTTATGGAAAAGAACGGTATTCATATTATTGATCTTAAAAAAACACTCACATACCTTCAGCAGGCAAAAGAAGAAACCGCTAAGCTTATTGCCGAGGGTAAATCATTTCTTTTTGTCGGAACAAAAAAACAGGCGAAAGGCGTTATTGAGTCCGAAGCTAAAAGATGCGAGATGAATTGGGTTAGTGAACGATGGTTAGGTGGAATGCTGACTAACTTTTCCACTATCAGAAAAAGTGTAAAGAGGTTACAAAATATTGAAAAGCAGGAAAGCGACGGAACGTTTGATAAAATAACTAAAAAAGAAAGGCTTCATCTATCTAGAGAAAGAGATAAGCTTAAAAAAGTCTTAGAAGGCGTTGAATCAATGACAAAGCTTCCGGGTGCAATATTCGTCGTTGATATTAAAAAAGAAGATATAGCAGTAAAAGAAGCTAAGCGATTGAACATTCCCGTCTTCGCTATTGTGGATACAAATTGTGATCCTGATGAAATAGACCATTTGGTTCCTGCAAACGATGATGCAGTTAAAACAATCGAGCTTATTGTGAAGCAAATTGCTGATTCGGTTTTAGAAGGGCAAGCCCAATTTAAAGAAAGAAAAGCCGAAGAATCTGCGGAGAGAGAAAGAGTAAAGAAAGAAAGAGAAAAGGAAAAAGAAGAAGAGCAAAAAACTGATGAGAAAGTTAAAGCAGAAAAAAAGCTTTTAAAGAAAAAAGTAAAGGTGGAGGAAGTTGTGGAAGGAAAAGAGGAAGCTGATAGTGACAAAACAAAATCTGAAAATTAGTAGTTAAAAAGGGAGTATGCATTATGTCAGTAACTGCCGCGCAGGTTAATGAATTAAGAAAAAAAACCGGTGCAGGAATGATGGATTGTAAAAATGCACTTGTTGAAGCTAATGGTGATATGCAAAAAGCAATTGAAGTTTTAAGAAAAAAAGGTGCCGCAGTCGCAGCAAAAAGAGCTGAGAAAACTGCAAACGAAGGTTTAATTTTAACCAAAGTAGCTGATGATAAAAAATCTGCTGCAATTGTTGAAGTAAATTGTGAAACTGATTTTGTTGCTAAGAGTGAAGACTTTGTAAGCTTTGCTCAAGTAGTACTGGATGAAGTTTACATTAAAAAACCTGCATCTGTAGAAGAATTGCTGAACAACAGTGCAAACACTAAATCTAAATTAGATGAAGTGCTTGGAAAAGTTGGCGAGAAAATAGAAATATCACGTTTTGCAAATGAAAACGATTCCAGCGGTATGGTTGAAGATTATATTCATCCGGGCTCCAAACTGGGTGTGCTTGTAAAATTCAGCGAAGTAAGTGATGGAACAGATGAACTTTCAATTCTTGCAAAAGATGTTGCAATGCAGATTGCAGCTATGAATCCTATTTGTGTTAAAAGAGAAGAAGTTCCCAAGAATACAGTTGAAAAGGAATTGGATATTTACAAAGAACTGGCTCGTAAAGAAGGTAAACCGGAAAATATTCTGGAAAAAATTGCGCAGGGCCGGTTGAATAAATTCTACCAGGAAAACGTATTAATCGAGCAGGCTTTCATAAAAGATAACTCTAAGACAGTCGGCGAGCTGCTGAAAGAATTTAATTCGAAGCATAACTCTTCTGTTAAAATTTCGCTATTTCATCGTTTCCATCTCGGAGATGAAAAAAAGTAATTAGCCCCGTCTAAATCTTCCCCTAAGGGGAAGACTTTTATTATTGTG
>WOR8_10005609_pt1 | contig 14152 bp, 15 predicted proteins | sample DeeMarSeWOR38_10_FD_19890 | JGI IMG/M metagenome (IMG submission 19890) | reverse complement strand
CAAGAGATCTTAATGGCGTACTATTTATCTAATACGAGCTGATGAGTTTTGAAAAGAGTTAAGTATGATCGATGGATCTATACCAGAAATAACAAGATCACCTTTGTTATCAATATAAATATCAACTAGTGGTATTTTGGCCCACTTTGTATCTCTATAGAAAGAGGTAAGGTAAATGTATTGTTTATTACTCGATCCACGGAGTCCACGGTGTATTTCTTTATATCGTTGAAATCTCCCAGCAATAATTAAATCTATATATTGAGTTAATGTTGGATATTCAGGAAGAGATTTTAGTTCTTGTTTTTCATAACCAGTAAGAATGATAATTCCTAACTTTGTGGTTTCTTTGACTTTTTTCGATAATGTAATTATTTCCTTAATCTGTAGTAATGGTTCTCCTCCAGTGAACGTTAATCCTCTTAACTTATATTTCTAAGTAAAATTAATTATTTCTTGGTAGAGGTCTTCAATTGAAATATTAGTACCAAGATTTGGATTATGAGTATGTGGATTGTAACATCCAATACAGTTAAAAAAGCAACCTTGTGTCCAAATAGTAAAATGAGGACCAGGGCCATTAGCCTCCGACAAAGGGAGATAAGTAGAAATCCTCAAACTTTTATCACTATAATCTCTTTTTATCAATTAAATGATATTCTGGTGATTTTAAAACCATTCTTGTGAGAGAGCTTTATGTAAACAAATAGTTAAGTAAGGATGCTAAATTTCCTTACTAGACTTTAAATCCTGTTTGTTTGATCTAATTTAGCAAGAGAGTAAGTAGTCGTTTCAAAAAATAGGAAAATCAAGTGATATAAATATTATAGCTATTCTACGTTGATGTTAAATGGAAAAAAAGGAAAATAAAGATCTAATAATGATGCGTGAATATCAACAGGCGATACTTAAACAATTACAGCAAAATCATGATAATAACTATCATACAATAGCTGAAGTGGATACTGGACTGGGAAAACGGGTATTAATGTATCTTCTTATTAAGGAAACATTCCCAGACAAACGGGTACTATTATTACTCCATTCAACTTCTTCGTATTTTGAAACTAACCACTATTTCTCAGCTCATTATGGAGGATTTTTAGAAGAAGAATTTCAAGGAATATCATCACAGACACCAAATTGGTTAAGAATAAAAATCCTAGAAAACAAAAAAGCACGAATTGTTATTGCTACACCACAGACCTTTATGAATGCCTTTGAAAAAATGTCTAATAAACCATTATTTGATATTGTTATTATTAATGAGGTCGATAAAGTTGTTAGAAGACAAGGGGACAATAGACTTTTTATTTATCCTTATAATAGATTAATTCCCTATTTTGTCAAAAACAACTGCTGGCTTGTCGGGATGACTGGAACGATGCGTGATCATCATATTCTTTATGATAATATTCAGGAAACGATAAAGATTAAATCTGAATACTCCTCATTAGAGAGTCAAATTCCAGATTTACATATAATAAGAATGGAAAATTTAATTCGGAAGACAGATATCTCTGATTACATAAGATATACTTTGGTTTCAATGGTTTCAGTAGAACCAAGTAAAGAACTACTAGAAGTTCTAAATGTAATAGATGAAATTATCACTAGATTACGTGAAGAGATTATTGAAGAAGCAAAAAAAGACCAACCAAGACTGATAGAAAATTTATCAGAATCCCAACTTCCATTAGTTTCTGGAATGCTGGGTTCCTCAAGTGGTCGACACCAAAAGTATCAGGGATTACTCTTAATCAGAAAATATTGCACAGCAATGCAGACATCTAAATATCGAAGATTTTTATATCGATTAATAAAATTTGGATTAACAAAAGAAACCATTCGAGAACTCCCAGAGAAGAATCCTAAAATTGAAAAGATTTTACAAATAATTCAAAATGAATCGTTATACTCCAAAAGTGTGGTCATCTGTTCATATCTTGATACAGCATCTGAATTGGATAAAATCTTAGCAGAATCAGGATTACAAACATATCAACTAACTGGTAAAGTAAGAGATAAAATATCAGTGATTAATAATTTTAAAGCGAATAAACAGAAGTCTGTATTGATAATGACGAGTATAGGAGAACGAGATTTAGATATTCCTCAGGCTGAGTTATTAATCGTCTTTGATTCTATTAATACAACAAAAACCATGTATCAAAGAATGAAACGAACTCGTGGGGGGCGGGTTGTGTTCCTATACTATGAAAAAACGTTTGAAGAAAAAAAAGTAGCACGTTTACTCAATTCAATTGCTGAGAAATATCCTTGGTCCTCAATTATTAACCAATGAATTAGATTCAGTATTTTCTGAGAAAGGATTACTAGCATATTTTCATCAGATTCAAGCATGATGATTTCATATAGCAGCAGAATAAGTCACTCCAATAAAAGCGTTTGAAATAGATAATCAAATAGGCTAAAGTATAGCCCTTATAAACTCTGAATATGCTTCTAGACTAGAAGCAATAGTAGATGAATTAGCTGAAGAAATGCCAACAAAAAAAATTTCATAATTCCTGGGGGAACTACTTCTGCAGCTTTTTTACATCAGGCTCGTATAATCTGACGACGTATAGAACGAAATGTAATTAGGTTCACTAAACTAGAAAATAAAACAAATCCTGAGATTATCAGATACTTGAATAGATTATCTGACACAATTTTTGACTTTGCACAGTTTGTCAACCTTATTTATGGTTCAAGAGATTATCTCATTAGTCGTGAAGGGACTTCTATTCAAAAAAATATTAAAGGGATCACATGGATCTTTAAAAAGTCTAAAAAAATAGGAAAAAACTTCCCCCGAAAATCCCAAGTGCAAGAAGAGAACCAATTAAAGCTAACCAGATACGTCCATCCCAAGCAAGAACCTTAGCCCCGTCTAATACACCTATTGGTAATAAATTGAAGATTCCTAAAAAAACATTCAAGTAGACCCCTCTAGAACCAATGAAGTAGAATAACAATCCAATTGATGAAGTTGGTTCTAGTAAAAAAAGTAAGAGTTCTGATCCCCCTAATAATCCTCCCAATCCTTGAATAACTAAAAATAATCCAGCTAAAACTATATTAGATATTGGTCCAGCTGAAGAAACTCTTCCGCGAATTCCAGTTGAGGCTGATGCTTCCCCCCACCAAAAGACTGCCCCTACCGCTAAAATGGGAATTCCTATTAATAATGATAGAAGAGTGATAAATAACCCTTCTTTAGATAAACGAAAATAAGCCTTAGCCCCAAAACGGATAGCCGTAAATTTATGCGTAAGTTCATGGGTAAAGAAACTGATACCAATTATAAAGAGGTAAAGAATGAGGGAATTTGGAATTCTTCCTTCATTAATCAGGATATTTATAACCCCAGATAGATAAAGTATTATGAAGCTGATTATTAACCATCCAATTCCTAGTTCACTTAGTTCATTAACAGATAGATTTAATCTATCTAGAAGGGTTTTTTTCCTAAATTCCTTTAAAAACTCTTTTTTCCAATCCTCTGACATTTATTCCTACTCCAAACATTGATGGTTACCATAACTATAATGTTGAGCACAAAGAAGCTGACCACATCGACTACATAAGTATGGTTTGAAAATTTGTTTTCCACATACAGAACAGTATGCCTTATCAGGAATTTCTGCCGTTTTAATAGATTTTCCTTTCATTTCTACTATTCTAAAAGTCGACAAATCAGGTGAAGCTTCATAAGTTCCTCTTATACCTTTAATACGCTCAGGTGAAAAGAGTAATATGTAATATAATATTCCCACACCACTCACTACGATACCTAAAACAATAGTAGTCCATGGATTAACCAAAAAGTCTAGAAAGACTGACGAGTTAAATAACAGAATTAGGAGTGGAAAAGATGTAAAAAATGAAAGAATGAGAATAATTGAAAAGCCAATTAGATATTTTGAACTTAAGTCCATATTTCTTCACCAAGAGGGGGGAAAAGGGGAAGAATTTCAGAGAGGTTAGAAATTATGTGGATATTAGGGATTATCTGACTGAATTCGTCTTTATTAAACAATCCTAGTCTTCCAATAAACCTGATTTTATTATCAACCGCTCTTCTAGCATCATTTAATGAATCTCCGATAAAAATAATATTGTCAGGTGTTAGATTCCATTTTTTTAAGATATAGTCGAAGTGTGGCTTTCCTTTTTCGAACGATTTATCACGATAGCCAAGAATGTCATCAATAACTTGTATCCCGACAATTTCAAAGTATTTTATTATTATATGTTCATAGGTTCCGCTAGAAATCCCAATACGATAATGTCGATTTTTCAATTCAACTAATACCTGAGGGACTTCTGGAAATAATTCTTGCTCATAAATCCGTTCTATCTTCATTTGTTCAAATTTATCGACAACTTCACCGTTAAGACTAGGTGTTCCTGGTGATATCATCTCCATCTGTTGTACAAAAGGAAGTCCTGTTGTTTGACGATAGGATAGTTTTGCTTTAGCAGAAGGAAAGTTATAAAATCGATTTAGGAGAAAAATGGCATTTTTTTCTAGAAATTTCATTGAATCAACAATAGTTCCATCAAAGTCAAAGAGTAGATAAGAAATTTTTTCCATTGCAAATATTTTCTTCCTTTTATCTGATAATATGAGATGTTTTTTCAAATATCTTGTTATTTACAAAATTAAAAAAAGGGTTTCTCTTATAACAAAAGAAAAGATTAAAATTTTATTTTTATAGAGTAATTATGTTTTGCATACCAAAAAAAGGAATTAATTCTGGAGAATTATAAAAGTGCGGTCTGATGATCGAATTTTACAAGGATTTACAGTATTAGGTCTTATTAATTTAGTTTTCATTTTATTTGGATTTCTTTTTAAATTAAATTTATTTGTAAATCAAAATATATTATTGTTAATAACTGGATTTAATCTAGTTATGGGAATAATAATCATACTATATTATTTTTATCTTCAGAAAGAACGAACCTTAATTATGAAAAAAATTAAACAATTAAAAGAGAATGGGATGGCCGTTCTTCTTCGTCATTATGAAAAACTATTGTACAGCCGAGATATTGCAGATTTACCAAAAATAACCCAACTTCTATTTAACCATAAACCTCTCGCTATTTGTCAACCAAAAAATCTTTCTGAAATAAAAATGATATTAGAATTATGTAATCAGTTTAAAATTCCACTAATCCCTCGGGCTACAAGTACCAGTGGATATGGAGGTACAATACCAGTACAAGGTGGGATAATTGTCAATTTAATGGAATTTGATAAAATTATAAAGCTTGATGAAGCTAATAAGGAAATAGAAGTTGAAGCAGGGATTAGATGGAAGAATTTACTTTCATATTTAGAAGCAAGAGATTTCACCCTTCTTAGTTACCCTTCAAGTTCACCATCATCGACTGTTGGTGGATGGGTAACCCAAGGAGGTTATGGAGTCGGAAGTAGTAGATATGGTTCTGTAAAAAACGCTATAAATAACTTAAAACTTATCTCTGCTGATGGTGAAGAAGTAGTTTTAACAGATTCTGAATCATATATCGGTAGCTGTGGAACATTAGGAATTTTAAATACAGTTACTCTGAAAATTATACCAAAATTCTCCATTGAATTATTCGCATTATTTTCTAAGAATAAAGATTCGATGATTTGTACGATTCCAGAACTACAACAATTATCTCCCTACTATTTGAAATTTCTTGATTATCAAAATATTGAATGGAATCGTCAATATTATCCATATTATGATAAATTTTTCTCTTTGGAAAAGGATAAATATGCTGGAATAGTGATCTTAGCTTTTTCTGATGGAGAAAGCCACCAAAAAGAGATATTAGAGATTGCTAAAAAATATGATTTAGAACTTTGTGGATCTCAAACTGCAACCCTTCTTTGGGAAGAGAGATTTTATACTCTAAGGATTAAAAGACGAGGTCCTTCTCTCATTATAGCAGAGGTTTTAATACCTAATTCTTCTCTGAATACTTTTTATTCAATTTTAGATAAAAGATTTCCTTCTAAATCCTATGCTACAGAAGTATTATCTAGTTCTGATGGTACATTAACGGTAATCGTTTGGTTTCCAGTAGATGAAAGAAAATTTGATGTACCCTTAGTTGGTTCCCTACCTTATATTTTTAGATGGTTCCGAACCTTTGAAGTGATCCAAATAGCAAGAAAAATCGGAGGAACACCTTATTCTACAGGTTTATGGTTATCAGCTTATTCTCCGGAAATAGTCGGGTTAAATAACTTAAAAAAAATGAAAAAAATGAAAAATAAATATGATCCTAAAAATATAATCAATCCTGGGAAAGTTTATGGGATGTACATTCCTCGTTTTTTACCAGTGATCTCTTTAAGTTTTATAATTAAAGCTATTGTTCCTATCCTTAGTCTTATGTATAGAATAATTCCACGTAAATACCGTTGAACTTTTCCAAAATTACCTTTACTGTTTTATTTCAATAATTGACTCGATAAATTCATTAATCCTATGATAAGCTATTTCAGCTTCTGGTGATAAAAGAAACCATTGTCCTCCTTCTTCTATAGGAAATCTGTCTATTCGGGGACAATTTGTCATTTTTTCAATAATAAATTCGGTATTTTGTAAATTCGCCTCACCATAAATAATAAGGGTTGGTTGTGTAATTAGTGATAGGCGATTATTTGTAAATCCGATTATTCGATATAATTCAATTAGAGATTGAGTCGGTCGTTTTGAATAAAAGAAAAATCCTTTTTCTTTTAATGCTCTTGCTGCTGCTTCTTCACTATCAATTTGAAAGTCTTTTTTGAAATGTTTTAAGAAAGGGAGCAGATTAATGATTAAAGATGATGGAGCATGTTGAGATGGGGAAATAAGTATTAATGCTGATATATTATCTCGTTCAGGAGACGCAGAAAGCATACTAGCCAATACTGAACCGAGAGCTACTCCAATAATTACAACATATTCATATTGACCCTTTAAATATAATAAACCTTCTCTAGCCGACTCGTACCAATCCAGCCAAGTGGTTTCAGTTAAAGATTCAGAAACACTGCCATGACCTGGAAGTAATGGGGCTATACCTGAATAACCTGAGTTACGAAGATAAAGTCCTAATTTTCTAACTTCACTGGGACTTGCAGTAAACGAGTGGAGTAGTAAGCAACCAATTCTCTTTTTTTCCCCAAATCCTTGGAATTCGAAAGGTAAGGCTAAAGGGTCAACATCAAACATGATCTTTTCTTCTCCTTGTTCATCAATAATTTTTGAATCTGTTTAAAAGGTTTTGTTTGAAATCCTTAATTCCTTAATTTTATTAATTCTTAATAACTAGCAATTAAGCTTTGAAAAAGTCATATTTTAATACTAGGATGAGATATTGAGTAATGAGTATAATCGATATTTGTTGAGTGATTATTGTGAATAAGACATTTAAAACTGGGGTTTTATCTCTTGACCTATTTGTTGGTGGTGAAGAAGATCCAGGTCTACCTGATAAAAGTGTAATATTAGTACTTGGAGAGCCAGGTACGAAATTTGAATTATTCACACAACAGATCCTTTACCAGGTTTTAGAGACCAACGCATCTGAAAAAATTTTATATTTATCCTTTGATGGAAGACCACAGGAAATAGAAGAAGAAATGATGGTTTACGATTTTGATATAGGAAAATATAGTACTAAGGACACTTGGCATTTTATGGATGCTTTTACTCAAAGGGTTGCAGCAGAAGGTGCGGTAATTGGCTTAAATCCTGACAGTGTTGATTTTAAAAGTGAATATACACAAGATTCATTAAGATTCTTTAGTCGAGTTTTTATCCCAGAACTTTCTAAACATAATAAAATATGTAGTTGTGTTCATTCCCTATCCTCTTTAATTCGTACAAATTCAATAGAGAGTGTATCCATTGCTATTGAGACATTAAAACATATTGTACGTCAAAGATCAGGAATTCACTTTCTGCTTATGGTGAAAAATCTACATGATCCAACTGTAGAGGTACTTGTCTCCCACTTGGCCGATTTTGTCTTTGACATATCATTTGGAAGAGTTGGTGGAGGAAAAATTCAAATTAACTTTGCAGTGCAAAAATCATGGAAATCTACTCTTCTACCCATCTCTGTACCAGTGAATATAGATCGTAGAGGAATACGTCTTGAAACTACTGTGAGGGTGTAGCCTCATTTAAACATTTAATTATGTTCCAGTAACTAGACGTAGGAAATCTCGGGTACCTGTAGCTAACCCTAACAAAAAAACTACCCATAACAACCATTTTTCTATGTTTTCGTTTTCAAATCCTCTTACTGCCCAAATAAACAATAGAACAATGGTAAATTTAATTATTAAAAAAGGCCATGAACCGAAAGATCCTTCAAATAATATAGAAGGCAGATAATGTTTTTCTTGATAACCAAAAAATTCAATCGCAATAACGGTATTAAACGCATCGAACATCTGAGTAATCATGGCAGAAGATTCTTCGAAACGGATAGATGAATTGGGAATATATCGATTTGAGACAATTTTCGCTATCCAGATAAATGAAAAGGCAAAAAGGCCAGTCAGAAGTAATATGACGAATCCTCCCTCAAAAAATCCTGGTTGGATAATTAATAAGGGGAAAATTGGGATGAATAACAAGAGAGAAATTCCTATTCCAATTGTAAAAAATGTAACACGCCAGTTTGAGAATCGATTATTATCTTGAAGATACTCTTGTGAAATGAAGATAGATGATATTCCAACAAGAAGAGTTAAGATAATGGTGAAGATGTAAACTCCAGGAGTTACAAAAAGACGATCTTCAAAAATTTGATAGGGGAATCTTAAAAGAGGGATAATTTTTTCTTGTTTGGCAATATCTTGTAATGCTCGAAGAGTAGAACCAATAAAGATATAGGGTAGGATTGATATGAAGAATTCAGTGTCTATTTGAACTTTTTTGTATCGTTCTTCTCCCCAACGATCGGTTCCAAATTTATTGATTCGTAAGATAATCTTTCCAATAAAAAAAATCGCGATTATTCCTAGAGATGTATAAACAATCGTATTATATAAATTATAACCAGGAGCTGAAAAGAAATAAGTATCAAGAAAGGAAATCGGGTCAGATAATAAGAATAAAAAGTCCTGAATCAACGTATCAATGAATTTTTGGATAGGGTTTTGGTTTAAAGCCATTTTAAACAAACCTAAATGTTTTGAGCGTTATATCTGATTCTTTTCTTAAACTGTAGATAATATTTGTGATATCGAATTTCTCAATAGCTAATTTATGTTGCTTTATTTCCACATGGCTGTCTTTAATTTGTAGAATCGAGAAATAATAACACCCCAGTGGTCCTGGATTTATATATACTGTTTTGGAATTAGGATTTGTCCAATATACTGGAAATTCGTGCCAATGGCCAGAAATTGACAAGTTTATCTCTTTGTTTGTTATGATGTCCCTAAAGAACGGTGCTCCCCCTCTTAATACCTGATCTTTTAACTTAATTTCAAAGGAGGGAGGCTCGTGAGTTAAAAGAATTTTATATTCATTCTCAAATGCATTGGGAATTTTCATGCTATCTAATCTTCTTTTAAAGTCTTCAAAGGGATATTCTCCTTCACAAAGTGCTTTAGGGTATTTATCTGGAGTAAATAAGCTCCCACCTATGCCAAGAATAGAGATTTCCTTAAAATTTAGAACTTCTCCATCTAAATAGTGAAGTTTAATATCCTCTCTCGATTTAAGAGTTTCTTTTACCTCTTTTGTATCTACATTTCCAGGTACATATACAATTGGAGCATTTAACTTTTTTAAAAGGTCGAGGACTTGATTAACTGATTTAATTTGTTCCTTAACAAATCTCTTTCTTCCTTTCCCTTTGTATACCCATCTTGTATATTCAGTTTTTGAAAGAAATTTTAAAGGATGCGTTATCATATATTTTATCATTAGAGGAAAAGGTGTTGTTTTGGGTAGATCCCCTGCAATTAGAATAATTTCGATATTAAAATTCTTAGATTCAAGATATTTGATCAACTTATTTGTAGCATTGAGATTACCATGAATATCTGCGAGAATAAGAATCTGAACCTAAAACACCACCAGAATTATAAAATTTATGTTACAAAGATCAATTACCCAAGTTCTATACAAAGTGTAAAAGTATTTTTGCTTCCTTTATGGTCTTGTTCCGATAAAAGGAGTATGTCAATCCAGCTTTTCAGAAGAAGTATTAGCTAATTCTCTCCCTTTTTAAGACAAGACTAGGACTGGAAAATATATTATTATAAGATTAAATTACTTGGAAGAATTTAATCCTTAGTATAAGAAAAACTTAAGAAAAATTATCGATATTTATGACCCTCTTGCAATAATCTATCGTCGATCTTGTCATCTTCTGCTTCAATTAGCTTAAAATTATGACCAATTCGTTTACCATTGGAAAGTAAAAATCCTGACTTAGCAATGCTTTCTGCTTGTCGTCTAGCGGTTCTTCTTATTACTAGTCCTGCTTCTGCAGAATATTCTAATCGTGCTGTTTGAGTAGCTTCGTCGAGAATTAAAACAGCTTCACCAGCTTCTTCACGACCTTCTGAAAAATTACGATTCTTAAACACCAGTCTAACCATTGACAATTGCTCCTTATTTTTTTCTCCAAAAAATTGTCATTAATTCTCATCAATAATAAAGATTTATTGTACATCTTCTTAGATAATTATTTATCCAAAGATTTGATATTAATTATCAAAACTAATCGTTCAATCATTATTTATAACCCTTCTCAAATTTAATGTATCATCATGCTCCATAATTGGAAGAAACAAAGATGGGTCAGCTTCGAGTAGTCACCTCTATAACAATAATTGGACCATTTAAAAAGTGGATACTAATCCGAGAATTATGTGATCATTCTGTTGATGATGGTTCTGGATTGGCAGCAGGGCTTTTGAAAAGGCAAATCAAAACAGAATCTGGATTATTTAATGTAAAATTCTCAATCCTTTACGTAGATGAAGACCTAAAATATTCACTTAGGCCAACGTTCCGATATACGATCTATGAGGTGGAGGAAAGAGGACTTGAATCAATTCTCCAAGAGGTAGGACGAAAAATTGCATTCAAGATTTTTCAAAACGATGATAGAAAACTAACAGCGTAAATAATAGTAGAAATTTTTTTTATTTTTTTGCATTTTCAATGTCTTGAAGCTCTGATAACAATTCAAGCTGTCTTGGTGTAAGATTGACGGGAAATTTATATTTAATTCTTATTTTTACAATATCTCCTGATTCAGACTTGAAATCTAAGAGAGCATTATCTGGAGTATTACTTGGTAAAGTTCCTGATAATTCTTCCCCTGAAGGACTACGTAGACGGAGAGAAGAACCACGTAAAGCAAGGAATAGTGAAATTGGTACTGTTATAATGTCATCAACAAGATTAATCTCTACTAACAGATCCCCAGGAAGACCACCTGATCGACTTTGATTACCCTTCTGATTAATTCGAAGTACTTGTCCATCTTTGACATCATAAGGAATTGGGATTCGGATTTTTTCTTTTTTAACTGAACCATCTGAAAATTTTCGTTTAAGATTTATAGTTTTTTTTATAGTCGTTTGAGAAGGTTGTAATTCTGAGGTATTTACGTTGATTTTAATTTTGAGGTCAGAACCTTTTTCTGGTCTTGAGCTAGTTCTAAATGTTGTCCCTCCACTAAATGGACCCCCTGTTGAAAATCCAGAAAATATATCATCTCCTCCAAACATTCGAGAGCCCCCAAAGAATTGACGAAAAATCTCCATTGGATCAATATCCATACGAAATCCCCCAGGTCTTCCAGAAAATTGGGAAAAAGCATCATGCCCAAATCTATCATACTGTTGACGTTTTTCATCATCTGAGAGAATGGAATAAGCCTCTCCAATCTCTTTAAATCTAGCCTCTGCTTCATTTGGATCTATCCCTGATTCTTTTTTATTCATTTAAGATCCTTCTTCTAATTTTCAAGTTATAGCGGCTTTATAGAGTAGAGAGCTTTTAATTCAGAGAAAAAAAGCAATATTCTTAAAATTTTAGGAGGGTAACAACAATAATTTCTTGAATAACTAAAATGCAGGATGGTTCAAAAGGATTTATTTGGAGTAAAGAATATTAGAAATCATATATTTGGTAATCAAAGACCTAAAACCTTTCGGATTTCCCTCTCGACTTTGCGCATATCAGCTCCAACAATTTTCGCTTTAAGGTTTCTTCCTACTATGATTACAAAGGTTGGAACACCTTGAACCCTTAGTTGTTGAGCTACCCCTTGGTTATAGTCAACATTAACCTTAACAAAATCAGCTTTATCACCATATTTTTGACTGAGTTGTTCATAAATAGGTGCAGAGGCCTTACATGGAGGACACCAATCTGTAAAACAATCGACGACTAAAGGTCGCGATGAATTTGAATCCACATTCTTTTTGATTCGTTGGACGAATTCTGAATCATTTATTACTTGTACCATTCATTATTCACCGTGTATAAACGAAATAAATAGATTGGTCAAATAAACCTCAAGCTTTATGACTATAAAAACTTCCCTTAGGATTAAAAATAAATACTCTTTTACGAATTTAGCTATTATATATTTCTTTAATTTAGGTAAAAAATTTATCTAATCGCATTCTAGGAATATCTTTATACATTAAAGATAAAAAAATTTTATTTTTTAATTAAAACTGAAAATAGAAGTAATCTGAAATCATTTAGGAGTTTTTAAGAAGTAATTTCATAATTCTAATTTGATATTAAGCCATTAAGAAAATTAAAATCAACAATTATCATTTAGGAATGATAGAATAAGGATAATGTTGCAAGGATTTAAGAAATATTCGAAAAAATACCCTTATAATTGTTTTTAGCTTAAATCCTCATTTAGATTATTTTAGGTGATAATTATGGTACCATTTCCAGAGTTTATTCCATTTCTTCCATTTTATAATCTGTGTTTCTTCATATTTGGTGTACCATTTGTTCTATGGTTGAATAACAAAACTAAAAGCGACATAATATGTTTAATCTTAGGTATAGCATATATGATACTATATGGAATTTTATTTGAACCTCCATGGGATGAAGTAATATTTTTCTATATTGGATTAGTGGTTGGATACGTCACAGATTATTGGGCTGTAAAAGCTAATAAATGGAAATATCATCCATGGGATCCTGAGTTTGGATACTCTTATTATGTTGGATTCAGTTGGGGGATGGTATCGATATTTACTTATAACATTAGCAAGTCTCTTACAGCAGATCCATCATTTCTTTTCCTCCCTGGAATAATATTTGTAATCCCAATGATTATTTTTGAGTGGCGGTTTGGCAAAACTAGGCGTGATCAGTATTTTCTATTTGCTCGAGCAATTTTTACATTTCTAGCATTCTGGGCGTCTAATAATCTCAGTTTACTTTTCATAGCAATTTTTGTAGGCTCTTATATTGAATTTGCTGGGGTTAATTGGATCAGAAATTGGTTATATATTGACACAATGTCATACATTTTCATTTCATTTGGTTATTCATTACTCGTCTATTTATCAAAATTTATAATTGAGATTATTGATGGAGTATTTTTCCCTCTAGCCTTTATCTTTTTGGTATTAGCCATTGTTGCGTTTTTTATAGATCTATTCTGGGCTCAAAAGAAAATAGAAGTAGATACTGAACGTGCAATAATTGCAGCAAATAAGTATCATCAAATCTATGAAGCTAATGATTAAGATGGTTCAAATGGAGTAGATTTCATTTAATTATTTGAAATTGTATACAAATTTCTTCTAAGATCTCTAAAATCTGGTAAATTTACCACCATTTCACGATCAATCAGTATTCTTAAGGCTTCTTGTACTGTTCTTCTTGAATAATTGGTTTTACTAGCGATTTCATAAACATATAATGGCTTCCCATCCAGTAAAGTATCATAAATAGCTTTGAGTGATGGAGGTAACACACTTAAATCTGTTAAAAAGTCAAATTCTAATTTCCTAGATCCTAACATATTTTATTTCTCCTTAAATAACTTTGATCATTATTATTATAACTAATTATATCTTTGATCATCAAAGTTAATAAATGTTATGATTTGCTAAACTATGATCAGCAAT
>WOR8_10004143_pt1 | contig 14153 bp, 11 predicted proteins | sample DeeMarSeWOR38_10_FD_19890 | JGI IMG/M metagenome (IMG submission 19890) | reverse complement strand
GCCCGCATGTCTCATCCGGGCGCGGGATGATCACGCCGAGATTTCGATGCACAAAGGATTTTGCGGAGTAGCGGAATAACCTTGTGTATTTCCGACTGAGCAAAATTCTTTGTGGATTCAAAGATCAACTGAGGGCTCGTCCATCGGGTGAGACATGCGGGCTTGGGCCTGCGCCTGCTCCCGTGATCCTGGTGACAAATGCGGGTTAAGGTGGTGAAGAATGCCCTTTCAACATGTATGTCAGTAAGAACCATTGAAACAGGTATAATTGCCACCATTATTAGATAGTCGCCTTATTCACCTGTACAGATTGTTATGCTGATTACTCTATCGCCGTCGAAAGGACAGGATTTTGAAACACCGGCTCAGAGCAAGACCCACAGCAAACCGGGAGCACTAAAGGATTCCGAATTGCTGATCAAGGAGCTGCGCAAGATCGGACAAAAAGAGTTACAGCAACTGATGAGCGTCAGCGAGAATATTGCGAAGCTGAATGCTGATCGCTACAGGTCGTTCAAGACCCCGTTTACGACGAAAAATGCCAAGCAGGCCATTTTTGCATTCAAGGGCGATGTATACAGCGGTATCGAAATAGAAAAATACAAGGAGGAAGATCTTAAATATGCGCAAGATCACTTGCGTATTCTTTCTGGTTTGTATGGCTGCCTGCGCCCACTGGACCTCATCCAGCCCTACCGCCTTGAGATGAAAACAAAGCTGCAGAACATACGTGGCGACAATCTTTACCAGTTCTGGGGTGACAGCATTACGGATGAATTGAACAAGCAGCTGCGAAAACAGAAAGAGCCGGTGCTGGTCAACCTGGCGTCGAATGAATATTTTAAATCGGTAAAGCCGAAAAAACTGAAAGGGCGTTTACTGAATATCAATTTCAAGGAGACCAAGGACGGCAAAACGCGGATCGTTGCTATTTTCGCCAAGCGGGCACGGGGCATGATGGCCGATTACATCCTGCGTAACCGTATCGAACAACCGGATGAGATCAAAAAGTTCAGGGAAGGCGGTTACAGGTTTTCCACAGAGCTGTCGGATGACAGGCAGTGGACATTTGTGCGTCCGCAGCCACCATCGGTCTAGCCCGTATTTGATTGCTGTTCAACTGCGGATTCAAGGTTAATACGTGTAAAATTACGTTCCCTTTTTAGCAGAACTACCTAGCAGGAGTTTTACGTGGAGAATTTTCATGGCACCACGATTCTGACAGTGCGTCGTGGCGGTACCGTAGTTGTCGGTGGCGATGGTCAGGTTACACTGGGCGATACCATCATGAAAGGAAATGCCACCAAGGTGCGCAAGGTCTATCATGACAGGGTTATCGCCGGATTCGCCGGCGCCACTGCCGATGCATTTACCCTGCTGGAGCGCTTTGAAAGTGTACTTGAAAAACACAGTGGCCAGCTCAAACGAGCAGCCGTCGAGCTGGCAAAAGACTGGCGTACCGATCGCATGCTCCGACGACTGGAAGCGATGATGATTGTGGCTGACAAGGATGCGTCGCTGCTGATTTCCGGCACCGGTGACGTAATCGATGCTGTGGATGACCTGATCGCAATTGGATCAGGCGGCCCCTACGCCCAGTCCGCAGCGCGGGGACTGTTCGACAATACCGAATTGTCAGCCCGCGATATAGTTGAAAGAAGCCTCAAGATCGCTGCAGATATATGTATTTATACTAATGATGCCCTCACGATCGAAGAGATTGGCAAATAGAGGAAGTTGAAGAGTAGTTAACATGTCTGAAATGACCCCACGTGAAATCGTACAGGAACTCGACAAGCACATTGTCGGCCAGGATGCGGCCAAGCGCGCTGTAGCGATTGCCCTGCGCAACCGCTGGCGCCGCATGCAGATCGAGGAAGATCTCCGCAACGAAATAACGCCGAAGAATATACTTATGATCGGACCGACGGGAGTCGGCAAGACCGAAATAGCGCGTCGACTGGCACATCTGGCAAAAGCGCCATTCGTCAAGGTCGAGGCAACCAAGTTTACCGAAGTGGGTTATGTTGGGCGCGAAGTTGATTCTATCATTCGCGATCTTGTCGACATCTCGATTAAAACTACGCGCGAGTACGAGATGGAAAAGGTGCGCCATCTGGCCGAGGATGCCGTCGAAGAGCGCATCCTCGATGTACTGCTGCCGCCGCCGCGTGACAGCTTCGGTGAACCCGAGCCGGATCACGAGTCGTCCACGCGACAGAAATTCCGCGTCAAGCTGCGCCAGGGCGAGCTCGATGACAAGGAAATCGAGATCGATGTCACCGTCAAGCCGCTCGGTGTCGAGATCATGGCACCTCCGGGTATGGAAGAAATGACCAGCCAGCTGCAGGGCATGTTCCAGAATATGTCCACCGAGAAGAAAAAGACGCGCAAAATGACGATCGCCCAGGCTCAAAAGCTGCTGCTCGATGAAGAAGCGGCAAAACTGATCAAGGAGGACGATATCAAGACCAGGGCGTTGGAAAACGCCGAGCAGAACGGTATTGTTTTCATCGACGAGATCGACAAGGTCGCCAAACGGGCTGAAACGGGCGGCGCCGATGTATCACGCGAAGGGGTGCAGCGCGATTTACTGCCGCTGGTGGAAGGTTGCACGGTCACGACCAAATACGGCATGGTAAAGACCGATCATGTACTGTTCATCGCTTCGGGCGCGTTTCATTTGTCCAAACCATCAGACCTGATTCCGGAATTACAGGGGCGCCTGCCGATACGTGTCGAACTCAATGCCCTGAATGCCGATGATTTCAAGCGCATTCTTACGGAACCCGATGCCTCGCTGACAACGCAGTATGCGGCGCTGATGAAGACAGAGGGTGTTGGTCTGGAATTTGCTGACACCGGCGTCGAACGTGTCGCAGAAGTCGCATTCGATGTGAATGAGCGCTCCGAAAACATCGGCGCCCGTCGGTTGCACACGGTGATGGAGCGGTTACTGGAAGAGATTTCATTTGATGCCCCCGACAAGGCAGGGCAAAATCTGGTCATCGACAAAGAGTATGTTGACAAGAGTCTGGGTGAACTGGTCGAAGATGAGGACCTCAGCCGTTACATCCTCTAGCCCGCATTTCTTGCCAGGGGGTGAGATGATCGCGCCGAGATCTGAATTGATGAAATACATCCCTGTATTTCACCCCTTCGGGGTCGCCTTGCGTTCCAAATCCGTTCCAGACGGGTTTGCCACCAAGGATTTTACGAAGGAGTGGAATAGCGGCGTGTATTTCCGACCGAATATGTCTTTGTGGATTCAAAGATCAAGTTGAGGCTTGTCCATCTGGTGAGAAATACGGGTTAGTAATGCGCCTTTTCTGTGATAACGTCGTCAGTGATGATTCGAACCCTCTTGCAACTGGCTATAATCCGGTTGTTGCATTTGAATCACTTCTGCTTTTTCACGAAAAGCCATCATCATTAATCCTGACAAGGTATTAGAGTATCGATATGCCAAAACCTACCAATATAAATCTGCACCAGAAAAGCAGGGTGCTTGAACTCGAATTTGATGACGGCAGCCGTTTTCAGCTGCCGTGCGAGTTCTTGCGTGTCTATTCACCTTCAGCGGAAGTGACCGGACATGGCCCCGGGCAGGAAGTGCTTCAGCTGGGTAAAGAGGACGTGAATATCACGGCCATTGAGCCGCAGGGTAATTATGCGGTTAAGCTGGTGTTTGACGACAGGCACGATACTGGCCTTTATACCTGGGAATACCTTTATGAACTGGGCTCGAATTACGATAACAAATGGAAAGACTATCTCAAAAGGGTCGAGAAGGCGGGCCATAAACGAAAGAAGACCGATTAGTCCATCGATGAACACAGATACAAAATAAAATATATATTTTTCTGACAAGGCGATTAATCACGGATTTTCAGTTTCATGAATGATTCAAGAGGGCACGCACAAATGGCAGTAAGACATCTAACATCCGTGTTCATCCGTGTTCATCTGTGGACTGAATAAACCATGCCTGATAAGACGCATTTCGGTTACAAACAGGTTGATGCAGATAGAAAGGAAGGTCTGGTCGCCGGTGTTTTTGATTCAGTAGCGAGTAAATACGATTTGATGAACGACGTCATGTCGTTAGGGATTCATCGTATCTGGAAAAAAATTACACTGGCGCATACGGGTCTGAAAAAAGGGCAGCGTGCGCTTGATGTTGCCGGGGGTACCGGCGACCTGACGATTGAACTGTCGAAGCAGGTCGGGCCCGACGGCGAAGTAGTGCTGTCTGACATCAATTCAGCCATGCTCGAACAGGGCAGACGCCGGTTAATGGACAAGGGCATTGCGGGCAATGTCAAGTTCGTCGAGGCTAACGCCGAAGACCTTCCATTCGAAGATAACAGTTTCGATTGTATCACCATCGCTTTTGGCTTGCGTAATGTGACCAACCAGGACAAGGCCCTTGCGTCGATGTACCGTGTGCTGAAGCCCGGTGGCCGCCTGCTGGTGCTGGAGTTTTCAAAACCGGTCATGCCGGGTCTCAGTAAAGCATACGATTTTTATTCATTTAATGTTTTGCCGCTGATGGGCAAGGTAATCGCCAAAGACGAAGAAAGCTATCGCTATCTTGCTGAATCGATTCGGATGCACCCCGATCAGGAAACATTGAAGCAAATGATGCAGGACGCGGGCTTTGAAAGATGCACCTTCCATAATATGAGTGGTGGGATAGTCGCTTTGCATAAAGGCTATAAACTTTAGCGCTGACCAAGATGGCTACTTCGCGCAATAGACACGCCTGTTACCGGCCATGTAAAGCATGACAGATAGCGTAGCAACCAGCATGCTGACAACGGCATTCAATAAATATATCTCGCTCGACCCCGAGGCGCCTGAGAAGTTAAGGGATTTTGATGGCAAGCTCATATGTATAGAGATCAGAGGGATGAGCAAGAATCTATACCTGTCGATCAATGACAGCAATATAACGGTTTTAAAAGATATCGCTGAAGAGCCTGATACAACCATAAGTGGTTCACCCGCGGCCTTGTTCAAGCTGGGCTTGCACAGAGATTCAGCCCCGCTGTTTTTCTCCGGTGAAGTAGAGATACGTGGCAACACCCGGCTCGGGCGCCAGTTCAAGGCGCTGCTTGCTGAAATGGAAATTGACTGGGAAGAGTATCTTTCCAGAGTGACTGGCGATATTGCGGCCTATCGTATTGTCAACCTGTTCCATGAACTGGGTAAATGGAACCGGTCGGCAGCGAGCAACCTCGCGGATGACATTGGTGAATATCTTCAGGAAGAAAGCCGTGATATTGTAAGCGGGGCCGAGATAGACATGTTTAATCAGCAAGTCGATATTCTGCGGAATGATGTAGACCGGCTTGAAGCGCGAGTCGATCGACTGACAGATGTAAACAGCCAGTCATGATGTTCAGGCCAAGGCAGTTTTTTCGCTTGTTGCGTATCAACTTTGTGTTGATGCGACATGGCCTTGACGACATTGTATTCGCGACGCATTTATTCAGGCCGTTTCGTTTTGTAATCTACCTCAATCCGGTCAACTGGTTTCTGCGTGAACGTGCGTCGCGAGCTGAAAGGGTCAGAAGGGCACTGGAAGATCTCGGACCGATATTCACCAAGTTTGGCCAGATGTTATCTACACGCAGGGATTTGCTGCCGGATGACGTGGCCGACGAACTGGAACGCTTGCAGGATGCGGTGCCTCCTTTCCCCGGTACCGCAGCAAAACAGATCATTGAAAAAGCATTCGGGCGTCCTGTCGAAGAGATTTTCGATGAGTTCGAGCCTGAGCCGCTCGCTTCAGCATCTATTGCGCAGGTGCACGCGGCCAAGTTAAAAAACGGCAAGGAGGTCGTGATCAAGGTATTACGACCAAATGTGCTGCCGGTTATCCGTCGTGACATATCGCTGCTTTATATTATTGCAGAACTGGCCACGCGTTATTCTTCAGATGCCAGGCGTCTGCGTCCCGTTGAAGTTGTAGCGGAGTATGAAAAGACGATCATTGATGAGCTCGATCTGTTGCGGGAGGCGGCCAATGCCAGTCAGTTGCGGCGTAATTTCGAAGGAACAGCCAACCTGTATGTCCCTGAAGTTTACTGGGACTACACCTATAAGAATGTTCTGGTTATGGAGCGGATATACGGCGTGCCAATCCGGAATATCGAAGAGCTCAAGGCCAACAATACCAATATGCAGCGTCTGGCCGAGCTGGGCGTTGAAATCTTTTTTACCCAGGTGTTCAAACATAATTTCTTTCATGCAGATATGCACCCGGGAAATATATTCATTGACATAGCTGACCCGCAATACCCGAAATATGTGGCCGTGGATTTCGGCATCGTCGGTACCTTGAATACAATTGACAAACGCTACCTGGCAGAAAACTTTCTCGCTTTCTTTCAGCGTGATTACAACAAGGTGGCACGATTGCATGTGGAGTCCGGCTGGGTGCCTGCTGGAACACGTGTCGATGAATTCGAGTCAGCGATACGCAGTGTCTGTGAGCCTATATTCGAAAGGCCATTGAAAGATATATCTTTTGGTCAGTTATTATTGCGCCTGTTTCAGACCGCTCGACGGTTCAATATGGAAATCCAGCCTCAACTGGTCCTGCTGCAAAAAACCCTGCTCAATATCGAAGGGCTTGGTCGCCAGCTTTACCCTGATCTGGATCTATGGAAAACTGCCAAACCGTTTCTGGAGCGCTGGATGGAGGAGCAGGTAGGCGTACAGTCGTTGCTGAATGCGTTGAAGGAGAACATACCGTATCTGGTGGAGAAAATGCCAGAAATGCCGGGTCTGATTTATGTTGCAACGAAAAAAATAGCGGAAGGAGAAGAGCACGAAGAGCATCTCCGGGAAATGCAGAAAATCCGCGATGAGATAAAACGCAACAATCAACGTACTGTCATGACCATTGCAGGTACGGGTTTGTTGATGGGGGGTCTGATTGTATTTGGTCTGGATGGCTTTACCCCGACCCTTATCTGGGGTGCTCCGCTGGTTTCCTGGATAAGCGGCGGCCTGGGCGCGTTTATACTGCTGGTGTCTCTGCAGGATTGATCGACCGACGCAAAAGAATTATTTGCAACGCAAAGGCACGAAGAAGCAAAGGACGCAGAAGTATAAGGTGTAGTATTGAATGGTGCGACACATGCGGCTTGTGCGCAAGGATGTAGGGTGCCCGCCCGCACCCTATCGCCGTGGTTGAATTTGCAGCAATTGTTGCGGTGTTCACGCAGCGCCGCGCCGTTTTCACGTTGTAGGCCTGCATAAGCAAAGCGTTGCAGGCGCTATGGTTATGCTGGCCCGTCAATAATATAGAATGCATAAATAACAAATGACCGATAACGTTGACTTTGTAATAGACCAGGCTGCAGCGGCAGATGTATCGTATATTCTCGATAATCTCAATGAGGCGCAACGGGAAGCGGTAACCGCGCCAGCCGGCCACGTACTGGTGCTGGCCGGTGCCGGCAGCGGCAAGACACGGGTACTGGTGCACCGGATTGCCTGGTTGTGCCAGGTTGAAGCAGTTTCACCGTTCAATATTTTTGCAGTTACCTTTACCAACAAGGCTGCAGCAGAAATGCGTTCGCGTGTCGAGAAACTGCAGGGCATGCCTTCGGCGGGCATGTGGGTTGGCACTTTTCACGGACTGTCGCATCGTCTGTTGCGCTCCCACTGGAAAGAGGCCGGATTGCCGCAAACATTCCAGATACTGGATGCTGATGACCAGTACCGTCTGATCAGGCGTGTATTGAAGGCGCTGGAGCTGGACGAAGCGCGCTGGCCGCCAAAACAGGCGCAGGCCTTCATCAACGCACGCAAGGACGAAGGGCAGCGGCCGCAGCATATCGATACTTCGCATAATCCTGTCTACACACAGCTGGTGCGAATATATACAGCGTATGAAGCTGCATGCCAGCGTGCCGGTGTGATCGATTTTGCAGAATTGCTGTTGAGAGCACTCGAATTGTTGCGTGATAATCACTCTCTGCTCGATCATTATCAAAACCGCTTCAAACATATACTGGTTGACGAGTTCCAGGACACAAATACCATCCAGTATGCATTGATCAGGCTGCTAGCCGGAAATAATAACAAGGCCTTTATTGTCGGCGACGATGATCAGGCGATTTACGCCTGGCGTGGTGCGCGCGTAGAGAACATTCACCGATTCCAGAAAGATTTCAAGCACGCACAGGTCATCCGGCTGGAACAGAACTACCGCTCAACAACAACGATACTTTCTGCTGCCAATGCGTTGATTGATCACAACAATGACCGTCTGGGCAAGAGACTGTGGACCAGTGGCGAAGATGGCGAACAGATTCTATTTTATAGCGCGTTCAATGAACTGGATGAGGCGCGTTTTGTAATCGACCGGGCGAAACAGTGGGCCGAGCAAGGCCATGCGCGTGCAGATATTGCGATACTCTACCGCTCCAATGCGCAGTCGCGTGTATTTGAGGAGCGTCTTGTCAGTGAGGCTATACCGTACCGTGTCTATGGTGGATTGCGATTTTTTGAGCGTGCAGAAATCAAGGACGCGCTCGCTTATCTGCGCCTGATAGACAACAGAAATGATGATGCTTCGTTTGAGCGAGTTGTAAACACGCCGACGCGTGGAATAGGCGACCGTAGTGTCGAAAAGATTCGTGACATTGCCCGGGCCAGAGACTATTCAATGTGGGAAGCCTCACGCGCTCTACTCGACAGTAAGGAACTTGCCGCCAGAGCGACCAATGCCATCGCCGCGTTCATAGGCCTTATCGATACCATGGATACAGACACCACCGGACTGGATCTGTTTGAACAGGTCGAGCACGTTGTGCATGCCAGTGGTCTGGTTGAGTACTACAGCAAGGAGAAATCCGAAAAGGCCGAAGCGCGTGTTGAAAACCTCGAGGAGCTGGTTACCGCTGCCCGTGGTTTTGACTACGATGCCGAGTCAGTTGCAACTGAAGATTGGCAGGATATGGATAAACTGACCGCGTTTCTGACACACGCCGCACTCGAGGCAGGTGAGGGCCAGGCAAAGGAATGGGAAGATTGTATTCAACTGATGACGCTACACAGCGCGAAAGGCCTCGAGTTCCCGCTTGTCTTTATTGTCGGTCTGGAAGAAGGCCTGTTTCCAAGTCAGCGATCACTGGATGAGGAAGGCAAGCTCGAAGAAGAGCGCCGCCTTTGTTATGTCGGGATTACGCGTGCACGCAAAAAACTGGTGCTGACTTCTGCGGAGCACAGGCGACTGTACGGCCAGGACATGTATCCTGTGCCATCACGCTTCATCAGCGAAATCCCCGAGCACCTGGTGAACGAAGTGCGCTCGAGACCCACAGTATCACAGCCATTGTATTCACCCAAATCAGAGGCAGCTTCCGTTAATGGTATCGGCGTTGGCCAGCGCGTCACGCACGCCAAGTTTGGTGAGGGCGTAGTGACTAATCTTGAAGGGAGCGGCGCGCATGCCAGGGTGGAGGTCAATTTCGAATATGCCGGTACCAAATGGCTGGTGATGGCATATGCCAACCTGCAACCGGTTGGATGAAAGTTTCAACGCAAGGGCACAACGAGCGCAAAGAAAGATTACAGGAATTTGTTTACCGCGGAGGCGCGGAGACTTTTTTGTGCTGTCATCTCGAACGAATGTGAGAGATCTCCTTTGGCCCGGGAGATTTCTCCCGCTGGTCGAAATGACAATAAAATATGACATAACACAAAGACTCTGCGTCTTAACGCCTCTGCGGTAATATAACTATTATTTTACGAACCTGTGTATAAGTGTTTTTGCAATACTTTGCTTTGCGTTTATTGCGTCATAGCGGAAAAAATTTAACTGTTATAGAGTGGAAATATGAAACGTCGTGACTTTATCAAGAAAGCAGGTATCAGTGGTATAGCAGCAGGAACCGTGGCAGCGCCAGCGGTTTTGCGTGCGGATACAGAACTCAAGTGGAAGATGGTGACAACCTGGCCAAAGAATTTCCCGGTTCTGGGTACGGGGGCTAATCAGCTCGCAGAAGCCATCACCGAAATGACTGACGGCCGCATCAAGGTAAAAGTTTACGGTGCCGGTGAACTGGTGCCGGCGTTCGAGGTTTTCGACGCAGTATCGCGCGGCACCGCCGAAATGGGCCATGGTGCTGCTTATTACTGGAAAGGCAAAATTGAAGAAGCACAGTTTTTTTCAACCGTTCCTTTCGGTATGAACTCGCAGGAAATGACAGCATGGCTGTATCACGGTGGTGGCATGCAGTTGTGGGAAGAGACTTACAGGCCATTCGATGTTTTGCCTGCTGCCGCTGGCAATACCACGGTGCAGATGGCGGGATGGTTCAATAAGGAAATTAACAGCGTAAAAGACCTCAATGGCCTGAAGATGCGCATTCCTGGCCTCGGTGGTGAAGTGCTCAAGCGCGCCGGTGGTACACCGGTCAATCTGCCGGGTGGAGAATTGTTTACCTCGCTTAAGACCGGCGCAATAGATGCAACCGAATGGGTTGGCCCTTACAATGATCTGGCGTTTGGTCTGTACAAGGCGGCAAAATACTATTACTACCCGGGCTGGCATGAGCCCGGCACCACGCTAGAAGCCTTGATCAACAAGAAAGCTTTCGATGCGCTCAGCAAGGACCTGCAGAGTATCGTTCGCAATGCCTGCAAAATGGTTAATCAGGAAATGTCGACAGAGTTCACTGCAAAAAACAACGCTGCGCTGGATACACTGGTCAACAAGCACAAGGTAGATGTGCGTAAGCTGCCCGAAGATGTTCTGTTGAAGCTAAAGGAACTGTCCGAGGAGGTCGTATCTGAACTTGCCGGCAAGAACGCGGCAGCGAAGAAAATCTACAGTTCTTATGACAAGTTCCGTAAACAGGTCATGGCCTGGCATGAAATATCCGAGAAGATCTACTTCAATGTGCGTTAATAAACAGACATCTTAGTGCAAAGGAGCGAAGACACAAAGCACACAATGCAATACAGGAGTCGCGGTTGCTTCTTTCTGTTAGTCCACAGATGAACGCAGATAAACCCAGATTTTGTTATTTATACAGTTATAATATGGCGAACATCAGTACGTTCATGGCGTAAACATAGTTACATATCCGCGTTAATCTGTGGACTTGCCTGCATTTCCCATACTGCCGTTAGCGACAGTCGCTAATTGGGGTCGGCGCAGTCTGCTGCTACTCCGTAGGGACTCGGCACGCCGCCTGGTGGGTCTATCGTCAGATCGGATATGTCTTTTATCAGCACGCGCAAGTCAAGGTTGTATTTTGCGATGTTGCCCGGAAGACCATCACTGGCCTCGGCCGTGACCAGAACACTGGACCATAGGGCTTCAGATTTCGGGTAGGTGATGGCAAAGTAACCGAAGCCGTTGTTATCCGTAATCACTATATTTGTACCTGGTGTAACTGTTGGTGTTTTTTCAGGATGAGCTGTCAGAGTAGGCACGTCCGGCTCGAGGGAGCCATTGCCATTCAGGTCCTCACCCGCATCCAGCGCGCCATTGTTATTGGTGTCCTCAGAGGCGCAAACAGCGGATACGTCCGGTACCCAGCGATCGACTGTGTCGTCAGGCGGGTCACTAATATCTGTGGGGACATACTGGCCTTTCTTGTAGGTCACTGGTGTCAGTTTGAGGGTGACGATGCTGTTTGGCGACGGGGCCCCGTCCGGGTTTGAAACCTGAACCACAAACTGTTCCTGATACTGGAGCTGATCAAGTTCAAAAGCAACATTTGTATTACCAATCAACACACGGTTGCCGTCATCTTCACTGTCGCAACTGGCGCAGCAGAACAAAATAAGAACGAGGGACAGTGATTTTGATAAGCGATTTTGTAACATCTGTGTGTTGAATTTTTACCGGCTCACCATGTGTATATAGCAGGTTTTCAGCATTTTATGCCTTAACCTGCATTTCTCACCAGGGGGTGAGAAATGCAGGTTAGATACTGATCTCGACGCCGCCGAGCGAATCGATCTCGTCACTGTGCTCGGGCTCGCATAATATCAGGCGGTCATGAGTAATCTTGCCGACATTGATCAGATATTCCTTGATAGCATCCTGCCGTTCACTGCCGAGTTGCTTGAGTTTTGTCAGCCGCTCTGCGGACACAGGTTTGATTTTTTTCCGGTCGATGATTTCCGTAAACAGTTTGTCGCGGTCATTCAAGTTGGTATAGCCGCATAAAGTGAGGTGTACATGCGGCCTTTCGACAAGCAATTCGGCTAGTTTGGCCAGCTGTTGCTTGTGGTCGTCGTTGAGCTGGGAAGAACCTGCCTCGAACACCAGTGGATCGAAGTTCAGAGCGGTGGCAAGATTTAACAGGACATTACCGCCGGCAAATGCTAGCCCGTAGGGTGTGTAGAATGTTATCAGGGTCACAGTTGTGGCCTTGGTGGTCGCCTTGATGATCGCATTGGTCGGATCGAAATTCGGATCATTGATATCGCCGGTAATGGGTATATCAAGCTTGATCCGTCCTTTTTTATCTTTCAGCAGGGCCAGTGACTGGTTGATTGGCATTCCGAAAGTTTCATCCAGTGCAGCAGCGTCTTCCTTGCTCTTTGCTTTCAGGGTGAAATGATGCAGGACCAGGGCGATGTTGCTGTCAAGTTGCCCCTGCTTTGATAGCAGTTTTAGATCTGCGTCGAGCTGACCGCTTTTGATGATGTGACCAATCGCCTGTTCGGCTTTGGGGGAGACAACACGTAAATCAACTCCGGTAATCTTTCCGGTAGCGTCAAACGAGGGCTTGGAATCAAATGGCATCGCTACGCCTTTGATTTCGAGGGTGCCGTGGAGTGCGGTTGTTGCTGCTAGCTCGATCGGACTTTTCTGTTGTGGCTTGTCTGAGTCCAGATCCTTGATGTTGAAATGAATTTCCTTGAAGCCAATCTGCATGCTGGGTGTAACGCTCAGATCGGTGAACTGTACGATACGGGTGGTATCAAGCTTGAGTTCATCAAGTTTTATCTTGAAAGGCTGGTCTTTGCTCTCGACAGGCACCTGCTTCTCGGTTGTCGTTTCATCAGCTGATTCGATCTTCCATTGCTCGAAGTCCAGTGTGCCATCCTGGTTTTGAGTAATATCCAGGCCCAGATCAGTTATAGCCGCTTTGCCAATAGCCAGGGCGTTAGTGCGGTAGTTGAATGAAGATACGTCGAGCTTGCTCACGGTAATAGTGTGTTTGTTTTCTGCGCTTGTCAGCTCCAGACCGGCGATGTTGTCGAGATCGAGTTTGTTAAAAGCGAGGTCTTCAACACCTTTGATCCTGAGTTTGTTGATTGCAAGGTTTTTGAAAGTGAGCAGGTCTCTGTTCAAGATGTTATTGATGGTGTTGAAGCTGGCAAGCCCCAGGTCGCCGTTGATATCAAGCTTTACGGGCTGTTCATTAGTCGGAGTGGTTATGTCGATTTGGCCTTGCCACGCTGTTTGAGCGAGATTTATACAGTAGTCAATGGCTTTGGTAGCGTTTTTGCCTGTCAGGGCGGGCTGTTGATAGCAGACTTCGGCATCAGCGATTGTTATCTTGCCGAGTTTTAGATCAAATGTGCTATTGTCTACTGTCTTTGTTTCTGGTTCAGACACCGGTGAAGCGCTTGCTTCTGCCTGCTGTAGCAGCCATTGCTCATATGTCCACGCGCCCTTATCATTTTTCGCGGCGGAAACCACAGGTTTTTCCAGCGATATTGCCTTGATTTCAAGAGCTTTTATATCGTTTAGTGTTATGTCGGAGATGTCGAGCTTGTTGAATTCAACAGCGTGCTTATGTCTCGAATGGCCGCCGTCCTGGAGCAAGGCCAGCTGATTGATATTGATTGCATCGAGATGGATAGTATTGATGCCTTCGACTTTTATACCTGATAGTAATGCTTCACTTACCGCAAGCAGTTTCTTGTTCATGATATTGTTGCTGGTGCTGATTGAGGCAGTGTTCAGGTCGCCGTTGATATTGAGTTGAACAGGCTGGTTGTCAGACGGTGTTGTGACTTCGATGCTGCCTTTCCAGTTTGTACTGGCAAGTGCAAGACAGTAATCAATGGCTTTAGTCCCGTCCTTGTCGCGCAAGGCAGGCTGTTGGTAACACGCTTCAGCGTCTGTAACCGAAATATCCCCGAGCATAAGCCTGAAAGAG
>WOR8_10008296_pt1 | contig 14156 bp, 10 predicted proteins | sample DeeMarSeWOR38_10_FD_19890 | JGI IMG/M metagenome (IMG submission 19890) | reverse complement strand
ATGCCATTGAAGCCGTATATGTGGATCGCAACGGACGGGTGCTCGAAGGTACCACCAGCAATCTTTTTGCGTTTTTCAGCGGCACCCTGGTTACCCCCAACAGCGGAATTTTAAGCGGCGTCACACGCAAGGCGGTTCTGGATCTGGCGGCAAAAATGGGCCCTGTCGATCTTCGCGATCTGAGCCTCACTGAACTGCTGGCTGCCGATGAGGTATTCATCACCGGAACAAACAAAATGATCGTTCCGGTTGTTCAGGTGGATGACACGGTCATCAGTGATGGCCGACCGGGCCGGCACACGCAAAATCTGATGAATGCGCTTCGCATTCAGATCGACGAGCATTATAAAAACCAAACGGTTTAAACAAAAGGAGGCAATGTATGTCGGGCAATGAGGTTTATGATTTGATCATTATCGGCGGTGGGCCTGGCGGCCTGACCGCCGGCATTTATGCCATGCGCGCTGCATTAAAAACGGTTCTGATAGAGGTAGGTTTGCCCGGAGGCCAGATGAATAATTCCGATTCGGTGGAAAACTGGCCGGGTGATGAACACATCGGCGGTGCCGAGCTGGCCATAAAGTTTTCTCAGCACGCGCAATCATACGGGCTGGAAATCATCTCTCAGGAAGTTGTGGACCTTGAGCCCGGTCTTGATTTCCATACCGTAAAGTTTGCCAACGGCGATAATTTAAAGGCCCATGCAGTTATACTGGCCACCGGCGGTAACCCGCGCAAACTCAATATCCCGGGTGAAGAAGAACAATACGGCCAAGGTGTTTCTTACTGTGCGGTTTGTGACGGATTTTTCTTTAGAGATAAAACGGTGGTGGTGGTGGGTGGCGGCGATACGGCCGCCGAGGAATCCCTCTATCTGGCCAAGCTGGCCAAACAGATCTATCTGGTCCACCGACGGGATGCCTTAAGGGCCAGTGCGCTTTTGCAGCAACGCGTCAAGGCGGAGTGCAAAATTGAAATTTTGTGGAACTCGGTCGTTACCGAAATCAAAGCTGACGACAGCGGCGTTTGCGGAGTGGATTTGCAAAATACGCAAACCGGCGAGGAAAGCGAACTCGCTGCGGACGGCGTGTTTATTTTCATCGGATTTGATCCCAATAATAAATTGGTTCCGGCCGGCACTAAAATGAACGCCAACGGCTATGTCGTCACCGATGAAAAGTGCGAAACCAATGCACCCGGGATTTATGTTATCGGTGACCTCAGAGAAAAATATTTCCGGCAAATCGTCATATCGGCATCGGACGGCGCCACGGCCGCGTTGGCCGCTGCCCACTATGTGGAGGCCCGCAAATCGGCAGAGAGCTGTGAATTGCCCGAAGCGTTGCAAACAGAAGCATCATAGCAATCAACCGCTTTCGAGTTTTTTCTAGAATCTTAAATTAACCACGAAGGACACGAAGATACACGATGACTGAGGAAACGTCTCTAAAATTATTTACTTCGTGGCCTTCGTGAACTTCGTGGTAAAATTTTAATATAAATCGGAGCTTGTGTTCTGAAGGCAGCGTGATATGTCCGGCATCAAACGCTTTTTTATCAAATTCCTTATGCTGGCTGCCATGTTGCTGGGTTTGCCCTTGCTGGGGATATGGCTGGCCGGATATCCGGTTTCAGGCTTTCTGGAATTTCCGCCCGAAACCCGCTACGTTCGGCACGAACCTTTTTCGTGGCGTGTATTTATCCTTTACACCTTGATCATTTGTACCTGCCTGACACCGCTGATAATCCACGCCTTTAAACAGCACCGGAAAGTTGAACCCATAAATCGACCGGCACGCGCGTTTCCCTGGTGGGGATGGCTGGGCCTGATTATCGGAATTCTGGCCTGGATGATGGCCTGGACGCGTTTCAAATGGCTGGCGGGTCTCCAGCCGCACACCTTTACGCCCCTGTGGCTCGCCTTCATTATCGTCATCAATGCCCTCTGTCATCGGCAACGGGGAAACTGCATGATGCTGGATCGACCGGCATTTTTTCTACTGCTTTTCCCGATGAGCGCCGCGTTCTGGTGGTTTTTTGAATATTTGAACCGTTTCGTGCAAAATTGGTACTATATCGGACCCCAATTTAATGCCTGGGAATATTTTTGGTATGCCACCCTGCCGTTCTCCACTGTGCTGCCTGCGGTTTTGGGCCTCCGTGACGGGTTGCTTTCAGCGCGGTGGCTTCAACAGCGATTCGACCATTTAAAACCGCTGCATATCCCCTTCCCCAAGACCTTAGCCGCCCTCACACTGACGCTATCCGCTGCCGGACTGGCCGCCATCGGCATCTGGCCCAACATTCTTTTCCCGCTGCTCTGGGTCGCACCATTGCTCATTATTCTATCGCTGCAGACCCTGATGGACGAGCGCCATATTTTATCCGGTTTGGTCGCTGGCAATTGGACCGCGGTAGTAGCGGCTGCAATGGCCGCAGTCATTTGCGGCGTGTTCTGGGAAATGTGGAATTTTTACAGCCTGGCCAAATGGCAATACAGTATCCCTTTCGTAAACCGCTATCACATTTTTGAAATGCCGCTGCTCGGTTACGCCGGTTACCTTCCTTTTGGTCTGCAGTGTGCCGTTGTCGGCGGCCTGCTGGAAGAGATGGCGCCAGCGGCCCGACCGCTCTGACCAACGCATGCGTTCCCCTGGATTCAAAAAAGGAATTGCGCTTTGACCACCACTGATTGGCTATTTATTCTTGACATACCCCTATATATTGTATATCTGCGGAAAACTATGGTATAATAGAATCGAATAGCGCGGGGATTCATCCGCCACTCATTTCACCGCATTCAAATAAAAAGTGTTTACAAAAAGATTGAAATTTGAGAATCAGAAATTTTTTAAAAATCAGCAGCAGGCTTGTTTTCAGTAAAATGGTAATTATTTTCTACATCTGTCCGCCGGATTATCGTCGGCAGGTTACCGTATGATCATAATAGAATTCTTTCTACCCTTTTGAAAAATTGCTGCAAAGGTTTTATTCGAATGCATAAGAATATCGGATTTGTATCAACACGATTTGCAGGCACGGACGGGGTTTCCCTGGAATCCAGTAAATGGGCCGATATTCTGCAGCAAAGCGGGCACAGATGTTTCTGGTTTGCCGGTGCCCTGGATCGCATTCCGGATGACAGCTTCCATGTTCCCGAAGCCCACTTCCAACACGAGACAAACCAGTGGATCAATGAACGGGTTTTCGGTCAGAAAGGTCGTAAGCAGCCTGTCACCCAAACCATCCATGACCTGCGTTCAGACCTCAAATTCAAACTCCATGAATTCATCAAGCAATTCAAAATTGATTTGGTGGTTGCCGAAAATGCGTTGACGATACCAATGCATGTCCCCCTGGGTCTGGCTCTAACCGAAACCATTGCTGAAACCCAACTGCCGACCATTGCACACCACCATGATTTTTACTGGGAAAGAGTCCGATTTTCGGTCAATGCCGTCAGCGATTATATTCAAATGGCATTTCCGCCCAATCTGAATAACATTCGACATGTCGTTATTAATTCAGCCGCCCAGGAGCAATTGGCCCTGCGTACCGGTATTGCCTCGACAATTATTCCAAATGTTTTGGATTTTGAAAATCCGCCCAGAGTGAGCAAAAAACGAACGGAGATCTTTCGCCAGTCTATCGGCCTGGAACCGGATGACCGGATGATTTTGCAGCCCACCCGCATTGTTCAGCGTAAAGGCATCGAGTTCGCCATTGAACTGGTCAAGGAACTTAGAAATAACAAAAATAAACTGGTCATATCTCATGAAGCCGGGGATGAAGGATTGGAATATGCGGAATGGCTAAAAGAATACGCATGCGAACATGGCGTGGATTTGCGCCTGGTTTCGATTTGCATTACCGATCCGTGGAACGGAAACGGCAAAAACGGCAGCCCATATTCGTTGTGGGATGTTTATCCTTACGCGGATTTCATTACCTTTCCCAGCCTTTATGAAGGATTCGGCAATGCGTTTATAGAAGCGATTTACTTTAAGAAGCCAATTCTGATCAATCGCTATGCCACCTTTGTGCGGGATATTGAGCCACTTGGGTTTGACCTGGCTGTCATGGATGGTTTTCTCTCGAAAAAAACAGTTCAAAGTGTGGTGGACATTCTGGAATCTTCAAAACGAAGAAATAAAATGGTGGGCAGCAATTATGCGATAGCCGCCCGGCACTACTCCTATTCAGTTCTGCGAAATCAGCTATCGGCGATAATGAAAAGTTTTTTTGGAGATGACATTGAACAACTCATTGCCAGGCCAAAACCCGCGAAATCCAGGGGTTATTTGTATATTCATTCACAACAGGTCAGATATAAGCATTTCAACAGCCAGAGCTGCACCCGCGTTACATAGTCAAGCAGTCAAATGGTCGATTCGTTAAAAAGTCAAAAGGAATAAAATCCGATAACGAGTTGACGATTTAGCGATTTAACGATTTGACTAAAAAGGAACTATTTTACCTTAAAACATCCCACCACCGCCTCGATTCTAATATGAGCCCGACGGTTGAATCGGCCGATTCCATTCTTATCTTAAGATTTAAGAATCACAGGATTTTCATGTTGCAAATTTGCACCGGCCGAGGGGAATGCGATGCCATTTACCACCGTTCGCGGATTAAAGGGAAAAGTTTTTGTACCCGACCCGCTAAAAGAAGGGAACCGAAAACATTCCTGCAAAGACTGCTATTCATGTCAGCTTTGTAGCGATGACCGCTGCGGGGTTTGCCTCAGACAAAAATCCTGTCCCTGTGAAAAATCAACAAAACATTAATTTGGACCTAAACAGGGTGAGCGTCGAGGTCGAAAGGCTTCAAATTTTAAAAATAAAACAATCTTTTTTAGGCTCTCTTTTTAGGTTGGATATCGCTTCACATAAGGAGGTCAATTATGAATCGGATAAGCTGCTATTTTGAAAGATTCTCTAATTTTGCCGTGGGCTTGTTTTTGCTTTTTCTCGGTTTAGCTCTAACGATTGTCAGTTTTACGATAATCCCGGTCCTTGGATTGTTTATCGCCATTCCGGTATTGCTTTTAGCCATCGCGTTTTTAGGTGCTAAACGGAGCAAGGAATGTGCACTGGTTGCCCAACGGGCCAAAAACATTTTGTCTTCGTAAAGGCCTGGCCGTGAGACCGTCGCGCCGTTTACCTATCCCAAAAGGTCATCCTCGAGTCATGCATAGGCACTTGACCGCCGGGCCAAGATTGTATATCGTATATTTACGATAAACTGGAACGCCGAATTAATGAAATGAACGAAAAATTTTTGCAGAATTCAAAATGTTGTGAAAACCAGACCGGGCAGACGATGGGGATCAATATCGCTTCCGGTCCATTAAACAAGACCCCTCAGCAGGAAGAGGTGTGTTGCGGGGCGCCCGCGGGGCCGCCAAGCAGCCAGTTTGAAAAACCCGGATTTGCCCTGCTTGATTTCGTGGAGGCGTTCGTCCAGACAGCTGCCGGGCCGGTACCGCGCGTAAAAACAGCTCTTCAATGGCCGGATTATGCCGGTACGATCAGAGCGCGGCTGGGAATTAATCGTAACCAATATAAAATTGCGCCGGGTCTGTATTGTGTCGGAACGCCGGATTCCCAGGCACCGATTCTCGTAACGGCAAACTATAAGCTGACATTTGATCATTTGCGCAAGGCGCTCACATCCATAAATGCCTGGATTCTGGTACTGGACACCCACGGGATCAATGTGTGGTGCGCGGCCGGAAAAAATTTTTTTTCAACCGAAGAAGTGGTTCGCCGGGTAAGCTGCTCGGAAGTTAAAAAAGTGGTAACCCACAACCGGCTGATTCTGCCGCAACTGGCGGCCACAGGGGTTGCCGCGCATGACGTCAAAAAACAAAGTGGCTTTAAAGTCATTTATGGGCCGGTGCGGAGCAAAGATCTTCCGAACTTTTTAACCAATGGTCTAAAATCTGAACCATCCATGCGGAAGGTCACTTTCAACACCATCGATCGGGTCATCCTGACACCGGTGGAACTGGGCCACCTGCCGAAACCGTCATTGTGGGTTCTGCTGGCAGCATTTTTCATCTCCGGGATCGGGCCCCATGTTTTTTCCTTTTCAGCCGCATGGCTCAGGGGAATCATGCTGACGGTCGCCTATGCAGCCGGAATCCTGGCCGGGGCGGTCGCCACTCCGGCGCTTTTGCCCTGGATCCCGGGACGATCCTTTGCACTGAAAGGGGCCATCATCGGTATTTTGAGCGCCGTTGTAATTGCCGCGCTGTTTCGAAGCGATGTGCCGCTTTTAGGCGCCCTGGCGCTGATACTTTGGACGACGGCCGTCAGTTCTTACCTGGCAATGAATTTTACCGGATCCACGCCTTTTACTTCGCCTTCGGGGGTCGAAAAAGAAATGCGGAAAGCCCTACCGTTGCAGGCGGCGGCCCTGTTCGTGGCGATGGCCGCATGGGTCGCATCCGCCTTTGCAGGCTAGGCAGCTTTAAGTTTAGTTTGGTGCTTTTTTTTGATTCAACTTTTTTCACCACAAAGAACACGAAGTTCAAAGAGGCTCTTCAAAACAATTCTTAAAAGATCAATCTTTGCGTTCTTCGTGACCTTCGTGGTTATATACATATTAATTTTGGCTTGCGAAGTTCAGGATTTGCGAATGGAAAATTTTCGATACCTTCCCGGTGTGGCAACGTTGAGACTGGATGAAAAGGAGTGCGTGGGTTGCGGCATGTGTGAAATCGTATGCCCTCATGGAGTTTTTTCACTCCACCGCAAAAAAGCCCGGATTCAGGATTTAGACGGGTGCATGGAGTGCGGTGCCTGCGCCAAAAACTGTCCCACCGAAGCGATCGCGGTAGCCCCCGGGGTCGGATGCGCCTCTTATATTATTCAGACCTGGATCAAAGGCAAGAACACCGCCGTCTGTTGCGGCAATTAAAGCAGATTTATTTTGATCTCTCACCGCAGAGTTCGCAGAGAAAAGTAACTTTTAATTTTCCGTTGAGAAGACAGAAAACTAAAAACTTTGCTCAAGGGCAAGGTTTTATTTTTAGAACCCTTCATCTTGGACACTTCTATCTAGCATTTCCTTAGCATGATCCTAGTTTTCTTTGCCGCCGCAGGCAGGTTGTTTGTTCTGATTTCCCCTCTCAGGAAATCAGAACAAGAAAAAAATCTCTGCGCCCTCTGCGCCTCTGCGGCAAAAAAAAAGCCTGCTGTTTAGCATCACTCTGAAAGTCGATCCCAAAATGCCTTTGCTCTTGCCTCCCGGCGATCCTCACCCGAATTCAAATCCTGGCCGGGCCCCGCAGGATAACCCCGCAAACGCGCAATGCGCTCTTCCAGCGGTGGATGGGTTGAAAACAAACTCATTAAATTTCTGCCCGACAACGGATTCACGATAAACATATGCGCCGTCGATGGATTGGCATTCATTGGCAGCTTTTTCGAATAGCGGCCAAGCTTATCAAGCGCCCGGGCCAATCCTTCCGGTTTTCCCGCAAAACCGGCACCGGTCGAATCCGCTAAATATTCTCGCGAACGCGATATGGCCATTTGAATAATCATGGCCGCAAATGGTGCCAAAAGTGACATCGCAATCAGACCAATGGCGCCACCCCCACCTTCGTCATCACTGCTCCCACCGCCGCCGAAAATGGCCGTCCAGCGCGCCATGCTCGCCAGAACCATAATGGCTCCGGCCATGGTTGCCGCTATGCTGCCGATTAAAATATCGCGGTTTTTCACATGGGCCATCTCGTGGGCCAGCACACCGGTCACCTCATCTCGATCCATGATATTCAGCAATCCCTGGGTAACCGCCACTACGGCATGTTCCGGGTTGCGGCCGGTGGCGAACGCGTTGGGCGCTTCTTTGGGAATGATAAATAACTTCGGCATCGGAAGACCGGCCTCGCGCGAAAGCGTTTGAACTATTTCATAAAGCTCCGGGGCTTGCTGCGGGCTGACTTCCTGCGCTCGATACATTTTTAATACGATTTTGTCCGAATACCAGTAGCTGAAAAAATTCATGCCGGCGGCAAGCAGAAGCGCGATAATCATACCCTGTCGCCCGCCGAATAGCTGGCCAATCCATAAAATCAAGGCCGTCATTACGGCCAGCAGAATTGTGGTCCTTATCTGATTGCCCATAGCACGTGGTTCCTTTCCTGTTTTTAAAATTGATGCTGGTAAAATATAAACCCCCGGCTTAGAAATCGCAACCGCTCCGGTAAAAAATCGGGCTATATTTTGCTTAGGCATTGAGCGCAACACAACATCTTGTAGCTTTCAAAAATGACTGCACCAGGCAATCATTTTATCCTTTACAATCTTATTTTTGCCGCTATAGTTAACATTATTTATAAAAGTCAATCACCAATAACTAAATGAAATTCAAAAAAATAATTGTTGTTTTTCAAAAATATTTGTTGTCTGCCATATCCTAATGTGTTACAGGCTCACAAGTTATTTGAAGATAGCGGTTAATCTACGTAAGCCCCCAAAATAAGTGAACCAATGGCCAGCGCCCGGTTGGATATATTTGGTGATCGATAATGAGGCTCAAACCGAATCCGACGAAGTCCCATTCACGATTTTTCTAAAGCGACCATGATGGAGAAAATGGAAACCTCAAAGAAAAAACCGCAACTCATCGAACCATTTGTTGAAGACGGCAATTCGGATAAGACCCGATCCACTAGCCAAGCCGACGTTGATCCCCAAATCAGCGTAACTGAAAAAACTGACATCTATGCGGTTTCCCGCAGAATCACAGAAGAGAAGGGCCTGGAAGACCGAAAACCGGTCAGTAAAGATCAGCTTATTAATAAGCTTAACTTCATCAACTTTCAAGACAGCACCCTCCTGATTAATTTTAAACACCGCAATTATCATACTCGTCTTACGCTATTGGCCAGACCGCAACCCTGCCTGGCCAACACGCTGGATTGCGTTTGGGAAAAAACAGAAGAGGGTTTGCAGGTACTCGATTTTTACGAATTTCAAAATATTTTAATTCCGGACAGCCAGAACCTCATTCAAGTGGAACCCGAACTCATCCGGATGGATAAGAATGTCATCCGCCTGCGCTTACCGGATTACGGCTTTGAAGTCAGTTCGCGAAAAGTTATTCGCTACCGCTGTCAAGATATAAAAGCCCAGCTAATTCAAAACAGCTCCCTGTTTTGCGGCACCCTGGAGGATTTTAATGCCGGTTCACTTAAGATCGAACTAAAAACCGCTCCCCCCCAAACATTTGAATGGATCAATTCGGAATCGCCGGTCAACCTAATTCTATCGGACCAGAAGGAAACCTATTATGCCGGTGAATGTAAAATCATTCGGCAAAGCGCCGGCAGGAAAAGCCGTGTCTATATTTTAAAGCCACTCGTTAATGCAATTCAGCGGTTTAAGCATAAAGAGTTCCGCAGTCACCGATATCACTTGACACCGTCTCCGGATGTTCTCTTCAGGCATCCCTTCACCAATAAGATGTTTGAGTAGAAGAAAATCAAAATAATTCTGTGCTATTGCCGGGGATGATTCTGCCGGCTCTGGAGTTGAGCTTTGCCAACAGTTTTAAGATCAAATGCCGCGCTCAAGTCGTTTATCGCAAAAACATTGAAGCTGAAAAAGCGGGGAATTGGGTTAAATGCGGTGTGGCTTTGCTGGATATCAATATTAAAGACCATGTCAAACTGATTTCCATCCTGCAACAAACCCAAAACGACAAATCCTACTTTTGCAACCGCGTGAACCTCGATGAGCTCTGGAATTTTTTCTTTGAAACGGGGTTCATTTATCCGGATAAGTATAAACATATCCAGAAAAACAAAGAGCAGATCAAAGCGACTTACAAAAAGCTCTACAATAATGAGTCCAACATTGCCCGGCATTTTATCTATCAGGACAACGGCCGCATCATGGGGCATATGGCCATGCTGCGCTATTATAAGAAAACCTGGTTAATCCATCACCACGCGGCCCGCAAATCCGCTCTCAACAAAGCGGGTTTGATTGTCTTGGATCAAATTGGCCGTATGGGCAATAATTCTCACCAGCTCGATTCGCTCCACATGGATTATTTGATCTGCTATTATCGACCTGAAAATAGATTTCCGAGTCGCGTCTTTGGCGGCGCTGCCAATTCGATCCATGATCCGAAAGGATGCTCCATAGACGCGTTTGCCTATTATCGCCATCAAAGGAATTCTGACCCGGTGCAACACCTGCCGGAATCCTGGCAGATTCGTCCGGTTTCAAGGGTCGACCTTTTAGAACTCGAAGGTTTTTACCAGCACGTATGCGGCGGGCTGATGCTGGATGCCGCCGATTTAAGACCGAACCATCATTCCATTGATGAGCTTTCTGAAGAATACAAGCGTTTGGACTTGCAACGCGAACGTCGGCTATTTGCACTGCGGCAGGAGGGTCAACTCAAGGCCATTTTTATGGTGAATTTAACCGACCTGGGCCTTAATCTTTCGGATCTGACCAATTGTATTAAGGTTTTTGTGATCGACCAAAAGGCGCTTTCGGCAAACATTTTAAGAGCCACCTTGGATCTGTTGGCCACAAAATATCAAAAAGCAAACTTGCCCGCGCTTCTTTATCCCGTTGCATTTGCCGATGAACAGGGCATTGCTTATGAGAAATGCTATAACTTTTGGGCATTGAGTTTGCAGTTCACCGATCAGTATTTCAAGTATATCAATCGGCTTCTGCGATTTCTTTAGAAGTGGCTTCAAAACCCCATCTAAGGCCCAATGGCTGCGTTGCAGGCCTCCGATAAATGCTCATCCGCCTCAGGCGGACTGCGCTTTCCCGATTGGCCTGCGCCTTGATGCACACCTTAATTTATTAAGATCAGATATGGAATCCCGCTTAGCGGGGCCCTTGAACCTGATCTGAGGCTTTGAAGCCACTTCTAGTGCAGAAATCCAAAACCTTTCTCAATCCCCATCAACATCAGGCTTGCGACCCCGGCAGGAAATTAACGGGGTATAGGTAAACCTTCTGAAGTCCGAAAAAAAATCTAGAAACTCTTTGATAAAGCCTTCGTACCCGTCTTCGTAATCTTGGAACCGGCATCCTGAAGTCTTTGCTGCCATTTCCACTTTCTTTGTCCAGTTGTAGTGATCCGTCTCTTTTAATTCACCATAAATCAGGTTGTGCGGGGTAACATTCACGTCGATGTCCTGATAGTCCAAATCATAAAGAAAGGAGTAAAGCTTTATTCCGGCGTATGGATCGAAATTAAACTTATTTTCCATAATTTGCATGATTTCGATTAAATATTTTCCGAGTCGCTCAGAGAGGCCGAAATGACGCAGACAGTTACAATCCAGATCAATCAGGCATAAAATGCCGCCGGGTTCGAGGATCTTGGAAATATTTTTTACAATATCAAAACTCTCATGACGATAGTATTCGAGAACAAACCGCACCCATACAAAGTCGAACTTTCCAAGATCATTTAACGGTTCACGGATATCTTTACATACATATTCAATTCCCGGGTGGCTGTAATGGCTTTCAGCATAGTCAAGCCGCTGCGGTGACATATCAATCCCGACGGCGGAACCAGCCGACCCAACGAGTTGGTTCAGCACAAAAGTGGTTTTGCCAGCGCCACAGCCTAAATCAGCGATGCGCATGCCCGGCTCAATCCCGGCCCAGAGCGCCTGTTTTTCAACCGCATCCGCAGCCGTTTTCCGATCAAGTCGGACAGATTCTTCATCGCTCTCCATCAAATACCGGTGCCCTTGCTGACTCATAATTTAGGTTCCTTGTACAATTAATCGAATTATTGCTTATGCGTTAACCGGTTTCACGGGGATGCTATTCTGAGTATAAATGCTAAAAAAGTCAACAGCACAAATCAAAAAACCGAGTTGCATAATCTCCTTGCGACTGAAGCCTTCAGTTGTTAGATTAGGAAAGTATCTGCCACAGGAAATGGTGGACACGATTTTCCATTCTCGATAAGGAGCCCTATAATGACAGACGATGATAAAAATGCAAATTCTGAAGCAGAATTTGCCACACTCCTGGATGCTTACAGTCCCGCTGAAAAAACAGATATACAAGTCGGCGACAAGGTTCAGGGAAAAATCATTTCCATCAGTAAAGACAGCATCTTTGTGGATATTGGCAACAAGATTGACGGCATCGTTGAAACAGCTGAGATGCTGGATAAGGACAAACAGTTGCCGCATAAAGAGGGCGATACGCTCGAATTATACGTCGTTGGACTCAGCGAAGATGAAATCAGACTTTCAAACGCCTTTTCAGGCGAGGGCAGTTTTGACCTGCTTAAGGAGGCTTATGAAAACACGGTCCCGGTGGAAGGCAAGATTTTAGAAACATGCAAGGGCGGACTGCGCGTTGAGGTTATGGGCAGAAAGGCGTTTTGCCCGGCAAGTCAGATCGATATAAATTTTGTGGTTGACGCGCGCGATAAAAACATCGTGATCTCACGGCGGGCCCTGTTGAGTAAGGAGCTGGAAAAGTCTAAAAAACAGTTCTGTACCGGGTTGCAGAACGGCGATGTATTGAATGGGCGCATCACAAAGCTGATGCCTTACGGCATTTTTGTTGAATTACACCCTGGCGTAGATGGTTTGGTGCATGTATCGCAACTGAGCTGGTCCCGGGTAGAGGATCCGCAAACGTTTGGTTCCATGGGTGATCCGGTGCGGGTCAAAATAATTGATATCGAGAAGCCCGACGCCTCAGATAACCTTAAAATTTCGCTTTCCATCAAGCAAGTGACCGATGACCCGTGGCTGAGTGCAGGTGACCATTTTAAGGTCGGCGACAAGGTCAAAGGTACGGTCACACGCTGTGCGAAATTCGGTGCCTTTGTAGAAATCGCGGATGGAATTGAAGGTTTGGTCCATATCAGTGAAATGAGTTATCAAAAACGAATCTTGAAACCGCAAGAAATCGTGACGCCCGGCGAAAGTGTTTTTGTTCTGGTAAAAGACCTGGACATCGCAAACCGAAGGATTTCGCTGAGTATACGCGATGCCGCAGGAGATCCCTGGAGTGAGGTACCGCAAAAATATTCGGCGGGCCAGAGGGTCGAAGGCGTTATCGAAAAGAAGGAAAAATTCGGTTATTTTATCACCCTTTCACCCGGCGTCACCGGTCTGCTTCCGAAATCAAAAATCAGTCAGTCATCTCAATCCACCGTCATCGAAAAGCTTAAGGAAGGCAATACCATTCCTGTGGTCATCGAAGAGATTTCAGCTAAAGAACGGAAAATGACCCTGGCACCGGGGACATCCGGCGATGAACAGGATTGGCAACTGTTCAGCAAGGAGGATCAATCGTCACTGAGCGCTTTGGGAGAAAAACTGCAGGAAGCACTGGTATCTAAAAAGCAGAAGTAGAAGATTCATTTTAAAGCTGGAAATTAAATATTAAATCAAGTCGTTCAGATTGAAATCGTCCCAAGTGCGCCCTCATTGGAGCAATCTTGACAGCCCGGAATCGGGTGAATACGATAGCTGAAGTTAAATTCCCTCTACTTTTAAAAAAGGAGACATACCATGAACAAGGCCATCAAGTGGGGGTTGATTATTTGTGCCAGTCTGGTCGTGCTGGTTATCGCCCTATTGTTAATCGCTCCGGCATTCATCGACATTCGGGATTACAAGCCGCAATTGGAGAAAAAAGTAGCTGACGCCACCGGTCGACCCTTTTCGGTGGGCGATGACCTGAGCTTATCCCTTTTCCCCTGGGCCGGGATTTCCTTTTCTGATTTGCGGTTGGGGAACACACCTGGATTTTCGGAAAAAGAGCTTGTCACCGTCAAATCATTTGAAGTCCGCGTAAAACTTTTGCCCCTGATTTCTAAAGATATTCAAGTGAAACGATTTATTTTAAATGACCCCAACATTACCCTGGTGAAAAACAAAAACGGGCAGGTCAACTGGGCCCAACCAGATGATGCTAAGAAAAAATCAGCGGCTGAAAAAACTGGCAAGGCGTCTAAACCGGAAGAAGCAGAAGCCGGGCTGCCGATCAAAGACCTGACCGTTGGTGAGTTTTCAATTATGAACGGTTCGATTATTTGGATTGACCACACCGCCAATACCCGCAAAGAAATCACAGCGGTCAACTTAAAATTAAAAGATGTTTCCCTGGAGCGTCCGGTCA
>WOR8_10004196_pt1 | contig 14160 bp, 13 predicted proteins | sample DeeMarSeWOR38_10_FD_19890 | JGI IMG/M metagenome (IMG submission 19890) | reverse complement strand
CTCAATCAACAAGAAAAAACAGCACTTGAAAAAGTTGCGGTTCAAAACCGCAGAAACGTTCTGCGGTTGATGAAAGCCGGCCGCATGGGACATATTGGCGGGGCCCTTTCAGCCATTGACATCCTGACGGCGCTTTACTTTAAAATCATGCGGGTTGATCCGCAAAATCCACACTGGCCGCAGCGCGACAGGTTTATCCTGTCTGCCGGCCACAAGTGCCTGGCGCTCTATGCAACCCTTGCTGAAAAGGGTTTTTTTAACCACACGGTCCTCGATACTTACGGCTCGCTGTGTTCGAAACTTGGGGGACACCCGGATATGTATAAAGTGCCCGGTGTTGAAACCAATACCGGCGCTTTGGGACATGGGCTTTCGATTGCCGGCGGCATGGCCATGGGGCTGAAAATGGATAAGTTAGATGCCAGCGTGTATGTCATCATGGGGGATGGCGAACTGGCTGAAGGCTCGAACTGGGAGGCGGCGTCCGCTGCCAGTCACCACAAACTCGACAACCTGCTGGTTTTTGTTGACCGCAATCATTTGCAGATCAGCGGCCCGACGGTGGATGTCATGAACTATGAACCGCTTGACAAAAGATGGGAAGCTTTCGGTTGGAGTGCCCGTCAAATCGATGGACATGATCTGCAGCAAATTGTCGAGAATGCCACGGACCTCCCCTTTGAAAAGGGCAAGCCTTCGGTGATCATTGCCGATACGGTGAAATCCAAAGGGCTGTCTTTCGCGGAAAACAAGGCAGATTTCCATTACTGGAAGGCAACCGATGAGGATCTGGCAATCGCAGAACAGGAGCTTGACGAGATCGAAGAGAGGATAAGCTGATGGAAGATTTAAGAGATCCGCGAAAAACCTTCGGCGATGCGCTGGTGGATGCGGCGCAGAAAAATCAAAATATTGTGGCCATCTCGGCCGACAGTTCAAGTGGATCCGGGATGACCCCTTTCCACGAGCGGTTTCCTGAGCGCCACATCGAGTTCGGCATCATGGAGCAAGGGATCATGGGTTTTTCTGCCGGCCTGGCCACAACGGGCAAGATTCCCTTTGTGGTCGCCATCGCTCCTTTTGTGACGGCACGGCCTTTTGAAATGTTCAGAAACGATCTGGGCTATATGCGCCAAAATGTCAAGGTCGTGGGACGCTGCGCCGGGCTGACCTATTCAGATCTGGGGGCGACCCATCAATCATTGGATGATATTGCCATTATTAGAACCATCCCGGGTGTGACGGTTCTCAACCCGGGGGACCCGGTCGATATCGTCAAGGCGGTGCATGCCGCGGTAGCGCATGTCGGCCCGGTTTATATCAAGCTGGGCAGCCCCAAGATGCCCGTTCTCATGGATGAAAACTATCCCTTCCAAATCGGCAAAGGCGTCGTCATGGAGGAAGGAAATGACATCACCATCATTGGAACCGGCACGGTGCTGTCCAAGGCTGCCGAAGCCACCCGCATCCTCAAGGAAAAGGGGATTGAGGCCCGCCTGATAAACCTGCATACCATCAAGCCCCTCGACCGCGAGCTGGTTGTAAAGGCCGCCCGGGAGACGGGCAAAATCGTCACGGTCGAAGAAGGCTATCTGGCCGGGGGAATGGGAAGCTGTATTGCCGAGCTTCTGGCCACCGAACACCCGGTGCCCATGAAAATGATCGGCATCGACGATCTGTTCTGCGATACGGGCCCTTACGAGGAACTGCTCGCCATGTACGGTCTCCAGGGAGATAAGATCGCCGAGACGGTCGAAAAATTTTTAGCTTAGAAGTGTTTTGAAAACCTCAGATCGTGCTTGAGAGCTCCGCGAGCTGGCGGGATTTCACATAACGATTTCTTACATTAAGGTGCTCAACAAGCCGCATAAGGATTTCCGCCGAGCTGCACCCAATAGCAAAGGGCAAAGCGTTTACAATTGAATCGTCTTTTCTTAATCGAAACCCTATGCCCTATGCCCCATGCTCCATGCGCTATGCGTTACTTCTTTAATACCCCAGATCTTCACCTATCAACTTGACATGAATGCGATTCTGGATCATGTGGCCTTCGATGATGCTCCACATGTTGCAGAGCCGTTGAGGCGTTTTGCAATCGCTGCACAGCCCCGTTTCAACACATGGATTTTTTACGCCCATGCGGATGTTGTTAATGGGTGCTGCCCGGTGTTTCACTCTGGCCATAGCGGATTCCAGGTCGGGGGCGACCTTGTTCATGCCCACCAGCAAAATAACCTTTTTGGGCCCGAATGCCATGGCCGCCACACGGTTGCCCATACCGTCCAGATTGACCAATTTTCCGTCCAAGGTGATGGCGTTAGAGCTGGCAACCATGACATCGGCGGTTAATCCCTGACGCCTGAGTTCCAGGCCTTCTTCCGGTTTTAGCTCCGGCTGATAGGGATCGATCAGTTTAACCTCCGGCAAGTTCGCTATATCCTCCAAGAGTCCCATTCCAACTGCCGTCATGGAACCGCAGCGAAAGACCGTTGCACCCTGGGGGATCATCGCGAGGACTTCTTCCTTTGCCTGGGCGGCAGTGGGTGCGTAGCTGCCCTCCATACGGCGTTTTTCCAATTTTTTGATAATTTGCGTGGCCACTTTTTCGTTCCATTCAGCATGAGGTTTCGCCATGTGTTTTCTCCTTTATTGTATTTTGTTCACCGCAGAGACGCAGAGTGCGCAGAGAAATAATTTTCTTGTAAAAAAACTCTGCGCACTCTGCGTCTCTGCGGTGAGATAAAACTTCAGTCACTTCGATTTACTTTACTTCGAAAAAATCCGCGGACAGCGGCGGGCAGGTGTAGAACTCCAGGTAACGAAAATCCTGCTCGGAGCGATTGATGGTCGTATGTTTTTCCCCGGGGGCGATATGAAAAATGGTGCCGGCCGGAAATGGATATTCCTGCTCCTCCACAATCTCCACGGCCTCGCCGCTGATGGCAACAATGACGGACTCGCGGTTTTTGTGATAATGATAGGGAACCTGTTTGCCCGGCGGCAGCAAACCCAGCATGCCGCCCATATCCTTGGCACCGTCTGCCGCGGTTAATATCTCGGGCCGATAGATTTGTCCGGGCTCCGGATTCTCCCTGTTGATATAATCTTCAAATTTAAAGATCTTCATCATTTTCCTCCGTTTTGTCAGGCAAAAATAGTCATTTTGAATAATTTTTCCGTATTTCCTTTGCGAGCTTTTCCCGCCGTCGCTAAAGCTATGGCGCGGCAAGCAGCTTTGCGTGAGGACTTATCTTTTTATAGCTGGACTTCTTCATCCTGCGGCGGCGCCTTAATTACGATCGCCCGCAACGATTCTGTATCACTCAGATTCCAGGTGGTATGTTGTTCGCCGGCGCCGACAAATACGATTGAACCCGGTCCGATTTCTCTTTTTTCTTCCTGGGTTTGCGCCATTCCTTTTCCTGAGAGCACAAAGATGACTTCTTCCTGATCGGGATGAACGTGTTTCCTGTGGACATGACCGGGCAGCCACTCGGTTATTTTGACTTTTACTTTTTTGGCACCCACAGTCTGGGGATTGACAAGTTCTTTGGTCAGCCCCCAGGCGACTTTTTCAAATTGGATATCTTCTTCCTTCAATATTTTTGCCATCCGCAATTCTCCTTTATGGTTTCAGGTAGGGAACGGCCCATTCCAGATCCAGGGCAGTGAGGCAGGCTTTGGTGGGCACGCCGTCTTGATCCCAGCCCAGCAGCTGATAGTATGTTTCAACGGCTTCTTTGTGGGCCGCGGGGTCGATTTTAATACCTTTTAACGGCCCCTTCTGCGGGGCGGTGTAGAAGCGTTCCGGAAGCCGGTCATCATCCCGTGTGAAGCCTTCCCGCAGGTTGAATATGCGCATAAGCGTCATGCCGCGTTCAACCGCCTTCATCAGTTTCCAGGTGGTTGCCGGCCAGCCGGTGACGGCCTCAACAGCGTCTCTGAGCTCGCTGATGTTCCAGGGCACAAAACTGCAGACGCCCAGAGAATTGGGCATTTCTTTATAGAGGCCCAGTTCATAGGCCATGCGGGTCTTGCGCGGGCTCAACTCGGTCGGTGCCAGATCCTGCGCCAAATGAATGCGCTCCCAGTTATCCATCAGGCTGGGAAGGGTGTTGTCAATTGGGCCGGTGACATGGTCGGCGCCGACGGCATGCACACTGTAGTGAATACTGAGCCCCTGGTTTAAGCGCGGCGCGTGATAGGGAAGCTCCAACCCTTTTACCTGCATGGCATACTGGATGGTATTTTTCCCGATGATTTCAGCCGCCTTTTTGGAGCCTCCAGATAGTATATCTCCGATGCCCTCACGCTTGGCAATTTTCTCCACCAACGCCAGCATCGCTTCCACATTGCCGAAATGAAGCTGCAGCCCGTCGACGTCTGTTGTGGTTAAAAGACCGTTTTCAAAACATTCCATAGCAAATGCGATGGTCGCACCGGTTGAGATGGTATCGATGCCATAGCGGTTGCAGATTTCATGGGCTTTGCAAATGGCCTTAAGATCATCAATCAAAAGGTTGGGCCCAAAGGAAGCCAGGGTCTCATATTCCGGCCCGCCGTACATTGAATCAATCGGCCAGGGTGCATCATCGACACGAATTTTCTTTTTACATTTAATGGGGCAATTGAAGCAGCCCTCCATGCCGGTTCCAAATTCACGCATGACGGCAACGGCACTGATTTTATCCACCTGGGGGAATCTTCCACCGGCAAAGTTGCGAATCGGCAAATTACCGACGGCTTCAAAGGCATCCATGGCACCGCCGGTGCCGTATTGTCTAAACGGAGAATTTTTATATTTAGCCTTCATCAGGCGGTTTAAGGCCCGGATTTTCTCGGTATCGGCCGCCGCCGGCTTTTGGCTCCCCTTTACGACAACCCCTTTGAGCCCTTTTGAACCCATCACCGCTCCGAGACCGCAACGGCCAAAGGCGTGCCGGCAATCTGCAATGATATTGGCCAGGCGCACCCCATTTTCACCGCTGGGCCCGATTAGCGCTGTTCGATATTTTTTTTCAGCCAGATCGTGCTGAAACCATTCCATAGCGTCGCCGACTTCAGCGCCCCAGATTTTAGCGGCATCCCGGATTTCAACCATATCATCATGAACCCGCAGATAGACCGGTTTATTGGATTGGCCTTCAATGATGATGGCGTCGTAACCGGCCCGACGCAATTCGACACCCCACATACCACCGGCTTCGGACTCGCCGCAGGCACCGGTCAGAGGGGATTTGGCGCCTACGCTGCAGCGCCCGGTTCCGATCACGTCGTGCCCGGTTAAAAGCCCCGGGGCAAATATCAGCTTATTTTCAGCGCCCAGGGGATCGGCTTTGGCGGGGGTTTCGGTCAGCAAGGTGTGCATAATGATGCCGCGCCCCCCCAGGTAGCGTTGGTAGTAGGCTTCATCCGGTTTTTCGATGGTAATATCCCCGTTTGTCAGATTGACCCTCAGAAGCTTACCTGAATATCCAGAGTGGCTCATATTTACCTCATTTCGTTTGACAAGCAGCTGTCGGGTATTATACACAATTTTACAATTGTGTAAAGCATGCACAAATGTGCAGAACATAGATCGACAGTTTTAAAACCCAACCACGAAAACACGAAATTTGGAAAGCACAGAAATTGATGCGTTATTTTTCCGTGTTTTTGTTATTTCGTGCTTTCGTGATGAGAAAATCTTTAATCCTGGAGGAAATCATGGAAGACAAAATGGCGGTTTTGGGTACCGGGGCAATCGGCAGCAGCGTCGGAGCCGACCTAACGAAGGCCGGCTATGACGTGATGCTCATTGATCAGTGGCCGGCGCATGTCGAGGCAATGAAAGCCAATGGTTTGCGCGTCACCATGACCGATGAAGACTTACACACACCGGTAAATGCTATCCATGTTTGTGAGTTGGCCTCCCTGACGGATCCGTTCGATATCGTTTTTCTGACCGCCAAATCCTATGACAGCTGTTGGATGGCCGAGCTTATCAAACCGCATTTGAAACCCAACGGCGTACTCGTATCGCTGCAGAACAGTCTGAATGACGAACTGATTGCCCCCATCATCGGCCCCACAAGGGACGTGGGTTGTGTCGTTGAGCTGTCAGCCGAGGTTTTCGAACCGGCTAAGGTGAAACGCAACACTACCCATACCGGCACCTGGTTTGCGGTGGGTGAGCTGCACGGCAGAATCACTCCCCGAGCTGAGAAACTGGCCCAGATCCTCAGTTGTGTGGGCAAAACCGATATTACCACCAACATCTGGGGCGCTAAATGGACGAAATTAATTGCCAACTCTATGCTGCAGGCACCGATCGGTGTTCTGGGACTCTACGAAATGGAAGCCACCGATATTCCGGAAGTGTTTGATTTTTGCATTCAGCTCGGCCGTGAGGCCATGGCAGTTGGCACCACGCTGGGATATACGATCGAGGCCATTTACGGTCTGAGCGCCGACGAGTTCATCGGCTCAACCGATGAGGTTCTGAAGAAAAACCTTCGAACCCTGGTCAGCCATATGGGCAAAGAGGCGCGCAATTCGGTGTTGCAGGATCATTTGAAAGGGCGGTACAGTGAGGTTGATCAACTCAACGGCCTGGTGGTAAAAAAAGGCAAAGAAGCCGGTGTTCCAACGCCTTTAAATGCTGCCGTTACCGAGGTGACCCAACAGATCCAAAAAGGAGATCTGAAACCCGATCGCTCAAATCTTGAAATTCTTAAAAAACTGTTGGCCGAAGCGAGGTCATAATCCGGTTGCGTTTTGCATTCATGCGGAAGGCAATTTTTCATATGAAAGGAGGTGAGCATCGGGCGGGAAAGAGAAACCAACCAAAATTCCAACCACGATAGCATCAAGGAGGTGGGATATGAGAAAACAGCACCATTCCTCTAAGATCCTCTGGGGATTTCTTATTTTTCTTTTTATCATTGCGTTTACGGCAAGCCTTGCATCCGCTGCAGACCAATACATCCGTCTGGGGTGTGGTGGACCGGGAGGGTCCTGGTTCAAGATGGTCGGCGGACTCTCATCGCTTTATAACAAAAAAATTGAAAATGTTAATGTAAGCGCCGTATCCTCCGGCGGGTCCGTGGCACTTATGCGGCTGATTCGAAAGGGCGAATTGGAAGCCACCTTTACCCATACGCTGACGGCCTATGACAGCTGGAACGGCGTGGGCAAGTTTGAAAAAGAGGGGCCCTGGAAGGGCATCCGTATGATGACCGGCATGTATGAGAGCGTGCATCACTTCGTCGTGCGTGAGGACAGCGGCATCAAAAGCATGGGTGACCTGGTCGGCAAACGCGTCAACGTGGGTTCACCCGGCAGCGGATCTGCCGCCAACTCGGCGATTATTCTTGAGGGCCTGGGCCTCTATGACCAGGTCAAAATAAACAACTTGAGCTTTAGTGACGCGGGCCGCGCCGTGGGGGATGGGCAAATGGATGCTTTGGGGATGAGCGGCGCACCCATGGCCGCCGTTGTCACGTTGGAGGCCTCCCGCAAAATTCGTGTGCTGGGATTCAGTGATGCGGAGTTTAAAAAAATATTTGCCAAATCGCCGTTTTATTACAAGACCACCCTGCCTGCCGGCGTTTACAAGTCATGGAACCAGCCGACGGATCTAATCGCTTTTCAGGTTTACTGGATCGCCCATGAAAAATTTGATCCCGAAGCGGTCTACCAGATGCTCAAAGTGGCCTATGATCCCGCCAACAAGGATTACCTCAAAAGTGTTCACAGACAGTTTGCCGGCATGAGTGCGGCTTTGCAACCGATGAAAGGACTGGGAATACCCTTGCATCCCGGCGCCGTTAAATACTGGAAAGAAAAGGGCATGGACATTCCCGCGGAGCTGATCCCTCCGGAGATGAAGTAACATTAAATCGGTTCGCTCAAATTAAGGCACCGTTCATATCCTCCGCCAAAAAACAGGCGGCGGGATTTTGGACGGTGCCTGCTGATTTTTACAGATCGATAAAAGGGTTGGTGGCATGAAGCAGGATACCAGCGGCGAGACCCGGGAACGCATGCGGCGATTGGGGGGCAAAACCGCTTGGATCGCCAGCAGCATTGCTGCGGTGTTTTCGTTGTTTTATATTTACACCGCCGGTTTCGGATTGATCTCCACGGAGCTGCACCGGGGTTTGTACATCCTGTTTACCATGCTGCTCTGTTTTTTACTCTACCCCGCGCGGAAAGCATCGCCGGCCAACCGGATATCTCTTATGGATGGGATTCTGTGTTTGCTGGTCTTGATCGCGGTTATCTATTGGATTGTCGAATTTTCCGAATACGCCACCGAACGGGTTCGAAATCCCCTGACGCCTGACATCGTCATGGGTATCATTATTACCGTCCTTTCCCTGGAAGTGGCCCGTCGCACCATCAACTGGATATTGCCCATCCTGGCCGCTGTATTTCTGCTGTATGCCTATTTTGGTCGTTTGGTGCCCGGGATCCTGGGTCATCCGGGCTTTTCCATCGTCAACATCGTGGAAAGCATCGGGTGTGATATGAGCGGGATTTATGGAATTGTTGCCAACACCTATGCGACCTTTGTATTTCCTTTTATCATCTTCGCTTCTTTTCTAAAAGCTGCGGGCGCCGGAGACGCGATCGAAAATTTGGCGTTGGCCATTGCCGGTGGAACCCGGGGAGGCCCCGCCAAAGTGGCCGTTGTGTCCAGCGGCATTATCGGCTCGATTACGGGCTCTTCGGCTGCCAATGCCGTGGCCACCGGTGCGTATACCATTCCGTTAATGAAAAGGACGGGCTACAAAGCGCATGTGGCCGCGGGTGTGGAGGCGGCCGCCTCCAGCGGTGGTCAGATGTTGCCGCCGGTGATGGGCGCCGGGGCTTTTTTGCTGGCCACATTTACCGAAACGGCCTATGTGGACATTATTAAAATTGCCGCCATTCCGGCGGTGCTGTATTTTTTCTCAGTGGGCTGGATGGTGCATTTTATTGCCGGCCGCGAAGGTTTAAAAGGTCTACCCAGAGACCAGCTCCCCAAGCTTAGGACCGTCATCCTGAAACAGGGTTATCTGCTGCTTCCGGTTGTGGTCATTTTGGTGCTTTTAATCGCGCGCTACTCTCCCCAGAAGGCCGCTTTTGGAGCGATCATCTGCACGATCGCCTTAAGTTACGTAAAGAAAGAAACCCGTCTGGGTCCGCGCAAGCTGCTTGACACCCTCATTTTGGCCGCCAGAAACTCTCTGGTCGTAGGGGCGACGGCCGGCACTGTTGGTATCATCGTGGGCATTACCTTGATGGCCGGTATCGGAATAAAATTTTCGGCACTCATACTGGGCTTTTCCCAGGGGCTGCTGCCGTTGACCATTTTCCTGACGGCCGTGGCATCCTATATTATGGGTATGGGTTTAACGGTAACCGCTTCTTATGTTGTGGTTTCTGTGCTGGCCGTACCGGCCCTGGCTGAATTATCCGTGCCCATTGTGGCCGCCCATCTGGTCGTTTTTTGGTACGTGGAGACCGGCCAGGTCACTCCTCCCGTCGCTTTGGCGGCCTTTGCCGCATCAGGCATTGCCCGCTGTGATCCCAACAAAGCCGGCTTCGCTGCGGTTCGACTGGCATCACCGCTATTGATCACACCGGTTCTGTTTGTCTACACTCCGATATTGCTAAATGGTCCGATGCCTGCGATTATCGAAACGATCGTTAGCGCCACCATTGGTTTTGTGGCATATGCCGGAATGATGCAGGGGTTTTGGTTTAGACGGACACCGCTATTGGAGCGAGCTCTACTGGGGCTTGCCGCCGTGTGCCTGTTTATCCCCAGCATTTATACCGATCTTGCCGGACTCGCGATTCTTGGCGGAGTGACCGTGCTGAATCGCAAACATGCCGCCTGATTCAAAGGTTAGGCTGGCTACTGGCTGCTTGCTTCTTGCTGCTGGCCGATCCAGAGACAAGCAGCCAGGAGCCAGTGGCCAGTTGCCAGGTGACAGTAGCCCGGGGAAACACTAGAGCGTAAAGGAGTGAAAATATGACGGTTCTAATTACAGGGATAAACGGAATGACCGGCCTTCATACGGCCAAACGGCTGTTAGAGGAGGGCCTTGAAGTTGTAGGCTATGACAATAACCTCAACGGTGAGCTGGCGTTTTATCCGGAGGTCGAAGGCAAGATACGGGTTGTCTGGGGCGACATCGTTCACTTCGGTCATCTTCTCGAAGCCGTCGAATCAAACGGGGTTGAGCATATCATTCATCTGGCGGCTTTGCGCAACGAAGTGTTCTATAAAACCATCCCCACCGAACTGTTGCGGGTCAATATCGGCGGGCTGACCAACATCTTGGAGCTGGCACGCATCGGCAAAATCAAGCGGGTGATTTTTGCCAGCTCCGCGTCGGTTTACGGCCGCATGGACGATCCCGATCAATATATTCCGGAAGACGCACCCCTGGACCCGAAAGGAATCTATGCTAACAGCAAGGCCATGTGTGAAAGCCTGTGTCGGGCATACCGCAATGTTTATGGTGTCGATGTGTTGGTTTTAAGACCTTCGAGAGTTTACGGCCGATTGGCCAACCTGGACACCCTCGAATTCGGCAATCCCATATCCTCTTTTGTCTTTAAACTGCTGCAGGGGAAATCGATCGCAGAGAACAGCGGTGCCGATTTTGGGGGCGATTTTACATATGTACCCGATCTGGCGTACGGCTGTTATCGGGCACTGGTCACGATCCAGCCGGAAAATTGGATTTTTAATATCAGCAACGGGGTGTTTTACCGTCTTTCCGAAGTCGCTACCGCTCTGGGCGAGATTTTTCCCAGAGCCCGAATTTCCATTGGCCCCGGAAAACACCCATACATCACCCAGTCCCCGATGCGCGGTCCGCTCGATATTGGCCGCGCCCGAAAAGAGCTGTCATTCACTGTCGCTCGCGATTTAAAAGAATCGCTTGAACATTTTATCGAGACGCTGCAGCAGCGCCAGGGTTTATAAGGGCATAGCGCATGGCGCATAGGGCATAGCGTTTTGACTAAAATGAATAGGATTCAATTTTAACGCTCTGCACTTTGTGCTTATCCTTCTACATTTGAAAACGCCTTTGCGCCTTTTTGTTTGAGCAATTGCTCGGGCCCCGGCGGGGCATAAATGACCACATAGGTTAAATCTTCCTCCGGATCCACATCGACCTTATGCCGGACATGAGCCGGTGTATAGATGGCGGTCTGGGGTTCGATGCGGGTGCCTTTGCCATCCAGGTACATGGTTCCTTTTCCTGAAAGAACATACCAGCAGTGCTCGACGTCATGGGTGTGTTCGGAGCCTTTCGCGCCGGCCCGGCTGGTGTTGACCAGCAATGAGAAATTTTTGGCCCCGCTGATCTCTTCATCGATCAAAATGCGAAATGTGCCCACCCCGCCGTGCAGCACACCGCTAACCGCCTCCTTTAAAGGTACGATGTGTTTTTTTTCCATGAAGCAAACTCCTTTCAGTTTTTAGTCATTCCGGACACACCTTGACATCGGACATGGATTCCAGCACTGTTAGGATCGCGGAATGATCCCAATCCGCTCCGCCGTGGGCCACCACCGCATTAAATAGCTGGCATATCATTGCGGTGCCCGGCAGGCAGATGTCCATTTCCCTGGCTGCCCCTAACACGATATTAAGATCTTTGCGATGGGATACGATCTTGCCGCCGGGTTGGAAATTGTGATCCAGCATGCGCTGGCCGTGCAGTTCCAGAACCCTGCTCTGAGCGTAGCCGCCCATGATGGCCCGGCGCACCCTGGCCGGATCGACACCGGATTTTTTCGCAAAAATAAGGGCTTCAGCAACGGCCTGCAACGTCAGGCCGACGATGATTTGATTGGCGGCTTTGGTCACCTGGCCGGCGCCGTGATCACCGATATGATTGATATTTTTGCCCAGTTTTTGAAATACCGGCAGCACGCGTTCGAAGATTCCCGCTTTGCCGCCGACCATGATGGTGAGGCTGGCTTCGGTTGCGGCTTCCACCCCGCCGCTGACCGGGGCATCAAGCATGTGGGCACCGCGGGCAGCCACCATTTCCGCAAGTTTCCTTGCTGTGGTTGGCGAAATCGTGCTCATATCCACCAGAACGGCATCCGGGCGGATTGACTCGCTGACACCGTCTGCAGCTGTTACGACTTCGGTCACATGGGAATCTTCCGGCAGCATGGTGATGATCACATCTGCCGATGCAGCTGCTTCTTTAGGGGAATCAGCGGGATTAGCCCCTTCGGATACGAGCTGATCCACTGCCGCCCGACTTCGGTTGTGCACAATCAAATCAAAGCCGGACTTCATAAGATTTCTGGCCATGGGCTTGCCCATCAGACCCAGCCCGATGAACCCGATGCGTTTGGTCATTGTTCTCTCCTTATTTCCAAAATCCTATTTTTGAAATGGTTTCATGTTATTTTGAATTGTCGGTTTGCCAGCTGTTTCTCCGACCGCGAAATTTCCTCTTACAGGACCATTTCGTTCTTTGCAACCGCCTATTTTTTGCTTGACAAACTTTATGCATACCGATATTGCCTTTACACAGATGAGCACCTAATGCTCAAATGTTCAATTTGACATTCAATTCCGATCACGCGAAACCTAATGAGCAAAGTCCTTTTATCCGAGGCAATCCATGAATCCGGCATCCGGCTGCTTGAAAACGAGGCCGAAGTTATTGTTTGCCCGGAGCCGACAGAAGAAGCGATTGGGAGCCTGATCAACGATGTGGATGGCCTGATCATACGGACCGCCGGTAAAGTGACCCGGGAGATAATCAAAAAGGCCGGGCGGCTCAAAGTGATTTCGCGCACCGGCGGCGGTTTGAACAACGTCGACATCGAGGCCGCCACGGATCACAACATCGTGGTTTGCGGCGTCAAAGGGCCCCAGGATCGGATGGTGGCCGAACATACGCTTGCGTTAATGGGCGCGTTGACCAAACAATTTTTTTATTTGGATGCCCAGGTTCGCAAAGGAAATTTTGCATCCCGCAAGGAATATCGTCCGGCGGGACTGGCCGGCAAACGGATCGGGCTCATCGGTTTGGGCCGTATCGGCCGTATCGTTGCCGATATCTGTGCCCGGGCATTTCAGATGGAAGTCTGGGCCTATGACCCCTTTGTGACCCCGGAAACCTTAGGGTCCGAGGACATTGTTTTAAAAGCCGATATGGCAGCAGTGATCCGGACGGCGGATTTTCTGTCCCTGCATGTGCCGCTAACCGAAGACACCGCAGGGCTGCTGGGAAGCGCCGAGTTTGAATTGATGAAACCCAGTGCATTTCTCATTAACACTTCCCGCGGAGAAGTTGTGCAGGAAGCTGCCCTGGTCGCTGCGCTCAAAAGCAAAAAAATTGCAGGGGCGGGCCTGGATGTGTTTGAAAAAGAACCGCCGGATGCCGCAAATCCGCTTTTCGATCTGGAAAATGTGATTGCCACACCCCACTCGGCCGCTTTGACCAAAGAGGCGGTTGCACTGCTGGCACAGGGTTCAGCTGAAAACGTGCTGCGTGTTTTGCAGGGAAAAGAGCCAACATACAGCCCCAACTGGGACGCGGTCAGGGCAAAAGCAGGTTAAAAAATCGGATTAGCGGGAAGCCGCTCAAATCTAAAATAGTTATAAATAATTCAAAAAGTGAGGTAAAAAAATGGCAGAAGAAATGTGGACATATGCAATGGAAAAAATGTCTTATCCCGACGTACAGGAAATTCTTAAAACAACGGATGTTGTTTTAATTCCCATCGGCAGTCAGGAAAAACACGGACCCCATATCCCCCTGGCAACCGATTCGATTGCCACCATCGAGACCACCATGCGGGCGGCCAAAAAGGCAAAAGTGCCTTATACACCCATGATCCCCGTTGGATATTCTCCGCACCATATGGGAACGGTCAATAACGGCATCGGGTCTCTAACTTTTTTTTTCACGGGTTCAACAAATTGATCTACACAAGCCAGCACGCTTCGAATACGAAAGTGGTTGACGAAGCGCTTCGGCGTCTTCGATATGAAACCGGGTGTTTCTGCGCATGGTATATGACCCCCACCGAGCGAAGGACTCAAGTGATCAACGACCTTTTAGAAGAAAAGATTGCCTGGCATTCCGGGGAGATGGAGACTGCCCAGTGTATGGCACACGATGAGCGCTGTGTGCATATGGA
>WOR8_10006314_pt1 | contig 14161 bp, 9 predicted proteins | sample DeeMarSeWOR38_10_FD_19890 | JGI IMG/M metagenome (IMG submission 19890) | reverse complement strand
GGATATCCTGCCGCATCGAGGTCGAGAATGAGCGTCCCGCCGAGAGCGACATTCACCATCTGCATGCCGCGGCAGATGCCCAGCAGCGGAATCCCGCGCCGGATTGCCTCCTCAATCAGACCTCGCTCCAAGCGGTCGCGCTCCCGCCGCACCCCCGACGCCAGCACCCGCTCCTCAGCCCGCCCGTACTCCCCGGGATCGACGTCCCCTCCCCCGCTCAGCAGCAACCCGTGATACCCGGCCAGGTCCGCCGGGACAGATCGCTCGGGCGCCAGAACGCTCACCACCAGGTCGGGCTCGGATCGCGTGAGCCAGTCAATGTACCGATCTCGCTCGGCCTCGGTGCGCAGCGGATCGGTGACGGCAATGCGGATCACGCCGCGCTCCGGCTCACTGTTCGGTCAATCATCCCCAGAAGTTCCTCTTCCCCTCTGATGAGTTGAAGCTCGATTCTCGAGTAGACCAGGGGGAGAACCTCGCAGGCCCGGTGCCTCAGCTCCTCGTCAGCCGTCAGGCGCATAAGATCTTTCTCGGTCGTCAGAAGCAGCTCCGCCCCGCTCCGCTCGAACGCTCGGGCGAGATGATCAAGATCAGCCTGGCTGTAGCGGTGATGGTCGGCGTAGCCGTGCTCTCCAGCAATGCGAATCCCAAGCGCGCCCAGCCCGGCAACGAACCCCGCATGATCGGCGATTCCGCTGAAGGCGAAACACGATGTTCCCTGGAGTGAGGCTCGCTGCCCGTCCGAGGCACGATAGAACCCCTCGGTAGCGATCCGCGAGACGGCCAGGGGTCCGCCATACCACCGCCGGAGCACGGGCTCCCAGGGAACACCCTCTGCGGCGGGATCCACACGGGTGAATACGATCAGGTCCGCCCTGCGCATTCCACCGAGAGGCTCTCGTCGATATCCCGCCGGGAGCATGGGCTCGCGCGCGATATTGGTGCGCGCATCCAGTAGCAGGATGTCGCACTCCCTCCGCAGGGCTCGGTGCTGGTATCCATCATCAAGCAGGATGACCTCCGCGCGCAGCTCCTCCACCGCACAACGCGCGGCAGCTACACGATCCTCACCGACGACAACCGCCAGACGGGGGAATCTTCGGGCCACCTGAACCGGTTCATCGCCGCCGTGGTGAGCACTGACGATAGCTCCTGCGCCGTCGGAGACAATCGCAACGCCCCGCGACCGCCTGCCGTACCCCCTGCTGACCATCGCCAGCTTCAGTCCCTTCTCGATCAGGATTTTCGCCAGGTACTCAACAAACGGCGTCTTCCCTGTCCCGCCCGCAACGATGTTCCCAACAGAAATGACCGGGACCCCCGCGCCGCGCTCTCTCATCAGGCCCCAGTCGAAGCACCGGTTTCGAAGCCCTGTGACAGCACCGAATCCCCAGGCAAAGGGGAGAAGGGATGCCCTCCAGGGACTTGATCTCATCATTGCATTCTGCCTGCATTTTTCAGTCGGCGCTCGACCTCGCGTAGCTTTTCATGTTCGTCATAAATGCTATAGAGCCGCTGGAGCGACAGGAGCATCGCGATCCGATCTTGCTCGATCCGGCGATGTGTCGCCGGATCCTCCTCCTCTGCGAGACCGGCAGCGACGGCCTTCTCCGCCTCCCCCACTCCCTCGGCCAGGATTCGCTGGGCGGTCTGATAGCGATCCACTCGCACATAGGCCTCCCCCAGAAGCCGGTAGAATCCCGAACGATAGGGTGAATCCGGAAACCGCTCGATGGCCTCCTTCTGGCTCTTCAAGACTTCCTGATACCGCCCGGCGCTCAGCTGTGCGGCTCCCAGGTTGAGCATTTGCCGGTCATTGGGAAATCGTTCAGCTGCTCGGCTCGCGTACCGGACAAAGCCGGCCGTATCCCCGATGGTCTGAGCGAGCTCGCACAGGCGGTCATAGACAACCAGATCCGTCCACCCCCGGTCTTCCAAATCACGATAGGATGCGTAGGCCTCCCGCAGCACCCCCCTCCGCCTGAGTGTGTCACTCTCCATGGCCCGCTGATAGCGGGCACGGGCGAGATCTTCCCTCGCAGGAGCGTTTGAACTATCCAGGCCAAGGGCCTGGGTCAGGATGACTGCGGCGCTATCAGCCTGCCCCAGTGCTAGGAGTCGTTTCCCCTCCAGGGCAAGCGTGGCACTGTTGACCGGAGGGGATGGCACGGCAGCCTCGCGGGGCCCCCCGCAGCCAGCCAGCAACGCAACGGCCAGTGCAGCTCCCGACCGGACCTTCATGCTGCCGCTCCGACAGTGAGAATGCTTTCGGCCACGCGGGCGGACGCCCCTGGAGGCCCCAGCTTTTCCCTGATGACGGCGAGTCTGCTGCGCATGGTGGCGGCGTATTCGGTGTCAAAGGCCAGTTGCTCCAGGACCCGGCTCAGCCGCCTCCCTGTGACCCTACCCTGCAGGAGCTCGGGAACGACCGCCGACCCCGCCACGATGTTTGCCAGACCGATCGATGAGACACGGACCATCGCGCGGCCGATCCAGTAGGTGAGGGCGGAGGTCTTGTAGACGATCACCATCGGGAGTCCGAACCACCCTGCTTCCAGGGTCGCGGTTCCCGATGTGACCACACCCGCGTCGGCGACCTGCATCAGATCGTACGGGGTGTGCTCGACTAACACGACGTCGGCCTTCGGCGGAATCATCCCTCGAAAGAGCTCGACCGGGAGACCAGCGGCAACACTGACGGCCACCTGCACCCCCTTCCGATTCTGGAGATCGAGCGCCCCGTCGACCATGGCCGGCAGGATCCGGTGGACCTCCTGCAACCGGCTCCCAGGGAACAGACCGATCAGTTTGCGCCCGGGGTCCAGCCCGTACCGGCCACAGAACTCCTGGCGCGTTGCAGTCGAGCCGATCCGTTCGGCAAGCGGATGGCCTACGAACTCCACATCCATACCGTACTGTCGGTAGAACTCCACCTCGAACGGAAACACGACCTTCATTGCATCGACCACTTGCTTGAGGCGATGCACGCGGCGGCGATGCCATGCCCAAATCTGCGGACTGATATAGTACAGGACAGGGATCCCGGCCCGCGTGACGAAGCCGGCAAAGCGTAGATTGAACCCCGGATAGTCAATCAACAGGACGACATCGGGAGGCCTGTCCTTGAGCAGCGCCCGGAGGTGCCGCTCCACCCGCCGAATCGTCGGCAGATTGCGGACAACCTCAAGAAAGCCCATGAAGGCCACCTCCGAACTGTGATGGATCAGCTCCATCCCCTCCTTCCGCATCCGGTCTCCCCCGATCCCGTAGACCTCGAGATCAGGACGACGCGCAAGGAGCTCCCGGACAACGCCCGATCCGTGCAGATCCCCGGAGGCTTCTCCTGCAATCATCATGACGCGCTTGATCATGGGCTCCCGGTTCTATTGTCGGAGAACGTAGAGAATGATCAGCGCGGCAGCGACCAGGGCAATTGCCTGCAGTGTCCTCGTCTCGGAACCGAGACCTTCCGTCCAATTGAGCGTCTTTGGAGAGGGATCTCTGGAACGGTACGGAGTGATCCGTGGCAGAAACCGTCGCACCGCGGCCCGATATTTTCCGTACGCATCGCCAAAGCGTTCTGCCAGATACTCTTCCTCGCGCGTTACGATGAGACAATACTGGATCGCGAACCAGACCAGCGCAGCCAGCAGCAACCACGGGAAGAGCGCCATCGACATGATGCCGATTCCCGCATACATTATCATGTTCCCAAGATAGAGCGGGTTGCGAACATGGGCGAACGGCCCGCTCGTCACGAGATAGGTGCCCCCCACGCTCCCAGTGGTTCGCGTCTCCGCGCCGACGATGGACACTCCCCAGAGGCGGAGCGCTTCTCCCAGCACGACGATGCCCCCTCCCACAATCAGCGAGACCAGTGTCGGTCGGGCAAACACTACCATCGCGACCAGGAACGGAATCGGCGTATAGCTGCGGAGCGCAAAGACCCTCTGGCGGATGTCGTCTCCCTGGGTCATGGCTCACGCTGGAAGAGTTCGCGCCGTCGCAGCTCTGCCTGCCGCCTCGGTTTGACGGAGGGTCGTCCCAACAACCGGAGGAGAGAGGCCGTGACATCATGAAATGTCTGGTACGGAACATACGAGATGTTCTCATCCTGGCAGAAGGCCTGGAGCTCATCCCGTGCGAAGACGATATCTGCATACTGCGCCACGCATCGGTCTGAAAACCCGTCCCCGATGAAGCCGATCACCTCATCCTCCCCGGAGCGGGTTACCATCAGGTTCCGTTTGCAGCAGCCGCACCGATCGCACTCTGCATCCCCGTAGGGGAACTCGATCCGGGGTGTGGCCGCCATTCCGCCGCCGAGGGGGACAAGGATAAACCGGTTTGCCAGACGGGGCAGGTCTTCGAGTCCATGGTGGGCCAAGATCGTATCGATGTAGTAGTCGAGCCCATCACTCAGAATGGTGAGCTCCAGCTGGCGCTGGCGGCAAAAGCTGACGAATTCCACAAATCCCTCACGCAGCGCCCGGGCGCGCAAGAACTGCTCTGCCTCGGCCAGCGGGAGATGCCCCACGGCGTCGGTTTCGCGGCGAAAACACTCCTGCGCGGAGATGCGGCCCCCACGGTACGCGGCCACGATCTCACGGGTACCAGGGCCGCCAAACTCCTCAAAAAAAACGTTGCCGACGTCCTCTTCCGTGACGGTCCCGTCGAAATCAACAAAGAGCTTCAGGCCCATCGCCTACGCTGTCGCCATTGCGGCTGCCTGCACCTGCTGCTCCTGGTTAAAGCGCACCGTCACGATCTTCGAGATGCCTTCTTCTTCCATTGTCACGCCGTAGAGGGCGTTGGCAGCTTCCATGGTCCGCTTGTTGTGCGTCACCACGATGAACTGGGTGTTGTCCGAGAACTTACGCAGAATCCTTGTAAATCGATCGATATTGGCATCATCCAGCGGCGCATCGACCTCATCCAGGATACAGAAAGGACTCGGCTTCACCAGGTAGATGGCAAACAGGAGCGCCGTTGCGGTCAGGGTCTTCTCGCCCCCCGAGAGCAGGTCGATGGAGGTCGGTCGTTTGCCGCGCGGCTTCGCAATGATCTCGATCCCCGCCTCCAGCGGATCCATATCCTCTTCGAGCTTCAGATCGCACTCGTCGCCGGGGTCAAACAGGCTCTTGAATGTCTCGATGAAGTTCGTCCGGATCAATGCAAAGGTGCTCAGGAACTTCTGCTGGGCAGTCGCATTGATCTCCTCGATCGTCGCCAGGAGGGTGCGCTCGGCCTCCGCCAGATCGTCCCGTTGTCCGGTCAGGAAATCCAGCCGCCCTTTCTCCGTCTTGTACTCCTCGAAGGCCGCGAAGTTAATGTTCCCGAGATACTTGATCCTGTCGCGAATCTGCTGGATGGTCTGCTGCAGGGAGGCAAAGTCCACGAATTCCTCGTCCGGATAGGACTTGAGCTCCAGTGTGTGCTCGAACTCCTCGGTGGCACGCGCGCCGAGATGGTCAGCCTTTCCGGAAAGGTCTGAGACCCGGAGCTCCAGCTCATGGAGCAAGCGCAGCGTCTCATCGGAGGAACGGCGGACGTCCTTCAAGTGAAGCTCAATGTTGTGGATCTCGGCGCGGAGCGACTGAGTGTCTTCCCGGCCCGCGTCCAGGCGGTGCTCCAGCTCGTGGCGCTGGTCGATGAACTGCTCGAGAAGAACGCTGTTGTCACCCACCGCCGCCTCTGCCTCGGCGATCTCGCGCATTGCGCCGTCGGTTTCCCTGCGGTGTCGGGCCACCGAGTCGTCCACACCGGCCACCAGGGTCCGTGCGCGCCCCTCATCATTGCGAGCATTCTGCAGCTCTCCCCGCAAGCGAACGACTTCGATGCCGAGTTCCTGAACGCTTGCCGAGCGTTCATTCCATTCTCCTTCCAGCGCATCGAACTCTCTGCTGAGATCAGCTGCCCTCCGCTCAACCTCCGCCTTGCGCTCCTTGAGACTCTCCAGGGCAGGGATGCGCCGGGAGGTCTCCTGCTCAAGTGACGTACGCTCTTCCTGCAGGAGTTCTTCCTCGGAGCCATACCGTTCGATCTGATCGGCCGCCCGTTTCTTCTCGAATTCGCGCTGCGCGATACGCATCTCCACGCCAGTCATCTCCTTCTCGATTGCCTTGACAGCCTCCGAGAGCGGACGGAGATCCAGCACATCTTCCTCGGCTTCGATCGCCTCACGCTCCCGCCGCCTGGAGGCAATCTCCCCCTCCACAGAGGCGAGCTCCTGCTGCAGCTCCTCGATCTGCTGCCTGATCCCGATCGTGCCACCCTCGTCGCCCCGGCGGCTCCCTCCTCTGCTCACCCCGAGGCCAGTCACGACTTCACCGTCGAGCGTCACACAGCGGACCCCCGAGAGGGAGCGGATCACCTGTTCTGCCGTGCTGACAGAGTCAACCACCAGCGTCCGGTCCAGGAGAAGCTGGAACAGGGGCGCCAGCTCCGCCGAGAACTTCGCCAGCTCCACGGCCCAACCTACGACCCCGGGAAGGGTCGGAGCCGGAAGACGGGCATGAATCTCCGGGAGCCGGTCCAGGGCAATAAACGTGGCCTTTCCACGACGATCCTGCTTGAGCAACGCCATCCCCCGCTGTGCGATATCCGCCGACGGAACCACAAGACACCCCGCGTACTCGCCGAGGGCGGCTTCTACGGCTGTCCGGTGCTCCTTGCTTGCATGCACCGAATCGGCGACTGTCATGGGGGCGGTAGAGGACCATCCGCCGGCCCGGGCCAGATAGCGCACGCCTTCGCTGTACCCCTCCCGGGATTCAACCAGCCCCTTCAGGAAATCCATCCGAGAGCTCTCGCGCTGCATCGCGCTTGTGCGCTCCAGGATGGTCCGACCCAAGCGCTCGGCCTGTTCTTTGAGCGCTCGCTTTCGGCCATCGGCTTCGTAAAAGCGCATCTCGGCCTCAGCGTAGGATCGCCGGAGCTGCCGATCTTCCTGGGTGAGCTCGGCCACCTCCCGCTCCAGGCGCGCGATCTCCCCCTGATAGGCGAGCGTTTCTTCCTGGCCTCTTCGCATGCGCTCATCCAGAACGACGATGCGCTCGCGCGAACGGTCGATGGCGTTGTGATCGTCAGCGATCTGGTGCACCAGTGCGATTATCTCGTCGTTCAACGCCTGCAGATCGCGCTTTGTCGCGTCCATCCGCCTCTCAAAGGCGCGAAGGGCCTCCTGCTGCTTCTGGTGGTCGTGATGCGCCCGGCGTTCGCTTTCCTCCAGGCGCGCGATCGCGGTGGCCAACTCTGCCAGCCGCGCCTCGTGGTTGCGCCGTTCCTCAAGCAGCAGCAGGTCCTCCTGAGCAAGGCGGTCGGTCTGCGCCCGCAGCGCGCGGGTTCGTTCGGCCGAGACAAGGTTCCGCTCTTCGACCCGGTGGATCTCCTCCATATGTCGCGAGAGATCCCGCTGCGCGTCGTTCTGCCGGCCTTCGGCCTCAAGGAGGCGTGTGCGCAGACCCTCCAGAAGCCCCTCATCGGTCTCCATTGTGGTGTCAAGCGCCTGCTTCTCGCTTCGCAGCAAGGCGACGCGCTCCTCCAGCGGTCGGATGCGGGCGAACAGGTTCGCCAATTCCCGTTCCATCAGGTCAATCTCGAGGGCACGCAAACGGTCCCGAAGCTCATTGAACTGCTCGGCACGGCGCGCCTGTCGTTCCAGCGTCCCGACGGCCTTCTGGACCTCCAACACGATGTCATTGACCCGGAGCAGATCGGTCTGAACGCTCTCGAGCTTGCGATAGGCCGCCCTTCGCTGGTGCTTGTAGCGGGTCACGCCGGCCGCCTCTTCGAAGAGTCGCCGCCGCTCGTCGGTCCTGTCCGAGAGGATCGTCTCCACCATCTTGAGCTCGATGACCGAATAGGCGTCCGATCCCATCCCCGTGTCCATGAAGAGATCCAGGATGTCCTTCAGCCGGCAGGGGATCTTGTTGAGCAGATACTCACTCTCGCCCGAGCGGAATACCCGCCGCCCGATGGTGATCTGCGTGTATTCTGAGGGGAGAATGCCCCTGGTATTCTCGATCACCAGGGAGACTTCGGCCATCCCAAGAGGCTTGCGCGCCTTCGTCCCATTGAAAATGACATCTTCCATCTTCTCGCTTCGGAGTGCACTGTAGCGCTGCTCGCCGAGAACCCAACGAATGGCGTCCACAATGTTCGTCTTTCCGCAGCCGTTGGGCCCCACAATGGCGGAAATCCCGCTGTCAAATGTCAGCGTGACTTTCTGAGCGAACGATTTGAAGCCGAAGATTTCGAGTCTGGATAGATACATAGGTCTCGAGACTCCTGGTCAGGCCAGGAGGCGATACAGGAATTGAAGATACACGGGCGCCGCGTTGACCGTGTCGTACGCCACATACGCAACGCCGAGAGCCACCGCGGTGGTGGTCAAGGCAATGCCATAGATCTTCAGGGGGTGCGCATCATAGATGATGGCGATCCCCCGGAGGAGCCTCAGGCTCACCCAGAGCTGCACTGCGCCCGCAAGGACGATCGCAGGGATGACGTACATACTACTCTCCATCACCCGGTAGAGAATCATCCCCAGAGGGATGAATAGCAACATCGGCGGAGTGGACCACATGGTGATGCTGTACGCATGGAAGAAATAGATGCGCGTTTTCAGGATGAACCGGAGAAGGTAAACCGCCAGCGTCATGAGGAGGCAGTTCACCATTACGAAGCCTGTGAAGGCGGCCATGAACCAGAGGGGATCACGAATCAACCGGCTCACCGCCTCCTTCACGCCGTCACTCACAAGGACTAGCGACAGGGCGCCGTCGAAGATGAGGTCATCCCGGAAGTGAAACGCAATACTCGAGGCAACGAGGGCAGAACCAATTGACACGACAACTCCAAGGAGGGTGGAGTGCACGGTGGAGACCACGTGCTGGTCTCGCACATCGGAAAAGAAGTTGTACGAGCTAAACAGCGAGCGGAGGATACTCTCCCGGAAGCGGCGGTTGGCGTTGTAAAAGTATGCCATCCCCACCAGCACAATGAACCCGACCAGAACGTAAATGATGGGCGACTCGCTCCCGTGACTCCCCATCGGAAGGGCGGCGAATTTCTCCCCCCGGAAGATCGAGCGGACGGCCTCGTAGCTGAGTCGCCTTTCCCTACGGCCGCTCACCAGCCCCATCGAATGAATCAGCGGATTACCCGACCGTATGGAAAGGGCGGGGCGATCGCCTCTCCAGTCGTTGAACGACCACACGAATGCGCCATCGAAATCAGCGCGGCGGAGGGCGTCAAAGCGCTGCAGAAAATAGCGCGCCTGCGCCTGCTGGGAAAGCGGGTCGCTATACCCTTCACGGTTGTCGTGGATCACCTCTGATCCGAACTGTGAGACCACAACGGGGCGTCCGCGGTGCGCGTCCCTCCAGAGTTCAAGCTGACTGGCAAAGCCCCCCGCGTCAGCCTCAAGCGGGATGAACCCCGCAATCTCGACAGTTGCACTGTCGGGAAGCTCCGTCCCGTATCGAACCGGTGCATAGACCGGCCTCCCATCCAGGCTCCGCGCAAGGGACGCCAATACGCCCACGAACGAAGCTGCCAGACTATCCCCCAGGAGACACTGGTCAGCAATGCCCCATGCCATGACCGACACATGGTTTCGGTCGCGTTGCACGACCTCGCGCAGGAGCGTACTGGCGCGCTCACGGAATAGCTCCGTGCTCACGATGGGGGTCGGGACGCGTGAAACAGGCATGTCTACCAATGCGAGGAGACCATACCGGTCACATAGGTTCAGCATATAGGGGTGCGGGGGATGGTGCATGAAGCGGACTGCATTGGCGCCCAGGTTCCTCAGAAGCACGACGTCGCGCTCGCGTTCCTCGTACGCCAGGGCGCTTCCCCAGGTCGGGTGATCTTCATACCAGATCACGCCATTGAGAATCAAGCGCTTCCCGTTCAACAGAAAGTCCCCCCCGGAAATCTCCAGTCGCTTGATTCCGATATTCACATCCTGCTGATCCAGCAACAGCGCCCCTTCTCCCCTTCCCTGAAAAAGCTGAATGCGAACGACATACAGATCAGGACTGGCGGGGCTCCACAAGAGGGGGTCCCGGAGCTGAAGCTCGCTCTCCAGCAGCGGGGACCCCTCCGCCATCCCGGAAACCCGCAGGAGCGAGGTCGAGGCAATTTCGCCGCCAAGGAGCTTCTCGAACACACGCACCGAAAATCCGAGCGCGCTCCGGAGTCCCCCGGCAGTGTCCCGGAGTGACCCCTCCAGCGGGGCCCGCACCTTGATACGAGCCGTGCTGAGCGAAGAGGTGAGCTCCGTTGTGACCCGGGGATCACCAATTGAGACCGGTGGGGTCCCCAGCAGGTACACATCGCGCGTGATGCCTCCGTAGGTCCTGAATCCCCAGACGAGTTGTCGGACCGGTACGGTCGTCCTAGGATCGAGCGCGTTGGATACCCTCACCTCGATCACATTCTCGTCTCCCGGTCTCAGGATGTTCTCGGGGATCTCCTGGACAATCGTCGTGTACCCCCCCGAGTGCGAGGTCACAAACTCGCCGTTGACGAGGATTTCGCTCGCATGGCTCACGCCGAGGAAGACGAGGTGAAACCGGAATCGATCCAATTGTGAAGGCTCGAGGGCGAAGGAGCGGCGGAACAACACCTTCCCCTGGAAATCATATGCGGCGGGGACGCGCACGAGCCCGGAGGGACCACCCTCGACTCGGAATTCCCACTCCCCCGAGAGGTCGATTTTGAGGCGCGTTGGCGAATCAAGCTGATACCCCAGATCGCTGCCACCGGGGTGGGGAAAGCCGTTTTCTAGGAAAGGGTAACTCGTCACTCCCTGCGCGTGCGAGACCCCTGAGGGACCAGCCAGAAGAGGAGCGAGAGCAAGAAGCGTTGACAGAGCTACAGAATGGAAGAAGGATTTGATACTCTTGTTCCGCAAGTAGCTGTAAGGGGCTGTCCAGAAGAGGACAAATTAGCCAAATATAACCACACTGGCCCCGGAAAGCAACCGAAAACAGTCCTCATTGCGGAAGTTCGCCTTTCTTCCCGGCTGTCTCCAGAATCTGCACAAACGAGTCAACCTTGAGGCATGCCCCCCCGACAAGTGCCCCATCAATGTCTTCTTGACCAAGCAGTCCTGCCGCATTGTCAGGCTTAACGCTTCCGCCATACTGGATCGTCAACTGACCCGCGATCCTTTCATCGTAGAGCTCAGCGACCAGTGACCTGATCAGCGCGTGGACCTCCTGCGCCTGCTCAGGGGTGGCATTTCCCGCCACGACATCGGCGGTGGTGCCCGCTTCCCGCTCCTCGAGCGTCTCCCCGACGCAGAGAATGGGCCGAAGGCCATGATCAAGAGCCGTCGTGGATTTCCGGTTGACCTGTTCATCGCTCTCCCCATGGTATTGACGGCGCTCCGAGTGACCGAGGATAACATAGCCGCAGCCGACGGATGCGAGCATTTTCCAGGACACTTCCCCCGTGTAGGCTCCTTCGTCGTGCTCCGACATATCTTGCGCACCCAGGCCCACGCTGGATCCGCGGAGCATCTCACCGGCCAGCGCCAGCGAAGTGTAGGGCGGGCACACGACAACCCCGACATGCCGGGGGACGGAACGGAGCCGTTGGCTGAAGGCCTCGAGGAAGCTCCGTGTCTCCTCCAGAGTCTTGTACATCTTCCAGTTGCCAGCAATAATCGTCGATCTCATAGCATCGTTTCCGTGTTGTGGGTCAAAGGCGCGACGCGATTTAAGAGGGAACCCCCAGAACGGGCTCTCCTCCACGGTTCCTCTGTTCTGTCACGGGAGCAGAGAATACCGTACGGTGGAATGGATGGGTCACGGTGAGGACCGGACGATTGGACTGTCGCACCACCTCGGCAGTGTTATTCCCGATATGGACCCTCCGCAGACCTTTGCGTCCGTGCGTGGACATCACAATAATCCCGATGTCGCGGTCCTCGGCGAATCGGATGATGGAATTACTAGGTTCAAGGTCACGGTCGAACACATACTCGACATTGACTTCCGAGGCGAGCGGGTGGAACTGGTGGAGGTCGGGGATGCGTCGCAGAAGGTCCTCTCTGGCTTCGGGGCGTTCCAGTTCGCTGATGTAGTGCAGGTAGAGCGTCACGTGGTTCTGTCGAGCGATAGAGAGGGCGTAGGGGAGCGCGACATTGCCCGCCGGGGAGAGATCGGTCGGGCAGAGAACGGAGTGGACCTGCCCCTCGGACTGCGGGGCACTGCGGACCGTCAGAACCGGCTGGCGTGAAAGGCGCACGACACGCTCGGCATTACCCCCAATCAGATAGGATGAGAGGTGTGTTTGACCGCGTGCAGCTTGAATCACCAAATCGTAGTCCCCGTGCTCCGCCTCCTCGATGATGGTCTTGTAGGCCCGCCCGTACTTCACCATCGGTTCCACTCGTACGGAATGGCCTACCGCACCCTGGGCGAGCCGTGCAAAGTAGCCCGCGACAAGCTCCGAGGCCGCCCGTCGGTAGGCCTCCCTCACCTCTTGTGCCGACTCCTCCTCTGCAAGAGGGAGCAAGCCGTACTCGTCGACGTGTAACAGTGTGATCTCCGCATGGTAGCGTCCACCGAGCGCGAGTGCGTGCTTGAACGCATCCTCCGCATGCCTGGAGAAATCCGTGGGGACCAGTATTCGCTTCAGCTTATACACTGGAGGACCTCCTTGCTTCCAGTGCCTTCTGGAGAAGGTCGTTGATCATTCGCGGGTTCCCCTTTCCTTTCATCCGTCGCATCGTCTGTCCAACGAAGAATCCGAAGATCTTCTCGCTACCCTCAAGATACTTCCGGACCTGGGCCGCATTGCCATCCAGCACTTCACGCACCGCCGCCTCGATGGCTGCTTCATCCGACACTTGCATGAGGCCCCGCGCCTGCACAATCGTCTCGGGGTCCTCCGACGATCCGATCATCTCCTCAAACACCCCCTTCGCCGTCGAGCCGCTGATCGTTCCCCGCTGGACGAGGGCAATCAGCCTCGCGAGGTTCAGCGGCGCGACGGGGACGCCCCCAGGGGAGTCCGTCCGGTCCCCCGACACCCGTAGCACCTCGGTCATCACCCAATTGGAAACCGTCTTGGCGTTCTCCGCCTCTGGCTGAGAGGACACCGTGGCCAGCGCCTGCAGTGTCTGTTCGAAGTACTCCGCAGTCTCAGGGTCGGCCGTCAGCACCGTGGCGTCGTACGGTGGGAGTCCCAGCCGCTCAACGAATCGGGCGCGGCGTGCCCCGGGGAGTTCCGGGAGATCAGAGCGCACGCGCGCGATCCAGCCGTCATCAACGAGGACAGGAACTAGGTCTGGCTCAGGAAAGTAGCGATAGTCGTGCGCCTCCTCCTTGCTGCGCATGGGAGAGGCCACGCCGCGTGCCGCATCCCATAGCAGGGTTTCCTGAGAAATCGTCCTGTCATCCTCGAGCAGGTTGATTTGCCTGTTGATCTCGAACTCCAGCGCCCGCTCCACGTTTCGGAAGGAGTTCATGTTCTTGACCTCCGTCTTCGTTCCGAGGCGCGGATCTCCGCGCCGGCGGACCGAGACGTTCGCATCGCAGCGAAGGCTTCCCGCCTCCATGTTGCCATCGCAGACGCCAAGGTACCGCACCAACTGCCGCATCGCGACGAGAAACTGCGCTGCCTCCTGCGGGGAACGGAGATCCGGATCGCTGACGATCTCGATGAGGGGAACGCCGCACCGATTCACATCAACCAGCGTGTCCGGGCCCTGATCATGAATCGATTTCCCGGCGTCTTCCTCCATGTGGATGCGGGTAATACCGATGCGCCGGCGCCCGCCCTCCGACGTCTCGAGGTCGAGATGACCACCGAGACAGATGGGCTCCTCAAACTGCGAGATCTGGTACCCCTTGGGAAGATCGGGATAGAAGTAGTTCTTGCGGGCAAAGGACGAGCGTGGGCTGATCGTACACTCCAATGAAAGTCCGAGCCGAAGAATGAACTCAACCATGGTCCGGTTCAGCACCGGAAGCGCCCCGGGCATCCCCAGACAGACGGGGCAGACGTTCGTATTGGGCTGGTCCCCAAAGCGCGTGGAGCAGCCGCAGAAGGCCTTCGTCTGAGTGCGAAGCTGCGCGTGGACCTCCAGTCCGATCACCGGTTCATAGGTGTCCCTCGCCGTCACTGCATTCACCCCCCA
>WOR8_10004688_pt1 | contig 14166 bp, 9 predicted proteins | sample DeeMarSeWOR38_10_FD_19890 | JGI IMG/M metagenome (IMG submission 19890) | reverse complement strand
CGTGCGAGGCGCGCGTGGCGCCTCACGACGTCCACCGGATTGGCGAGAAAGTACCGATCGGGCATCTCGTCGATGAAGCTCTGCAACTCCTCGCGGCCTGCGTCTCCCGCGAACCCGACGACCGCTTGCAGCTTGACTTCGAGGACACGGCTCTCCGTCTGCGCTGGACCGTCTCCCATTTCGAGCTCTGCCAGCGTCGAGAGGTACAGGTCCTCCAAAGCACGAGCCTTCCAGGTCGTCATGGCCTTCGGGTTGATCGTCGAGACGATGGCGACCGTACACAGAAACAGATCGCGAAGGCGCTCGGGCGTTTCGACCATTCTGACCACCTCGTTGAGGCCCTGCGGGTCGTGAATGTCGCGTTGCGTCGCCCAGCGGTAAAGCGCTCTTTGGTTGCGGACGAGCCATGCGACGTGTTGCGCGTCGACGGCTCCTAGCCCCAGACGAATCGCAACGCTCTCGGCCATGCGTGCGCCCTCCTCTTCTTGGTCGCGACCTCGAATTCGTCCTAGCGAATGCAACAACACCGCGAGGAACAGAGGCAAGCGACGCGGCGCCTCGGCCGCGAGCCGCGAGCCAAGCGAGTGCACCGGGCTGTCGCCGCGGGTCAACGTCTGGAGATGCTCGAGCGCCTTCACGGCGTGCACGTCGGCAGTGTAGACGTGAAACACGTCGTGGTAGACCCGGCCGACCAGCGGATCGAACTCTGGGATCATCGCGGAGACGAGGCCCACCTCGTAGAGCTCCCCGATCGTCGAACCGTTTCGGAATGCAGTCTCGTCGATGTTGTTGATGAGGGAGAGAAAGAGTTGAGTGGCCTCTTCCGAGTCCTGGAGACGCAGCCGCCAGCGCTTGTCGGGCGCGATGCGCGCGATGGCGTCCAGCGCCGAGTGATCGGGGCGTCGATGGTAGCGAAGCGCCTGTCGGTAGAAACGGAACGCGAGCGCCGGATCCTCGTCCAAGCGCTGGGGGTTCTCCAGCGTGATGGCACCATCCGCGAGGATGATCCCGTGGGCGAGCTTTCGGAACGTCGCCGCGCGGCTGCGCGGGCGTGCGCGGTCGAGCATTCGTTCTGCGGTCAGCGCGACGATGCGCGCATGCCGGTAGTACGCCTGCATGAACTGCTCGACGCCCAGCGTGACACCGTCGACGAAACCGAGCTCCTGCGCGATGTCCTCCTGATCTGCGAAAGTGAGCCGATCCTGCTGGCGACCGGCCCGGAGATGGAGAAGGTTGCGGACGCGCCACAGCATCTCGCGAGCCGCATCGAGCTCGCGCACCTCGCGGGCGAGCAGAGCACCGGTGCGGACGTAGTCTTGTTCGTTGCGGGCGCCCCAACGGGCCCGGGCAGCCCACTCGGCGACGTCCAGATCACGAAGGCCTCCGCGGCCTTGCTTCACGTCCGGTTCGAGCAGATACAAGCTTCCCCCGAACCGCCGATGCCGGGTCTGGGTGTCTTGCTCGAGGGCGTTCAGGAACTCGACCAGGTGTGGCTCGAATACCTCCTCCCGGGCGCCGCGTTCCAGGTCGTCGAGTAGCGAGCCGCTTCCCGCGACACGCCGAAAGTCGATCAGGGTGGTCGTGGTGCGAATGTCGTCTCTGGCGAGACTCAGGGTCTCGTCGATGCTTCGCACCGCGTGGCCGATGTCGACGCCGAGGTCCCAGAGCGGATAGAGCAAGCCTTCCGCCAGCGCACCGACGAAGGGGTCGCTCGAATCGTCGCAGAGGAAGACGACGTCTACGTCACTGTTCAGGCCGAGCGTCGATCGGCCGTACCCCCCCACTGCCACGAGCGCCACCCGACCGCCGGGCTCCTGTCCGACTGCGCGTGTCGCCGCGTCGGCGGCGCAGTAGAGCGCGCTCAACAGCCCATCGAGCGCTCGCGCGTGCGAGCGCGCAGTGCTCACGCCTGAATCGCCACGGCGTACCGCGTCCTCGAACGCCCGGCGGTATCCACCGAGGTACCCACTGCAAGTCTTGCCGAGCGTAGGTGCGAGGCCACCCAGATCGACGACGGGGCTGGATCCTTCCGACAACGGTCGGCGAGTATGACTGTCCGCCCGAGGCAGAGCAACCTATTCGGCTATCGGGCACGAAGGTATGAGGCAATGCCCGACGCGATGCCGTCCGCCAACGCTTTGCGGTACGTGCGTGTGGTCAGGGCCCGTGCCTCGGGCTCATACGTCAGGAAGGATGCCTCGAGCAGGACCGCCGGCATTCGGGCCCCGACCAAGACGTAGAACATGGCTTTGCGCACGCCACGATCGGCGAGCTTCGGCAATGCCCGTCGGCCCGCCTGCAGGGTATGCCGCTGGACCCGACCGGCAAGGGACATGGAGCCGGCGGCTTGCCCCTTTCGATGGTACTTCGCGAGCAGGCTCTGAATGCCCGTCACCTCGGACGCGCGGGTTCCGTTCTCACGCGCAGCGAGTCGGAGGGCTTGACGATCGTTGGTCGTGTCGAGGACGAACGTGGTCACGCCACCCTTGCGTACCGGCTCGGAGCTCGCGTTGAAGTGGATGGAGACGAACACGTCGGCCTCCATGGTGTTCGCAAGCGCACAGCGTTCCTCGAGCGACAGATCGGCGTCAGCCGTCCGGGTAAGCATCACCCGGACGCGCGGCATGATCACGCGCAACCGGTCGGCCGCGAGCTCCGCAAGTGCCAGCGCGAGGCGCGACTCGACTAGCTGGTACTCGTCATTGGCCGCACCGGGCTCTCGACCTCCGTGACCAGGATCCAGCACGACGAGAGGTCGCCCATGGTCGATGCGACGGGAGGCTCGACTGACGTCGACGACGATGCGATACGGGTCCGTGAGATAGAAGACGCGGCCGGTCGTACCTGGCTCGAGGTCGAGGACGACGCGCGGGCTGGGGGTCGCGAGACGCACGCGACGCAAGCCGCCCCGCCCCACGAACTGCGAGACCGGAACCGACTCTCCCCAATCCGTATCCTCGAGCTCGATGGCGATTCGGGGAGGCAGGATGCCTTCGGCAGGAAGTTGTTGCTGATGAAACAGCGGAGCTCCGCGAAATAGAAGCACGACCCGCGCCCCAGCGGCGCTTTCGCCCTCGACGCCGTATACGTCGATGCGCGTCAGCCGGGCCCGCTCGCGCTCGCCTTCGGACGCCGGTGGTGCCTCGGGAATCGATTCGACCAGCGCCTGATCGCGCCTTGATGGCGCGTCGCCCTGACAGGCTGCCGCCAGCGCCAGCAGCCCGAACAGACACGGTTTCGATGCGTTCACCCCACCCAGAATGCTGGCGTGTTTACGCGACGGCCCATGCTGCGTCAACGGCGCGCCGCTCGTTGACCGGCTGCAACCGATCGCCTAGCTTCCCGCGCATGGCGGGGCTGACCTATCGTGACGCGGGCGTTGACATCGATGCTGGCGACGAGCTCGTTCAACGCATCAAGCCGCTCGCGCAGTCGACACGATCGGAGCACGTGCTCGGTGCAATTGGCGGCTTCGCCGGCCTCTGCTCGGTTCCGAGCGACATCGACGATCCCGTGCTCGTGTCGGGCACCGATGGCGTCGGCACGAAGCTCAAGCTCGCGTTCGAGCTCCAACGTCACGACACCATCGGTATCGACCTCGTCGCAATGTGCGTCAACGACATCATCACGGTCGGCGCACGCCCCCTGTTCTTCTTGGACTACTTCGCGACGTCCAAGCTCGACGTCGATCAAGCCGAGGCGGTGGTGAAGGGCATCGTCGAAGGTTGCCATCAAGCCGAGTGTGCGCTCCTCGGGGGCGAGACCGCAGAGCTCCCCGGCTTCTACGCCTCGGGCGAGTACGACCTCGCCGGCTTTGCAGTCGGAGTCGTCAGCCGCACGCGCATCATCGACGGGAAGGCAGTCGCCCCAGGCGACCATCTGGTGGGCATCGCGTCCTCTGGCCTACACTCGAACGGGTTTTCACTCGCGCGCCGCGCGCTTTTCGGCGGCGACGCCCCTTGCTCCATCAGCCAGTCCTTCGAGGACGAGGAGACACTTGGCGAAGCTCTCCTCCGTCCAACACGCATCTACGTACAGGCGGCACGCATCGGCCTCGATCACGACGTCCACGCGATGTGTCACATCACGGGCGGGGGCCTGCCGGAGAACCTGCCTCGGGTGACCCCAGCCGGGCTCGGCCTCTCGATTCGCGCCAACGCGTGGACACCCGATCCGCTTTTTGCCCTCATTCAGGAGCGTGGAGGCGTATCGGATGCGGAGATGCGGCGGACGTTCAACATGGGTGTCGGCTTCACGATGGTCGTCGCCCGAGAGCGGAGCGCTGCCTTGCTGGACGCTTTGCAAGAGTCCGGCGAAGAAGCGTTTCTCCTGGGCGAAGTCACCGAGCATGAGGGCGTTTTCTTCTCGGCATGAGTCCATGGATACGGTCGTTCTCGTTTCTGGTCGCGGATCGAACTTGAGGGCCATTTGCGCCGCCATCGACGCGGGCACTTGCGAGGCAAACATCATCGCGGTGGTGTCGGATCGCAAGAACGCCGCAGCACTTCAGTTCGCAGAGGAGCGGGGCATTGCCACACGTGTCGTCCCGCTTCGCAAGGGCGACGACCGCGGCCTCTGGAACGAAACCCTCGCATCGGAGGTCGCCCGGCACGAGCCCGATCTCATCGTGCTTGCGGGGTTCATGCGTCTGCTGGGTCCTCCGTTGCTGGACCGTTTTCCTGGCCGAATCATCAATGTGCACCCTGCCCTGTTGCCTTCCTTTCCGGGCCACAGCGGACCGCAGGACGCTCTCGACGGCGGCGTGAAAATCAGTGGCTGCACGGTGCACGTAGTGGACTCGGGCGTGGATACCGGGCCGATCATCGCCCAGGCGGCAGTGCCTGTGCTCGCCGGCGACGACGCGGCCAGCCTGCACGCGCGAATCCAGGTGCAGGAGCACCGTCTACTGCCGCGCGTCATCCATCAGATCGCCATCGGCGCGATCGCCCTCGATCCGCTGCGGGTAAACGCACCCGACGGCGACGGGACGCGATCGCTCACGGCACCCGACGTGTAGGGCCGTGCCGACCAGCTTTTACGACGTCGTCGTTCTCGGCACCCATCTCGAGCCGCTTCTCTGCGCAGCGCTTCTCGGTCGAGAGGGCCTTCGTGTGCTCGTGCTCGGACAAGGCGTCCCCGAACCGACGTACACGCTGGGTGACGTCGAGGTCGAGCCGTACGGGCTCAGCATCACCGGAATTCAGAGCCCTGCCGTGCAGGGCACGCTGGAGCTTCTCGCGCTCCGGCAGGATCTGCGCCAACACATGGTCGCCCAGGATGCGGTGTTTCAACTTCTTCTCGCGAATCACCGCATCGATGTCGGCCTGGACACGGACGCGTGGTTGAGCGAGCTGAGCCGCGAGTTCCCGAGCCTCCAACAGCAGGCCGCGGACATCACGCGAACGTTGGCCGAAGTGAGAGCGGAGCTGGACTTCGTGGTGGGACGGGAAGTCACGTGGCCTCCAGAGGCGTTTCTCGAGCGACAGCGGTTCTCGCTGGTGACTTCCCGACAACGCTACGACCGACAGGGCCAAGGTTGGACCTCGTGGAACCAACTCGCACACCGGCATCCTCTGCGGGTTGCCTTCGAGGCGGTGCTTCCACACGTATCGGGGCTGCTCCCGGGCCAGCACTCCGATGCGACGCGGGCGAGGCTCCATGGTCATCTTCTCGGCGGTGTCACGGAGCTGTCGGGCGGGTGGCGGTGGTTTCGGGAGGCTCTCTTCAGCCGGATTCGTTCCTGGGGTGGAGACGTTCGCGCACGAGATCACGCCGATGCGATTCGACCGGAGCCGAGACAGGGGCACGTCATCACGCTCGGGCGCACGGGCGAGGAGATCGGCTGCTCCCAGGTCGTTCATGGGACCCCAATCAGCGATCTTTCCCGCTTGCTGACCGATCGCAGTCCGATGACCTCGTTGTTCGAACACGTCGGCGAGCCCCGCTCGCGCGCGTACCGTTGCTCGGTGTCCGCGCTCGTCTACCGGAAGGGTGTCCCGGATGCGCTTGGACGGCTCGCATTGCTCCGTCCCGACGAGAGAGCGCCCGCACGCGCATTCTTGTTGCGAAGTCGTGTCGTCGATGACGAAAGAGTCCTCTTCATGGTGTGTACGTTGATCGACGAGCACCTCGTCGATACCGCCTCGTCGCCGCTTCGCTTCGTTCGCGAGGAAGCGATGCAAGCATTACGGGCCGTCATCCCGTTCCTCGACGATCACGTCATCTGGATTGACAGCCCACACGACGGCCTACCCCCCCAGGGATCAGACGACGGCAAAGAGCTCGTGTGCAGCGAGCCATGGGCACGTGGCCCCTACACCATGCGGGCGATCTACGAATACCCGACCCGTCGGGCACTCGGCGCATGCGGCCTTCCTACGCGCACGCCGGTGCGGGGTCTGTTCTTGTGCAACGAGCAAGTCGCCCCGGGATTCGGCTTCGAGGGCTCTTTCTTGGCCGCCACGTCGGTGACTCGGCTCATCGCATCACGTTATCGGAGGCAGGACTGGCTCCGACGGGGCCCATGGGCGCGCCGCAGCGTTTAGGCGCTTCCTCTGCCGCTCTGATATGATGAGCCCATGGCAGCACCACAGGCAGCTCCGTCACTGACACTTCGGCAGTTGCTCCGCCTCATGGTCGAGCGCGGCGCTTCTGACTTGCACATCACCACGGGCTCACCACCTCAGCTCCGTATCGATGGATCGCTCGTTCCGCTGCGTACGGCTCCGCTAAAGCCCCGCGAGAGCAAGGCGCTCTGCTACGAGGTCATGACCGAGGACCAGCGCCTTCGCTTCGAGAAAGGTCACGAGATCGACTTCTCCTTCGGCGTGAAGTCGCTCTCGCGATTCCGCGCGAACGTGTTCCTTCAACGGGGCGCCGTCACAGGTGCCTTTCGTGCCATTCCCTTCGAGATTCGACCGCTCTCAGAGCTCGGCGTTCCACCGGTGGTGGAAGAGCTGTGCACCCGTCCACGAGGACTCGTCCTGGTCACGGGACCTACCGGATCGGGTAAGTCGACGACGCTCGCTTCGATGATCGACAAAATCAACCGCGAACATCGCCACCACATCGTCACCGTCGAGGATCCAATCGAGTTCCTTCATCCGAACAAGCTCTGCATCGTGAACCAACGCGAGGTGGGCGCAGACACTTCGGGTTTCAAGGACGCTCTGAAGTACGTACTTCGTCAGGACCCCGACGTCGTGCTGATCGGCGAGATGCGAGATCTCGAAACGATCGAAGCAGCGCTGACCATCTCAGAGACGGGTCACTTGGTGTTCGCGACGCTCCACACCAACACTGCCGCGCAATCGATCAACCGCATCATCGACGTGTTCCCGTCCGGGCAGCAGAGTCAGATTCGCGCGCAGCTCTCCTTCGTTTTGCAGGGGGTCCTGAGCCAAATGTTGCTCCCCCGCTGCGACGGACCGGGCCGGGCGATGGCGTGCGAGGCGCTCATCCCGAACCCCGCGATTCGAAACCTCATTCGCGAAGACAAGATCCATCAGATGTACGGCATCATGCAGACCGGCCAGGGGGCCTCGGGCATGCAGACGATGAACCAATCGCTCCTGCACCTGGTCGCGCACGGCGCAATCGACCGCGAAATTGCCGAAATTCGCTCCCCCGAACCCGACGAAATGCGGCAGATGCTGGTCAACTTAGACCGGAAGGGTTATCAGCAAGCCATCCGCTCCGGCGCCTGATTCGGCGACCCGCCAGATTTTTACTATCGTTAACGGTGGGATTGGGGCGATGGAAACCACGACTCGAGGCCGGCGCTGCTGCGCATCGGCCGTGCTCACAGCTTGCTTGATGTTTTCCGCTGCGGCGGCAGCTCAGAGCAGCAGCCGCGACAGCGGGTCCCCGTCTGTCGACGAGCGCGCCAAGGCGGCCGAGGCATACGATCAGGGGACGTCGGCGTATCTCTCGGAGCATTACGAGCTCGCGGCCCACTGGTTCGAGCGTGCATACCGCATCGCACCGACTTCCGCGGCCCTATTGCAGGCGATTCGAGCGCACACCAAGGCGGGCAATTGGATTCGCGCTGGCAACCTCTCGGTCGAGCTGCGCGACCGCTACCCCGAGGACACGCGCGCGAAGGGGGCCGCGGAGGTGGTCATCGCGCGCGTCGCGCCTGAGAACGTGCTGGTGAACGCGACCTGCGAACAGGAGTGCACCCTCGAGGTCGATGGTGCGTTGGTGCGTCACCCGTCTTTCTTCGTCACACCCGATGTCGAGCACGCGCTCAAAGCTGCGTACGACGGCAGTGAAACATCGACGTCGGTGCGAGGCGACGCAGGGAGCGAGCAGAACGTGACTCTGGCGACCCCGGCGGCGCCATCGCCTCCGCCGGTTCCGCGATGGGCCTTCTTCTCTTCACTCGGAGCGACGGTCGCGCTCGGTGCCGTCACGGTCTGGTCCGGGGTGAACGCCAACCGCGGGGTGAGTGAATACGAAGCGGCGGCGCGCACCGCGAGCTCCCCGGGTATCAACAACGGCAGCTCTCCAACACCGGCTGATCAGGCGGCACTCCTCCTCGAAGAGGGGCAGGAGAAGGAGCGGCGTACCAACATTCTGATCGGAGTCACGGCCACCATGGCCGTCTCGACCGCCGTACTCGGCGTGTTCACGAACTGGAAGGCCGAATCTCGCGAGCCCAGGGCCAACAAGATCGAGGCCTCGGTCGGCGTCGCGCACAACGGCGGCGGGCTGACGCTCAAGGGACGCTTCTGATGCAGGCGCCCGCTAGTGACCCCGGCAATGCAAGGCCGTCCCGACCTCCCATGGCCGGTCGGCAGCTCGGCCGCTACGAGATTCTGACGCAGCTGGCATCCGGAGGAATGGCGTCCGTCTACATCGCACGCGCTCAAGGAGTGGCAGGGTTCGAGCGCCTCGTCGCGATCAAGGTCCTACATCCGCACCTGGCCTACGAGCAGGAGTTCATTTCGATGTTCCTCGACGAGGCGCGCCTCGCCGCACGGATTCGACACATGAACGTGGTCCCGACCTTGGACATCAGCGACAGCCCGGGCGATGGGTACTTCCTGGTCATGGAATACATCGAAGGCAATCACTTGGGTGCGCTCCTCGGCCGCGCGGCGAAGCAAGGGGAGCGCCTTCCACGACCATTCGTGTGCCGAGTATTGATCGACATGCTTCAGGGTCTCGGCGCTGCGCATCGCCTCACAGACGAGAACGGAAGACCCCTCAAGCTCGTGCATCGCGACGTGTCTCCGCACAACATTCTCGTCGGCACCGACGGCATCGCACGCCTCACTGATTTCGGTGTCGCCAAAGCCGACGTGCGAATGGCGTCGACTCGTGCTGGCCAGTTCAAGGGCAAGCTTTCGTACATGGCGCCCGAGCAAGCGTCGACGAGCGAAGCGGATCAACGCTCAGACATCTTCAGCGTGGGGATCATCCTCTGGGAGTCGCTCACGGGAAGGCGGCTCTTCAAGGGCGAGTCGAATGCGGCCACACTCAACAAGCTGCTCAACGATACCGTTGCGAGACCCTCTTCGATCTGGCCGGAGCTCGAGCCCTATGACGAAGTGGTGATGAAGGCGCTCAGCCGGAACCCCGACGACCGGTTTCAATCCGCCGACGAATTCGGCGATGCGCTCGATCTGGCCGCAGGTCGCGGTGGGGTCGCGAAGACACGTGACGTGGCCGAGGTCGTCCGTGCGCTGGACGCAGACAAGCTTCGAGACGAACGCCACCGGGTACGAGATGCCATCGAGTTGCTCGGCCGCGCCGAGTTCGCCGAGTCCAAGGTTCCGATGCCGCGGGAAGGCGTGACGCCAGCGAGTCAGACTTACAGTCGAAGCGAGGGAAGCGCCTCACATCGGCACGCGAGTGTCGTTGGCACGCTGAGCGAGGGCGGGCCGGTGGGGTCGAGGCCATCTGCAGGGTCCGACGTTCTGAAATGGCTCGTCATGCTGCTCGCCATCGCCGTGTTCTTGTATGCCGGCTTCCTCGTGTGGCAGCTCTTGGACACGCCGACGGAGTCTCTGCCGGCGACGCCGACGACTGTCGCGCCAGAGAGCATCCCTGCGCCAGAGCCGCCACAACCGGCCCGCGTCGAGGCAGAGCCGGCGCCAAAAGAGGACGTACAGAAGCCGCCAAAGGCCGATTTGACACCGGAACGCAAGAACAGCACCAAGGCGACACGCGTGCGAAGGAGACGCGAGCGCCCGCCGCGCCCGCCAGTCGTCGATCGCCCTTCCGCCCCGCAAAAGCAGAGCGAGAATGTCGCCGCTTCATCCGAGCCGCGGCCTGACCCAGTGGACATCGACATACAAAACCCGTACCGCAACTAGGGGAGCCCCGGCAGCCACAGCGGAATTACGCCTCGCTTTTGACCACGCGATCTCCGATGAGCTAGGATTTTGAAAGGCCCAGAGGGGATCGGGCGGAGAATTCATGGCCGAGTGGGTATACGAGGCGCGCACTCGCGCGGGCGAGGTCCAGACGGGGATCATCGAGGCGGACAGCAAAGAGGCCGTTCAGTCGCGCCTGCGCGCGCGCCAGTTGAGCCCGGTCAAGATCAAGAAGAAGTCCCGCGAGCTCAAGTTGTCGTTCGGCACGGGAGTCACGCCGAAAGAGCTCGTCGTGTTCGTCCGCCAGTTCGCCACCATGATCGATGCCGGTCTCCCGCTGGTGCAATGTCTCGACATTCTGTCGTCGCGCGGCGAGAACAAGGCGCTCAATGCGATCCTGAAGGACGTGAAGGACTACGTCGAACAAGGCGGCACGTTCTCGGAAGGCCTCGCGCGTCATCCCAAGCTATTCGACGAGCTGTTCGTGAACCTGGTTCGCGCGGGCGAGATGGGCGGCATTCTCGATACCATTCTCAATCGCTTGGCCGGCTATATCGAGAAGCGCGTCAAGCTCGCGCGCCAAGTCCGCGGCGCCATGGTGTATCCGGTCGCCATCTTTCTGGTCGCGATGATCGTCGTCGTCGTGATGCTTGCCTGGGTCATCCCGAGCTTCAAAGGGATGTTCGCTGAGTTCGGCGGAGAGGACTCTCTGCCTGCCCTCACACAGATGGTCATTGCGGCCTCGGAGGGTTTCCTCGGGAACATCCACTGGATCGTTCTCGGCGCCGCTGGCCTGGTGTTCGGCATCACTTACATCTATCGGCAGCCCGCCGGAAAACATTTCTTCCATCGAACCCTGCTCGTCCTGCCCATTTTAGGGCCGGTCATGCGCAAGATCTCGGTTGCACGGTTCACGCGGACCCTGGGCACCCTGCTCTCGGCGGGCGTTCCGATCCTCGATGCGCTCGATGTGGTGAAGAAGTCGGCGGGCAACGTCGTCGTCGAAAACGCGATCCAGGAGACCTCGAACAAGATCCGCGAGGGTCGAACGATGGCCGAGCCGCTCATGGAAACGAACGTGTTTCCCCCGATGGTCGTGCAGATGATCGGCGTCGGCGAGCAGACCGGCGCGCTCGACACGATGCTGAACAAGATCGCCGACTTCTACGAGGACGAAGTCGACGTGGCAGTTGCAGCGCTCACGTCATTGCTCGAGCCGTTGATGATGGTGTTCATCGGAGGCATCGTCGGCGTGATCCTCATCTCCATGTACCTGCCGATCTTCTCGATTGCAGGTAAAGTCAACGCGGAGTGATTCAGACTCCCGAGATCCAACCGAGACGAGGCGAGGAAGCCAGCCCACACAGGCGCTTGCAATGGGTTCTGGGCGGTCGCCTGATCATCGCCACCGTGCTGCTCGGTGCAACGATGTACTTGGCCCTCGACGCCATCCGGTACGGCAGGTTCACCCCGACTTTCCTTCTCATCCTGATCTCGGCCATCTATGGCTCGTCGATCCTTTTTGGTGTGTTGCTTCTGCGGGGGCGACGAGAGAACTTGGTCGCGACCGCCATCACGACGTTGGACGTGCTGCTCATCACGGGCCTCGTCTATCTCACCGGTGGTGCGGGCAGCATCTTCTCCTTTCTCTACGGCGCGCAGATCCTGACCGCCGCGTTGACGCTCGGGACGAGCGCCGCCTACTACACGGCCGCAGCCAGCCTCGCCTGCTACTTTCTCCAAGGACTGGCACTCAATGTGGGTTGGCTTCCTCCACCGCCCGACCAGCCGCTCAGCCAATACGTGCTGAGCTCGCGCGATTTCCAGCTTGCACTCGTCTCGAACATGGTCGGTATCGCTGCGGTCGCTCTGCTCGCGACGAACCTGGCCCGGCGAGCCCAACTCGTCGGCGCGCGCCTCGCCGTAGCGGAGGAGAGCGCGGCGAGGCTGGAGCGCCTGAACGACGACATCGTCCGGTCGATCGCATCGGGTGTGATCACCGCAGACGATGACGGTCGAATCCTCGGGATGAACCCCGCGGCTCGCGAGATTCTGAGGGACCGCATCGGCGCCCTGATCGGAGCGCCCTTGTCGACCGTGCTTCCAGACTACGTTCAGCAGAGACCGAGCCAGCCGCCGAGACGGGCGGACACCACCGGCCAGCGCGCGGATGGGACCGAGTTCCCGATGGGGTTCACACTGAGCGCATTGCTGGACGAAGAGGGAAACCGCACCGGCATGTTGTTGGCATTCCAAGATCTCACGGAAATCCGAACGCTCCGCGACCGGGCCGAGCAAGCCCAGCGCCTCGCCGTTCTCGGCCGGCTCGCAACTGGCCTGGCTCACGAGATTCGAAATCCGCTCAGCTCGATCTCAGGCTCGGTGGAGATCGTGCGCGAGGGCAACGCGTTGAGCCCCGAGGATGGACGATTGTTGGGCATCGTCATTTCCGAGGTCGAGCGCTTGAACTCACTCGTCACCACGATGCTTCAAGTCGGTCGTCCGACTCAGATCGAGACCGAGGCGATCGACCTGCGCTCCATTGCAAGCGACGTTGCCGCAGTGGCGCGGGGAGAGGCGACGACCAGCAACGGCCTGCAAATCGAAGAGATCTCGCCGGACCGGCCCGTCGTGGTGAACGTGGACCCAGACCGCATGCGTCAGGTCATCTGGAACCTCGTGAAGAACGCGGTGCAGGCCTCACCCCACCAGGGGACGGTCGAGGTGCGAACCGGCATCGACGAAGACGGCCGCGCGTTCCTCGAGATCGCGGACGAGGGTCCTGGCATCGGCGTCGCGCAGCGGGAGCGACTCTTCTCGACATGTTCTACTCGGGACGCAGTCATGGCGTCGGCTTGGGATTGGCCCTCGTCAAGCAGATCGTCGACCAACATGGGGGTCATATCGAAATTCTCGATCGTCCGGGTGGAGGCACCTGTTTTCGGATTACGCTGCCTGCCGATCGCCGCTCGGTCAGACCGAGCGCAGAAGCTCGGCCAGACGGGCGCCCGGATCCGCGGCGCGCATGAGCTCCTCGCCGATCAAGATGGCATCGGCCCTGCCCTCTGCGACCTCGCGAAAATCCTCTTCGGTGCGTACCCCGCTCATGAACACGGCGACGCGGTCCTCGGGGATTCGATCGATGCAACTGCGAGCGGCAGCCTTGTCGACTCGAAACGTGCCCAGATCGCGTGCGTTGACGCCGACGATCGTGGAATCCGCGGCGACTGCCCGATCGACTTCCTCGGCGTTCGCGGCTTCGACGACCGGCTCCATGCCGAGCACGCGAACCTCTTTGATGAGCGATCGGAGCTCCAGGTCAGTCAAGGCGCGGACCAGGAGTAAGACGAGCGATGCCCCCACGTCGAAGGCGAGCTCGACCTGAACCGATTCGAGGACGAAGCCCTTGTAAAGCACCGGCAAGCCGACCGCTTGGGCGACGCGCCGCACCAACAGCGGTGAGCCGCCGAAACCCGGCCCGTCCGCCAAGACGCTGATCACGGAAGCGCCGCCGCGCTCGTAACTCAGCGCGACACGGACGGCCTCCCCCGCGCTCTTCGGGCGGATGACACCGGCGCTCGGGCTGCGGAACTTCACCTCGGCCATCACTCTGGGCGGATCCCCCGAACCGCGCCGTAGGGCCTCCACTCCGCGACGTGCACGTGAAGGCTCGGCCACGCGCGTCACCGAAGACATCGCCGCGGCGTGTCGGCGCCTTCGTGCATTCTCGCGGCGCGTGCGTTCGAGAATCGCGGATAGGTAATCGGTCATGTCGCCTGCGTGTAGCGGGCCCAACGCGTCAGCATTTCTTCCGCAGCGTCGCTGTCGAGCGCCTCGGCCGCCC
>WOR8_10004136_pt1 | contig 14170 bp, 11 predicted proteins | sample DeeMarSeWOR38_10_FD_19890 | JGI IMG/M metagenome (IMG submission 19890) | reverse complement strand
ATGTGTGGGGATTTCTGTGAAATAGTAAAGATATGAAGTTTTGCGACAGTCCTCACTTCTCAACTCGCTCTTGGCTCACCCACCATTTCAACCTTCCAATATGTTAAAACTGGGAGCCGCCTGCGAGGTCTGAGCCGCCACCCCGTAAGGCGGGCAAGTGCGAGGGAGTGTTAGCGAAGCGAACTAATCTCTAATACTCTGCTTTCAGAGTCGTTAGCCGAACATAATCTACTGTCACCGTCAGTTGAAGTAGCCCTCCCGGGCCCCCGCTTGCGTCGGTGATTGCAACCGTCGGGGTGTAAATGTCTCCCCTAAATTGGAAGTTTTCCTTGGCTGCCTCGGCGGCCGAACCGAAGAGACTGACCAGGTCAACAGGATCCCCCTGATTGTTGCTCAACGTATCGAAATCAAGTGCCATTACCCGGTTCATGGATCCCCTGGCCTGATTCGAAAAAACCGCCGTCTCTTCTATGCTGTCGGCAGATGAGACAGCAGGCGAGAAGGCGCGCAACATAGGAACAATGGCAATGGCAAGCAGCAGGACAACCAGTAAGATCTCAAGAAAAGTGAAGCCTTTATTGTTACACTCCATGAGATATTTGAGCACAATGATCCCCCTCGCAGATTCAATTGACCTTGATTCTCCCGGTGGCTCCATCCACTGAAACGGTTCTGTTATCTCCGTCATAGCCCAAGACGAAGACACTGTCAGAACTGGAGGAATGACCATCCGGATAAAATGAAATCATTCCAGCGCCCGGGACTGAATCGATACTCACTCCTTCATAGGTTTGGGTGGTGTCGAAATCTACGCTATACCACTTCTTGTCAAAGGGGTTGAGTACCACTCCATAACCGTCAACGGGCGGTGTCTCGTTATGATGAGGGTTTGGATCATTTCTGTACTGGTAGTCGAACACTCTGAACCAGTTTCCGGCCGTGTCCGTCAGGACGCCGAAAGGCCGCTGATGGGTAACAGCCAGGCTCCGGGCATATTGAAGCCCGGATACCAGCTCACCGCTGGCCTCATTTAACCTGGCCCCGTCGATCATTGAGTGTATCGGCGGCGTCACTAAAACCCCAATAATCCCGATGATCATAATGACAATGAGCAGGTCCAGAAGGCAGAAGCCTTTATTCTCCCCTTTGACAAACATCCGCCTCTCCGGAAAAAAGTACAACTACAGACCCAAGTGGTTGGCATCGTTGGCGAAGAAGATGCCGAGCTCTGGAAAGTACTGCCAACCTTCCCCAGTTCCTGCCACTGCTCTGACCGCACTGAGATCATTTTGAGCAAGATTACAAACGACATCGGCACTGGCAGCGTATTCGTTTTCCGGCAGAATGTTGGGTCCCAGTTTCAGATAAGGACCGAATGGGAAGTTAACAGGGTCTTTCGTAGAGCTTGTAACGCCGAAAATATTGGAGAACAAGGTCATCTGTGCCAGGAACGCAGTTTTGGCCTCAGGATCACTCACAGCGTCAGCCCCGGTAGTATTGTTATGCTTGCCCGGGTAAACGTCGCTGTGCTGAGCAGCGTAGAGCTCGATGGCACTTCTCACGGTGGCCAGGTTGGTTTGCAGAGTGCTCAACCTGGCGTCATCGGTGGAGACGGTAATCTGGGGAACAATGATCATGGCCAAAATTCCTAGGATAATCACCACAACCAGCATCTCAATCAGGGTGAAGCCTGATTGATTCCCAAGTTTCTGTTTGACAAAATCCCTAATCATCTCTACCCCTCCTCTTATATCATTGCCTCGACATTTTGGTTGTCGACACCTTCTGCCATGCAATCTGCATGCCGAACGCCTAATGCATGGCATGTGCAAGTCTGAACAATGGCAGAATTACCGAAGCGACTATAACTCCCACCACTCCTCCCAATAAAATTAGCGCAATGGGCTCGATCAGGGAGGAAATGTTTTTAAGCTCCCGATCCACCTCCGTATCGTAGAAGTCGGCCAGACGTAGCATCACAGTGGGCAAATTGCCGACCTCCTCGCCCGTGGCCACCATTTGCTTGACCGAGTCCAGGATGTAGGGATAGGTGGTAAAGGTTTGGGAAAACCGTCCTCCTTGTTCCACATGATCCGTGATTTTATCTAAAAAACGCTTGAAATATCGATTCTTAATGGTTGCCCGGGTTACCTGCAGAGCCTCGAGCAAGGGGACCTGACTATCCATTAAAAGTCCCAGTGTCCTGAGGAGTTGGCAGGTATAGATCTTGTTGTATAGCCTGGATAGTATAGGTCCGCTTACACAGACTCGGTCCAACAGATTTTGACCCGACTTACTGTCTTTCCAGAGCTTGAGTCCTATTGTGATCCCAACAGTCACGATGATGTAAGCCCACCAATAGCTCCGCAGGGAAACGCTCAAACCCATGAGAAACCGGGTGGTTGAAGGCAGGACACTCTCTTTGCCGGCGAAAAATGTGGTGAACTTGGGCAGGACACTCACCAGGACGAAAATAACCACTAGAAGTCCGACAACGCATAGGAAAACAGGGTAAGTGAGTGTAGTTCGCAATTGGGCAATGAAAGCCTGGCGTTTTTCTTGCATTTCCGCCAGTCGCTCCAGGATCCCCGTCAGGAAACTGCCCGTCTCACCAGCTTTGATCATACTGGTGAATACATGGTCGAATACTTTGGGATGGCGCCTTATGGCGTCGGATAGCTGTTGACCTTCCTCAATATCCCTGGCCAGGGCCCCGATCACCTCTTTGAAGGCCGGACTTTTGGTCTGATTTTTCATTGCGGTCAAGGCGCTGGTGAGAGGTGTACCAACCTCCAGCATAAGGGCAAGCTGGGAGGTAAAAAAAATCACCTCTTTGGGCTTGATCCTGTTGCCGGGCCACTGGAGTACGTCCAAACTTAGTTTGGGAATACGGCTGACAAGCGAGCTTTGAGGTTTTGTCGCCTGGTTGGGCCCGGCTTTGTTGTATTGTTCGTAACTTATAGCCATGTTGATCTTCGTCTCAACCAGCCACCGAGGTTGCCCGTTGCACCTCTTCTATGGTGGTGATTCGTTCCTTGACTTTGTCGTTGCCCAGATCTCTTAGTGTCCCCAGACCGCTCTTCTTAAGGTGTTTCTGCAAAGTATCGATGGTCGGATTGGTCAGGATCAGAGATTGTAATCCGCGGTCCATCTCGAAGAGCTCGTAAATACCTGTGCGGCCCTTGAAGCCAGAGTCGTAACAGGCAGAGCAACCTTTGCCCTTTGACAACCGTGTCTGCTTTTTTCCATCAATTCCCAGTCCCTGCAGCGCTTCCTTGGGGGGAAAATAATCGGTTTTACATTCAGGACATATGGTTCGGACCAGCCTCTGAGCCAGAGAAGCCAACAGCGAGGAAGAAAGGAGATAGGGCTCTATACCCATCTCGAGCAGACGGGTGATAGCGCTGGGACTATCGTTGGTATGAAGCGTTGATAAGACCAGGTGTCCAGTTAGTGACGCCTGGATGCCGATTTCGGCGGTTTCGCGGTCTCGAATCTCGCCCACCATGATAATATCCGGATCTTGCCTGAGGGCATGTTTCAAGAACTTGGCAAAAGAGAGACCGATGGCGGGCTTCGCCTGGTTTTGATTTATCCGATCCAGCTGATATTCCACCGGATCTTCAATGGTAACAAGATTCTTTTCTGGGGCGTTGAGCATGGTCATAGCGGAGTACAAGGTAGTTGTTTTGCCACTCCCAGTGGGGCCGCAGACTAAAATGAGTCCATGAGGTTTTCGCAGCAGGGACTTGAAACGATCCAGAACTTTTTCGTCAAAGCCCAGTTTGTTTAGATCAAGCACGACCTTGCTTTTATCCAGGACCCGTAGGACCACTTTTTCGCCGTGAATTCCAGGCATGGAAGAGAAACGGAGGTCCACCTTACGACCTTCAACCTGAACCTGAATACGACCGTCCTGGGGTATTCGCCGTTCGGCAATGTCCAGATTGGCCATGACCTTCAACCGCGAAACCACCGCCGGGTGCATCTCAGCCTTGGGCGACAAGAGGTCGTACAGCACGCCGTCAATTCGAAGTCGAACCCGAAACTTGTCGGCTTGCGGTTCAATGTGGATGTCACTTGCCCCGTCTCGGATGGCCCGCAACAAGACCATGTTGGTCCAGTTCACCACCGGACTTCCTTCAGCCATCTCAGCGATTTCGCTGATCTCTTTTTCAAAGCCTGTACTGACCAGCTCAATCTCGGATTCGTCCATGCTGGCCATGACGTCGTCTATACTCACCTCTTTCTGGTAGCACTCATGGATGGCATCTAGGATATCGTCCGCGCGGCAGAGTACCGGCTGAACCTCCAATCCCGTAATGCTTGAGACTTCGTCAAATACAAAGAAGGCATGCGGGTCTGCCGTGGCCAGGGTAAGTACGTTGTTGACTTTGAACATGGGAATTACTTGAAAATGTAACGCCTTTTCCTTGGGCAAAACATGTACAATCCTGGGATCAACCAGCCCTTTGCGAAGCCAAATGTGAGGAATTCCGAGTTGTTCCCCTATAATATTGGTCAGTTCCTCCTTGCTAAGGATCTCCTCTTCCAACAAGAGTTGCCCCAACGGTTTGGCAGATTCTTTTTGGGCCCGGAGAAACTCCGACAGCTGCTCAGAGGTAATCAACCCCTTGCCAACCAGAATTTCACCGATTTTTCTTCTTCTCGGCACAAAAGAGGTTCTCATCGTTCACTTCTAATGGCTTCGTGTATATCTTCGTAAACGTGCAGATGGATGAGCCGGGTTGCCACGAATATGTCCAGGCAAACATCGTTCAAGCCGATTATCTTGAACAGGTTGCCTCGATTTCTCAACTCCTCATGCATTCGCACCAGAAGTTGAAGGGCTTCACTATCCATATAGGCCACGGCCTTACAGTCCAGGATAATATCCGTCCTCTCCTGGCTGGTACATTCCTCAAAGGTGGCTTCGAGTTCATCACAGTTCAGGTAAGTTAAAGACTCTTTGGGCGCCAGAACCGTCCTGGTGCCTACCTTTGCTATGGAGATTGGTGATAGTGTGGCCATGTTGAAACTCACTCTTCAAGACTGCATTCTTGATCACACCCCAAGTCATGGATAAATACTTCCTTGAATACCTCAACCAGATCAGGATCCAGTTGAGTTCCCGCTACCTTTTCTAATATCTTCAGGGCTTCTTCCGGAGATTTTGCCGGGCGATAAGCCCTGTCGGAGGTGATGGCGTCGAAGGTGTCGGCAACGGCAATTATGCGGGCATCCAACGGGATTTCTTTCCCTTTCAGTCCCTGTGGATAACCTTCACCGTCGTAACGCTCGTGGTGATGCAGCATCCCCGGAAGTGAACTTGCCAGTTGCTCCAGGGGTTCGAGGATGGTGTGGCCCTTCATGGGGTGGTTCTTGATGATTTGATACTCTTCGTCTTCCAGGCGCCATGGTTTATTCAAAATGGATTCGGGAATGCCAATTTTCCCACTGTCGTGCAAAATGGATGACCACTGGAGTATTTTTCTTTTCTCCTCATCCAAACCAAGTCTCTCTGCCATTAGGAGGGAATATCGGCACACCCGTTCAGAGTGTCCTCGGGTGTAGTCGTCCTTGGCCTCGATGGCGTAGACCAGCGACTTGACCATATTGATGACAAAACGTTCCAAATCGCGATAAAGATCCGAATTGGTGATGACCGCAGCAACCTGCTCGGCCATCGAGTTCAAGAGTCTCAATTCGCTGCGGCGAAAGATTTCCCCCAGGTTGAACGACACCAGTCCCATCCATCCATAGAAGTTCTCATTGTGTCTCATCTTTACTGCCAGAAAGCGGTATGGTTCCGGGGCCAGATCTCTGTAGGCCGGGATTTCGCTTGAGTCAGAGACAATGAAATAGTTGTCTCTTTTTAGAGAAGGCTCCTCCAGGGGGATAGCGTCTATCAAGCTGTTAACAAAGGCATCCTGCTGGGGGATTTCTGCAGAGCTTTCCCGGGTGCTGGTGAAAGCGTTGAATTCAGGTCGCTCAGGCAACCTGGCAAAAGCCATGTCTGTCCGCATTGTATCCAACAGCTCTTCAACGAGTTCTTCCATCGTGGTGCCCGAAAAGGTTATTGTCTTTACCCGACCGGCAATCTTGGCGTAGAAGGAGAGCTGTTCGAAGTTGTCCGTTAGCTCTATGGTCATTTCTTCCATTTCTTTTTTGAAATTAAGCCGGTCTTCCACTTGAAGTGCCACATGGGTGAGAAAGCGTTCCATCTCGTCGGTACGAGATGGCTTTGGGGGTGCACCGGTTGTTGCAGGCGACTTCCCGTGGGAATTTGAGTCAAGGGCAATAAGAGAGCCTACAATCGCTTGCCCATTTTTGATGGGAACGCCGAAGAGGTCTTCTCCGGTCTCTTGTGAACCAGACTGGAATGCAGCCTGGTTCATGATCCGCATGGAGAAATCTTGGAGCTCCTTCAGGGCAGGCTCTGAAGACCCTTCTAGCCCTGAGGAAAACACCAAGCCCTCGTCAGCATCCCAGATTTGGAAATCTAACTGGCTGATTTCTGCAAGGCTGGAGAGAAATTTATGAGAAGTCCCTATATCCATCATTTTCATTGGTTCCCAAAATACTGATCAACGCATTTTAAAATTGTGGAAAGACTGAAAGGTTTTTCCACAAACACGGTGTCCTGCAACTCGTCTATCCATTCCTGCTCTGTTGGCGATATGCGACAGGTCATGACAATGGTCAAAAAAGGCCGTTTCTTTTTCAACTCGTTTGCCCGTTCGCAGAGGGTCTTGCCATCCATTTTGGGCATCATGATGTCGGTGATAACCACATCCGGCTGCTCTGTCTCGATGATATCAAGTCCCTCTTCGCCGTTGGTGGCCGTGGTCACCCGGTATCCCTGGTTTTTAAACTTAAGTTCGATCACTCGCCTGATATGGGCTTCATCGTCAATGACCAGAATCCGTCTATTGTTTTCCAAGGTAGTATTCCTCCTTGGGTAGTCTGATGGTGAAATGGCTGCCCTCGTCCAGCTTGCTGGTGACCTCGATCTCTCCATTGTGGAGGCGGATAATCTCCGAGGTTAAAGCCAACCCCAGCCCACTTCCGCTCTGATCGGTAACCCGTGGATCTGCTGAACGAAAGAACTTGTCGAAGACATGCGGGAGATCCTCTTTGGCAATGCCGTAGCCGCTGTCGATGACTTCAAAGACAGCAACCTCATCCTTATCGGTAAGGGTGAATTTAATGTGTCCGTTTTCAGGGGTATACTTTACCGCGTTGCCCAGGATATTGATTATTCCCAACTTCAATAGCTCTTTGTCCCCGAACAGGGATGGAAAGTTGTCCGGCAGGTTTTTCTCGATGGTAATTTTTTTCTTTTGGGCGGCCCCCTCGACGGTTGTCAGGCAGTCGTTAAAAAGCCAATCGCTTTTTACGATGCCTTTATTTAAGCTCAGACTCCCCATCTCAATCTTGGAGATGTTAAGCAGGGTCTTGACCAGGCGGGTTAGCCGGTTCGTTTCTTCGCTAATGGTATTATAGAATTCTTTCTGCATCTCAATATTTTCGATTTCATCTTCCATTAACATTTCATTATAGGAATTAATAGTGGTTAAAGGTGTAAGCAGCTCGTGGGTGATATGAGTAATAAATTCATGCTTTGCTTTTTCAGAAGACTTTTCACTAGTTATATTCTTAAAGGATATAACCTTACCTAGAAAGTCCTCTTCCTTACCTATTAGGTAAGACAATGATACCTGGAAGAATTCATCTGCAGCAAGTTCAGGAAAAGATGCTTCAATATAGCTGATCTTATTACTCTTATTCAGTGCCTCCTGCTGCAAAATGAAAGCAGTGATTTCGTCATGACCTAGAACTTCACCCAAGGGACGATCGATTACATTATCTTCCTTTTCCTCGAGAAGGTTTAACATGTAGGAGTTAATATAAGTTATATTGTCTTGTATGTCGGTTACAATGATTCCGTAATTAATGGAATCGATGATATTGAAGACGTTATTTTTCTCAAAGGCAATTACGCCACATTTGGTTGACAGATTGATGTTCTCCGTGTGAATCTTCTCGTACTTGCTCCTCAATTGAATCACCGATTGTTCCAGGTCAGTAATCATGTCGTGGACGCCGCCATTCTTCACGGGAACGGTAGACTCCGGGATTGATTCTATGCAGAAATTTCTGAAGTTCTGGTTGACCTCCTGGAGGGGGCGAAGAGCCAGGGTAATCCCATAATAGACCAGTACCGCGATGGAAAAGGCGAAAAAGGACATTATGGCCATAAGCTTCACACGCTGCGGAGAAAGAATGGATATGGGAGGAAGATTGAAACCCATTCGCACGGTGCCGCTTCTCTGTCCATCTTCAAATATGGCTTTGGCAAACTCGTTGATAACATCTTTGGTTCCGTCCATTGTGTAGGTCTGCTGGATATATCCATTCACATAGAGAGATTTTTCTTCAACAGCTTGGGGTATTTTGGCAGCCACGTCACGGCGTGCCATGGAGAGGAGAGGAGTTCCATTCTGATCATGTACAATGCAGTAGACTAAACCATCTGAAGTGACGTATTGAGCCAGGGTCTTGGCGATGAAGTCACGCTTGCTACTGTGAAAATCTTCCATGGGATGAAGGGCAATGAGACTTACAAGGTAATTTCCTTTTTGCTGAATGTCTTGGGCTCTGATTCTCTGCTCATTTTGGATCATGGTCTGGGCAAAAATGCCAATGCCAATGAGGAAGACGGCGATGATGCCGATACCGACACGTTGCATTTTCATGGGTTTTCCCTCTGTCAAACGATAATTGTTGTGGTCATTTAAGGAAATTTCGCCAAAACCCCTCTATGTCCAGACCCCCATCGGCTAGCTCTGGTATTTCAAAAAATGGAGTAAGCATTAGTTCTGCTGGATTCATGCAAGATCTATGCTCAACTACTAGCCGGCAGAAAAAATGTACGTTTCAGCGAAGGGTTTAAAATCATTAGGATAAAAGCAATCCAGCGTTATCCAGCCAACAGGACTTTCTAAAGTCCTTCGTCCATAGAGTGCAGGGGCTTGGATATTCATCTCGAGATGTCAATTGAGTATCTTATTTGCCGACTTTATCCCCAAAAAATGTCTACAAAAAGTGCCCTCTCCTCCTCGCGGGAGGAGAGGGCTTCGGCTACCAAAAGCCGAGAAGTTGGGGGTGAGGGGGGGGGTATAGCGCCCTTATCTAAGGGCGTCTAAAATCTGCGGCGAACCGCAGAAATCTTATCAAGCTTAGAAGGATGATCAGTGAGAATAAAAACAATCTGCTAGCTGGCTTCATCTGCACACCCCCTGGTGTGGAATCTGCTTGACTTGAGAGCTAGTTTTATACATGTTCGCATCTACGCAAAAGTAGTGCCAACATGCGCACTGGAATAAATATCAATAATTTCAGATAGTTATATATATTGTGGTTATTCTTCCAGATCTGGTGAAATTACCAGGTTTGGCCATTTGACAATTTGCTTTTTGGTCAAATGGCCAACTATAAGGGAGACAGAGAGGTGTGGCCGGAGTGTTTCGGTGCTCATTATGAAGGATGGCCGGGTTAGTGATATCTAGGGTTATCTATTTAATATTTTTATAATTTTATGATATTATTTATGCGAAAATATGGGCCTATTTGCCCCACTGTTTAGGGAACTGCAGTGCAAAACTGAGAGAAGGGAAAGGTTTGTGCACGAGGTGGTCATCCCAGTGGCAAGGTAAGCTGAAAGGTGAAAAGTTTTTCTACTTTTTGATTTATCTACAAGACTTATCCTTAATTGTAGCGTCATCTAACCCTCTAGTTGCCACAGGACGACAAGCGGGTTGCCAGCCTTTGCCTGGGATAAATCTGAGGTTCTGAAGTGATCTTCAACTTAGCCCGGATGTTTCATGAATTGCCGTAACGAGATCGTGAAGATGGACGTGCCACCGGGCAACCATCCCGCGGTACCGCGGGATTGGACCTGAGGCGTACCTGAACGGTACGTCGCAGGGTGCGACACCCGAGGACTCCCGGAAGGACGGCCATATCCTCGGTCGCAGTCACGCCAAGGCGTGAATTCAAGAAACATCCGGGCTAGATTCATCTGAGCGTGGTAGACATCTCAGTCAATTGAGTAAGAAAGTTCGCTGGAGTAGGAAAGTTTTTTCCACTTTTCTCCTTGCTCCAGGGTCACATTGACACACTCCGGGGCCCATGATAGATAGTGTCCATGTGGTGGCAAAAGCGGTGCAACCTTTATGTAGAGCGAAAACGCAAGGTTCGAGTGCGACTGTTCACAGTGCTGGGTCTGTTGCTGGTCTCAGTGGTTGCAGTTGGTTTTTTGCTGCAGCCACAACGACAGTCTCTCCGAGCCACTCTGCCCAATCCCACCTACACGAGCAGGTTTCTTGAAACAAAGAAATTCCGCCAAAGCGTGTATAGCTTGGTCCGTGGCATCAAACCAGGTGATTCCTTTTATCAGGTAATGGTTGACCTCGGGGTCCAGCCTGGTGAGGTGGGGGCTCTGGTTGCCGCCAGTAAGTCTCATAAAGAGTTGCGCCAGCTTAGGGCGGGGGAGATGCTGAAACTTTTTTTCCGAGGAGATTCCAAACGTCTGGCAAAGCTCCGTTACCAAGACCTGCAAGGACAGGTATTGGCAATTGCCCTGTCTGAGTTGGGTTGGGTAGCTAGTAAATATACCAAGCCGGTGATTGTCACCCCTGCCCTGGCGCAAGGTGCCATCAGGGATTCCCTCTACCAGAGTGCAGCAGATGAGCGTATTGACTTTGATCTGGCTCTGGGCCTTGCCGATATCTTCGCCTGGGATATTGACTTTTTTGTGGACCTCCGGTCTGGAGATCACTATGAGTTCTTGTATGAACAGCGGTTTAGAGACGGCAAGTTAATTGGTAACGGTCGAATTGTTGCGGCCCACTTCCTAAACTGCTCAACCCAGCATCGGGCCTATTATTATCAAGCTCCCGGCAAAAGAGCTGATTACTACGACGACCAGGGGAATTCGCTGCGCAAAGTGTTTCTCAAGTCTCCGCTGCGTTACTCACGTATCAGTTCCGGCTTTTCAAAGCGCAGGTTGCATCCTATTTTAAAAATCTACCGGCCACATCCGGGGATTGATTACGCTGCGCCAACCGGGACACCTGTACAGACTGTGGGAGACGGCCGAGTAATATCCAAGGGGTGGAAGAAAGGCTATGGTCGCTTGATCGTCATAAGGCATAATAGTCGTTACACTACAAGCTATGGGCATCTATATCGCTATGCTTCGAAGATCAAAGTGGGGTCGAACGTTAAACAGGGCCAGGTCATTGGTTATGTGGGAGCCAGTGGTCTTGCCACCGGTCCCCACCTTGACTTTCGCATGAAAAAGGATGGCCGCTTTGTCAATCCACTCAAGAATCGTCTGCCGGCTGCGCGGCCAGTTCCGAAGAACTATCTGGCTGAATACAAGCAGAGAGTCGCTTCCCTGGAGGAAAAACTGGATCAAATGCATTCGCAGACCCAGCCCCCAAAAGGCTCCGCAACAACTCTCGCAGTCTCAGAGAACCAATGACTTGTGCGGGTGTCTATAAAGTGGAGGGGTTTTTTTGCTAAGGGAGTCCTTATGTTGCTCAACCGCTGGCTTGTGATCGTGATATTCGGATTGGTTCTGGATCTTTTGGTCTCGGGAATTCAGGTTGCCCATGGCTATATTCTTCCAGCCGAGCAAATTATAGAGTTCGTCACCAAACAAACTACCAGGGTATACAATTTTCGCATAGAGGTAAGGGCAGAGACCCCTGATCCTGAGTACCCCGAAACAACGATCAGAAGAGCAATGGTGTATTATGCTGCCCGTCCGGATTATCTGCGCCAGGAAATGGTTGGCGAGGCTGAAGGCGGCACTGTTTTGGTGGGTACCGGACAGAGGCTTTCAGTGATAGACGGCCATCTGGTGGCAGAGCGGCCCCGCCATGAGGATATCTTTCCCCTTCTTTTACACGCCAACTCTCCAGAGACCCTGCGAGCCTTGTTGGCGGCAGAGCAGGTAGACCTCAGCCAGGTACATTTGAGCCGTCTGGGAAGCCAGATTGCTTACGTCATCGGCGGACCACCAGGAAACACTGAGGCTCCTCAGTTCTGGTGTGACAAGGAAAATTTTTGGCCCCTGCGGCTGATTGGGCTTAGATCAGATCACGGTGTGACTGACCTGGTGGATATCCGCTTTCTCTCCTATCAAAAAATAACAGAATCCGTCTGGCTGCCTAGAGAAATAGAGTTTTACCGACAGAATCGGTTAGTCTTGAGGTTGGTGGTGGAGAAAATTCGTTACAATGAGCGACTACCGGATTCGCTCTTCGATCTGGAGAAATTTGCGGCCCAATACCCGCCATTACCCCTGCCAAAAGAACCAGCAGAGAAACCCACTGAAGCCCTGGAAGAAATGCGCCGCTACCTGGAGAAGAAATACGAGTAAAAGAGTTCACTGTGTAGCAATTCGTCATCCCGGCCAAGTCCGCCGTCGGCGGACGCGAGCCGGGATCCAAAAGAAATCTGATTATATTGACCTTTAACTGGATTCCCCTTCGACTTCGCTCAGGGTGGTGAGTCCTTCGACTTTGCTCAGGACCGTGAGCCTGTCGAACGGCCTGTCGAACCAGTGATCTCTCCCCGCGAGGCGGCGCTCGTCCGGAATCACGGGTTCGGCGAATTGTGACATGGATTCCAAGGGGAGAGCAGATTTTTTTGCAGTTAAGTGCATAGGCGGTATCGAAATACGAAACAATCTCAAAATTCTAATTTCAAATCACCAAAGCGTCGTCCTACTGTTGCAGTCAAAGGCTTGAACAAGTAAAAGTGATCTTATTGCTTTGAATTTTGGATTTGGGGCATTCGAATTTGTTTCGGATTTCGTGCTTCGAATTTCGAATTTGATGTGCTGGCTGGCGGTATACATCCAATAGTCAGTATGCCCCAAGGGCGCATACTCTTCTGGGACCCTGCCGGTGGAGAGCACCGATGAGCATGATTTATGTCGAGGTGGCGGTAGCATTGCCGGTGATCGGTACCTACCATTACCGGGTGCCCCAAGAATTAAGTCAAAAAGTAGCAGTGGGGCAGCAGGTGCTCGTGCCCTTTGGCCGGAGGTGTCTGACCGGCTACATCCTCAGCGTAGAAGAACAGCCGCCATCTGGGGTGGAAGGTGCCATCCGTGACGTGCTGAAAATCAGCTCAGAGGAATGCTACTTCAGCTCAAAACACCTTCCCTTCTACCGCTGGCTCAGTAATTATTATCTGGCACCTCTGGGTGAGGTAATACAGAGTGTTTTACCCGGGGGAACCAGCACCCGTACCCGTCGTGTCGGTTTTGTTAACGAGGACGGCTCCAGTTCCCTGCCAGAGTCAAGCCTAACTGAAGAAGAAAGTGCGGTGCTTGCCCTGCTCCGCAAGCATTCTGGTTTGAGCCTGGTCCAGATTCGGAGACGTCTGCCAGAATATGAAGTGGATCGGATTTGTCGCAGTCTGGCACGTAAGGATTTACTGGTCTGGGAGGATCGTCAACTAGAGCCTCGGATCAAACCGAGGCATCTAAAGGTGGTCAGGGGGCTGCAAGATTTAGATTCTGCAAGATTTAAGGAATCAGAATTAAAACCTAAGGAGAGGGAAATACTGACCCTGCTAAAGGAAGGACCATGCCTTCTCAGGGATCTAAAAGACAAGGTGGGAAATTGTTACTACTGGATCCGGAAAATGGCCGATCAAGGGCTGGTCTCGGTTCAATCGGAAGAGGTCTATCGTGACCCCACTGGTCCTCCTCTTGTGGAGCCCGCTCAACCCCATACACTCACCAATGAGCAGCAGCAGGCGATTCGAAGCATCTGTAAGGTTTTGGAAAAGAACTGCTTTGCCAGCTTCTTGCTCCATGGCGTTACCGGTAGCGGTAAGACCGAAGTGTATCTGGCGGTTGCGGCCGAAGCCATGCGCCTGGGAAAGCAGAGCTTAGTGCTGGTGCCGGAGATTGCTCTCACAGCTCAGATGGAGGGACTTTTCAGACAGCGCTTCCAATCTCGGGTTGCTATCCTCCATAGCGGTCTCGGTAGTGGAGAGCGTAGGGATGAGTGGGTGCGGGTGCGCAGGGGTGAAGTCGATGTGGTGGTAGGAGCGCGCTCGGCAGTTTTCGCACCCTTGAAAC
>WOR8_10009204_pt1 | contig 14171 bp, 14 predicted proteins | sample DeeMarSeWOR38_10_FD_19890 | JGI IMG/M metagenome (IMG submission 19890) | reverse complement strand
CAGGTCCCCCCGGAATGCCTCCAGCGTCAGTATCAGCGACGCGAAGATATAGCGTAGGATCCCCGTCGCAGGCCCCACGCTCTGATAATCGAGCCCCGTATTATGAGCAACCAGGTATCCCGCCACCCCCCCGAAGACCAGCGTCCCCGCGAAGAGCAGCAGCGACGAGAGCCCCCCCTCCTCCCTCGCCCCTATCGCCATGATCACGTAGCTCAGAACCCACATCCCGGCGCTCCCCACCAGCGCCCCCGAGATGAAGTCCCACAGATGCTCCCTAGGGAAGAAACCCCCGCTCAACGCCAAACCCCCAATAACAACACGAGAACCCTAAATAAAACCATCCGAAAACCCCAACAAATCAAAGAATATAAACCCCAGCACACTATACCCCAGGGAGGCACCCCATGGTCTGGAAGAACAGGACCCAGGAGGAGATCGACGATACCATCGAGAAGATCGCAGACTGGGTCATACGTAACGACATGGAGGACCCCGCCATCCTATTCTTCGAGAGCATCAAACCAGTCGCAGGCATAGGAGCCCGCCTCGGAGGTGCCATGTTCGCGGGCCTCATACCCCTCATCGGATGGGGCGTCGACGACCGCTTCGTCGCCTTTCGGGAGAGCAAGGACGTCGAGAAGGTCATCCAGCTCATCGAGAAAGCCTCAAAGGCCAAACACCAAACCCGAGAAGAACAGAAGAGACAGAACAAGAACAGAAAACGAAGACGCCGCAAACTCCTCCCCACACCCAAGAAAGTAACCGAAGAGGAACCCAAAGAAACTCCCAAAGACCCCCCCAAGGACACAACCGAAGAGACAACCCAGAAGAAACCCTGGTACTGGCCCTTCTAAAAACAGGCTCCGCTACCCCTGGAGAAGATAAAATAAAAAGGGAAATATTTCGTGGAGTTCTCTATGCCGGTGGGATACCCAGTATTATAGCCTTGATGAAGTTGTCGATGATCATCTCCCAGGCGCCGACGAACAGGCTCTGAGACCAGAGCACGTCCTCAGCGTACAGCATCCCGATGGACGCCATAAGGAAGAGACGACCGATCTTCACGCCGTAACCGTATATCCCCGTGGCTTCCCTAGTGAAGAGCCAGTAAGTCATTGAAAGCAGCGCACCGATGAAAAGAATCACGCCGCTCAGCTTGTCGAACATCGTCGCACCCTTGAAAGGCTCGTTGATCAACATGGCGATCCTGCCCGTGATCGAGCTGGCGACTACCGTCGTCAAGGTCGAACCAGTTCCCAAACCCAGCTGCAGGCTGTAGGCGTATGACGAGAGCCAAGCGTACTTCTTGCTCAGCCTCGTGTACATCAGGAGGCCTAAAGTCAGCGGTATGATGTAGCTGATGCGTCCGTTGAGCAGAGGTATGACTGCGTTGTCATACGTCCTCTGCACGTATACTAGGAAGAAGTGTACGGTAGATATCGAGATGACGATGGAGCTGGCCACCTTGGAGAATATGTTCTCCCTGTAAAGGTAGGACCAGACTGCCAGGACCATTGCGACTTGGATTCCCGCGAATATTGCGTCCGCCATCTTAGTTACCTCCTAGGTACTTGTCTCCGAAGTAGGATATGTTGCCAACCAATACGAAGGCGAATAGGCCTAATATCGCTAGGTTTTTTGCGTCGTTGTATTTGACTCCGTTGCCGAAGAAGCCGGATTCAAGCTCCAGCTCGCCTCCCTGAGAGGCTCCTCCGACGTACCCGTAGCAGGGTCCCCTAACGGGATCGTAGAACGGAGGCACGAATGGCAGCAACCCGGTTCCGGTACCCCAGCACAGCAGCTTTACGCCGTACGGGATGGTGTACCTCTGGTTGCCCCAGTCAGCTCCGCTCGTAAAGTACCAGTCGACGTCGTGCATGCTCTCGACTCCCTCCATGATTGGCAGGTCATCTAAAGGAGTACCGTAGTAGTCCGTCGTATACACGCTCCGTATGTTGTCCGTGAACGCGATCTCCGTTGCTGATGGCATAAGCACGTAGGGGAATATCATGTAGTCTACACCGTAGACCTTTCCGAAATTCTCCTCGGGCTTGATCTTTTCGAATTCCTGCCTGATAACTACCGGTCCGTCTACGTCTGTCACACGCACCATGATCTTTACATCCTGTTCGAACAGCATCTTCCATGTCGCCAGGTAGATGGGCTCGATGTCGGGAAGCATCGTCATGTAGCCTGCGAAGGCGCAGAGGACGACTGTGTCGGGCTCCATGTCACGGATGTGCTCTGCGTACTGCTTGACGTTTTCACCTACTGTCATCGGAGTCCCTACTGGGCTCCAAAGGGGCCAAGCGGTCATCAATGCTACAAGCAGGTAGATTATCCTGTAGTCCAGGTTACCGAGCTTGTACCAGATTGATCTTTGTTCTCCCATTCTATGACACCTCGATTGCGGTTCTCTCTCTGCCCAGCATCTGCCGTACAGCGATGAGCACCTGTCCGAAGGTTGCGCTGATAATTGCTGCAGTCGTCGCCGCCTTGTTTGGGTAGTTCATGATCCACTCACCGACAGGAACACACCATGGGAACCACAGTGCGAACATCGAAGAGCTTCGCATAATGTATAGCAGACCAGCAGCCATCAGTACGAAGGATTCTAGCGACCTAGCCCGTAGCATTCTGTACGAAGCTGAACATAGGTAAAGGAACATCAGCCCGTAGAATGCGGTAGACTCAGACCTATAGAACGCCGCGTACCACCACTGATAGGCATCGCTATACATCTTATCCGGTCCCGTCGTCACCGAGTTGAAGGCTAGCAACGCAGAGAACGCACAGAGTGCATAGAATCCTGCCCTTGTAGGCAGATCGTCAGGCTTTTGCTTCAAGTTGTTATATTCGCCTTGGAACAGGTAGATCACGGCGATCCCCCAGCCAAGCATGCTGATCACGCTTGACCAGTTACCTACTTCCTCGAATATCGCGTTGATGATTGGGTGGTTTAAGTATCTCCACAGAAGCGTTGGGATAGCCGATCCGATGATTATCAGAAGAGGAAGGTCTCTTCTCCAAAATGTTGATGACGCCATTTTACATCACTTCATTATCCATACGTCGAAGGGTAGCCCAAACGCTTTCAGGACGACGCCGATTATCAGCAAGCCTATTGTGAGGAACTTCCATATCTCCTCACTTGCTAGGCCACTGGTCAGCATCTTGTTCCCGCTGATCTGGGCGCTTGCGGCCAGCAGCTCTTCACCGATGAAGAGGTGGTCACAAGCGATGGCGAAGATGTAAGTAGCCGTCCATCTTGGTGTGCCTCCGATGCTGATAGCGCCATGGATCTTCGCAGCCTCCAGAACTGGGAAGCTGAAAGTGATGACGCTACCTGCGTGGATGAATAGCCCGACGCCCTCTCGGACGAAGCTCTCATACACTCCCGGAGCGAACGCGGCGGTCAGCCATCCGTAGTAATGCATGTCTCCCTTGCGGAACGCCTCGGGCTTACCTGCCTCCAGGTATCCCTCACGGACCGCTCCTTCAACTAAGGGGATTGCGTATCCTTGGCTTGGTAGGTGGACGATCGTCCGAACTCCCATCTGTGCAGTGTTTCTGGTTACGTACCTAAGTAGTCCTAGGGTGGCAATGGTCGTACTCATGCCCGAGCCCGTAAGCGGAGCTCCGTCACTCCCCATCGAATAGTGAACTGGCTTACCCATCTCCAGGGATCTACCAATTCCCTCCTCAATGGCGAGGGTGGCGGGTATCGTCCGCAGCTTGGGCAAAGGTTCGTCTCTTATTGCTTTCTGTATGTAGTAGTAGACTGATGAGAACATCAGTACTAGCCATAAGAACTCCACTACTCTATCTGGTTGAATGAGTCCCATATGTTTACCCCCACTCAGGTTATCCACTTTCAATATATAACGTTTTTACATCGCACTCTCAATAGACACGTTATTTTTCATTGAAAAAAGGGATAGAATTATCATATCCCATTTTTTCTGAATGAATAATAGAAAATAAGAAACTTAATATTTATATAAGATCTAGAGAAAGGGAAGACAATTCGTGAAAAATAAGTGATATATGTACTGCTATAATAATAGGATGAATCTATGCATAATTTTAATAGATTTAATTATTGTTCTTTTACATTGTCTAGAACCTAAATAAATAAAAATGTTGAAGGAAATATAGAAGATTATTCTTCTATTATCTCGACGTTAGCGCGCGGTACTGTTACCTTTCTGCCATCGTTGAGGAGGGCTTCGAGGACACGTACCTTGGATCCTGTTTCGACAACCTGAAGTTCAACAGGTAGGCTCAGGACCTCTCCGATTGCGCCGAAGTATGGGTTCCTGATTATCCTGATCGGAGTACCTGGAACCATTCCTGCTGAAATTGCGGCGTCTTCATCAGCCTCTTCAGCAATCTCGCTGTGGGGGATGACGACCTCTGGTCTTATTACTCCTGCACGAATCTGAGTGGAGCCGTTGATAGACACGTCGGATCCATCGTATTTCTTGAAGATACTGAAGGTCTTGTTATGCATGGTCATGGCACCAAACCCTTCTGTGACTATCAATGTGATGCCATACTCCTCTTCGCCTGTGATTGCCACGCCGATGCCTGCACCCATGAACTCCATCAAGTCGCCGCTGTCGATACCGCCAACAATGATGCCTGATACTCCAAGGTCAACCGCCTTCCTGAGAGCGTCAAGGGCGAGTAAGCCGCCACCGACTAGGACCTTCCCCTTGTCTTCGGAACTGATCATATCTGATGTCAACGTGCTCTCTGGGCCGTCGACAGCAACTCTCAGTTTTCCTTGGCGTTCACCGCCTATCCCGAAGATGCCCTGAAGGAATGCTCCAGTCGTCTCCACGACTACGCCCTCTTCAGGTATTACTTCAATGATCTTGCCAGGGATGTAGGCGTCAACTCTGACGGGGATCTCTTCCCCTCTCATGATTAGCTGACCCGTTAGCTCGGAGACAACCTCGACGGTGCCTGATATCGGTGAGTGAAGTTCCCGATTGATAATGCCGAAGAACATCGAGTAGCGAGCGATAAGGTCACCCTCGTTTACGTGTTCACCTATTTTTACCAACATGCAGGAGGGCAGTCCCTCCGGGGTGATGCCCAGTTTCATCATGGCTGGAACTATCTCCGGATCACCTGGCAGCAACGTCTCAGCGACGATGGTGTCTGGTCGGATCTCATCTCCCTTCTCTACCAGGACTTCACCCGGTATCGGGAGTCTCCTCAGCTTCGTGACCGTCATTCTCTCCTTGATCTTCAGACCTGGCGTGTAAGCGTATGTCTGCTCGGTTTCCTTTTTATCTCCTGACATCGTACTCACCACTCCGTGTCGTAGAGGTTCATTTCCTTGAACCACTCGATCATCTGTTTACGCTGTTCCTCCGGATTCTCCGGGATAGCTAAAGGTCTTCCTCTTGCGTCCAGTAGTATGCCGACTTCTCCGCCCATAGCAGTGCCCTCGAGGACGCCTGACCCCTCTTCCTCTGGGACGACTTGGAACCCTCGACCAGGGGTGACTTTTACAGCTGCCTCCTGTCCGACTGGTAGGGGGATGAGCTTGAGCTCTCCGAACTTCATCGTCTCAACGATAGTCTCTCCGTTCGGCATCGTCATTTCAACCGTCATTACCTCTGCAGATCCGTTATCAGCCGTTCCCCTGGGTGCGATCACCGTCCCAAGGCGTACAAGGCAGTCCTTGTCGAAGATCTGCCAGGCTGCCTCCGGATACACTGTCGAGAGGAGGCCTAGGTGGGGCATCATGAACACGCTGTCCTGGAAGAACCAGGTGATACCCTCCGGCTGGAAGGCGTCGTTCAGTATTAGTAGCGACTGTGCCCTGTTTGGCGCGTGTGATAGTAGTCCCCCAGTCCCGGCGACTGCGTCTATCTTGAGCATGTCGATGTAAGTCCCCTCACCTTTAATGTTGAATATCCAGCTAATGTCCACGCGCTCGTGCTGCACTCCCTTCAGGTCTCTCGCAAGGCTCTTGTGGTGGAGGAGTCCAAGCCTCAGCGCCTCACGTGCGACCGAGTGCTCCACGATCAGCTCTTCAAGAGCTTGAGGGATGGTCGTTGGTCGGATCATCTTGTTCATGAGTCGGTTCCGTAGGTCGTGGCTGTCCAAGTCGAAGGGCAGCCATCTCTTGATGTTATCGATGCCTGCCTCCTTCATGACGTTCGTGATGCTGTAGCTCATGCCCAGGTTCGCGCTGACGCTCCTGACGAATCTCCCATCGTAGATGGAGTAGATATTGGTCGTCGCTCCTCCGAGGCCTACCCCTATGACGTTCTTGTTGTATGCTTTAGAGATGAGCTGCATTGCCAGGCCCTCTCCAGCAGGCGTGGGCATGATGTCAAGGTCGGTCCAGGTCATCAGTCTCGTATATCCCGGGGCGTGGCTCATGACGTGCTCCATGAACTGCTCGTGGATTGCCCTCCTCGCGGGCTCGTTGTTCTCCACCTCAAGAGTGGGGCGGATGTTATCCACGATGTCGAGTGCGAATGCCTCCCCCATCTCCTCTTTAATACGGGAGTGGAGGACCTTGTTCCCCGCATAGACCAGTGGGAGCTGATACTGTGTCCCAAGTCTGGCCGTGGGCTTAGCTGATTTAATGATCTCAGCGAACTCCATGACGTGCTCCTTGTCGCCCCCGTCGGTCCCACCTGCGAGGAGGATCATGTCAGGTCGGAGGCTTCGGATACGCCTGATCCTCTCGTGGACCTGACGGCCGTCGTCAACAGACATCACGTCCATGACGATAGCGCCGGCGCCAAGTGCCGCTCTGTTGGCGCTCTCGGCGGTCATCGACGCGACCAAGCCCGTAACCATCATCTGGAGGCCGCCTCCTGCGCTGCTCGTGGTGCAGTACAGGTCGACGCCTTTCTCCCCGTCGTATGGCACGATGATACCGCTAGCGCCTGAGGCTAGGATCTGGTGTCCTGTGAGCTCCGTGACCTCAGCGACGGCGTTTCTTACGCCCAGAGTTACGTCCTCATAGGGCGCTTCAACTGTTGTGGGGGCCTCACCAGCGACCAGGAATCTCCACTCTCCATCTCTCTTGTGGAAGAATCTTGCCTTGGTCGTTGTGCTCCCAACGTCGGTAACGAGGATGAATTCCAAATCCCTAAAGGGGTTTCCTTATTCCCTTTAAACTTTACTAGGTTTGATAGTTGAATAATGGTCATCCACCGAAAGCGACAAGAAATTAGTAATAATACACGTTATCATTTCAGAATTTTATATGACAGTTGATAACGCTCCCCAAAAACCATGTATTTCCCTATTATGTTCGAGGTTATTCTCCCTTTTTAACTACAACAAGCGTTATCGTTTCATCGTTCCTTAAGGGTTTCCCGGGATGGTTTGTCTCATGACTTCTAAGTTTATCAACCCCCCTTTCAAGTCCCAGCTGACTGATTGGCCGAAACATGGACCATAGCTTCTTCTGTGCCACCTCGATTAACAGCGAGGCCTCTTGATATCTCTCCAGTTCATAGGCTAGGAAGTTTGTAGATGTGAATCCAGCGTTACTGAAATATCTGATGAACTCTTCATCTGATGGATATACCCCAAGTTGGTTCTCCATTATTTCAGGGAAGAACTGGAACACCACCTTTCGACGAAGCTGCTCATGAGATATGGTCCTTATCACCACTGTCCCACCTGTGTTCAGGGTCCTCCCGCACTCATTGGCTGTATCCTGTTTCTCTGTTATGTGGTGCCAGACTTGGGATGAAAATATGCAATCAAAGACACCTGAGCGGATTGGCAGAAGTTCGCCGACTGCGTTGAACCAATGGATGGCGTTTGTCTTCTCTTTGGCTTGGCTGAGCATTCCGATGGAGGGATCCAAGCCACATGTTGAAGCTGATGTATAATCTCTTAATCCAAGTGTGTAGAGACCAGTGCCACAACCCATATCGAGTAACATGGAACCTTCGTCGAGGTTAGCAAGCTCCTTCGTCTCTCTGACCCAGAAAATCACGTCCTCACCGCTTCTACCTTTATCATAATCCGAAGCGATCTTCGTGAACTCATTCAATTCTTTGGACCCCTTGCGCGCGCATTCATGAACTTTATCGTGATCCCTAACATTCTTACTTAATCGTATTTCTAAGATGGAGTACGGGCAATAATATCTATTGCATTTAAGTATACCTATTACACTGCAATAGAAGGGTTATGGGGGACAAACATCATAGGCTTTGAAAGCGATTTTGACGAAAAGATAGATGTTATCGACTTAATCATTAACGTCCTCAAAGAACATGAGAAAAAACTTGATGAATTAGTCTCAAGACTAGAAAGCACAGAATCCTTCGAATCACCAATGATAAAACCCTTAGATGTTTTTCAATCGAATGAAATAATGCATTTTGGAAGACCAGGAGCTTCAATAATGATTACGAAGTGGACCGAGTTCCGTGAACACGCACGGTCTTCACATTTAATAACTTATGATTCACAAAATGGTTTTTTCAAAGTCTCTGCCTTAAGTCAAAGTGTTGTTTATACATACACCGAAAGGATCCCATCATTAGAAATTAAATATACAAATATTGAGGGAAAAACTCGTATAGACAGTATCGACGTCAACCGTGCTGAACTACTCTTAATCGCGTTACAGGGTAAATTGAACTGTGGTCTGGAGTTAAAAAAGGATTATCAAAAGATTCCCACACCCAGTGGTAACTTTATGCATAATATTCATTTCTACATTGACCTAGATGTGACAAAACAATGGTTAGCCTTTCAACTCGAGGTAGCGGATAATCGTGTAATCCAAGGCATTTTAAAGGAGTAATACGTGAACTCTGAATTCATACTGACTTTAAACCACACGGACTTATATCGCAAATGTAGTTTTTACTGAATTTAACAACTCTTCTTCTGAAATGGGTTTTATCAATATTTCGCTTATACCAATATCTAAGGCTTCGATGCTTTCATTCATATACGAAAAACCCGTAATGAGTACGAGTTCTATGGAGGGATTTTCTTTTCGTAACTCCATTGCTAATTGATCACCACGTGTATCTGGAAGTATAATGTCGATTATTGCCATATCAAATTTCGTCTCTTTCATTTTTTGCAATGCATCTTTACCATATGAAGCTGATTCAACTAAGTAGCCTTCTTTTGACAAGATATTCGTAAAATGGAATAGTATATCTCCATCATCATCTACAAGTAATATTGTTTTTTCTGTCATTTTCTTACATATCAGGTGCAGAAGGTTATAAAAAAAGAATTATGGTATTCTAGTACAGTTTATTTAATCATGATTTGTATTTATATTACATCCTACATTTATTATTAAATTAATGATTATTACTTGTTACTGGTCCATAATCGTTTACTAAAATGATGTGGCTGTCCGTTATTAAATGACCTATGTTGAAGCATTTTTTTATGCTTGTCTGTATGGATATGTCTTTATTGGATTTGGTTTTTTTTGGAGTAAAATAAGGAAAAAACGACATATGGAAATTGCTCGCGCGCGCGCGTAAAACGGGTTAAATATTTAATGTTCCTACAACCAACGCTATATAAATTAAAAAATAGTATGCATATGAAATCCTCCTCGTTTTATTGTATAACGTTCTTTCAAAAGCAGCCGATAACGGCACAAGATACCTTAGCACTACTAGTCCCATTGCCACGACTACAATTGGTAACACAATGTTGAATCCTAGACTCACGTAAGTTAAGGGCGTTAAAGTCATAACTATTAAAATGAAAAGGATGACCATTTGTACCTTCCTTGTCCAACTTATCACGATAGCCATAGTTTTAACTCCGTAAATTTCATCTTCTTTCATGTCAGTGATGTCATTAAAAAGGGGCATACCCATAAACGAGAAGAAAAAATAGAATATTCCAGCGAAGACAAATGTAGGTTGAAATTCTCCTGCAACAGCAAAACCTCCAATCAGAATAGTTAAAATAAATCCTGAAGCGACGACCATTTCTTTAATTATAAATTTTTTCTTAAGTCTCACTAATGGATGTGAGTAAATTGTAAAAAGAAAAAGATAAAGTAAACTAAGAACAAAACTTGTGATATTTAAAAATAAACTTAATAACACTCCTATTAAACCGCATATATATACAAGGTACATTGCATCTTTTTTTGTAGCTTGGCCTGATGGTAGTGGTCTCTTACTCTTCACAGGATTGAGTTTATCTGGCTCTATATCATGTACATCATTATAGATGTAGACGCTTGATGTAATTGCTAACACTACAAAAAAAGATAAAATGGTAGGAATGGGCGATGGAAAACCTTTACCGGCAATTAAGCATCCGATTAGTGTTGCCCAAGTCCAAGAAAAGAAATTTTCCTTGTGGGCACGTGCAAAGAGAGAATATGTGACTATTGGATTTTTGTCAAACATAGTAATGAACCCTTTGAATATTGTGCTCGAACACTAAAAAGAGTGATTTAAATATATAGGTTATTATTTATTTTTTCTCATGTTTAACACATGAGAACTCGTTAATGGATTGGTTGACTGGGGAATGAGATATGTTTTTTAAATATGTTTTATTAAACCTGTAAATCTATATCTTGATTTGAACTCCTCCTCTTACTGAAAATACATTGATACAAAAACCAGATTTAATCCACTACATATTTTTTTACTTAAAAGATATAAATAACCTATATAGGAACATATTATTTTTTTTAGGCAATCTTAAAAGTATTTTTTCATTAAAGAAAAATAATTATCTGGATAAAAATAAAGATAATGCAGAAATGAAAAGGGACGATAAGAGATTTCGTGTTTTGTTTGATTTGGCTCCAGATGGAATAATGACTGTAAATTTATTAGGGATAATTACATCTGCAAATGCAGCATATTATAGTTTAACTGGGTATAAAGAAGAGGAAATAGTAGGAAAACATATTTTTAAAGTAAATGCAATGCAAAGAGAAAATATAACAAAATATGCAAAAATGTTTGCATCATTCTTAAAAGGAGAGAAACCAGATACTGTTGAATTTACATATATTCATAAAGATGGTAGTATTAGGTGGGCTGATGCTAGATTTACATTAATACAAGAAAATGATGGTGCAAAAGAAATAATTGTGATACTAAGAGAAATAACTGAAAGAAAAGAAAAAGATGCTAAATTATTAAATGCTATGAATGAATTAGAACGTTCTAATAAAGAACTTGATGATTATACGTTTGCAGTATCTCACGATCTAAAAGCACCACTTCGTACACTAGATTCATTTTCTAGTTTTCTATTGGATGATTATGCGGATGTAATGGATGATGTAGGAAAAGAGTATTTAATGCGAATGAAATCTGCGACAGAAAGAATGAAAGTACTTATAGAGGATCTTTTAACAATTTCAAGAGTTGGGAGAAAATTTACTGAATATGAATTGGTTAATCTAAATGAGATAATAAAAGGAATTATTGAAGATAATGAAATCATAATTAAAGAGAAGGAATGTAAAATTATATGCGATGAGTTACCCACAATTATGACTCAAAGAATATGGATTAAGCAGATCTTTTCTAATCTATTAAGTAATGGATTGAAATTTAACACGTCAAAAAATCCAAAAATATGGATAAATTATGAAGAAATAGATGATTTTCATTTATTCAGTGTAAAAGATAATGGTATAGGCATTGAAAGAAGACACGAAAAGAAAATATTCAGTTTATTCCAAAGACTTCATACTCAGGAAGAATATCCTGGATCAGGTGCTGGCCTAACGATATGTAAGAAAATAGTAGGATCTTTGGGAGGGGAAATATGGTTTGATAGTGAGATTGATAAAGGAACTACTTTTTACTTTACATTATTGAAAGAAAAAGGTCCATCTGAAAACATTGACACTAATAAAACCTTTAATGATCAGATAAGTAATCTCCAGAATTTACCTCAAAATATCAGTTCAAATAATTACTAATTTTATTATGAGAATGACTATTTAGTCATTATTAAAAATATTAGGAATAGATGCCTTCATTGAACTTTCCCACATTTCATCATGAAATAATGAGAACCTACTCCCAATCCCCTCATCAATGATAAAGAAAGATATTGAGAAAGCAGATTCCTTTAAGCTTGATAACTCAAAAAAACACTTATTTTCATCTAAAACACAGAAACTGAAAGGAATCTCACATTCTCGCATCTGTTCCCCAATTTCTGCTGAACTGAAATATTCCATCAAAGACATAATAAGCTTAGGTGATAAAATTAATTGCAGCTTACTGAGTTTATCCTCGAAATCAAAATTCTCCGAGATGATTCTTATTTTTACTCCCCTATTCGTACTACCAATAAGGGCATCGATTATTTTTAAATCTAAATTTTTAGATGCATATTTAACTCCAATTTTTGCACTATTAATTTCTGTAATCATTTTTTCAACTTGTTTTTCTTGGGTTGGCAGTACTTGAATCCTGTTACTATCTTTAGAGAGAAAGACGAGATCTAATATTCTGTTTATACGAGTTGAACCATTAGAGACCATGGTCTTAATATTATAATAATCCTCCAACGAAAATGAGTCTGTGTTTTTAAATGGGTCAAATAGTCCAACCTTCTCCTTTTTCTCTAGGATATCTGTAAGTGACAAACCCGTCTTAAAAAAAATGTTGCCAAGTGAAGTATGTTGATATATACCTTTCTCTTTCTCTATCAATCCAATTTCGATTAGATCCTTAAGCCGAGTATAGAACCTTTTTTGAGATAACTCCAGATCTATGATAGCTAATTTTGAACTACTAAAACCATTTCTCGCATATAGAAAAATAGAAAACGCGTCCTCATTTCCCAATATGCTGAGAAGTTGGATTGAACGTGTCCATTGAGACATCCAATGAATCCTGTGCAGTATGCTCAGATGTCTGGGAGACGTCCATCTATAGTCCTCTTTCTGACTGGAAGAGGTTGAGGGCGGAAGAAATATAAAGTAAATGAAGGTGAGAAACAGATCTTTACTATAGAAAAGGGGTGCTAAAACCCCTTTAAGTTATTTAAAATTAACAGAAATTGGGCTATTCATATGTAATAGCCGGTACATACACAGTCTTATCCTGCGAAATTATCTCACTAGTCCTAGTATCTGAAGGATGATCCCCGGTGAAAGCCAATATCTTGCTTGTGGACGACGACGAGGACATGCTCCTTCTGTTCCAGCGTATTCTGGAGAGGGATGGCTACTCTGTTGAGGCTGCGACGACAGGGAGGGAGGCTTTGGATCTCTGTGAATCTTCAGTCTTTCAGCTGGCTATCGTTGACATCAAGCTGCCGGATATCCCGGGGAACGATCTCGTGGCTCAGCTTAGGGAGAGTGATGACTCGATGGTCTTCATCCTGATCACGGGTTATCCCTCCCTCCAGGAGTGCATAGACGTGCTGGACCTTGGGATCCACGAGATACTGCTGAAGCCGATCGAGGTGGATGAGCTTCTCAGCGTCACGTCTGAGGCGATCTCTCCGGGGATCTCCGTCCAGTGAGGTCTCATACGTAGCTTCGGGTCCGGGTTATTCTTGGCCTCGTTGGGAAAAGGTAAAATATGGGTGTTCCAATAGATGGAGAGCCCCTGGGAGCCTTGGGGTGCAGGTGTAAATTGAATGTCGTTGAGGGATCCCTTCAAGCTGGAGCTCGCGCGTAGCCACCTAGTTAACAAGACTGTCTGCAGGAGCTGCGGTGTGACGAATCCCCCGAGGGCGACGAAGTGCCGCAAGTGCCGGAGTAAGAACCTTAGGCCGAAGCGGACGAAGGGCAGAGGACGATAGCGGTTTTCCATTTTAGATTATCTTCTTCGGGGTAGGTCGGGGTAGGGAAAAGGGTTTTATGCTTTCTTGAGTAGTTTGGTTGCTGTTGGGCCGGTGGTCCAGCCTGGTTAGGACGCCGCGTTCACACCGCGGAGATCGCCGGTTCGAATCCGGCTCGGCCCACCATTGTGACGCTGGCGGGGGATAGGGTTTTTTCGTATGCGGCTGGCTTAGGATAAGGGTTCCCGGGCGTTGTGTTCTCCGTGTGAAGCCGTGGGTTCTGGGGGGTTGCTGTTCACACGGGTGTAGTTCTCGTGGTTGCCTGTCGCGGATTCTCGATTTTGCCTTCTCTCAATCATCTTTTAATGTCCAGGTCCGATAGTTGTGGTCTGAGGTGGGCTTCTTGGAGG
>WOR8_10004134_pt1 | contig 14172 bp, 11 predicted proteins | sample DeeMarSeWOR38_10_FD_19890 | JGI IMG/M metagenome (IMG submission 19890) | reverse complement strand
TTGAAGAACCCGGTCCTGAAATAAGTCTGGAAAGCAAAGAACTTGGAACTTTCGTAGAAGCATTACGAAAAAAAATGAAAGCCAGAAAAAATATTCTGGCAAATGTAAAATGGTTGTTGTTTTCCAAGGATAAGGCATGGATAACGAAAGTACTGACGTCAAATAATTTACGCAGGAAGGGCAAGGATTATCGAAGATTGGAAAAAATGGTAGATTATCGTTTGAATCTTGAGCACAATATTACTAAACTAAAGTCAATTAAATGGCTGGATAAGGTGCCGGACTTTTATTTAAAGGATGTGTTTGATAAGTGGTTTGAAAACGCAAAAGATGCCGTAACAGCGTATCTGATTTTTGACCTCTATCGAAATTTTAAAGAATATTTCAACACATCTCACCTGCGAAGGGAGCAATTTATTGAAAAGGTAAATCAATTATATGAAATCGTAATAGATATTCCTTCTAAAATGGATCAATGGAAGATCTACTTCCGAGATGCCAGAATTGAAATGATCCTGGCTGATCCGGCACTCAATGAAAAGATGATTGGATCGTTAAATGAAGATTTTGATGCGCTTTGTGATTTTGATAATTTAAAAAATGATCTAACAGAACCTGAACGGATCATTATAGATAAGCTGATTGATCTGCAAGAGTACAATTCCGAAGATGAGATCATGGAAGTATTTCATAATAGCCTGAGATTGGCCTGGATAGACCATATTGAAACCAAATTTCCAATTCTCAGATCAATAAATTCATTGAAATTTGATCGGATGCTTCTGGATCTTCAGGATGCTGTGAAGGAGAAACTAAAAATTAGTAAAGATATTACGCTACTTAAAGCCAGGGAACGGACATATGAAAATGTTGAGTTCAACAGGTTGAATAATATGATCACCTATCGTGACCTTGCTCATCAGGTAACCAAAAAACGACAGATTTGGCCCATACGCAAGGTAATCCAGAATTATTCTCAGGAAGTATTTGATCTTTTGCCATGTTGGATGGCTAGTCCGGAGGCAGTGTCGGCAATATTCCCAATGGAACAATTATTCGACCTGGTAATTTTTGATGAAGCATCGCAATGTTTTTCAGAGCAGGGCATACCCGCAATGTACAGGGGGAAGCAAATAGTGATAACTGGAGATAGAATGCAATTGAGCCCATTCGATTTGTATAAAGTCAGGTGGGAAGAGGATCGCGATGAAGCTACAGATCCTTCCCTTGAAGTGGATTCCCTTTTAGATTTGGCGAGTCAATATGTGATGCAGGTTCAGCTAAGAGGGCATTACCGAAGTCAGTCATTAGACTTAATTGAATTCTCGAATCAACATTTTTATAACGGAAATCTGACCTTATTACCCGATAAAAAAATACTGGACGCTGGAAAACCTGGTATTGAATATGTGAAGATCGATGGCCTGTGGGATAAACAGGTGAATGAAATTGAAGCAGATAAAGTAGTCGATATTGTGGAAGAAATAGTTGTCAATTATCCCGGAAAAAGTATTGGAATTGTTTCATTCAATGCCAGACAGCAAGATCAGATCATGGATAAGGTTGAAGCCCGCGCCATGGAAAAGGAGATATCTTTTCCCGCAGATATGTTTATTAAAAATATAGAAAATGTCCAGGGGGACGAGCGGGATATAATTATTTTCTCGATAGGTTATGCTCCTGATGAAAAGGGGAAAATGAATCATCATTTTGGAAGTCTTAACATACAAAAAGGAGAAAACCGGCTAAATGTAGCCATCACCCGAGCCCGGGAAAAAATAATCATTGTGGCAAGTATATTGCCCCAGCAATTAAAAGTTGAGGAAAGTAAGAATGAAGGGCCAAAACTTCTCAAAAAATACTTACAATACGCTATAGAAGTTTCAAAGGGAGCTTTTATTCCTAAGGGAAGGACAGAGAATGAACATCGGATAGATTGGTATCTTAAGAATAAGTTAAAGAATCTGGAATTTGAACAGGGAATCAAATTTGAGCTCAAGGAAGAAATGCCATTTGCTGATCTCACCGTGAAGGCTGGGAATAAATACCTGGGATTGATTATTACCGATGACGATCGATATCATCAGAGTATATCGATCAAGGATATGCATATTTATACTCCGTTTACCCTGTCTGCTAAAAACTGGAAATTTGTAGGAATTCAAAGCAGGGAATATTGGCATGACAAAGAGGCAATAAAAGAACGGCTTCTTCGGTTCTCACCTGCTACAGAATAGAAGAAATCTATTCTGTATATTCGACGCGAAGTCCTACTGATAAAATTTCTGGAAGACTATCCTGCCGCATAAACTGATCGATACGCAATTTATATTTCCCTTCATTTTGAAAGCTGTAATCCTCAAGAAATATTTTTTCAATATCGTACAGGTCACCCAATCCTTGTCCGAGTGGCACTCCGGTTTTGGAATTGAATAACTGGATGTTTTTCAACTCCCTTGAAAGTAATCTACCTGTAGAATCCTCCAGGTAATATTGCAGGTAAATATTCTGAAATTGGTATTTAGCTGTGTTACGGATATTAAACAGGAGATTATACGTCTTGTCCGTATTTTCAATCTCAAATTCAAACTCTGCCGGATCATTAAAGATCCAGTATCTATTCGGAAAATCTTTTTTACCTTCAAAAACTCTTCTGCTATCACACGCAGTAACAATAATTAATAAACCTGGCAGGATCCAGATGAATACTCCTCTCATACTATTGATTTGTTTTTTTATTTCTGTTCCTGTTTTTTCGATTTTTTCTTCTTTTTTTATTTTTTGTATTCTTCTGGAATTTCCTATCGAGTCGTTCCAAATCACTGTTCAATGCTTCTGAAACTTCATCTTTCAATTCAATATTATCTTCCTTTAATGTTGCCGGTCGCTTATTATCTTCGTTAAGTTTGATAATTTCCTTTACCCTGTCAGTAGATATGGCTATCCATGAGTTTTCGTTTTCATAGCCAAACCACATGATCTTTTTAAATATATCTGTTTTTTGTAGTTTGGCCTCTCCTTTATTGGTCAAAAGAGGGTTTTTGAGTTCCGGAATATCTTTAAGTGCATCCATATAAGTGTCCAGTTCATAATTGAGGCAGCATTTCAATCTGCCACACTGACCTGAAAGTTTGCTTGGATTCAGCGATAAATTTTGATAACGCGCTGATGTCGTAGTGACACTTTTAAATTCTGTCAGCCAGGTAGAACAGCATAGCTCTCGTCCACAAGAGCCTATTCCACCAAGCCGGCTTGCTTCCTGACGCAAACTTATTTGCCTCATTTCCACCCTGATCTTAAATTCAGAAGCCAATTTTTTGATCAATTCCCGGAAATCAACGCGATCATCAGCTGAATAATAGAACGTAGCTTTCGTGCCATCCGCCTGGTATTCAACATCGGTGAGTTTCATATTTAGCTTTTGCTCCTGAATTATTTCCCTTGTCCGATGAAGCGTGGGGTGTTCTTTCTGTGTAACCTCGTCGTATTTCTGTAGATCCTTTTCAGTTGCAAGTCGATAAACAGAACGGATTTGATCATCATTTTCCACCTTTTTCTTGAGCATTTGCAGTCGTACGAGCTCTCCTTGCAAAGCTATGTGCCCAAGATGATGCCCATTGGGAACATCCACAATTACCGGATCTCCATTGTGTAGGGGATATTTGTTGACGTTTCTGAAGAATTCTTTTTTCCCATTTTTGAACCGTACTTCGACAATATCGAATCTCTCGTCCAGAGGGAGATCCATGTCAGTTAACCAGTCAAAGGTATTTAACTTGTTACAACCGGATGTACCACAAGTACCATTGTTTTTGCATCCTTTTACAGCCGATTTATTCGCGTTATCACAAGAACCGCAACCAGACATCTTTTCTTTTTTTAGTCATTGATTGTTAACGTACCAGGGCTCAAATTAATAGTTTAAGGTGATATTAAAAAAGAATTAAGACAGCATCATCAAATCGTGACCAATATCTTTCCTGAAATAGACATTATTCCAATGGATTTTTGAGACCAATTCATAAGATTTATCCAGTGCCTCCTGCATGTTATTCCCCAGGCCTGTGATGGCTAAAACACGGCCGCCGTTTGTCAGGATATTTCCGTTTGATCTTTTAGTTCCGGCGTGAAAAATAATGGTATCTGGTGATTCAATTTCCAATCCATCAATTTTTTCCCCCTTAATATAGCTGTCCGGGTAGCCACCTGCTACCATAACAACCGTGGAAGCAGTCTTACCATCGATTTCTAACGGGATACTGGAAAGGGTACCATTAGCTGTGGCTGTCATCAACTCAACGAGATCGGTTTTTATTCTTGGAATAACCACTTGTGCTTCAGGATCACCCATTCTTACGTTATATTCGATTACATAAGGATTCCCATTAACATTCATTAAGCCAATAAAAATAAATCCTTCATAATCGATATGATCTTTTTTCAAGCCATTGATAGTAGGCTTGATAATTCTGTCCTCGACTTTTTTCAGAAATTCTCCTTGTGCAAAATTCACCGGGGATACACTACCCATGCCCCCAGTATTTGGACCTGTGTTGTTCTCGCCAATTGGTTTATAATCCTTGGCTTCAGGTAAAATTTTGTATGTTTTGCCGTCGGTTAATACAAAAACGGAAAGTTCAATTCCGGAAAGAAATTCTTCGATCACCACGCGTTCACTGGCAGCGCCAAACATGCTTTTTGCAAGCATTTTGTCAATGGTGGTTGTGGCTTCTTTAAGATTTTTGCAAATAATCACACCTTTGCCCGCAGCTAGCCCATCGGCTTTTAATACAATTGGCATATTAACGGTCTTCAGATATTCCTTTGCCTCCCTTAGTGTCTCTTTGGTAAACGTTTTTGAAACAGCTGTTGGGATACCATGCTTTACCAAGAATTGCTTTGCATAATCCTTGCTGCCTTCCAGCAATGCACCTTCTTTGCCAGGGCCAACAATTAAAAGATTCTTCAATCGATCGTCACTGAGTAAATACGATCTAATCCCATCGACGAGGGGAGCTTCTGGTCCAACCACAACGAGTGATATATTTTTCTCCAGTATTAATTTTTTTATACCTTCGAAATCACCCACTCCAATATTTATATTTTGAGCGATTTTTTCAGTTCCTGCATTTCCAGGAGCAATATAGAGATTGTCACACTTTTTGCTTTGCCCTAGTTTCCAAACAAGGGTATGTTCACGACCCCCGGATCCAATTACCAATATGTTCATTTAGCAAATGATTAAAAAAATAAAAAATTAATTACCATGATCTGACAAAAATTTGACTCGAAGGAGCCTGAGATCCTCTTCATCATACTCATCATCGCCTAGCTCTTCCAATGCGTCAGCAATTCGGTCGGAATGCGATTTCATGAAATAATCAAAAACTTCTTCCTGTTTGTCCGGATCCAGCATATTTTCGACATAGTAGTCAAGGTTTAGCTTGGTGCCCGAATAACAGATATTTTCAATTTCATCGATGAGTTCAGAAAATGTTAAACCTTTGGCATCTGCTATTTCCTGAAGATCAATTTTTCGGTCTATTTGTTGAATAATAAATATTTTCGTTTTTGATTTATTGACTGCAGATTTTATAACCACGTCGGAGGCAGTTATAATTTCGTTTTCGTCCACGTAATCCTGTATTAATTCTAGAAAAGGCTTACCAAACTTGGTAATTTTACCCATACCCACACCATTGATTTTGGCAAGTTCTTCTTTGGTGGTAGGATAAACAGTTGCCATTTCCTCCAATGAGGGATCCTGGAATATCACATATGGCGGAAGATTTCTCTTTTTTGCGACGTCTTTTCGAAGCTTTTTAAGCAATTCGTAAAGGTTTTCGTCATATGACTTGGTAATGATTTGTGGTTCTTTATCCTCTTTTTCGATAAGACTTTCGAAATCTTTATCTTTCACCAACGTAATAGAATGTGGTTTTTTAAGGAATTGTTCTCCCAGTTCTGTAATTTTCAATACACCAATATTGTCGAGGTCTTTCTCAAGAAAATGATGCAATAACGTCTGTCGTATTACCGAGTTCCAGAATTCCTCTTTTTCTTCCTTCCCTTTGCCAAACACTGGAAGCTCATTGTGTTTATAGCTTTTAACATGTGGATTTTCTACTCCAATGATAACATCTGCCAGATGTTTGAGCCCGAATCGTTCTCCTGTTTCTTTTGCAGCTTCGAGTACGATAGCGGCGTAATCTTTTCCCTCGTAGGTTTCCGGAGGATATTTGCATACATCACACCACATGGTTTTTCCACAATTCGATTCGTCATACTTCTCTCCAAAATAATGCAGCAATTGCTTTCTTCTACAAACTGAAGATTCAGCATACATTGACATTTCATCTAAAAGCAATTTTGCATTTTCACGCTCCGTAACAGTTTTATCTTTTTGGAATTTTTCCAGCTTTAAGATATCTTTGTACCTATAAAAAAGTATGCAATTACCTTCCAGCCCATCTCTTCCTGATCTTCCGGTTTCCTGGTAGTATCCTTCTAATGATTTTGGCGTATCATAGTGTATCACAAATCTCACGTCCGGTTTGTCAATACCCATGCCAAAGGCAATGGTCGCCACGATTACATCTATTTCTTCATTCAGAAAATCATCCTGGTTTTTAACACGTACCGATGGTTCCAATCCGGCATGATAAGGTGCTGCTTTAATGTCATTTACTTTCAAGAACTCTGCGATCTCCTCCACTTTTTTTCTGCTGAGGCAATAAATAATGCCTGATTTTCCTTTGTGGTCTTTGATGAACTTTATGAGTTGCTTTTTAGCATGTACTTTTGGTCTAACCTCATAATAAAGGTTTTGCCTGTTGAAGGATGAGATAAATACATCTGCTTCATCCATTGCAAGGTTTTTCTTTATATCCAGCTGTACTTTTGGCGTGGCCGTTGCTGTAAGGGCAATAAGCGGTAAATTGCCTATTTCATCAATGATGCTTTTTATTCTGCGATATTCGGGCCTGAAGTCATGGCCCCATTCTGAGATACAGTGTGCTTCATCTACAGCAACAAAGGATAATTTTGCCTTTTTAAGGAACTCAATATTTTCTTCCTTGGTCAGTGACTCTGGAGCGACATAGAGAAGTTTGATGTCTCCGGATAATGTTTCCTTTTTCACCTTAGTCATTTCTCCTTTAGTCAATGTTGAATTCAGGAATTTGGCATTGATTCCAAAGGCGTTCAACTGATCGACCTGATTTTTCATTAATGCGATTAATGGAGATATAACAATGGCTGTTCCTTCCTTTATTATTGCCGGCAGTTGATAGCAAAGAGATTTACCGGCACCGGTTGGCATAATGACAAACGTATTTTTATCAGCCATTATATTTTGGATAACGGCCCCCTGGTTTCCACGAAATTGTGTGTACCCAAATACCTCCTTTAATGTTTCCCTTAACTTATCCAATTTTATTCCACTTAAAATATAATTAAGCCCTGCGCATCAAGTGCGAAAGGTTTATAAAAATTAATAGATATTTATGACTTTTAAAAAATAAATTATCCCGATTTTACTATTTATCAGATTTTCTTTCGCTGCAGATCACGATTTTACCGCTCCTCCAAATCTTCGAAATAATTTTATTTATATTGAGCCTACTATTTATGAAAGATATCGTATTAATAAGAAAAGCCATTTCTAAAAATGGCATAGTAAAAATAAACTCTTTTTTTTGATTATTGCAGCTATAATTCGATATTTTGTCTGAAAATTATTATGTTTTTAGCTTTACAATTTTTAATTAAAAACACCAAAAGGATATGAATCCCAACCAAAACACGTTTGTTGTCATCATGGCAGGAGGGGTAGGAACCCGATTTTGGCCATATAGCAGAAAATCTCACCCAAAACAATTTTTAGATGTATTGGGAGTTGGTAAGTCACTTCTTCAGCTTACCTATCATAGGTTTTTGCCTCTTTGTAAAAAGGAAAATATATACATTGTCTCCAATGAGGCGTATTATGATTTGATCAAAGAACAACTTCCTGAAATGCATGACGAGCAAATTTTATTGGAGCCAAATCAAAGAAATACGGCCCCCTGCATCGCATACGCGAGCTATAAAATAGCCAGTAAAAATCCGGAAGCTGTAACCATTGTTACTCCAGCAGATCATGCGATTTTTATGGAGGACGAATTTGTACGAACTTGTCAGGTAGCGCTTGATTTCATAAAAACTGATAATAGTCTTGTAACCATAGGCATAAAACCCAGTAGGCCTGAAACAGGTTATGGATACATTCAATATAAACCAGGTGCTCATGAAGCAGTAAAAAAGGTGAAGACATTTACTGAAAAACCCCAGTTGGAACTTGCTAAGACATTTATTGAAAGTGGAGATTTTGTATGGAATGCCGGGATTTTTATCTGGAAGGCAAGTAGTATTATTGAAGCTTTTGAAACTTATTTACCGGAAATTTCGGAAACCTTTAGCAGTATATCAGATCAGTATTATACCAAGGATGAAAAAGCAAAAATCGAGTGGGCTTACGCAAGAACCAAGGCTATTTCCATCGATTATGGAGTTATGGAAAAAGCTGAAAATGTCTATGTTGTCCCGGGAGAATTTGGATGGTCAGATTTGGGTTCCTGGAGTTCTTTACATGAATATCATAGCAAAGATAATGGTGGTAATGTAATAGAAGGGAATGCGATGTTATATGATAGTAATGAATGCATTATTCGAGCGCCAAAAGAAAAACTTGTGGTAATCCAGGGTTTGGAGGGGTATCTGATTGCAGACTGCAAAGATGTGTTGATGATCTGCAAAAAGGATGATGAAAATAAGATACGAAGTATCGTTAATGATGTCAAAAGCGAGAAAGGGGAACAGTATATCTAATTGTATATTTAGTAAGTTTGGTGGTAATGATAGGGTAATACAATCGGCATTGATTTGATCAAATATTCACCTTAAAGACTTCGTTGTCTCAATGTTTCATATAGAATTATACCGGCTGAAACTGAAACATTGAGTGATTCGATTTTCCCTGTCATGGGTATTCTTGCCAGATGATCGCAAAGTTTTAGGTATTCTGCTGAGATACCATCCTCTTCTGAACCCAGAATGATTGCAATTGGACCTTTTAGATCGGTGTCATAAATCAACTGATCAGTTTTTTCGGTGCATCCCACAATTCGTATTCCAGTTTCTTTGAGTGTTTTAATAGTATTTTTTAAATTTTCTTCCCTGCATACCGGTAATATATTCAATGCTCCGGCTGAGGTTTTCATAGCATCTCCTCCAATGAGTGCATTTCCCTTGCTTTGAATCACAAGTGCATCTGCACCAGCACACTCCATGGTTCTGGCGATTGCGCCGAAATTACGCACATCAGTAATACGATCAAGGATTACTAAAAACGGATCCTTTCCCAGGGAAAAAACCGATTCAATGATATGATCAAGCGAATGAAATTGTATGGGTGACACGTAGCAAATTACACCTTGGTGATTTTTCCTGGATAACCTGTTAAGCTTTTCTAAAGGTACATTGACATATGGGATCTTTAAGCTTTTTAACGTGGAAATTAATTCTTTTATGAGATCATTTTGAAGCCCTTTTTGGATGAGTATTTTTTCGATCTCTTTCCCTGCTTCAATTGCCTCAAGCACAGCCCTTGTGCCAAAAATAAAATTGTTCCCTTTGATCTCTGCATTAAAATTTCGTCTTTCTATTTCTTTCCGTCTCTCCACAATTCCACAGATTTGAACCAGTTATTATCGTAATTCTTTTTTCTTAACAGCGTGTAGTGCTGGTCGGTGAATACATTTTTTACTTTATAGAAAGAAAAACGTATAACAGGCATCGTGAGGTCCCGATTGTATACCCAGTCGATAATCTCTTCTGATTTATAGACGTCATTTGGTGGGCCATAAATGATGTAAATCAATCCCATATCGCTTTTCCAACCTTCCTTAAAATTGGTGAATAGATAGTTTGCAGACTCTACACGGTCATAGTACTTACGTACCGTAGATGTAGCTAATGAAGGTATTTTTACTAGGTTGATCCAGTATTGCTCAAATGCTTCCTGAGGATTTTGAGCATTTCTGATTTCTTCAGTTTCAGTTCTGGTAGAGATGTATATCAATGGTTCAAGGACTTTATCAAATGTCCTTGCCAATGGGAAATAAGCATCCTGGACTCGAATTGCAATGCCATTTGCCGAACTACTGTCTTTCTGGAAAAAGTAAAGTCCTTCTTTATTTAGTGTCAATGGATTATTTATTTGAACATTAAAAACAGAATCAATCTTGAGATCTTTAGCTACGCGTTGGTCTTCAATAATCATGGGGGGTACAGCTTCATCAAAATAATGGGAATAATAAAATACATAAACGGGTCCCTGGTAATTGTTAAGGCTCTTTACCTGGAAAGACTTACCCAGGTTTATAAAACTGTTTAAATACGGCGTGTTGCCTTCATCTGTGTAAAATACCAAACCGTCTGTTGAAAAATTATAATTTTCGATAAACGGTATATCATACGTAAAATCAATTCCTGTTTTTTTATTAATTATCCTGAATACAGCTAAATCCGTTTTATCATTTTTTGGTAACTTCAAATAGACAAAGATCTTATCAGACTTAATTGCTATGATGTAATCCTGGATTTGCAATGTGTCTGATTTCTGAATTTCAAGCGTATGATAGCTCTCATGGAGCTCGTAAATCAGATCATATTCATCAAAGATTTTTCCCTGGTTAAAAGAAAATTCCAGCATTATATGAGCAGAATCTCCTTCAAAAAAAATATTGTGATTCATGTGTAGTTCATTGGTTACATCGTACCAATAACTAATATTTTCATCAATGAAGACTTTTTGCCCAAAGACTATTCCTGTGGAAAAGATATAGATTACAATTAAGAGAGCAATTGAGTTTTTATGAATTTTCATATGTTTTTGAATGGTATTGCTTAAATCTACCTTCAATTCTCATCAGCAATTAAATTAATTTATTTTACTTTACAATGTTTTAAAAAAAGGAATAAATGTCAGTTTACACAACAGAAATAGCTTCTGATGTCATTGCTTCAGACAATCCAATTCATCAACGTTTACTAAAGGCGTATTATTTGAGCCTGGAATATATTTCTGGCAACGTACTGGAAGTTGGCTGTGGAGAAGGAAGAGGTGTGGAACTTATCATGTCAAAGGCCGATTCATTTACAGGGATTGACAAAATACAAAAGATTATTGATAATCTTAATTCGAAGTTTCCTCATGGAAATTTCAAACAAGTCATCATACCTCCATTTTCCGGGATTGAAGATAATGTATATGATTCAGTACTTAGTTTCCAGGTCATTGAGCACATTAAAAATGATATGGAATACTTGAAAGAGATCTACCGGGTATTGAAACCTGGTGGTAAAGCTCTGATCACTACCCCAAATATAAAAATGTCGCTTTCAAGGAATCCCTGGCACGTCAGGGAATATACTGCCGGGGAATTAAGCAGTCTGGCAAAAAATATTTTCCCAAAAGTACAAATGCTGGGAATCGGAGGGAATGAAAAAGTAATGGCCTATTATGAAAAAAATAAACAATCAGTTCATAAATTAATGAAGTGGGATATACTTAACCTTCAATATCGATTACCATCATTTTTACTTAAAATTCCATATGAGATTCTTAACAGGGTAAATCGCAATAAATTGAAGACCACAAATGACGATTTGGTGAATGAGATTCATCATTCTGATTATATTTTAACAAATGATCCAGAAAATAGCCTGGATCTATTTTGCATTATGGAAAAGTGATAGTTCTGGGCAAAGTAATAAGAATACCATTTAACTTACTTCAACAGTCTATCTGGGATCATAAAGTTGGTTTCTAAAAATCTAAAATCCTCCTTTGAAAAAATTAATTTGGGATGTATTGGATAATCGTGGTTAAAAAATCTGATCCAATCGTAATTTTAAATTTTGTATTTCGGATTTATCGCGATCTCTCCGAATAATATGCAAATCGTTTTCCATAAATGCATATTTCACTTTTGACCATTCCTCATGTGAAGTATTTTGAAGAATTTCAGCAGATTTTTCAATTATATCTGTGAGTTTTTGTTTATAAGATAGGTGCTCTCCATACGAAAATGAGGTTTCAATATAATTACGGATTAATTCGAACAGCTCAGAAGTCTTGGTTTGGTGGTGAACAGCGTTGTTTTTAGGTTCATTGTTCTCGATTGTTTCATAAAATTTGTTAAGTAATATCTCAAAAGCAGTCATATCTATAGATTTAAAAATTCATACTATTTATATGAATAATGCAAATCATGTAACCTTTATGTGTCCAGTTATTTTATGATAAAGACAAGATATTTTGGATAGAGTTCATTAAAATATTTGCATGACTAATCGATTCTGTTTCATCGTCTCAATTAATTGTGATCCGGGATATGAATACGTGTCATTGAATGTTCGATCATTGGAGTGAAATCATATATTTATCTGAAAATCAACAATTCATCCGGCAAATCGTTAAATTATATGCCGGATTATTAAATCTTGAATCTCATGAAACCGACTATAGACACTTCAAAGGGTGGCGGAATATCTATTCAAAACATGCCCATAGATTTTGATTTTTATATAAATCCTGAGGGGAAAATTATAAAAAGAAATTTAAGTATTCCGCCGGAAGATGAGTCATCGATGCAAATTCTTTCACTCAACGAAGCAGGAGAATTGTATGATCCGTTAATTAACGAAATGATCATTGGTTGTGATGATAAAGATAAGATTAAATTATCTAATGAAGCCACCGATTTCTTTGAAGAAAAAAAATGCAAAATAAAACTCCTTCCGCTGAAAGAGGCAATCACCTATTGGAACAGATATGAAGGTCATGCGATAGGTCTGTTTCACATTCCAAGGAAATAGGGCAGATTTTTTCTTCATTCCCAATATTTTTCGATCATAATTTTTCCATTATTTTTAGGGCATGATTACTACGGTTATTTTTGATATGGATGGCGTGATCGTAGACAGCGAGCCGATCCATCAGGCACTTGAATTTGAAATGTTCGAGGAGCTGGGACTTGTCATTTCTGAAGAGGAACATAAGACCTATGTGGGATCATCTTCCATCGATATGTGGAACAGGATCAGGGAGAAGCATCACCTAAAGAAAGCGCCTGAAGAATTACTCCTGTATGGACGGGCGAAGTATTGGGATGCACTTGAGCGTCATCGTGTGCCAATGGTAACTGGATCAAAAGAATTGATTGTTGATTTCAATGATAATGGCTTTATTGTTCAGGTAGCATCTTCGGCTACAAGGCCAACAGTGGATAAAGTTATTGAGCATTTTCAATTACAGAATTATTTCGCCCATCGTATAGGTGGAAATGAAGTTAAAAAATCAAAGCCAAATCCGGAAATATTTTTAAGAGCGGCAAAACAGTCCAATTCTCATCCTGAGAAATGCCTTGTAATAGAAGATTCAACAAATGGCGTAATAGCTGCAAAAGAGGCTGGTATGCTCTGTATTGGATATGTCAATCCAGGAACTGGCAAACAGGATTTGAGTCAGGCGGATCTGGTGATTAGCCGAATGAATGAAATCACAATTGATGTTATTCGATCCATATCCTGATTATCCTTTCATTTTTATACGAAAATATTAAACTTCATTTGTTGAAAATATGCAATTGTTAAAATACCAAAATCAATAAAATCGTTAAATTTACACTATCCGTCTAGTTTTTAATTGTACCGATTACTGGTATAAAGAGAATGTTAATTTTTTTATCTACATGTAAAGGCTAAACCATGTTTGAAAATTTTCTGGATCAATCATATTATGAGTTCCCGTCATTTAAAGTGGCTGTTTTCTCACTGTTGCTGGCGTTTGTATTAAGCACTGTGATTGCCTTTACCTATAAATACACGTATCGAGGCATTTCATATTCGGGTAACTTTTTACAGGCCATGATATTATCTTCATTAGCTACTTCTATGGTCATCATGGCTGTAGGAAATAACATTGCCGTTGGGTTTGGGATCATTGGAGCAATTGCAATTATTAGGTTTAGAACCAGGATAAATGAACCGAGAAATATCATTTTTATTTTTGCCAGCCTGGGGGTTGGTATCGCCACGGGGGTGTATGGGTATTCCATTGCAATTTCA
>WOR8_10004131_pt1 | contig 14173 bp, 9 predicted proteins | sample DeeMarSeWOR38_10_FD_19890 | JGI IMG/M metagenome (IMG submission 19890) | reverse complement strand
GACATGGATCCGACTCAGGGCAATCGGATTCCCAGAGGCCAGCCTCCTGTAAACTTTTACTTCCGTCGCCCCGGAACCCGGATGGCGATCATTTGGATGCTCCGCAAGAGTTTTTTCGATGCTCAGCAGCAAACAGATTCGGAACAAATCGAGGATCCGAATCTGGCTATCCTGTCGTCGGTATTGAAAGATGAGATTCCCATTCATGTTAATGCTCGCCGTGCGATAGCAATTCGTGCTACCCTGAAGGTTGCGGATGAATATGGTTTGAAATTGATCTTTCAGGAGTGCACCGAAGGCTACAAAGTCGCCGAGCAATTGGCTGAAAGGAAAATCCCCGTTGTGTTGGGCCCCTTCTACTATTATCCGGGAAGTATGGGCCAGTATCGCGAGGGCAGGAAAGTAAACTGGAACAATGCCGGAATTCTGGCCGAGGCCGGCGTCAAAGTGGCTCTGTCATCGGGTGGGCAACCGGGGGCAATTGATATCTTAACGGCGGCGACTTTTGCCGTTCGACATGGCATGGATAGCGACGAAGCGCTGAAAGCCATCACAATCATACCGGCTGAAATACTGGGCGTCGCCGACCGTGTGGGGAGTCTTGAAAAAGGAAAGGATGCCGACATTGTCATTCTCAGCGGTGATCCATTGAATGTGACAACACGAGTGGAAAAAGTCATTCTAAACGGTAAGACAGTCTATCAGTAGACTTCAGGAGAGACGTTATGAAATCCAGGTCTCATATAACATTTGTTTCTATACTATTGATTGTATTTATTGCCAGCTCGATAGGGTATGCAGCGCCGGTTCGCAAGAAGCTTGCTGTTCAAGCAAGCCGGATCATTACCATCGCCGGCAAGGATATTAAAAACGGCGTGATTTTAATAGAAGACGGAACAATCAAAACTGTTGGTGCGGACGTTGAGATTCCGTGGGATGCTTTTGTCATCGAAGCAAAGAACCAGGTAGTCATGCCCGGTTTTGTGATGGCCCACACGTCGAGCGGCCTGGATCGGGAAAATGAAAACATGCCGGAAGTGCCTTTTATTTCAACGTTCGATTCGATCGATCCGATCAGCACATTCTTTGAGGATTCATTGCGTGACGGCATCGTGGCTATGCTCGTCCTGCCCGGCAACAATACGCTGCTGGGCGGCACGGGAACTATTGTCAAACCTTACGGCCGGACCGTCGAAGCGATGCTAATCAAACGATATACCGGCTTGAAAATCTCGTTGCGACCGAGCGGAAACACCAGTCGCATGGGGCACATGCAGCGTTTCAGAAGATACATGACCGAACTGAAAGATTATCTTGAAGATTACCAGCAGCGAAAAACAGATGCTGAAGAGGAGAAAAAGCCTTTCGATGAAGAAATCGACGTGACTAAACAGTCGATAGTCGATCTTTTGAACAAAAAGCTAACGGCATTTATCTATTGTGATAGAGCAGCCGATGTGCCAAAAGCAATCGAGATACAGAAAGCACATGGGCTAAACACTGTGTTGGTACTTAGCCCGGATTGCTATAAAGCTGTCGGTTTGATTGCCAAAAGTAAACTTCCTGTCGTTTTGGATTCTCAATTAATCATCTGGGAAACCAACGAGCAGACGAATGAAGAAGAGATGAAAGTCATCCCGATGATTTTCCACAGGGCCGGCGTAAAGTTTGCTTTCCAAACCGATGCTTCGCAATACGGCAGACGATACCTCTGGTATCAGGCGGCGACCGCGGTCAAGTATGGAATGAAACGAAACGAAGCATTGAAATCCATCACGCTTTATCCTGCACAGTTCATCGGTGTCGATAACCGGCTGGGGAGTATCGAAACTGGTAAAGAAGCAACCATGCTCTTTCTGACAGGCGATCCGCTGGATGCGCAAAGCTGGGTGGATCGGGTTATGATTGCCGGTGAGATTGTCTATGAGCGAGCAAAAGATGAGCGGTTGAAAAAGCTGCTGGAACCGCCTTTGGAAATACAGCAGCCGGAAGACACTGATTAAACGATTATGGGCCGGATTGTGTGACAGACAAGGATGAGCCTTAGCTATGAATATAAGCTATAGATATTTCAATATAGGTAAGAAATTCAATGTGACTGCGGTCTCAGTTATTATCGTTGCTTTGCTCATTCCGGGTGTGAAAGCCGAAGAGACATCTGTCACCGCTGTTAAAGCAGGCACGATCTATCCGGTCGGTTCTGCGCCGATTCAGGACGGCATAGTTCTGATTAGAGATGGCAAGATAGAAGGGGTGGGAAAGGACCTCACAATACCCGAGGACGCTGAAGTTATTGATGCTAAAGATAAGGTAGTAATTCCGGGACTCATCGATGCTTTTACGACACTCGCTGAGCCAACCGGGGATGATGAGGAGTCGGTGACTCCGGACATTCGTGCAGTCGATGCCTTCAACTTCTACGGCGAATATCGAAGGATGCTGGCTGGAGGTGTGACAACGGTTTATGTTTCACCGGGTCAAAGGCGATTAGTGAGTGGCGTCGGTTCGGTGGTAAAGCTTGCCGGTGATTCGGTTGCCAAACGCCGGCTCAAAGACAGTTCGGCGCTTCGCATTACAATCGGGGAATTGCCGAAGAATCCACCGGCTCTCTGGGATCCGCCAGTCCCTCCGGATCCGTGCCATCCGATGGTTCCGCAGGAAAAACAATTGCCGACGACGCGTATGGGCGAGATGGCCGTTCTGCGAAACGTTTTCGGGCAGGCCCAGCAATACTTGAATGATCGCCCGCGAAAAATAGACTGGAAAATGGAATCATTGCTGCCGATTTTGAAGCGCAAACTGCCGCTCCGAATCAATTGCCATAACGCCCAGGATATCCGCAACGCAATCCTGTTCAGCGAGGTTTTCAATCTCAGGCTTATCATCGAAGGCGGCACTGAAGCTTACAATGTCATTAATCAGATTAAATGGAGTAATGCGCCCGTTGTTGTCACCGGGGCTTTTGAGCCCGGCCGACAGTATTCGAAAGACGACACTCATGATATCATGCTCGGGCGCGTGAATCTCGCAAACGTAAAGCTACTGTCCGAAGCGGGCATTAAATTTGCACTTTCGGCGCCGACCGATCAGACGATTGGCGACCTGCAATTTGTTGCAGGCTATGCTGTTGGCCAGGGATTGTCGCCGGAAGAAGCTCTCAATGCGATCACGATTACGCCTGCCGAAATCCTCGGGATTGCCGAGCGCACGGGAAGCATCGAGCCAGGCAAGGACGCGGATCTTGTCATCTTGACATCTGAGCCTTTCGATGTTCAGTCTGTTGTTGATAAAACACTCATTGACGGCAAAGTTGTTTACACCCGTTCGGAAGCGAAGCCGAAAAAAGAGCAAACAGAAAAAGCAACTGTCACAGCGATTCGTGCCGGCAGGATTCTGACTGCAAGTCGTGGGACAATCAGCGATGGCCTGATTCTCATTAAGGGTGACAAAATCGATTACGTAGGTAAACCGAAAGATATCCCTGAGAAGGCGGTCGTTATTGATGCGGCCCAAAGTGTTGTCATACCCGGCCTGATTGATATTCATTCTCATCTTGGTCTGCACTGGGAAAGTGAGCCTTTTAGAATGAATCCGGCTTCGCCTACGAGCGGTTCCGGAAGTGCACGTCACGTTAGCATTGTCAATGCAATCAAACCGAACGACGAAGGTTTTCTGGATGTTTTACGCTCAGGAGTCACTTCGGTGCTTTTGGCTCCGGAAACCGGTGGACTTGTCAGTGGAAATGCCGCTTTGATCAAACTCACCGGCGACCGCACTAAGGATATGGTTGTCAAAGAATACGCCGCTGTTAAGTTTTCGATGCTTGGTTCCAGCGCAAAGATGGCACAAATCTGGCAGGCGCGCGATCTTTTGAAAAGGGCAAAAGAATATGCTGAGAAGTGGGAGCAATATGAGCGTGCTTTCGAGGAATACGAACGCCGCCGGCAATACGAAAAAGATAAGAACAAGGACAAAGAATCGGATGAAGAAGATACACTCAAGGAGCCGGATCGTCCAAGGCGTGATACCAATCTTGAGTTGCTGAGGGGGCTTTTCGAACGCAAAATGCCGGCATTGGTTCATGCCGGTCGGGCAGATGAAATACGTACTACGCTAAAAGTCTTTAGAGACGAATACAACCTCGATGTTATTATTCTTGGCGGCGGCGACGGCTTCCGAGTCACGGATGAGCTGAGAAAATACAATGTTGGCATTGCTATCGGCCCTGATATCCTCCGGTACGAAAAGGGAAAACCGATAAACAATGCTGATTTGCTGACCCGAAGCAGGCTCCGTGTAGCTTTGCATACAAGCGCCACTTCGGGCACACAGTATTTGCCGATGAACGCAGCTTATGCTGTCCGGTATGGAATGGATGAAGACAACGCGTTTCGATCAGTAACTATTTATCCGGCGGAATTACTGCACGTGGATGATAGAATCGGGAGCATCGACGAGGGCAAAGACGCCGACCTGGTCATACTTTCAGGCGAGCCATTTGATTTTCAAAGTCGGGTAGAAAAAGTCATTGTGAACGGACGGGTTGTTTTCGAAAAAGAAGAATGAAAATTGGCCTAAAAATTGTGATTATTATCTTGTGTGTTCTTCAGCTTGGCGCTGTCGCTGAAGGTACGCCGAAACAATATGCGATCAGGGCCGGTAAGATTTTGACCATGGCACTGGCTGAAGATTCCGATGCGAGCCGACGTGTCATCAATCACGGCATAATGCTTGTCAGCAAAGGTAAAATTGAAGCTCTCGGCCCAGCTTCTGATGTTACAATCCCACAGGAGTATATTGTTATTGACGCATCGGACCGATGGGTCATGCCGGGTATAGTCGAAGCGCACACACATATTGCCGTCGAAGGCGGATTCAACGATATGGTAACAACAATCAATCCCGAGCTTCAAATCGACGAATCTGTCAATCTGGAGGATATTGCGGCCGAAAAAGCAGTTGCAGGGGGGGTGACTACCATCCATACCATGCCGGGCAGCGGAACAAATCTTGCCGGTTTTACTGTTATCGTCAAGCTTGACTTTTCCCATCCCGATGAAGCTATTGTTCGTGAAATCGGAGCGATGAAAATCGCCCAGGCTTATAATCCGGAACGGCGCGCCGGCGACCTGGGACTGACCCGGATGGGCATGGCCTGGATGCTCCGGCAGATTCTCAACCAGGCGAAAGAATATACTGATGCCTGGAAATCATACGAAAGCGGCCAAAGCAAGGACAAACCATCTTATAAACCAGAACTGGAAAACATGCGAAAGGCTTTCAATGGCGAAATCCCCGCTATGGTGCACAGTGCCGAGGCGTGGGGCATCCTTGAGACCATGCAGATGTTTAACGATGAGTATCAATTGGATACTATTGCTACCCATACTTCGTTTTGCGGGTACATGGCCGGTGAAGAAGCAGCGAAGCGAGAGAGGGTCCACGTCAATATCGGCCCGCGACTGGTTGATTTTAGAGGTTGGAATGCCCCGATAGATGGCAGGTTTCACGGGATGGGGGCCGAATACATAAGCCGGGGCGTGAAAAATCTTTCGATCAATACTGATGCTGTCGGATGGGGAATGCAGGAGGAACTGGCATTCCAGGCGTCTATGTCCGTTCATTATGGCCTCGATGAAATGATTGCTATGGAGGCCATTACCATCCAGCCTGCCCGGGCACTCGGCGTCGATGACCGCATCGGTTCTCTGGAAGTGGGTAAGGATGCCGATATCGTCATCAAGAAAGGGAGCCTGCTTGATGTTACATCTGCAGTTGATCTTGTGCTGATTAACGGTAGAATCGTTTATCAACGTAAAGGTGTAAATTTACTCTCGAAGGAAAAATAATCATAATTACTCAAATGAAACATTTATGTTCCATTGCAATGATTATTCTTGTGATTTTGACAGTCGGTTCATCAGTTGCTCAAGATGAGCCGACGCTTCCAAAGTATGCTATCAGAGCGGGAAAGATCCTGACAATGGCGCCGGACAAGGAATTTGTTGTCGGCGAAGGTATTATCAATAACGGCATCATTTTGCTCAGCGATGGAAATATCGAGGCTCTCGGGCCGGCATCTAAAATCGAAATCCCCGAAGGGTACACAGTAATTGATGCTTCAGACAGATGGATCACTCCCGGCATCGTCGAAGCCCACACGCATATCGGTGTTGAGGGTGGATTTAACGATATGGTTACGCCGATAAATCCCGAACTGAAGCTTGCGGACAGTGTCAATCCTGAAGACATCGGCGTTGAAAAGGGTGTAACAGGAGGCGTAACTACAATCAATACGATGCCCGGCAGTGGGACGAATTTCGCGGGCTTTACTGTGATTATAAAACTCGATCCATCCGATCCTGAGAAGATGATTTTACGTGAGTATGGCTCAATGAAAATGACGCAGGCTTTTAATCCTGAGCGTCGAGCCGGCGACCTGGGTGCTACGAGAATGGGAATGTCCTGGTATATGAGGCAAATCCTCAAACAGGCTAAAGAATACGCCGAAGCGTGGCGGGCATATGAAAAGGGCGAGCGAAAGGAAAAGCCCAGGTTGAAGCTGGAACTGGAGAAGATGCGAAAAGCTTTCAACGGTGAAATGCCGACAATCGTTCATACCTACTCTGGCTGGGGCGTTATGCAAACCATTCGCATGTTCAACGATGAAAACAATCTGAACGTTATTCCCACACATACTGCATACGGCGGCTTCATCGTAGGTCAGGAAGCGGCGAAACGTGAAAATGTCTTTATCAATATAGGTCCGCGGACAGTTGAATTCTCCCGGCCAACTTTCGACGGCCGGTTCCATGGAATGGGGGCCGAATATGTAAAAACCGGTGTCAAGGAACTTTCAATCAATACCGATGCCGTTGGGTGGAGCTCATATATCGCTCCGCAGGAAGAACTGTCGTTTCAGGCCTCAATGTCGGCCCACTATGGGCTGGATGACCGGGAGGCTTTGAAGGGCATCACCATTAATTCGGCCCGCGCCCTCGGCATTGATGACCGTGTCGGTTCTCTCGAAGTTGGTAAAGATGCTGACATTGCTATTAAAAGAGGTAGCTTGCTTGACCATACTACTCCGGTTGATATGGTCCTGATCAATGGCAAAATCATCTACCAGCGTAAAGGAGTCGATTTGGTCGTCAAGGGGAAAACAACTCCTCGTGATAAGGAATAATAAGGATGAGAAAAATTCGTCACTACGTCCTGTTATGTATATTTTTCGGAGGGCTTTCGGTCTGTGTGGGAGCTGAAGAGATAATTGCTATTAAGGCAGATCGGATCGATACAGTCACCTCCGGCGTAATAGAAAACGGCATCATCGTCATATCCGACGGCAGGATTAAAGCGATTGGAAACGATGTAGAAATTCCTGATGTTGCCGAAGTCATTGACGTTTCCGACAAGACAATCTTTCCCGGCCTTGTGAATCCATCATCACGAATCGGATTGTCGAGTACGGCAAGAGGTGGTCCGGCGTCCAATCCGCACTACCGTGTCATCGACGAATTATATCCTCATCAGGACCAATACAAACACGTTCTCGGAGCTGGATTCACGACCATAGGATTACTACCCGGCGAAAGAGGATTTGTACGCTACTATCCAGGATATGGTTATTGGCCCAGCGGTGGTCCACCTATTACGGGTATCACCGGACAGGGAGCGATAGTACGACCGACCGGCAAAAATCCCGGGGAAATGATTATTGTCGAATCCGGATTTGTGATGATTCATTTCCAGGCGAATGATAAAGTCAAAAATGTTATCACCTCAGCGCTGGATTCCGCAAAGGGCAAGATGAGTTCCAAGGATCCAAAAGTCCGGCCGCTTGTCCTTGCCCTGCAGGGCAAGTTACCGACGTTTGTGTTATGTAATTCACCTGGTGAAATTCTGCATTTGGTAAAGCTGCTCGAACCGTATAACAAAATGAAATTGGTTCTGGTGGAGGGCAACGAAACATACCGGGTCACAGAAGAATTAGTAAAGAGGAAAATCCCGGTTGTTCTTCCTGCCCAGATAGAATTTGAGAGGAACACTCGTAATCGCATTAACGTGCCCAGAATGCTCGCTGAAGCCGAAATTAAAATTGCATTGAGGCCGGAATTCGACAGCGTTGCCGGACACGAAGATTTCCTTAGAAAAATGGCGGAGCTGGTTAAATCCGGCCTGAACAGGGAAATCGCCAAAAAAGCAATGACCATCCATCCCGCCGAGATGTTGGGTGTTGACTACCGGTTGGGAAGTTTAAACGTGGGCAAGGACGCGAATCTTATGATTCTCAGCGGCGATCCACTGGACATCGGGACTAAAATTGAAAAGGTGATGATTGAAGGCAAGATCGTTCATGAAGCTCCGTTGGGAGAGACCGTCGATGAGTAAAATATATATACGTCATATTGTTCTTAAGCTATTGTTTGCGTTGGCGTTATTACTGATATTTGTTTCCTCGCCGCTATCAGCAGCAGAAGAGGTCACAGCAATTCGTGGAGGAGACCTCTACACAATCACCGGTGGAATTATTAAGAACGGAACGATTCTTATAAAGGAAGGAAAAATCCTCGACATCGGACAAAACATCGAAATTCCGGAGAAAGCCGAGGTGATTAATGCACGAGGAAAAGTTGTTATGCCCGGTTTGGTCGGGATTGGTGCCGAACTTGGGATCATCAGCTATCCAAATATCACCAAGATAGCAGATTCTCTCGATCCGTTTGACTTCAGCGTCTCTCTTGCCCTGGCATCCGGCATCACAACAGCTATGGTATCGACCGGCCAGCCATCGGGTAGTAGCCCTATCGGGGGAGTGACAGCGATCATCAAGTCATCCTATGGAGATTTGGATCAGATGATGGTTAGAGAATCGGTTGTGCAGCCGGTTATGATTTCCAACAGGAATTGGTTACAAAAAACCACATTTAAGCAGAATCTCCGAAAAGCCCAGAATTATCTGCGGAAACTAACGGAATCTCAGCAGGCCAGGGACGGAAATAAGGCCGCAGAACCCAAAAAACCCAGCGGGCTTGATGCATACTTCAGACTGTTACGGCGGGAAGTGCCTGCAGTAGTGTCGGCTTCTACTACAGGTGACATCCTGGCGGCTTTGGAATTTGTTGATGAATTCGGGATCCGGATGGTCCTGGCGAATGCTGATGAAGCCTGGATTGTTGCCGAAGAGATTGCAAAGAGAGACGTTCGTGTCGTTATCACGCCGCGCCAGAAACGCCGTCCGAACGAAGATATCTCGGGGCCGTCAGGCTCGACTATGGAAAACGCCGCCATTTTGAAAAAAGCCGGCGTCAAATTCGCAATCATACCTACCAGCACGTCCTTCGAGACATGGGGAGTAGTAGGGCGTGACATGATGGCCCTGCCTATGGAGGCGGCGTTCGCCGTAAGCGGAGGGCTCGATGAGCAGACCGCACTGGAAGCGATAACAATCACGGCCGCCGAAATCATTGGCGTAGCCGACCGCCTCGGCAGCCTGCAAGTCGGAAAAGACGCCGACATTATCATCCTTGACGGCCATCCCTTCCATCACAAAACGTTCGTGGAAACGACACTTATCAACGGCAAGGTTATGTATGAGAAAACGAAGTCACTTTATTTCTCACATATCACACATGATAAATAAGAGAGTTTCACTTCAATTTTCGCCGAAGATGATCGAGTATCTGTGTACTTAACCCTGAGCGGGCCGGTTCACCTGTGCCTCGAAGCCTGAATCTGCGATTTTCTAAACGTCCGCTTGGGAGTTTAAAGGCGACCTCCACGTAACTGGAACCATTTTGGTCTCGTCGGGTCTGGCCGACGGCGATAGCCCATTGACTTGAGGTTGCATCGGCAACGGTGGTTGCCAGTTCTGTAATGCTTGTCTGGTTATTATTCTGTATATCGAGTAAGTCAATTAGTTTCTCTGTAGTTGGTGCTATAAATGCCCCAGCTAAAATTTGTTCAGCCTCATCGGCTTTGCTTAATGTAGCAGTCAGGGCTCCGCCGCTGCCAGCTTCCACCAGAGCCAGTGTTTCGCCTCGTTGTTTAAGCTGTTTCATAATGTGTTCTTCCAGCGATGTTTCGTCGTCTGCATAAATGTTCTCACCCAAGTGCTTCATGATCTTCTGTTTAAGCTCCAGAAGTCTTGCCCTGTCCTTCGGCGTGTCGTCGGGCAATGAAAAAGTGAAATCTACCCGGCTACCATCGAATTGCGATGAAACCGTGATATCCGATGCCAATGATACGTTCTCTTCGAGTGTCTGGTCAATCTGTGACTGGCCGAGACCGACGAATCGCAGCATTAATGAGCAACCGGGTAGTCGTGTGCCGAAATGCCTGCTCAGGTACGGCACCAATTCATCACGAACCATGGCCTGCAGTTCACGAGGCGGTCCTGGCAGAGCAACAATTATGTCATCATCCCTATCGAAGACGAGTCCGATTGCTGTGCCCTGAGAATTTTTTAAATAAGTCCCATTCGTTGGGGCCTGTGTCTGCCGTCGCAAATTTGCACGAAGCTGCTCAGGCGAGACGCGAAATCTGCGGGCCATTTCCTGCAATGCATTCGGGTGTTCTTTCAGTGTAATTCCCGTAAAGTCGGAAAGAGCTTCGCGGGTGATGTCGTTGTCTGTCGGACCAAGTCCACCGGTGACAATGACCAGATTGGCCTTGTTCGTAGCATAGCGAAGTGCCTCAATTATATCAGCCTGCTTGTCATCGACGCTCATCGAGCTGATGCATTCCAAACCCAGCGGACGCAAGGTTCTGGTTATAAAATAGGTATGCCCATCCGGGTAAGCGCCCGAGAGCAGTTCACCGCCGGTGACTATGATTATGTATTTTGTTGACTTAGGGGTGTTAACTTTATCGTGTGGTTGTGAATCACCTGCCCAAACAGGGTATTGTTTAGTGCCCATGAACAAAGCGATTACAAGTAAAACTGTTATCCGAATCTTATTAGGTTGTTTCATGAAACTTCAACTCCGGGATTTATCACTGACATCTTTGGATTCTGTTTTCTCTATTCTGTACGATATAATATAATCAATCGGTTTCGCAAGCGAATATTGTGAGCGAACTGCCTGTTTATGACTTGATGTATTAGGTTGTATCTAATTGTTCGTGATTTATGGCTATAGTAACGTTGTCTGACATTCATGTATCTTTCGGCCCGGAAGTCGTTCTGGATCAATTAAATCTTCACCTCCATCCGGGCGAAAAAGTCGGTATGGTTGGTGCAAACGGCTCAGGAAAGAGTACGATCTTAAAGCTGATCATTGGCGAGATCGAGCCCGATATTGGCAGGGTGAGCAAACAAAAGTCGCTGAATATCGGCTACTTATCGCAGGAGACTACGTTCAGCGGCGACCATACAATTATGGAAGAAATGCACGCCGGCGTAAGGCATTTACTCAAACTCCAGCAGGAAATCCATGCCGTATCCGGCGAAATGGAAAATCTGGCCGGCTCGGAACTGAAGGCCATGATGAAGAAGTACGACCGTCTATGTCACGACTTCGAGGTAGCAGGGGGGTATGCTTATGAAATCCGCATCCTCAAGACTTTGGCTGGTCTGGGCTTCGAGCCTGAATTGCATTACGTCAAGACTTCGGCCCTGAGCGGCGGCCAGTTGTCGCGCCTGGGCCTGGCTCAGGTTTTGATGCTGGATACGGACCTGTTACTGCTGGATGAGCCGACTAATCACCTCGACCTGCAGGCCACTGAGTGGCTGGAGAAATTTTTGACCAACTGCAATGGGGCTGCTGTTATTATCAGTCATGACAGATGCTTACTGGATAAAGTAGCTTGTAAGATTATTGAGGTAGAAAACCGGCAGGCCCGTGTTTGGAACGGTAATTACAGCAATTATATACAAACCAAACAGACAGAGCGGCTGCAACAGGAGCGGGAACATGCCAGGCGCATCGAGATGGTCGATCGGACGCTGGACTTTATCGCCCGCAATAAAGATCAGGAAGGAATGCGAGGAACCGCTCGCGGGCGGAAGACTCGCTTGAAACGTTTGCTGAAAGAAAATCCCGACTTTCTGGACAAGCCGGCAAACCAGAAAACAATCAACTTCTCATTTGGCAAAACTGACCGAAAGAGTGATCTTGTGCTGCGTTGTGAAGGGCTGAGCAAATCCTTTGGCGATCTTACTTTGATTGAGAATCTGACATTTGATATACTTAATGGGCAGCGCATCGGTATCACCGGCCCGAATGGTACCGGTAAAAGCACTTTCCTGCGTCTGGCTCTCGGCCGGCTCGAACCGTCAATAGGCAGCATTCGCATGGGCAAGAATCTCCGCGTGGGATACCTCGATCAGCATGGCGACGTTTTAGATCCTTCCAAGAGCGTCCTGGATGAGGCCCTCGATGCTAATTCCAAACTCTCATCGGAACAGGTTCGTAACAGATTGGGCGCTTTTTTATTCACCGGCGATGATGTATTCAAGAAATGCGGGGATTTGAGTGGAGGACAACGCAATCGACTGATGCTTTGCAAGCTGGTTTTGTCTAATCCCGATGTATTGGTCATGGATGAGCCCACAAATCATCTGGATATTGCCAGCCGCCAGATACTGGAAGCTGCGCTGGAGGATTATAACGGAACAATGATTGTTGTCAGCCACGATCGTTACTTTTTGGATCGGGTTGTTGACAAATTAATTGTGGTCGGGCTGGATGAATTAGGTTCTCGATGCCTCGGCAAGACGGAAATCATCGAGGCAAAACCGGCATATTCATATTATGCTTCTCTTGTCAGCAAGCGAATAGAATCCCGGCAGCAAAAGCTGGAATCAAGTAGTGCCGGCACCCGAAAGCGTCGCCCAGCAAGCGCCAGCAGCAGGACTCGTTCTCGGACGCCTGAAGAACTCAAACGCTTCAATAAGTACACTATCGAACAGATTGAAGAATTGATTATTGAGCTTGAGCAGGAACTGGAGGGGATGAAAGAACGCTTTGGTGACGAGATGGTTTACAAGAATCCCGAGCAGCTTGTGGAACTCCAACAAAGCTATGATGCGAAAACAGCCGAACTAAAGCTGCTTTATAGGGCATATGAGTGTCGGGCCGGATAGTGGGAAGGGCTCTTATAATCCAAATCTCAAGGCTGGTTATAGTCTGAAGGGATAGTTCTTTTACCAGTTATTGGTAATTTAGGGATAACAGCCAAAGAGGATAAAGCTATTTGAAGTGCATATTCATGCTTGAAGTGTATTTTGTCCGATATTACAATTGAGGTAAGTATGGAAACTCAGGTAATGTATGGAGTGGACTATGAGAAGACTTTGGAGTGCTATTGTAATCATCCTGATTGCATCGGTCGCTGTTAATGCTGACAGTGAGGAACAAAATGATCCGAATTACCCGAATAATCCAAGTGAATTAATTCGGACAAAATGGGGTGCCGTCATTTCAGTTTTACAATCGAAAGACCTGGATGAGGAAGCAAGGATAAAAAAGATAAATAAGATTGTCAGTCCCATTTTTGATTTCCCGTTAATGGCGAAACTTGCATTGGGCAGAAAGCACTGGCCCAAATTAACAGCAGCACAGCGGGATAAATTCACCCTGCTTTTCGTTGAAAGGCTGAGGTTTTCATACCGGGAGAAAGTCTCGCTCTATACGAATGAGGAAGTTTTGTTCAAACCTGCTGTGAAGAAAAAGAGTATGGTTTACGTTCCTATGGAACTGAAAACTAAGGACAAAAAGATAGCCATAATGCACAAGCTTCGCAAGGTCGATAAACGCTGGAAGATCTACGATGTGGAGATACAGGGTGTAAGCATCCTCTTGACCTACCGGTCGCAATTTGATGATATCCTTAGCAGCGGCACTGTTGAGGACCTTTTAGCTCGGCTGGCCGAACCGCCGCAGCAGTAATTTCGATTCACTGCATCGGATCCATATCATGATGAGACAGCACTCATTCGTATCAGTTCTTTTCGACCGGATGGTCCTGCAGCATCCCGGAATAGTTATTCTTTGTGTGCTTGCAATTGTAAGCCTGCTTGTCTTTCACGCCCGGGATTTCAGGCTGGATGCTTCGGCGGAAACGCTGGTACTGGAGAATGACGAAGACCTTCTGTACTCCCGCCAGATCAGCTCCCGCTACGGACAGAGTGACTTTCTGGTTCTTACATATACTCCCAAACATACCTTGT
>WOR8_10006143_pt1 | contig 14175 bp, 12 predicted proteins | sample DeeMarSeWOR38_10_FD_19890 | JGI IMG/M metagenome (IMG submission 19890) | reverse complement strand
GGGTTAACAAATTTTACACGGCCCCTACCGCCATTCGTGCTCTGGCCAAAGAGGGACCGGAATACGTTGAAAAATACGATATTTCCTCTTTGAAACTTCTCGGAACCGTTGGAGAGCCCATTAATCCGGAAGCCTGGCGCTGGTACTATCACCATGTGGGTCGCGACTGGTGTCCGATTGTGGATACCTGGTGGCAGACCGAAACCGGCGGCCACATGCTCACGCCATTGCCCGGCGTGTCGCCGGTAAAACCGGGCTCCTGCACCTTGCCGTTCTTTGGGGTCGACCCGGTGATTCTCGATGATACCGGAGAAGAGGTCAAGTATCCGAATCAGGAAGGCTACCTGTGCATCCGTAAACCCTGGCCGGGTATGGCTCGCACCGTTTACGGCGATCATGATCGTTATATTGAGACCTATTTCAGTAAGGTGCCGGGTATGTATTTTACCGGTGACGGCGCCAAAAAGGATGAAGACGGATATTTCTGGATCATCGGCCGCATCGATGACGTTCTCAACGTTTCGGGCCATCGCCTGGGGACTGCCGAAATTGAATCGGCGTTGGTGCTGCACGATGATGTCGCCGAAGCAGCGGTTGTAGGATATCCGCATTCCATAAAGGGACAGGGTATCTATGCCTTCGTCACATTAAACACAGGGATTTCCAAAACCGATGATTTAAAAAAGGAATTGGTACAGCTGGTCCGCACTGAAATCGGACCCATTGCCACCATCGATGTTCTTCAGTGGGCCGATGGTCTGCCGAAAACACGCAGCGGCAAAATTATGCGGCGAATCTTAAAAAAGATCGCCGCCGGCGAAATCGAGGATCTGGGAGATCTTTCTACCATTGCCGACCCCGCTGTCATTGACGACCTAATAGCGGAAAGCAAAGATTTGAAGGCAGAATCATAAGAAGAAGCTATCTGCTATGTTTTGAGATAACTTCACGTGTCATTAAAGGCAATTCGCCAAATGCGGTGCATCGACAAACAGGGGAAGTCGTTTGAGGTAAAAAAGTACAGCCTCAAAGACTATACCGACCTTGAAACCATGTATGTAACCTTTTATCCTAAAGGTAAATTTCAGGGTATGCCTCCGTTAAAAGATGAAGCCAGCCGTAAATGGATCAACGGGCTCCTTGAAAACGGAGAAAATTATTTGGCCTGGCAAGATGGTATCACCGTGGGACATGTGGTGGTGTTGCCGGATTTTGAGCGGCGTGATGCAGAATATTTGATTTTTGTCAGGCACCCGAATCGTGGTCGCGGAATCGGCAGTCAGCTTACGCGAGCGGTTCTGCAACACGCCAAAGATCTCGGCCTGGAAACGATTTGGCTGGTGGTGGGTGCCACCAATTTCCAGGCAATCGGACTTTATAGAAAGTTCGGTTTCCGGTTTTGCGATCCCGATCTTTCTGAAACCGAACGCAAAATGATATTAGAACCTATCTCAAAAATGTAGGTTAGTGTTCATGGCAAGGCGCGGAGTGGCTCAAAAGCGGAGCATACACGATAGTATGTGAGCATTTTGAGCCGCTCCGCAATCCGCCTACGGCGGACCATGGGCGCTTAGATGCACTTTTGAGATAGGTTCCAGCTATTTGAGGTGTCCGATGGCCTTGAAAATCGGTATCGTCAGAGATGATCGGTATTTGGAACATATGCCGGGGCACACTCATCCCGAGCATCCCAGCCGGTTGAGGGCCGTACACCGCATGCTGGATACCCAATTGCCCGAGGGATACGAGCTGATCCAGCCCGAACCGGCAACCCTGGAAGTACTGGAACTCATTCACACCTCCGCCTATATAAAAAAAGTCTTGCGAACCGCCGACCACAAATTTACCAGCCTTGCACCGGATACTCCCGCCAGCGCAAAATCTTACTTATCTGCCTGGCTGGCTGTCGGAGGGTGCCTCAAAGCTCTGGAAGCATTGGTTACGAGGCGGTGCGATATCTGCTTTGCCATGGTCAGACCCCCGGGTCATCATGCCCTGGTGGACCGCGCAGGCGGTTTTTGTATTTTTAACAACCTGGGCATCACCGCACGCTATGCGATCAAACAGTTTGGTTTCCAGAGAATTTTGATTATCGATTGGGACGTCCACCATGGAAACGGCATTCAAGATTTGTTTTATCGGGAAAAAAAAGTCTTGTATTTTTCCACCCATGATATGCTTCTATATCCATACACCGGAAACCTGGAAGAAACCGGCAAAGGATGGGGCCAGGGATACACCATAAATATTCCCTTGCCGCGAGATCTAAACGATGCAGACATTCTGCATATCTACCGGGATATCCTCACGCCGGTTGTTCAACGATACGCACCTGATTTGATTTTGATCGTTGCCGGATTTGATGCACACCATGAGGATCCCATCGGCCGAATGAAAATCACTGAATCTGCCTTTTCAGATTTGACCCGTTTGCTGCTTCATTTGAGAACCATGGCAAAAGATGCTCCCATGCTCTTTGCATTGGAGGGAGGATACAGTAACAGAGGTCTTGCCAATTCGATTCGCAGTGTTTTAAAGGTCTTGACGTCTAAGCAGGCGACGCAAGGATTTCCGAGCAGCAAAACACCCTTGGGCGCTCGGCTCGTAGCCGAAGCTCATAAAATTCATGCACCCTATCGGGTGTGGACGGATTGATATTTGCTCCGCTCATTTTGCAATATTGGCCGCAGAAATTCCAAGACATAACAAGGAACGCACATGATCAAAGCCAAAATACCGGCTGCCAATCCCGACGCCAACCTCAAATCTTATAAGGAAACCTATAAAACCTTTCGGTGGGAAAATGTGGCCGAAGAATTCACCTGGCATCAGACCGGCAAGGTCAACATCATTCATGAGGCCGTAGATCGCTGGGCTCAGGACCCCACCAAACGAAACCAGACAGCAATCATTTTTGAAAAAGGAAACCAGTTAACCAACTACACCTATGGCGAACTGCAGGACAGATCCGGCCAATGGGCTAATTTTCTTTCAATGTACGGATATACAACCGGAGACCGCCTGTTTATTTTTACACCTTCATGTCCGGAAGCCTATCTGGCGATGTTGGGGGCCTGTCGTCTGGGTGTCATTTTCTGCCATCTTTTTGCTTCCACCGGATTTGACGAGCTTTCCCTGCGCCTGGCCAATGCGAAACCCCGAGGCATCATCACGCATCCGGATCTTTTGGAAAGAATTCCGCCGGAGGCCAAAGAATCAGTTCGGCATATTTTCCTCACCAGCGGACCGCGACCGAATTTGTTTCCCGAAGAGATCATCATTGATGACCTTCCCGACCAGATGCCTAAAACGCTTGAGCCAATATGGCTCGAACTTGCGTCACCCCTATATATGAACTATACATCTGGATCCACCGGTCCTCCTAAAGGTATTGTCCACGCGCACAAGGATATGATGGGTATTTTAACTACAGCACGATATGTTCTTGATCTTCACGAAGATACAATTTTGTGGGCCGATGCCGATCCGGCATGGGTAACGGGCACGGTATATGGCGTATTTGGTCCGCTGCTGTGCGGCGCAACATCTTTGGTTTACGGCAATGAGTTCTCCGCCGCCAACTGGTATTGGACCCTGGAAAAACATCGCGTTTCCGTTTGCTATACCACGCCGAAAAACCTCACGCGGCTTAAGGCTGCCGGAGATAACCTGCCCACCCGCTATGATTTTTCCGATTTGCGTCATATTCTCACCGTTGGCGCACCTCTGGTGCCCGATCTTTTCTACTGGGTCAAACAGAACTTAAATTTATCTCCTCATGACACCTACTGGATGACGGAGACCGGAATGATTAGCATCGCAAACTACCCATCCATGGACATCAAACCCGGCTCCATCGGCAAACCGGTGCCCGGCATTGAAGCAGCGGTGTTGGATGAGAATGGGAAGCCATTGCCTCCCATGTCGACAGGAGAGCTGGCTTTGAAAGTGGGATGGCCTGCCATGATGAGCGATTTGTGGAAAGACAACGAGCGCTACCAGGTCTATTTTCGTTTTAGAGACTGGTTTTTAACCGGCGATATCGCCATCAAAGATGATGACGGGTATTATTACCACCAGGGCCGTAATGATGACCTGATTAAAGTAGGTGGTGACAGAGTCATCGGACCATTTGAGATAGAACAGGTTCTTTGCGGACATCCGGCAGTCAACGAAGCTGCAGTCATTTCCAAAGGCACCGAGCCGGGTGAAGGCATTTCGTATTTAAAAGCCTTTATCACCATCCATCCGAACTATACGCCATCGTTGCGACTCAATCATGAAATCAAGGCCTTTGTCACTGCGAATCTGGCACCCGATGTTGTTGTTAAAGAACTTACATTTCTGGATGAACTTCCCAAAACCCGTAGTGGCAAACTTTTGCGACGGGTTTTGCGGGCCCAGGAACTGGGATTGCCGGGCGGTGATGCCCTTAAGATGAAGGATTGAATGAATTAAAAGAAAAATAATCAAACAACTGCCGGTGCTCAAATGCTATTCAGCACCTGATTGATCTGCTCAGCCTTGCTGTCCGCAAGTGCTTTGGGTTTGTGGCTGGTTGAAATTCGATCAACCGCTTCACTGAGAAGATCTGTGAGTTCACTGGCATTTTCGCGTTCTTCAGTTTTTCTTCTTTCAATAAAAGTCGGCGGCATCCAGAGAGATTCTCTAAAACGCTCGGCCGTGTGGGGTTGCGCCAGATACAAATCATCGCGTCTGGCGACCTCATTGATAACATCCACCGCGAGATTCGTTTCAGAAAGATCCACCGCCTTTAGAATATGCTTTGCTCTGCCGATCATTGCATCCGTTAATACCAGCATGCGTGCATCATACAGTTCTCCATGCGCAAGATACCCCACATCGTGCGCCAGGGTGGACCCGGATTGAAGGGCAAAGACAATACCCTCATATGCCTCCATTGCCGCCTGTGCATCGACAAAAAAAGCATCACTGCACCCGGCGGTTCCCCAGCTTGGCAGTTTATAGTATTTGCCCATATCTGCATACATGGCTACGGTCTTATACCATTCGGGTGCGCCATAACAAACCAGCATCGATTTCATATCTACCGATGAGGTATTGGCGCCATACACAAATCTGGCAGCTTCATTCTTGAGCATCGCAAGGACCAGCCCGGCCAGGGATTCCGCGGTTCCTTGAACCACTCCGCCTTCCGGTGTAATCGGAGCTCCCGTACCGCAATTGGCCCCGGCTGCATACAGGAAGGGAATTTCATTTTCGGCACAATAAAGCAGCCTTTGCGTACCGGAATTATCCATCTTCAAGGGTGATATCGGTTCAAGATAGGCCAGGAAAAACGGTTTTTCTTTTAGTTGCGCCACTCCCCCCGCAACGATAGATGCTATCTGATGAATGCTTTTAATATCTTCGACAGTGGTTAGGGTGGTTACGATGGGCTTATTGGTATTTTTGACCATTTCGGCAAATATAGCAGGATAGAGTCTATGTTCTTCGACATCCTGGGGAAGTGCCATAGACATCACAAAATCAAATCCCTTTAAACCATCGGCCAGTTTCACATTGTTTGCCACATCAGACAGCGTCGAATACCGCCGCTCTCCGCTTTTACGGTCAATATTATACAAGGCGTCAGATCCCGGCCCGAAGTAGGTTTTGCCATCCGCAACGAAAATAGATGCTTCACCATCTCTGTCGTACATTTGTATCTCGGCAGGCGCTTTTTCTAAGGATTCATCAATCAGATGATGGGGAATCAGAATCCGACCTTCTTTATCCTTTGTGGCGCCTGCCTCCAGATATAAAGATTCTGCTTCTGCATGATCCAGCCGAACGCCAGTTTTTTCAAGAACCTGAAGAGTGGCTGCATGTATCCTTTCCGCTTTCTTTGATGAAAGAAAAAATGGCCTTTTCATTTCTTACTCCTCATAAAATCTTTTGACACGATAAATGATTTAAATCATAATCACCGCTTATTGAAAAATAATGATGCATAGTGCATATGGATACATTTTTCAACCCGGAATTAAGGAATCGCTTTATATGAAAGTAGTAAATTTTATTCATGAAACAGATTGGAAGAATCTTCCGCAAGAGGTGCGAAGTCAGGCACGTCGATGTCTGCTAGATACCCTGGGCGCAGCCATCAGCGGAAGACAGACAGTATTGTCCCAAATTATTCATGATTTTGCTGCTTCGAATTTTGGAGGATCGGATGCACAGCTGTGGCTGGATGGTCGCAACGTGTCACCGCCCGGCGCGGCTTTGGCCAATGGCATCACCATTGACGCCCTGGGAATTGCCGAATATCACGGTCCCCGGTCGCCGAACCGATCAGTTGAACTTGAAAGCATGATTTGGTATTGTTCCGATCTTTCTGATACCAGCGAATTGGTAAGGTTATTAGCAGAACCGGCTTAAGATATTGAATTATTACGATTGAGGGACAAATGATAGAAACGGACACAATTTCTGTCGATGCCGACCAATTAACGGTCTCCGCAAAAGAGGTTGGGCGCTATGCGGGTGGCAGTCATTATAAGTTGGATGCGCGCATGAAATCTCTGGCCACATCCATGCTCGAGACGGCAAGCGTTCTGATCAAGCCCGTATACACGTACGTCGTTCATTCGTCAGAATTCATAAATCCGCAAAAGGGGATTCGGTTGAAAACCGGGAGTTATATTGAAATACCAGAAGAAGAAAATGACCCTCAAATCGTCTCGTTAGCTGCCGTGGTGTGCACGTTAGGGTCTGCGCTTGAAAAGGAAACGCATCGTCTAATGAACAATGGTGATCTGCTCACCGCCATGCTTCTGGATGCTGCCGGTGTTGCAAAGCTGGAAATGCTGGCGTATATGGCCCGCATCTATATAAAAAATATGGCCGCAGAGATCGGCCTTTTCACAGGGTGTCCGTTTGGCCCGGGCTACAACAATATGCCCCTCGATTCCCAAACCATCTTGTTTGACCATCTGGATGCTGAAAGAATCGGTGTCCGTCTCAATGATAGCGGTGTGATGCTGCCCATGAAATCCATCAGCTTCTGGTTGCGAGTTACGCGAGACCCAAAAGCCGCCGAAGATCATGGTTATAAATGCCAAAAGTGTGAGATGCAAAATTGCCTATACCGCAAAGTCCCATACAAACGGCAATAACTGAGCATGGCAAAAGCGGATTAGCGCGGCTGGCCCGTAGCGAGAACTTTCGACAGACTCAGGTCGAGTCTCTCGACCGGGTCGAAGGCGGTCCTCATAAATGGCTAAGGGTGATTGGTGAGCCTATCATTGGCAATGCGCGAATATGACACGCTTTTCCCGGTCACAGCCGTCGGTATCGTTACTTTCCCAAAACGTCTCTGATTCGCGTCGACAGGGTCGGCAGTGAGAATGGTTTTTGTACAAAACCATCAGCACCGGCGTCTAAAATTTCCTGGACGGGCCCATCAAGGGAATACCCGCTGAATATAATTACCTTTGTGTCCGGACGCGTTTCTTTTAGAGTCGAAAAAACTATTTTGCCATCGATATCCGGCAATTTCATATCCAACAAAACCAGATCAAATTGCTCATCAGTCTTTTTGAATATTTTGATTGCTTCCTCCCCAGTCTTGGCCACTAAGGTTTGGTATCCCAAACGCGTCAGGATCTTATGGCTGATATCAACAACATCATCGTCATCATCTACCAATAATATTGTCTCGGTTCCTAACGCAACGGAAGCCCCTCTGCTGTTATCCTTTAAGGGAACATCATCAACACTCGCAAAATAAATTATTATGCGGGTACCTCTACCTATTTCTGAATCTACCTTTATCCAACCTCCGTGGTTTCTGATAATTCCATAAACGGCAGCCATGCCCAATCCGCGTCCCTGAAATTTAGTGGTATAAAAGGGTTCAAATAAGCGTTGCCGTGTTGATTCATCCATACCTCGGCCATTATCTTCTATGGCCAGGGACACATGCCGGCCATCGCTGATTTCAGGGGAATCCTGAGAGAAATGTTCATCGATGATAACATTTTGAGTCGAAATCTGGATGCGCCCTTCTCCATCAATGGCTTCACATGCGTTGGTCAGAATGGCTGCTAAAACCATCTGCATCTGCAAAATATCTGCCTCTATGAGCCAAATGTCTGGAAGCAGATCCAAATCAATGTCAATCGACTGGGACAGCGCAGGCCGGATGGTTGGCAACGCCTCCAGAACGAAATTGTTGATGGATATTTTTTGGGGACAATATTTACCTCCCTGGGCGTAACCCAACAGCTGGCTGGTGAGGTCAGACATTCTCTCAATAGATGGCTGAATGTATTCAATATCATGAAGTACTTTCTCATTTTCTAAAAAGTCCAGTTTTAAAAGCTCGAAATATCCGGCCACCGCTGAGAGGGCATTATTAAATTCATGCGCTATTCCACCGGCCAGTGTCGCAATGGCTTCTAATTTTTGTGCCTGCTGCAGCTGCCGTTCATAGTGCAATATCTCTCTGGTTTTTTGTTCGACCTCAATTTGGAGCAGCTGTTTTTGATTTGTTATCAGATTTTGGAACTCAAGGCTCTCGAGGGCATTTGCGGCATTACGAAAAATGATCGACAATATCTGAAGCGATGCATCCGGAACTCGTGGCCTTGGATCTGGAAATAAGCCGATAAACATCCCTCTGATCTGCGCATCGGTCGCAATGACATGCAAAAGGAACTTTCTTTTTTGATCCCTGGATAATATGGAGACGCCTCTTCTCTCACGCATCGCCCAGGCCATAAATCGTTTTTCAATCATAAAGTCGATTTCATCTTTCAAGTACGACTGGAGGTCATCAGGTTCACAAAAGGCCAGAATGAGATCTGAATCCTCTGGATTTACCAGACAAAACGCGCGAGCTTCGAAATGAATTAAGTGATCGACTCGTTTTTCGGTTTCTTCGAATATCTGTTCCGGCTGACAGTTATCATTTATTTTCTCCTGAAAATCCCCCAGCTTCAGGGCACTCTCCAGTGAATTTTGAATGAATCGTCTGTTTTCCTCTAATAACTGAATCCGATTTTCAACGGTTATATCGTTGGTGCTGTATTTCATCTTAATTATCACTCTTAAAAAACATTTCTAAGGATGCGAGTTGATGCACGGCCAAATCGGTAGCAGGCTTGAAAAGTTGTGGAGAAATTTTGAGCTCATCCCATGTCTCATCATCAAAATGGGGGATGATTGTCTCACCACTGCTTCCAATGCCCAAGCCCTTTGAAATAATATCTGCAATATGAACGATACCGGCTTGCATAGGATCAGCGGCATCCGATGGTTGATGGTGATAATGCACATTGCTTTCTAATGCGTTTGAAAGTTTCCAATTTTTTAATAAGAATTTACCAATATCCGTATGCCGGCAACCAATGATGCTGTTTTCTAAACTGTAAAGTGACTGATGTGAATTGAATGCGAAGCTTAAAAGGCTCTTTGCTTGATCCGGAAAATATTTATAGACGATTAATCTGCCGATATCATGCAACAGGCCGGATACAAACATTTGTTCTGTCTGGGTCACGTTTTTCTGCGATGCGATGATTCTGCAAATCAGGCCGCATAAAAGGCTGTGCCTCAAAAATGATTTCATCTCTATGATGTCTTCGGGAATATCCTTGAATACCTGCATGGTACTGAGCCCCAAAGCCAATCCTGTTATTTCCTTGGATCCAATTAAGGTGACTGCCCGGGAAACAGTATCAATTTTGGCAGGGAAGCCGTAGAATGCAGAATTTACTATTCTTAATAAAACAGCCGTTAAGCTGGGGCTTTTATTTACAATTTCGGCGATATCGTTTGCCGATGCGTATGGATCCGCTGTTATGTCGTTGAGTTGATTGACAATCGAAGGTATTTCAGGAAGTTTTATCTTCTGTGTTTCAATCTTCTTTCTGATATTAACTCTTTTTTTATCCTCAACATTTTTATTGGTCTGAAATTTGATATTGTCTGGCGGAGGCTGTTTATGGTTTTGGCTTCTATGGACGATGGATAACTCGAATATTTCCTTAATGGCGGGATGTTTAAGATCAACGTTTTTAAAAATTTTCCTGGTAGACTCTTTAACCTCTTTTAAAATTTCTGGGTCTGCCTGTGGCGCTTCAATATTTGTTTGATCTTTTTTGCCGACGACATCAACTTCGGTTATTCCCCAGATTTTCAATACTCGGATTTGTTTCGGTGTAATTTGCTGGCCTTTCGAAAGGAGAAGCCTTGAATTGATATCGAAAACATCCTCAGATAAAACCATACCATTTTTTAAATCATCAACGGACAGGCAAGCCATTTTTTACCCCACCCATGAGTTTTTGCCGTCATTTTTTAATGCTGGTCAGGCGATACAATTATATGTTGATTATCGGCATATTCTAAAAAAAGATTAGGATATTCAATTTAAAAAAGGTGACCTTAAATGTAATTTATTGACAGGCAGATTAACTTGGTATAAAAAAGCAATCAAGGTGCAGACGCTTAATAGGGAATCCTGTTGAAATCGGGAGCGGTCCCGCCGCTGTAACCCCGCCCTTTTCAATGAAAGGGGAACCTGTTTGGCCTTCGAATGCCACTGTTTCGTTCGAGCGATATGGGAAGGCTGCTGAACAGGCGGGGGAGCCAGAAGACCTGCCTTACCAATTTTAATATAGCCCTGCGGGTGACAGGGGTTGTTGCAATTCAAGAAAGGGTTAAGAAAACTGGGTGCAGCCCTTCAAACTGGAAAAGTTTGAAGGGCTTTTTTATTGGGTTTAATCTAAATTATATCTTAACTTGAACAGTCTTTTGAAAGGAGAAGCCATCATGAAACCAAAAACATTCGTGAATTCTGCGATCCTTTTATTGATCGTCGGTCTTGCCGCATTTGCTTTTGCGGGCGGCCACGCACACAAAAAGGCTCAAAAAGTCGGCATCTTACTGGTTGCTTTTGGTTCCACCATACCGGAAGCACAGGTTTCCTTTGACAACATTGATCGCGCCGTAAAGGCCGCGCACCCGGATATCCCTGTTCGGTGGGCTTATACTTCTTCAATTATCCGTAAAAAACTGGCCAAGATGGGCAAACATCTGGACTCGCCCGAGGTTGCGCTGGCCAAGATGCTGGAAGAGGGGTTTACCCATGTGGCGGTTCAATCCCTGCATACCATCGGTGGTGAAGAGTTTCACGATCTCAGACGATCCGTTCATGCGTTTCATTATCCAGGCGGATTTCAGCGGATCCTCGTGGGATACCCCTTGCTGGCAACCCAAAAAGATATGGAAAAAGCGGTTGGCGCCATTCTGGATAATATTCCGAAATCGCGAAAAGAAAATGAGGCCGTCGTGTTGATGGGGCATGGAACCCATCACCCCAGCAATGCCTTTTATGCTGCCTTAATGTTCCAGGTTCAGCGCAAAGATGCTGAAGGAGAAGAATATCAAAAAAGCGTATTTAATGCCGTTGATGTCGGTTGCCGGAGACCACGCCCGCAATGACATGGCAGGCGCGGAAGAAGACTCCTGGACATCGATTTTAACCGCGGCCGGCGTCGAATGTGTACCCATCCTCAAAGGAACCGCCGAATATGCCAATTTCGTTCAGATATGGGTGGATCATCTCGGCAGCGTGCTATCGCATTTTTAAACCCCATGAACCTTTATAAATTGAGGGATGTTTCAATTTTGGATTTCGGATTTCAGATCTCGGATTGAGAAATTGAGGGATTCACGGATTTAGGAATTAATCCTTATTTTAAATTCCTGAATTCCTAAATTTTCACCCAGTGAAATGCGAAGCATATTTCACCGGGTCGCAATTCCCAAATTATTATGTGTTAAATTCTGCAATCCGCAATCCGCAATTACACTTGTATCGTTTCCCCCATCCTGGGCACAACCACGGAATAGCCTGTGGTTTTCAACGTCTGCGCATATGCCAGACTTTGATCCTCTTCGCCGTGAACCACGGCAATTTTCTTTACCTTCAGATTTGATTCTTTGAGAAAGCGAAGCATTTCATTCTTATCCGCATGGGCGCTGAATCCATCTATGGCTAACACACGGGCTTTGAGTGGATACTCCTTGTTAAAAAATTTCACCATCGGCGGCGCCCCTTTCCTGCCGGAGCGTTCATACTCCAGGCCCTGCTCAAGAATGCGCCGTCCCAGAGTATGTTGCGCCTGGTAGCCCACCATCAAAACTGTATTTCTGGCGTTGTGTATTTTAAACCTCAGGTGATGCAAAATACGCCCGGCCTCACACATGCCGGAAGCTGCCACGACAATATGCGGCTTTTTTTCCTTATTCAGTGCTATGGATTCGGCCACCGATTCGACAAAATGAATCTGATCGGACGCAAAAGGATTTTCACCCTGTTCAAGAAATGTATCATGGGTCTCCTTGTCATATACTTCTGGATGTTCTCCAAATACTTTGGTCAATTTTGTCGCGAGGGGACTGTCCACGTATATCGGAAAGCGGGGTACCTCATTCATTTTCATTATAGAGCTCATGTAAAATATACAAGAGCTCCTGGGTGCGACCAAAAGCAAAAGACGGGATTAAAACGGTTCCACCGCGGTTAAAAGTTTCTTCCAGCACTTTTTTCAGCCGCGGTTTTAAATCCTTCACGGGGTCATGTACACGATTTCCATAGGTGCTTTCCATGATCATCAGGTCGATATCTTTGTGTTCTTCAGAAAAATTTAGGGTCGGATCCTTGATAATGGGTTTATTAAATCGTCCGATGTCTCCGGTGTAACAAATGTTTAACTGACGACCGTTTTCTCTGGCACCGATCACGGTGAAGGCAGAACCAATGATATGGCCGGCATCGTAAAAGGTGCAGGTCATCTCTTTTCCAATGGCTACAGAATGACGATAGGGGTAATCGTCAAAATAGGTAAGCGCCGCTTCCACATCCGCATGCGTGTAAAGTGGCTCAATACGCTCCAGATGATATTCTTCGATCAAATCATTTATGGTCTCGATATTTAAATCATGTCGATCCTTTTTGAGAATCTTTTTAATTTCCCGCATTTCAGCTTCAGACGCCTTTTTCCCTTTCCCGGATGCCCTCATGCGGGAAAGGGCTGTGCGCACATTTTTATAATTGAGATAATTGGCGTCTGATTCCTGAATATGGGCTGAGTCCAAAAGCAGATATTCGCAAGCCGCCGCCGTGGGTCGGGTGCAAACAATCCGTCCGGAAAACGCCCGGCTGGTCAACAATGGGATACGACCGGAATGATCAATATGGGCGTGGGAAAGCACGATATTGGAGAGGATTCCCGGATCAAACGGCACAACCCGATTTTTCTCTCCGGTTTCTTTGCGGTGTCCCTGAAACATGCCGCAATCCATCAATATGTGATCGACACCGGTTGTCAAAAGATGCATCGATCCTGTCACCTCTCTTACCGCACCGTAAAATGTCACGTTCATATTGGTCATCCTTTCGTTTTTTCAGGTTACTGGCTCCTGGTCGCTAATCACTGGTCACTTGCTTCGGGCCTGTGGTTTCAGGTGTCAGAATTATGCGTTGCGAGTTACGTGTTACGCGTTGCGCGTAAACGTCCGATGATTTCGAATCATTTATTTAATACGAAACCGGTATCCCGTAACACGCAACCTAAAAAATTCCGCATTCCACATTCCGGATTCCACATTCCAGACTATCCCTGCTGGTTGTCGATCTGCTTTCCCACAACATAGGCATGAACTGCAGCGGAAACCCAGCAGATCACAACCAAAACAAAGCTGATCAATTCCACATTCCAGCTGGAATAGGGTGATTGATCCATTGAATTAATTATTTTCGAAAAGTCTATTTCATCGTTGGCCAGCATCGGAAGCACCCGATCGAGTGCAAGATAGAGCCGTTTGGCAATTCTGTAAATCAGAACACCGAAGCCGATAGTGGTTAAAATGGCAAACGTGCCACCGGCAAAGATGCGGCCAAGAATCAATTGTCCTGAACCAGGATAAACCAGACCGGAGAAAAGTGCGCCCTTGATCGATGGCTTCATGGTCGTCTCCTAGCCCGTAAATTTCAAACTCTTATTAGAAGTGGTTTCAAAACACCATCTGAGGTTTTGAAACTACTTCTAGTGTTGTGTCCCAGAAATAAATTACAAAACTATTTCATGTGATCATCACAGACTATTTAATGAAATCGATGCGCTCAATCATTCAAGGTCA
>WOR8_10004125_pt1 | contig 14177 bp, 19 predicted proteins | sample DeeMarSeWOR38_10_FD_19890 | JGI IMG/M metagenome (IMG submission 19890) | reverse complement strand
TTCATCAGAACCATTATATTCGGAATCTGTACAAGATGGTTTAAATCCTACTATATCTGCGTATTCAAAACCTAATGAACCTGTATTTGGATTTGTTTTTAATACAGAAATAATTCCTTTTCCAGCTGCTTCAGATTCTGTATCTACTGGATAAAATAATCTATATTGAGACTTACTTCTAATTACTAATGAACTTATTCTATCAAATGTAATCTCATCAATTCTAGCTTGTATCTGTCTAGATATTGAACCTAACTCTACGTCTCCGATTTTATCTGTACCTGCTACAGTTCGTAATCCGTCTGGTCCTAAGAATATTATATCTCCACCTAACTCTTGGATTGAACCACCATCTAAGCAACCAATCTGTCTTGTTACAGGTTGTACTACAAAATCAGAAGCTGATGATCCAGCTAGTTTGTATATTTTATCTTTACCAAATATGTAAAGAACATCCCTAAATACTTTTAATCCTACTATAGTTGTATCAACTCTAAAACTTCCAGCACCATTTGCAGGTAAAAATCCATCTTCATTAAATGGTTCAGAGAATACTATTTCCTCTGGATTAGAAGTCATTCCTGCATAAAATACATGATCTCTAAATACTTCAACATACTTAGGATACTCAGGAGCATTAGTACTATTAAATGTAGTTACTGTATTAGCTGTATTTATACTTAATGCGTATTGATCAACTGTTGTACAAATAATTAATTTTTCTGTACCATTAAAATTTAAAATTCTAAAATTATAATTAACTGTCGGAGTTGCTAACCCAGATGTAACACTAGACCACGATCCAGTAGAACCAGCATTATAAATAGTACCACCTCTAGCTGCATAAACCTTAGAGTTAAAAATTGCAGACATAACAACTTTTTCACTTGATAAAGCAACTTGTGGTACAATGTTTGTATTATATTTAACACTTCCTTTAATTCTTCTATAGCCACCTTCAATGTCTGGCTCAAAGTTTTGGAGTTGTAAAGCTTCTCCTGGAGCCATTGAAAAAACATCTTTGTTAAGTGTTAGTCCTCCAGCACAGCTTACAACAAAGGGTGAAATTAAATCTGTTGTTGGCATTAGTCACTTCGTTTTTTTGCTAGTTCTTCTAACTGTAATATTTCTGTTTTAGTTAATCCTGGTGGAATTAAATCTTTTACTGGTTGTCCACTTTGATAAGCACTAACATATGCATTAATTTGTGGAATAGTCATTTTATCAGATAAAGATGCCATTTGCATTCTATCCTTATCTGCTTTATAATTCATATTACTTTGAATATTTTTATCTGTTGGTCTTAACATAGTAACTCCTATATAAATTGTACGTTAATACTTCCAGCAATTACTCTATCATCTCTCATATATTCTTGAGGTGAAGCATAATCTACTTGAAGTAGTTTTAGTTTTCTTTGATAATCTCTATCCGCTAATTGTGCGTGCTGAGGGTCTGATCTTAACATATATGTGTAGTATTTACATCTATCTATTATTAGTGGTGAAAATCTATCAGGTAAACTTATTGTATCTCCATATGCAGATAAATCTGTATGTGTAGTAAAGTAACCATATTCTATAATGTAATCACTTCTGTCAGGAATTGGAGTTAATCCAAAGTAACCATAATTTGGTTTTCTATAAATTGATACTGGTTTATCATATGCATCATCACCTGCTCTATCATCTACTGGTTTTCTATTTTGTAAAAAAGAATCATAAGTCATAAAAGATAATTTAGTAGGTACAATTGTATTATCTTGACATCTTACATAATCAACTTCTAAATTATTTGCAGTACCATTTGAAATTGTAATATAAGTTGTTGATGCAGTTGCTGTAAATGTACTATCATAAACATTACCTTCACCAGTATTAGTTACAGATAAAGTTGCATTTAAATTTGTAGTATCACCAGCAGATGTTCCAACTTGAATAGTTAAGCTTGAACCAGAAGAAGATGTATCTACTAATCTTACTTCTAATCTATAATCTCTATTTTTAACTGTGCTAATTGCTTGATATACACCAGCACTATTTAATAAAATTCTACCATTACCACTTGATGAATAACTAGGACTTCCTGATGAAGTAGTCCAGTTACTTATATTAGTTGTAAAGTCTGGGTTAGTAATTAATTCTCCAGCTCTAATAATAAAAGAATCCCAATCAACCTTTCGCATATTTGCGGGCAAAGCATATTCTTGTTGACCTACTCTAGTTTGTTGAGTAGTTTCAGTATATAGAATTGGAAGTTCTCCAGCTTCATTGTAGATGTCGTGAATAGATTTATTCACAAAATCTTTAACTGCTGTTTGTATTCCTCTACTTGTACTAAATGTAGCTGAAGTTAATTCAGTTTCATTTAATTCTCGTAATGTTCTATTTACTAATTGTAAATATGTTGTTGCCATAGGCTGATGGGATCCTTAAGTTAATTACTTAATGTTTACTTTTTTTTCTTTCTTATCTTCAGGTAGTTTTTGTTCTACATCTAAATGAAGTAAGCCATCTTTCATTTCAGCACCAACTACAGTTGTGTAATCAGCTAATTTAAAAGATTGATTAAAAGCTCTTTCCGCAATACCTTTGTATAAGTATTCAGCATTCTTTGGCATTTCTACCTTGCCTGAAACTTTTAAAGTATTTTCTTTGCAAGTTACTTCAATATCATTCTTAGTAAATCCTGCAACTGCGAAAGTAATTTTATATTTACCGTCTTCTACTTTTTCAATATTGTATGGTGGAAAAGTTGAAGTTGGTAGTTTTGCTAATTCATCAAACATAGAATCAAATCCTACTGTAAGTGAATTAAACATATTTGGTAACACATTAAATGTCATATTATTATCTCCTATTTTTAGCGAGTTAAAATGTGATCCATTATGGCATCACACTATTTATCTAATGATAAATTCTGTTTATATATCAAGGGGGGAAATTAATCCCCCCAAGAAGTTTAGTTATTAACTAAATGTTACTGTTTGTGAGTCAGTATCAGCGTCTGTTCCACCATTATCTAGTGAAATCATAGTTGCCCATACTCTAACTTTAGCATTAATTGCTCCAGTAGCTACAGTCAATCTGATGTCATCACCAGATGAATAAGCTTTAGAGTCATCAACTAAAGTCATTTGACCAGTTGAAGTTGGAGCAGCAGCTGCTACGTATACCGCAGCACCTGAACTATCACCAACAGCTAATGTACCACTGTTTCCAGCAGTATCAGCAGTCAATATATCACAGCCAGCAGCAAGTACCATTGTGTTAGCAGGAATTCCTATAACATCAAAAGTATCTGGACCACCAGCGTTAGTTGTAGAAGAAAAATCTACAACTTCTGACATAACTCTAACTTTATCAGTTGATGCTTTGATCAATCTGTTTGAGTTTGAACTATTATATGCAGTCATTGTTTATATCCTCCTACGATTATAAAGTTACAACACCTGAGTAAACAGCTTCAGTTCTTAGAACTTTTCTTCCAAAAACGTGTAAGCCTCTCACGATGTCTGCGAATGAATCAGGATCTCTGATCAATTCAGTTTTTGCAATGTGGTTAGCAGTTGCAACAGAAGACATATGTCCATATAAGAATATGTACTCACCAGTGTTAGTTGATGAGAATGTCTTGTTTGCAGCAGAACCAGTACTACCATTAACGATAGCATTTGACATATACATATTGAAACCAAATAATGGTCTGTCAGTCATTTTACCGTTTCTGATAGCTGATACTCCGCCATCCATCATTACTGATTGGTCAACTAGTTTTGCATCTGCTTTTCTTAATTGTTGGAAAAACTTAGGTGCAGCAACTAGCCATCTGTTTTCTTCTGGTACGTCATTCTGGTCTAAAACAGATTTTGCAGCAGAAACGATATCAGCTAACGTGTTAGAGTTAGTTGTACCAGTTACAGGTGAAGCATCTGTTCCAGTGTTACTAGATGAAGTAGAAGCATTGTCATAAATGTATTTTAATACATTGTAGTCATAGTTCTTCTTCAATGAGTATGCACCTGAAGAGGTTGCAAGAGCTTCAAAGTTAACATGAGATTGTCTTTCTTCAATATCATCTACTTTGAAAGCAAAGTATGAACCTTGATCAACTACAAGAGTAATTTGATCGTCAGCTAAATCTTGAGTAGAAACAGCTGTACCTCTAGCATAATCTTGTACAGTGATTGTAGGTTCTTTAATTATTTTTACAGTATCGCCAAAATTTTCAATTTCTCCAGCGTAATCAGTGTTAGTAATATCTTCTACCACTGATGCTCTTCTGAAGAACTTTTGAACTTTCTGACTAAATATTTGTGGAGTGAAATTACCTGAAGGTAAGTTTCCGTATCCACCAGCACTTCCAAAAGCCATGGTTGTACCCTCCTATTATTAGTTATTAGTTAGATTGTTAACGTTGTTCAATTCTACCTTCTAACCTCGCAAGATCTATTTCTTTTTCTAATCTCTCAAATTCATGAGGTTTTAGTCTAGAAATTTCACTTATAGTCCAAACTTTTTTCTTAGGAATATCAGAGTCAGTACTTTTCTTTGTTTTAGAAATTGCTTTAGCAGCTTCTTTTTTTACATCAGCTTTTTCCTGTTTATTCAATTTGCTAATGCCAGCATCCATTTTATATAGATCTAAAGCTCTAGCAGCTAATTGTGCGTTAGATGTATTTTCATACAGCCAACCTTGAATAAGTGGATCTTGCTTTGCAGCCCAGTTATGAAACTCTTCTTGTTGTCGAATTTCATTAAAGTCTGGATGTATTTTTAAAAGCTCGACTTCCGCTTTTTCTTTTGCAATTTGTTCTTGTTGCTGTTGCAAGAAGTTGTATTTTTCTTCTACCTCTTTTGCTCTAGCATCTGCCTTAGTCATTGCAATGGTTTCAACCATTTCATAAACATCAGGGTACTCCTTTCTCCAAGATTCTAATTCATCTTTAGATTTAGGTGCTACAAATTGCTTAGTACTTGATTCTAATTGTGTTCTTAACGATCTAAGTTCGTCCTTGTGTTTTTGAACAGTAGAATCATAATGTCTTTTAAGATCGTCATAACGTTTCTTAAAGACTTTATCTTCAGCAGTTACAGGGCGTTCAGCGATAGGAGTAGCCTTGGTTTCTGATTTTTCTGCAGTCTCTTCAGATACATCGGTGTCCTTCTGTTCGGTTGCTGTGTTTGCCTTATTTTCTCTTTGGTCTCTGTGATAATTAGACAATTTACCAGAAAGAAACGCTTTGGTTTCATCATCATCTTCACCATGATCTTTATGATATGGATTTGATTTTGGTATTATTGTCTTCTTTACTTCGACTTTAGATACTTCTTCTTGTTGTTCTTGATTTTCAAGAACTTCATTTTCTTTTTCCATTATTTTTACCTATGTGGTTGAGTGCCTTATGGATAAGGGTAGCTCAGAAACTTTTTAAGTTTGTGGGCTAGACATTAAACCTTGTCTAGGTGGCACAGGTTGTTGTTGTTCCATCGGTTGTTGTTGTGGCATTGAATCAGCAAGAATATCAGTCATAAAGTTATTGATTGCTTCTTGTTCATCTTGTCCACCATACCTTTTCATTGCAAATGATTTTACAGTTGATAAAGGTATTACTACATTAGGTTCATTACTACCATAAGCGTCCATAATTTCCTTGAACTCTGGTATTATTTTACCTAATGCCGTTCTAACAGATGGAGATAATACAGATTGTAATGCTATAGTATCTTCATCGGTTAAACTTTTTGCTCTTTCAGCAAATTCTAATTCCATATCAGTAGCTTCTGGAAATTCTTTTTTTAAATCACTTACAGGTTCTACTGCTTGAGGTTGAGCCTTTGGCATTGCTTGAGGTTGAGGCTGCCCCTTACCTAGAGCTCTTAAATCAGGAGCTGCAGGTACTTTTGGTTTTGAATCCATCATTCCAGTTGTAGTGGGTCTCCCCATTGGGTCTATTGCCATATTATTCTGATATCCAATCTAAATTTTTATTTGTATTATGTAAGTCTATAATATATGATTTTACCATCTTTTCTCGAATTGTCAAGGATAAATGTTTCTCATATAATTTATGTAAAGACTTTTCACCAGTTATTGTATATATATAGTTTAATTTCTTTTTTATTCCAAGTTCTTTTATACCTTCTATACAGTTTTTCATTTCTTTAAATAATGTTATTTTAGAAACATTAGGATTAGAAAATATTCCGTACATAACTCCTAACTTAGAACTACTATCAAAGTGTAATCCAGCAGCACATACATCCTCAACTATTATTCCAAGTTTTGGTAAAACATTTTTTGGAATTGGTGATTCCCAGTTATGTTCTTTAAACCATCGCTGTAACGTTGGATAGTCTTTATTAAGCTGCCAAAGCCTTTTGTTCTTCAATATCAAAGAAATCTGTAAATAAAATATTATTAATTAACATTCGTCTATTATCTGCACCTAAAGTATAAACGATATGTTCATCATTACCTAATGACTTAGAGAATTTACTATCTTTAACTTTTAACCATTTACCATTTTCATTTACTAAATGGTCTCCAGAAACTTTAATTCCTTTGTAATCAAATAAATTATCAACTACAAATTTACCAAGTGCAAATACTCTACCACCAATTGCAATATTATCTTTTAATTCAATATCAATAATTCTTTTTTCTGAACCATCACTCATTTGAACTAGTGTATCTGGTAAGAAACATCCAATTATTTTTCCAATTGCACCACCTACTATTCCACCAATTGGTCCACCAACTGCAGTACCAATAGCAGCTCCTGCTCCCATTGCAGTAGAAGTTTTACTATCTTCACCCATTAGTTTACCAACACCATAACCTATTGCACCAGCAGTTCCTGCAGTACCCATAAATCCTGTTGATGGTCCAAATGCACCACCTTGTAATGGAGTTGTAAATGGTATTGCACCACCTGGTATTGTACTACCACCCATTCCCATTTTACTTAAAAAATAATTTGTTGCTAAATCTCCACCAACATTTAATGCAGTATTAATTAATTGCTGTTTAGTAGACATCTGCTGTGGATTAAACATACCAGCTAATTGACTTACGTCTATATCTGGCATTCCAGATTTATATGGAGTTGCAGAAATAATTTTTTGTGCTTTTTCTAGAGAAGTTTCTTGTGGTGTTACTGCTTGACTAGTTGCAGTTTCTAAACTTGTTATAGGTTTAAACTGTTGTGTTTGAACTCCAGTAACTTCACCTTTTTGTTTATACTGTCCTGTTTCAGGATCGTATTCTAAATTAAATTGTCCTGGTGCTTCTCTTTCTAATATTTGTTGTGTTTGTGCACCTAATGTAGTTCCACCAACTAGTTCTGTTTTTTGGCCTCCAAGATATGCCTCAAACTCAGAAGGTAATTTTTTAGTTACTGGTGATGCTTGCGTATCAGCAGTATCTAAAAAGTAATTTCCAAGATTATTTCTAATTAGTGAAAGTGCCATTATTCTTTACTTCGTTTATTCGCTTCCTGTAGGTTCCTGAGTTGACGCACTAAAGCCAGCTTCCCCTGGCATCGGTATACCGCCTGTTCCGATGTTGCCACCTCCAGCTCCCGATAAATCTGTTGCTGAAGCTCCGACAGGTACTTGTCCAGTTGTTGCCATTTGATTTTGTCCTCTAGCAGAGGCTGTATTGTTTTGAGTTCCATTTACCATTCCCATTATTTGTGCATAGATCGCAGCTTTTTCTGGATCATTAATTAATTGATCTGGATCAATATCCAAAGACTTAGCAATTTCTTTTAAACAAGTATGCCATTTTACAAATGGAGCAAGTGCAGGATTAGATGCAGTTTGCATAAATGTAATTAGTCTTTGTGATCTAACTTCTTTTTGCATTAGAGAAGAAGTTCCTTGTGCTTTAACTTCCAGATCACCTTTAACATTTGGAGCATCATCATTGAATTGCATATTCCAATGAAACAATGCTTCACCGAGTGGTTTTAATAAGTAGTCGTCAATGTTTTTAATAACTGTTTTAATACTTAATGCAGCTGCACCCATTAACATTGACATACCAGATGCAGTTCTTGTAGTTGATTGAACACCAGTAGTTCCATGTGAGTATGAAGGAATACCAGTTGATTCATCAGCTAGTTGTCTAAACTTATCAAACATTTGCAAGTTTTCAATTGCAGTATTAGGAAATTTAACTCCGTGTATTGCTTGACCAGTTTGACCACTTTGTCTTCTAAAAATTTTACCAGGATAAACTTTCATATCCTGACCTGGCACTAACATAGTTTCATCAACATCAAATACTAAGTTACCTGCTAGTGCTAAGTTATCAATTGCCATTCTTGCATGACCATTCATAACTGTTTGTGAATCTTCCATATTTTCTGGAATACCTATTCCAAAAAACTGATAAGGATTTAATTCATATGGACAAACTAAATAAGGAATTCTCTTTGGTGTAAATGGATTTTCAACCATTCGTAATATATGTCCGCCACAAACCCAAGCATTAATGTGTACTACATCAGAATCACTTTCATAAGATATATTACATTCATCTGCAAATTTTTTATCTATTGATCCCCAATATTCAAAAACTTCAAATCTATTTTTATAAACACTTGTAATATTTTCTCTATCATATAAAGATGATTCATATCCTCTAACTTGATAATTTGGACCATCTTCTAAACATCTTTCAACTGCTTCACTATTAAACATTGGTTTGTCCTTCAATGCTTCTAGTTGATGTCTATTAAATGAATGTCTTTGAATTACATAATCACAATCATTTATATTTGTAGCATTTGGATCTGGATAAAAATCCCAACAAGATACTGCTTCTACTGACGGTATAGATTTAGTTTTTGCTTCGTGTACTCTAACTTCATTACCTTCTTCATCTTCACCAGTATTATAGTAGTGATATGTTTTAGCATCAGTAAATGGACCTTTAAGTATTCCAGTACCTAATAAAGCCATTTCAAAGAATACATGACGTAATATAGTTATTGCTTTACTTTCTTCAAGCTGGTCATGAATTAATTTTTCCATAGCTTCAGCTGCTAATTTAGCAGGCTCAATCTGTGGAGTACCTGTTGGAGATGGTCCACTATTCATTCCTACAGATTTATAATCTTGTGCAATTGATTGTATTAAATCATTTGCAGTAGCACCTGCTGGAATTTGTTTTCCATCACCAGGAAATCCGTATGGACTTTCAGGCTCTTGACTTGGTTGTTCTTGTGGATTCTTTACGTGAGCATATTCATCAATTCCTTCTGGAACTGGAGTTGGATTAATTCCTAAAGGAAATTTTCCTTGAGAAAATAATACTTCAATGATTTGCCCAAATGAAGCAAGAACTTTAGTCTTTGTTACTTTAACAAAAACTCTTGACTTTTCACTATCACGAAAAGCCATTTCTGGACCATAGATTCCTCTATAGTTTCTATAAGCTTTCAACCATCTTTTTTCATCGTATATCTTCGATGTTTCAGATTCTTGAAATTTATTTTTTATATAACCAACTAGAGGATGACTAGCTCCTTCGTATCCAAGCTTTTTATTATTATCATCCATTTATAATTTAGTAATCTTTTTGGTCTGCCATTTTAAAAATAGCTGGATCAACTTTGGATTTAGATTTACCTTTTTTATCTTTACCATCACCTGCTACGCTACCATGCTTAACTTTAGCATTTGGATCTATTTCCAATTTGCCTCTCATAAGCTTAGCTTCATTAGCAGAAGATAATTCTCCGTGTTTAATCTTATTCATCATGTTATTAGTCTCCCTTTGTTAACAGATCAGTTTGTCCGTATTGTTTTTTAGATTTTGCTTTATAATCAGTATATTGTTTTTTACCTTCAATTGCAACACCAGGCATAATAGCTTTAGCCCAACCTTTAATTTTATTTAAAGTTTTTGGTTGTGCAGGATTTAATTGATCCATAGCACGATTACCAAATTTGCCAATAGTTTTTTCTATTAGCTTTGAACCTACGCTTTGCATAAGTTTACCAGCACCTACAAACTTATTATCTTTTGTAAGCGTTGGATCTATCTCGTGAATAGGATTTCTTTTTTGTATTTTATTATCCATTAATAATCTTTTTCATCAGCCATACTAAATAATGATTGCTGAATATGTTCAGAACCAGATTTAGTAGGATAATCAATTTTCTTTAGAACAACATCTGCTTCATATTTACCTGGAGCATGTTCTTTAAAGTCAATATTAACTGATTCTCTGTTTGGCTGTTTGCCATCAGAAGCTTCACTTAATTCGCCTTGTTTAACTTTATTTTTAATATCAAAATTAATTTCCATTATTCCTCCTCATCTTCATCTTCAAAATCACTTTCATCTAAACTTCCATTACCTTCTTCTAATTCAGATGTATCTAAAACTTTCTGTTCTAATTCGTCCAGATCGTCTCTTATATGTTCAATGATATCTTCGATTGATTTTTCTTTTTTCTTTCTAGCCATAGTGATACCTATATTTTAAATTTTTTAATTGATAAAACATTTTTGGTTGGTATGGTTGTATAGTTACCACCTTGCTTTATTTGATTATTGTCTTCAAAACTAAAATCGGACATTATGATTGTAACATTGGAATTTTGTGTAACCAACCATCCAATGCTACAACATATTGCCGTTTTAGATTTCTTAATATCTATAATATCTTCCCAGCTATTATTACTGACAATATCCTCCCAATATATTTTTACTAGAGGATATGGAAAATTTTTGTTATTTATTTCTGGTATTTTTAGCTTTCTTGACACCTTTTAGCTTACCAGATTTTTCCATGGCATAGAATACGGATTCACCTTTTTTCTTACCGTATTGCTTTGTCATAGCTTTTTTAATCTTAGTTCCTTTTTTACTTAGAGGCATACTAGTATTTTGCTTTCATTTTTTTGTTAGTTTTTTTAGCGTACTTCTTAGCTGCTTCTTTTCCCTTTTTTGTGTATGGGAATTTTTTCTTTCCTACCATCGGCATAGTTTATTTCTCCTATTTAATTAATAACCAAATTTTCTATCTACTGGTGTAAAATCCGAAAGGATTGGTTTGAACCTTTCTGCGTAACCAGGATGTGTTGGTCTACTCATACAACCATATCTTAATGCATCGTATGCGTGATCTTCTGCAGTAGTATCTACGTCTTCAGGATTGCTGCTATCTACTGGAAGAGCACTTAGGGTTTTAATTAAATTTCTGCAATTGGAAAAGATTCTAATACCAGGTTGTTCATCCTTAAGCATTAATCTTTTATGTATTTCTAACTTACCACTAATTCTACTTCGTGGTGAACGATCAGAAGGTCTCCATCTGCAGCCTTGTTGAATCATTGTCTCAGCAATACTTGGTCCTACATCACCTCGTCTTGCCCAAGTACTAGAGTCTAATACTCCGTACTGTATATATTCGCTTTGTTCTAAATCTAATACTTGTCTGGCGAATTTGTCAGCCGTAACTTTAGATGTGTAAAGTTCTCGATAAATCCAAAGATTATTATCATAATCAACTGCAAACCATAACACACAAGCAGGAGAAGAATAGCCCCAGTCTGCAGCCCTAAATTTATACCAACCTCTAGGTATCTCAAAGGGTTCCACCACGTGTGTGATCTTATTAAATTCAGGAAACGCTGAGTTCTCGTATGCATCCCAATCTCCATCTAAAAATTGTTTTCGTTGTACTTCTGGTAAAGATGCAAGCATGATGTAATAATCATCAGTCTGCATCAAGTACGGATTATCTTGTAACTTAGCTGGTATAAATCTTCTTGTAATTGATTTAACTCCAGCAGGTGTATTTATCTTTACTTCAAATGCTTTATTAGGTTCACCTGGTTCTACGAACATTTCTCGTACCCAACCTGATCCTACGTTACCTGGGTTTCCTGTGGCTCTCATAAATACAGGAATCTCTTTGTCAACTGATCGTAAAGATGACCTTAAAAAATTATATATATCTGGCGAAGGATATTGTGGAAGTTCGTCTATTCCTATCCATGTGTACGATTGACCTTGGTAACGTAAAACGTCCTGCATGTTTTCTGCGTAACCAAACTCTATCTTTGCTCCCGAGGGAAATCGCCACTCTTTTTCTTGCTCTCTCCATTTGGCTCCTGGAAATGCTTTTGAGTATAACATCTGAGACTTTTGAATTAAGTCTCGTAACTCAGGCATTGTCCTCCTAATTAGGAGTGCTCTATGATTTGCCTTCTGGCAATATCTAAGTGGATCAACCAACATCGCATATGATTTACCACCACCTCTAGCTCCACCATAAAATACTTCTCTTTCAGAAGCTGCAAGAAATTGTGTTTGTGGACCTTCATTAGGTTTAAAAATTATTTCTTGACCTTTTATGTGCTCTTGTATTGCTTGAGGAGCACTCTCGATTATATCTTCAGTAAGTAGCTTTGTTTCTTTTCCGTCTAATGCTTCGTTTATAGTTAACAGTTTACTCTTAACATTTTCCGCATGACGTTTAGCAGAACGTAACGCTTGCTCTGCTGTAGCAACTTTCTTACGAGTTCTCTCTAATATCTCTTTCGCTGATCTCTTGGCTTTCTGCTTCGGTGTTTTCTTGGGCCTTGGCGGTAATACCATTGATGATTCGTTTTTTAAGTCCGACATGCGAAATGTATCTTCCTGTTGCTCTGTGTAGCCACTTAGCTGTTTCTCTATATGAACAAGTCTTTAAATATTCTTTAGCTTGTTTTAATGCTTCTAATTCTGATTTAACTGGTTCAATATAATTTGGATCACTTGATTCTTTAAATCCAAAAGGAATTGTTCTAGCTCTTCTCTTGATCTTTATCGGTTCCATCTTTTGCTGGTAATATAAATATTCCGTGTAGAGATTTCATATTAATATCTAATTGATCTTTTTTAGTTATTCCTACACGATCAAGAATTTGTGTGGCAGCAGCTAATCGAATATTGGCGTGTGGAGTCGTGCCATCTTCTTCTAAGAGATCTACCATTTTAGATGCTGCCTTAGCAGAGTAGGTAGACAGGTGAGTTTCTGCTAATTCAATAATCTCTTTTTTTAAATTCCGTACAACCTTTGGATATGAGGTTGGTGCATAGCCTGCTATTTCAGCAGCTCGTTTAGGATCCCCTTTTGCTTCTCCAAATAGAGCCTCTAGAAACTTTTCTTGAGTATCTGTTAAGCTTCGCTTTGGACTTGTTATTATAGAAGAATCCGTTTCTTGCATTTATTAATTCCATGAATTCACTAAAAGGTAACTCTAGTGCTTCTTTAGTCAATTCTATTTTTGAATTGTGCATTTAGATAATCTCTTAAAGAATCAAAACCTTTATCTTCAACTTCTTGTTTAGTAACCGCAGCAAACTGCTTACCATCATATGTGAATGATTTTTTTCCTGCTTCTCTAGCTTCTTGAAAAGCTTTTGAGAATGAAGTCATAGTTGGTTCCATTTTTTCTGCACCAGCAGCTCTAGGTGATTTAGATTTAGTCGAAGACATTTTTTCTGCACCAGCAGCTCGTGGAGATCTCTTGGTACCTACAGCAGATGTAGTACCAATTAGATCATCTTCCAATGATTCTATTTGTTTTTTCTTTAATGCTTTATCGTACTTAGGAAATATTCCACCTGTTCCTTTGGGAAACAAAGGTTGAGAGAATAGTTTCTTAAGTCTTGATTCTTTTTTAGCCATAATAGTTATCCTTGTTAGTTAGTAATCCCTAGGAGATTACTTACAGTTGTAAATCAGTGATGACCCTGTTTATATCCATATGATATTTTTAAACGTGTGTGTCCCTTTGATTTACAAAAGCTTATAGTTATATATATTATAGTCGTAAATATCATTTTGTCAAGTACTATTTTTAATTATTTTTATTTTTATTTAAAGTTACTCTTGACAAAATGGCTAGAGGGGTGTATAATGTACATAGGTACCCACCAGGGGGGCCATATATATATTATTTAGGTAGATATATATTTACCCCCTAGGGAATTCCACGGGATAAGGCCAGAATAATTTACCCCCATAACTGGTTTACAGGGATACCTGGGATTTTCTGGTATTGCTATATGTACCTACACCACCACCCCCCCTGCCCCCTGCGTACCCCCTAGAAATTTCTTAATCATTTTGCACAGATATATTTATTAATAATTAAAAACTAGCTGGGG
>WOR8_10004122_pt1 | contig 14182 bp, 10 predicted proteins | sample DeeMarSeWOR38_10_FD_19890 | JGI IMG/M metagenome (IMG submission 19890) | reverse complement strand
TCGTCTTACCATGATCTATGTGCCCTATGGTGCCTACATTTACATGCGGCTTGGTTCGCTCAAACTTCTCCTTCGACATCTTCTCATCCTCCCAATTAAACATGTATGGGCATCGCCTAGCATGCCGTCAATGCCATCGATTGCTATGCACTGAGCCCAAAGTGAGTTGGGTTTTTGCCTACCAGCGAAAATGGGCAAAAGCCTTGTTGGCTTCGGCCATTTTATGGGTGTCTTCCTTTTTTTTGACGGAAGCGCCTCTTCTGTTGGCTGCATCCAGCAATTCCGCGGCCAGTTTATTGGCCATTCCTTTTTCCGGACGCTGGCGAGCGTAAGTAATAAGCCATCGAATGCCTAGAGCGGTTCTGCGGGAGGGACGAATTTCGGTTGGTACCTGATACGTTGAACCTCCCACGCGCCGGGATTTGACTTCAATCAGCGGTCGCACATTATCCACAGCTTGTTCAAACATTTTGAGCGGAGGCTCATTGGTCTTTTTACCAAGGGCATCCAGCGCCTGATACAGCGTTGATTCTGCCACGCTCTTTTTCCCATCACGCATGATACAATTGACAAACTTGGCAACTAAAACACTATCATATTTGGAATCCGGGGTCGTCACCCGCTCTGGAATTTCTCTGCGTCTTGGCATAAAATCTCCAAAGTTGGTTATTGGTTATTAGTTATTGGAACTTGGTTATTTGTTATTGGTTATTGGTTATTCGTTATTGGCAAATGATGTTATCCTTATTTAACGTATAACAATTAACGATTAACCAATAACTGTCGTTATTTCGGTTTTTTGGCACCGTATTTGGAGCGACCCTGTTTGCGATCTTCGACACCAAGAGTATCCAGTGTGCCACGCACGATATGGTAGCGAACACCGGGTAAATCTTTGACGCGCCCGCCACGAACCAAGACCACCGAATGCTCCTGAAGATTGTGACCGATGCCCGGAATATAGGCGGTGACCTCAATGCCGGTTGTTAATCTCACGCGCGCAACTTTACGCAGGGCCGAATTTGGCTTTTTAGGGGTCGACGTATAAACCCGCGTGCACACACCGCGTTTCTGGGGCGCACCTTTGAGTGCCGGTGTGGTAACTTTTTGCTTGACCGTTTTTCGGCCTTTGCGAACCAGTTGGTTGATCGTTGGCATTCGTTATCCTTTTCTCTGATAAGATTACAAATCTGGTAAAATGTCCGTATTTATACAGCAAACTGCCTATTGTCAAGCATTTTGTTCAAAAACCGCTTAAAATTTCTCAACCACACATACGCGGTATTAATCCGTCATTTCGACGGAAACATCGCCGTAGTCCTTTAGCCCCGTGCCGGCCGGAATCAAGCGCCCCATGATAACGTTTTCCTTCAGACCTCTCAAATCGTCCACCGCGCCTGCCACACTGGCATCTGTGAGGACTTTGGTTGTTTCTTGGAATGAAGCAGCTGAAATAAAGCTGTCGGTACTTAATGAGGCTTTAGTGATTCCCAAGATCAATGGCTCGGCTGTGGCCGGTTTGCCGCCTTTTTCAATGACGGCTTTATTGGCCAATTCAAACTTTACGCGATCCACCTGTTCTTCGGTAATAAAATCCGTATCGCCCACATTGAGTATCTTTACGCGTCGCATCATTTGCCGGACGATGACTTCGATGTGCTTATCGTTGATACGCACACCTTGTAGACGATAAACTTCCTGAACTTCATCGACCAGATAGCGTGCAAGTGCGACTTCACCTTTAATACGCAAGATGTCCTGTGGAACCGCTGAGCCGCCAATGAGCGCTTCTCCGGCACGAATATAATCGCCTTCATACACATTAATGTGTTTGCCCCTTGGAATCAGATATTCCTTCTTGTCGCCGACGTCGACTGGGGAGATGGTCACCCTTTGTTTCCCCTTTTTGGTGCTTTTGGCGATTGAAACGTAACCGTCAATCTCACTTAATACGGCTACTTCCTTGGGTTTGCGAACCTCAAAAAGCTCTGCCACACGGGGCAAGCCACCGGTAATATCTTTGGTTTTGGTTGTAGCCCTGGGCAGCTTGGCAACCACATCACCGGCTTTGACCACGTCGGTTTCCTCGACAAGTAAGATGGCATTGACCGGTAAAATGTAGCGCGCCATTGCCGATGATCCAGGCAATTTGGTGGTTTTGTTGTCTTTATCCTTAATGGATATCCGTGGTCGCTCGTCTCCGCTCCTGGATTCGATGATGGTTTTACTTGATTTTCCGGTTATAGGATCCACTTTTTCCTGCATGGTCTGACCGGCAATAATATCACCGAACTTGACGGTACCGTCGACCTCGGCAATGATCGGTGTGGTAAAAGGATCCCAGGTCGCCAGCAGGTCACCGGCTTGTACTTTACCGTTGTCTTTGACTTTAATGTGCGCTCCATAAATCACCGGAAAAGTTTCCAATTCACGGCCTGTTTTGCTGACAATGGTAAACTTGCCACCGCGCCGGTTCATCACCACCAGCTGACCTTCAGAATTATTGGCAACATTGAGATCAACATATTTAACGGTGCCGTCTGTGCGCGCTCGTATATCAGCTTGCTCCACGCGTCGGCTGGCCGTACCACCAATATGAAAGGTCCGCATTGTCAGCTGGGTGCCCGGTTCACCAATGGACTGCGCCGCCAGTATTCCGACGGCCTGGCCGATTTCCACGGGCCGGCCATGGGCCAAATCGCGCCCGTAACATTTGCTGCACACGCCTCTTTTGGCCTTGCAGGTCAGAACCGAGCGAATCTTGATATTGGTGACGCCGGTTTCTTCTATCCTTTGGACAGTGGCTTCATCGATATCATCGCCGTTTTTGGCCACAATCTCGTCGGTGTATGGATCATGAATATCTTCCAGCAACGTGCGCCCCAAAATGCGCTCGCCCAATCGCTGAATAATTTCACCGCCTTCCATCAAAGGTTCCACCTCAACGCCCAGGGTGGTGCCACAATCAAATTCGGTGACCACACAGTCCTGGGCAACATCGGCCAACCGGCGGGTCAGGTAACCCGAATTGGCCGTCTTCAACGCCGTATCTGCCAATCCTTTGCGTGCGCCGTGGGTTGAAATGAAGTATTGCAGCACAGACAGCCCTTCCCTGAAATTGGCGCTAATCGGTGTTTCAATAATTTCGCCGGACGGCTTGGCCATCAATCCCCGCATCCCGGCAAGCTGCCGCATCTGATCCTTGCTGCCCCGTGCCCCGGAGTCCGCCATCATATAAATCGGATTGAAGCTCTCCGTATAAGCCGGCTGCTTTTTCTTGGCTGCCGTCGTCTTGCCGCTTTTAGCGACGGCCCGCTCCAGTTTCATGGCTTCCATCATTTCATTGGCGACATCATCGGTCGCTTTGGCCCAAATATCGACGACTTTATTATACTTTTCTCCCTGGGTGATGAGTCCCTCGGTATATTGACGCCCGATCTCTGCAACCTGGCCTTCGGCCTTTTTCAGAATATCCCATTTGGCCGCCGGTATGATCATATCGTCAATCGCAATGGACAGACCGCCCTGGGTGGAATATTTGTAGCCGACATCCTTGAGTCGATCTGAAAGGATAACAGTGGCCTTGGGTCCCAGATTTCGATAGACATAATCCACCAGCTGGCGTAGCATCTTTTTATCCATCACCTCATTGACAATATCAAATGGAATAGCGGGCTCTTTGGAGATAATTTCAAAAATATGATAGGCGTTGTCGGCAAATATGATGTCACTGTTGCTGCCGGCCTTAAGGAAAAATAACCTTTCAATATCGGCTTCGCGGCAGGCAAAAACGCTGCGAAACTCATTGAAACTCAGTTTTCCAATCAGCCCTTTATTTTGCTGATCCGGGCTCTGGGAATATTTTTTAACAAGATTGACAAAGGATCGACCGGCATTGATCTGATCGATGACCTCAGCGGCCGTTTCTTCATTGTCGACCTGGATGTGGCGCAACTCCAGGATAGCCACATGGGGAATAATCTCCCACAACAGGACCCGTCCAACGGTTGTTTCATAGCGTTGGCCGTGCATGCGAACCGTAATTTTGGCGTGCAAATCAACTTCTTTGGCATCGAAGGCCGTTTGAACCTCGTCGACATTTGCGAAAATCTTGCCTTCGCCTTTGCAGTTTTCGACACCCCGGGTCATATAATAAGTGCCCAGCACGATATCCTGGCTGGGCACAATAATGGGGCTGCCGTTGGCCGGCGACAGAATATTGTTGCTGGAAAGCATCAACACCCGGGCCTCAATCTGAGATTCAACTGAAAGCGGAATATGGACCGCCATCTGATCACCGTCAAAGTCGGCATTAAAGGCCGTACATACCAAAGGATGCAACTGAATGGCTTTACCTTCGATTAAAATAGGCTCAAATGCCTGAATACCGAGGCGGTGAAGTGTCGGCGCACGGTTCAGCAAAACCGGATATTCTTTGACCACCTCATCAAGGGTATCCCAGACTTCCGGGATTTCGCGTTCCACCATTTTTTTGGCGCTTTTGACCGTTGAGACCAGGCCTTTTTGTTCCAATCGAAAATAGACAAAGGGTTTGAACAATTCAAGCGCCATTTTTTTGGGCAATCCGCACTGGTGCAAGCGCAAATCCGGTCCGACGGTAATAACGGTCCGCCCGGAATAATCCACGCGTTTGCCCAGCAGGTTTTGCCGAAATCGACCCTGCTTGCCTTTTAATGTGTCGCTCAGCGACTTTAGTGGTCGTTTATTGGTACCGGTGATCACCCGACCATGGCGCCCGTTGTCAAAAAGAACGTCCACAGATTCCTGGAGCATCCGTTTTTCATTGCGCACGATAATTTCCGGCGCCTTTAGATCGATCAGACGCTTTAATCGATTGTTGCGGTTGATCACGCGGCGATACAGATCATTGAGGTCGGATGTCGCGAAACGCCCACCCTCTAACGGTACCAAGGGACGCAGGTCGGGAGGAAGCACCGGAATGACATCCATAATCATCCAGATTGGATCGACGCCTGATTTGCGAAAAGCATCGACAATCTTTAGACGCTTGGACAGCTTCTGTCGCTTGGCGACTGATCCCGTTGCTTTAATGTCGGCTTTCAGCTCAGCGTATAATTCCTCCAGGTTAATATTTTGCAGTAACGTCTGAACGGCTTCGGCACCGATACCGGCTTCAAACTTGGAACCATACTCTTCCAGAGCCTCCATGTATTTTTCATCTGAAAGCAATTGGCCTTTGGTGAGTGGCGTATTTTTCGGGTCCAGCACGATGTAGCTATCGAAATAAAGAACTTTTTCCATGTTCTTTAGGGTTAAATCCAGCAGATTCCCGATCTTGCTGGGCAGACTTTTTAAAAACCAGATATGTGAGACCGGCGTGGCCAGCTCGATATGTGCCATGCGTTCACGTCGGACTTTGGATTGAATGACCTCAACGCCACATTTTTCGCAAATGACACCCCGATGCTTCATGCGCTTGTATTTACCGCAATTGCACTCATAATCTTTAGTGGGTCCAAAGATTTTCGCACAAAATAGCCCATCGCGCTCGGGTTTAAATGTACGGTAATTAATGGTTTCCGGCTTTTTGATCTCACCATGCGACCATTTCCGTATTTGTTCCGGCGACGCCAGAGCAATTCGAATTCCGAAATACTTGCGTGGATCCGTCGGTTTGGCAAAAAAATCATAAAGAGTTTCCATTGCGAATTCCTATATGTTTAGGTTGAGTTGAAAGAATATAACCCGCCAACAACCTTATTAATGATATTAAGACATTTTGTCTTCCAGTTCACTTTCTTCCAGAAGCGCAATATCCAGTCCCAAAGCCTGTAATTCTTTGGTCATGACCCGGAAGGATTCAGGAATTCCGGGCTCCAAAACATTTTGGCCCTTGACAATTTTCTCATACATGCGCGTGCGGCCGGCCATGTCATCGGATTTGACGGTTAAAAATTCCTGGAGGGCATAAGCCGCCCCGTAAGCTTCCATGGCCCAAACTTCCATTTCGCCCAACCGTTGACCACCGAATTGGGCCTTTCCGCCCAACGGCTGCTGCGTCACCAGCGAGTATGGACCAATAGAGCGGGCATGAATTTTGTCGTCAACCAGGTGATGCAGCTTCATAACATACATCGTGCCCACCGTGACCTTATCGTCAAATGCTTCACCAGAGCGACCGTCATAGAGAACTGCCTGACCGCTTTCATCCAGCCCGGCTTCTGTCAGCAAGGCTTTGATTTCATCTTCTTTGGCACCGTCGAAAACCGGCGTGGCCATGTGAACGCCGTCTTTATAATAGTCTGCAAATTCGACCAACTGCTTGTCATCCAAGCTCTCAATAGCTTTGCGCTGCACGGGAACTACAAAAATTTTCTTCATCTTGTCGCGCAACGCTTTGTATTTTTGTTCCTGCACCAGCCCATTCAACTGATCGCCAAGACCCTTGGCGGCCAAACCTAAATGGATCTCGAGAATTTGCCCGACATTCATACGCGAGGGAACCCCCAGCGGATTGAGCACCATGTCAACGGGCATGCCGTCTTCGAAATAGGGTAAATCCTCAATGGGCAAAATCCGGGATACAACCCCCTTATTACCATGACGACCGGCCATTTTATCCCCCACCGACAGTTTGCGCTTCATGGCGACGTAAACCTTAACCATTTTAATAACGCCCGGCGGAAGATCATCACCTTTCTCATAGCGGCTGACCTGTTGTTCGAATGCCAGGCGACAGAGCTCGCGTTGATCCCGATAGCGCTCTAAGATCTCATGAACCTGCTGGCTGATCTTAGGGTCTCTGAGGACAAGGCCTTCCAGCTGAGCCAATGGAATCTGTTCTAAAATATCGGCCGTTACCTTGGCACCGTTTTCGATGTAGACCTTTCTGCCTTTTTTCAACGCAGCCATGGCCTTTTTACCAATCAGCAGATCGGCCAGCTGGGTACGGACAACTTCTTCAATCACCCCCAGTTCATCGTCACGATCCTTTTCAAGTGAGGCAATTTCCTCGTCTTCGATCAGACGCGTGCGGTCATCTTTATCAATACCGCGTCTGGAAAATACTTTGGCATCAATAACGATGCCCTGGACGCCGGGTGGCACGCGTAAAGAAGTGTCTTTGACATCACCGGCTTTTTCTCCGAAAATGGCACGCAGCAATTTTTCTTCTGGGGAAAGCTGAGTTTCACCTTTGGGTGTTATCTTACCGACCAGGATATCCCCCTGTTGCACCTCGGCACCCAAATGAATAATACCGCTGTCATCTAAATTTTTTAAGGCTTCTTCTCCGACATTGGGAATATCACGCGTTATTTCTTCTTTGCCCAGCTTGGTGTCTCGGGCCACAACCTCGAATTCTTCAATATGGACCGAGGTATAGACACCATCGCGTACCAGTCTCTCGCTCACCAGGATTGAATCCTCGAAGTTATACCCACCCCAAGGCATAAAGGCCACGGTAACATTTTTGCCTAAAGCCAGCTCACCCTGATCTGTTGCCGGTCCATCGGCGATGATCTGACCGGCCTGAACATACTCGCCTTTGCGCACGATGGGGCGATGATTAAAGCACGTGTTCTGATTGGAACGAATGAATTTTGAAAGATTATAGATGGTAACGTCTTTTTCTGTAGGCGTTTCAGTTGGGTGATGCTTGAGTACAATCCGGGCGGCATCAACGTGGGCAACTTCAGCATCTCGTTTGGCAACCACTGCAACTCCGGAATCCCTGGCGACCACCCCTTCGATGCCGGTTCCGACCAGAGGAGCCGAATTGATCAGTAGCGGCACCGCCTGGCGTTGCATGTTGGAACCCATCAAGGCCCGGTTGGCGTCATCGTTTTCCAGAAACGGAATCAAAGAAGCCGAAACGCTGACCAGCTGATTGGGTGAAATATCCATCAGGTCAATTTTTTGTTTTTCGACCATCATAAATTCCCCGGCGACCCTTGAGGTGACCAACGGATTAATGTAGGCTCCCTTTTTATCAATGGGTGCATTCGCCTGGGCGATGGGGTGATCTTTTTCTTCAAATGCATCCAGAAATTTAACATTTTCGGAAACCTTGGCGCCCTCGACGACCCGGTAAGGCGTTTCGATGAAGCCATATGGGTTAACACGCGCGTAGGTGCTTAAAGAGACAATTAGACCGATGTTCGGTCCCTCCGGCGTTTCGATGGGGCAAATGCGTCCATAGTGTGAAGGGTGGACATCGCGCACCTCAAAACCGGCTCGTTCCCGCGTCAGCCCACCAGGCCCTAATGCACTTAGTCGCCGTTTGTGTGTCGTTTCAGAAAGCGGGTTGGTCTGATCCATAAATTGAGACAGCTGACTGGTTCCGAAAAATTCTTTGACCACCGCCGATACCGGCTTTGGATTTACCAAATCGTGGGGCATGAGCGCATCGACTTCCTGCAGGCTCATGCGCTCTTTAATTGCCCGCTCCATCCGTACAAGCCCAATGCGATATTGATTTTCGAGCAACTCCCCAACTGCGCGAACCCGGCGGTTGCCGAGATGGTCAATATCATCCACAACACCCTGGGTATCGCGCAACTGAACTAAAGCTTTGGCTGTCAGCAGAATATCTTCTTTACGCAAGATGTTTAACGTAATTTCACTGCTGATACTCAGGCGCTGGTTGATTTTCAGTCGCCCGACACCGGAAAGGTCATAGTATGTCGATCTAAAAAACAAGTTATCGATAAAATCCTGCGCGACTTCCGGCGTCGCCGGGTTTCCCGGCCGCAGCCGCCGATAGATCTCGATCAAGGCCTCTTCTTTGGTTTCAACTTTGTCTAATAGCAGTGTTTTGCGAATAGAATCGCTGTTGTTGGCTGTATCGACATAGAGCAGATCAAATTCGGTGATGCCATGCTCACTTAGCTTGGCCAACGTGTCTTCTTCAAGCAATTCAGCAACCTTTACGATCGGTTCTCCGCTTTTTGGATCGACAATGGTATTTGCAAACGCACGATCGATAACCTCTTCCACGTTGATCGGAATCAAATCAGTTCGAAGCGATTTAAGACGTTTAATGGCCTTGATCGTAAACACACGGCCTTTTCTGACAATGACATCTCCGCTTTTGGCATCGCGTACATCTTTGCTGGCCCGTTTGCCCTTTAAAAATTCTTCGTTGAATTCTTTAAAATAGCGCTTGCCTTTTACCACGATTCTTTCTGTTTGATAAAAGTAACTCAGCAGATCTCCGGTTGAATAACCAAAAGCCTTAAACAACAGTGTCACCGGAAACTTGCGGCGGCGATCGATACGAATATAGACAATATCTTTCGGATCGACTTCCATATCAATCCAGGAACCGCGGACCGGAATAATTCGGGAGCTGTATATAATTTTTCCGCTGGAATGGCTTTTGCCTTTGTCATGGTCAAAAAATACACCGGAAGACCGATGCAGCTGGCTGACCACTACCCGCTCAGTACCGTTAATGATGAATGTCCCTTTTTCAGTCATTAAGGGTATCGTACCAAAATAGATCTCCTGCTCCTTGATATCGCGGATATTGGAAACGCCTGTATCATTATCAATTTCATAGACCACCAGTCGGACAGTAATCCGAACCGGAATCTCATAAGTCATTCCACGGTGAATGCATTCCTCGATGCTGTGCTTCACCTCACCGAACCGGTAAGATACGAATTCAAGGGATGCACTACCCGTAAAATCTTTAATCGGAAAAACAGATTTAAAAACGGTTTGCAATCCGATATCCTCACGTTTCTCCGGAGGAATATCCATTTGCAGAAGCCGCTGAAAAGATTCGCGTTGCATCCCGATAAGATCAGGGATTCCCACGATCTGCTTTATCTTTCCAAAATTTTTCCGAATCCGTTTTGGTGCCAAAGGGTTTTTCGACATGGCATCTCCACTGTTGGTTGGGGTTATGAGTTGCTGGTGATAATTTGATTACAAGAAACAATAGCTTATCCGGCGCCGAGCAAGGGGGCTATCACCGTTTGTGATGCGCCCCCTATGCCCAGTAATATCCAGTGAATCTACTTAACCTCCACCTGGGCGCCAGCTTCTTCGAGTTGAGCTTTAATTTTTTCAGCCTCATCTTTGGGCACACCTTCTTTAACCGCTTTGGGGACTTCGTCAACCAAGGCCTTGGCATCCTTTAATCCCAATCCGGTAATGGCCCGAACTTCTTTGATAACCGCAATTTTCTTGTCTCCTGCGGCTGTGATAATAACATCAAACTCAGTCTTTTCCTCTGCCGCCGCGGCTTCACCCTGGGCCGGTCCGGCGGCCATCATGGCGACCGGGGCTGCAGCGGAAACGCCAAATTTTTCTTCCATTTCTTTGACGAGCTCGCTGAGCTCAAGCACCGACATATTTGCTACAAATTCAATTACATCTTCTTTGGTAAGTGTTGCTTTTGCCATTTTTTCCTCCAGTTTATTAACGTCATCATCATTTGATGGTTTGTTCATTGGGTCGATCAGGCTGCTTCCTTTTGATCTTTGACGGCCTGCAAAACATTAAGAAATTGCCTTGGGATTTCTGCCAGTACTCGCACAAATCCGGTCGGTACACTGTTCAATGCGGAAACGAACATGCCCAGCAAAACATCCCGCGATGGCAGGTCCGCAAGGGCTTTAATTTGATTGTTGTCTAAGACCGCGCCATCCATGACGCCGACTTTGATTTCAAAGGCATCGTGTTCTTTGGCAAAGTCGGTTAGCACTTTTGCCGGTGAAACCGGGTCCCCATAGCTCATTGCCACAGCACTTGGACCTTTAAAAGTTTCCTTGATCAACGCCACATCCGTTCCTTCCGATGCTCTAATGAGAAGCGAATTTTTGGCAACTTGATATTCGACTTCTTCTTTTGAGAGCTTGCGACGCAAATCATTTATGGAAGCGACATCAAGGCCCTTGTAATCGGTGACAAATACAACAGCAGCCTTTGCAAATCGTTCATTTAAATCCTGTGTAATGCGTATTTTCTCTTCTAGATTCACGAGTCAGGTAACACCTCCTTTCCAGATCTTCCTGACAAAACCGGAGGAATTCACATAGCCGAGTTGCAATTGACAATAGCAGGTTCCCGCACCGCAAAATACATGGCAGAAACGCAAATCATACAACTATCTCGGCAGGCCGGCAGTGCCGATTAAACACAATCACAGCGAATAGCTGTATTAGTGAACCTACGGTCTTTGACAGATGATTTCTTATTTTAGCGCGCCGAGATCGACGCGTGTTTAACGGTTGCGCAACAATCGCCGTATCAGGCTAACCGTTTTTAGCTACTTTAATAGGTCTTTGACCAAAGCCGCATCGATCTTCAGACCGGGTCCCATCGTCGTTGAAATGGCGATACCCTTAAGATATGTACCTTTACTGGAAGCCGGTTTGAGACGCATGATGGTGTCAAAAAAAGCGGTCATGTTTTGAACAATCTTATCAACGCCGAACGATACTTTTCCCATGGGTGCGTGCACAATTCCGGCTTTTTCGACTCGAAAGTCAATCTTTCCAGCCTTAAGGTCATTAATGGCTCGCGCCACTTCGAATGTAACGGTTCCGGTTTTGGCGTTAGGCATCAAACCGCGGGGTCCTAATAGCTTTCCAATCTTTCCGACGGATCCCATCATATCCGGCGTTGCAACGGTTTTGTCGAATCCAAACCAGCCACCTTTTATTTTTTCAATCAAGTCGTCATTGCCGACGAAATCGGCTCCGGCTTCGGAGGCCTCTGTTTCCTTCTCGCCTTTGGCGAAGACCAATACCTTGATATCCTTGCCGGTACCATGCGGCAGAACCACGCTGCCCCTGACCATCTGATCAGCATGCCTCGGATCAACTCCCAGGCGCACAGCCAAATCAACCGTTTCATCAAACTTGGCAAACGACGAAGCCAAGGTCATTTTGACAGCGTCATTAAAGCTGCTGACATCTTCTAATTCTAGTCTTTTTTTGGAATCTAGATATTTTTTCCCCCGTTTCGGCATCTTTCTAAGTATCTCCCTGAATCGCGCTGCGTGTTTTAGGTTGAGGTTGAAACCGTTTTGATTTCGCTCCACAACCGCATCCCGCAACAGTAATGTTTAGCTGACTTCTATACCCATGCTTCTGGCCGTGCCGGCTATAATATTGCAGGCAGCGTCCAAATCATTGGCGTTTAGGTCAACCATTTTTAGCTTTGCAATTTCTTCTACTTGCTGGCGTGTAACGGAACCGACGCGCTCTCGTTTGGGGTCTGCGGCGCCTTTTGCAATTTTGGCGGCTTTCTTCAGCAGAACCGCTGCAGGCGGCGTCTTCGTGATAAAAGAAAAAGATCGATCCTGATAAACTGTAATAACGACCGGTATGATCATACCTTCTTCATTGGCCGTTTTGGCGTTGAATGCCTTACAAAAATCCATTATGTTAACACCATGTTGGCCCAGTGCAGGACCAATGGGTGGCGATGGATTGGCCTTTCCGGCTTCTACCTGCAATTTGATCATTGCCAATACTTTTTTTGCCATTTGCTTTTTCCACTCCGTTGTTTGTTATTTGTTATTGGTTATTAGTTATTGGAGCTGGTTGTTTCAATTTGTTATTCAATTATTGTGTTGTCGGTGAACGGATTCCATTCCGCTTTAACAACTACCCCATATCTAAAAACAAATAACTGATAACAAATAACCAATAACCCCCCATTGAGTTTTAACTCAATGGGGCTAAAGTTTTTGAACCTGGACAAATTCCAATTCAACCGGTGTCGAACGGCCAAAGATGCTGACCAGCACCTTGATTTTTCCCTTTTCAGGATTGACTTCCTGAACGGTTCCATTGAAATTGGTAAAAGGCCCGTCAATGACACGGACCTCGTCGCCGGATTCAAAAAAATATTTGGGTTGCGGCTTGAGTTTGCCGGCTTCCATGCGATTTAAAATTCGAGCCGCCTCTTCCTCAGAAAGCGGCGTCGGTTTGTGTCGACCGCCCAAAAAGCCGGTTACCTTGGCTGTGTCATTTACGATATGCCAGGTTTCATCATTTAGATCCATCTGAACCAATATATATCCCGGATAAAACTTGCGTGCCGATGTTTTGCGTTTGCCTTTAACCAGTTCAACAATTTCTTCAGTGGGTACAACGACCTCTCCAAATTTATCCGCGTATTGAGAGGTGGCAATGCGTTCTTCCAAGCTGGCTTTAACCTTGTTTTCAAAGCCTGAATAGACGTGAATGATGTACCATTTAAGCGCCAATCGTTTTCCTCCTTGTTTTATTGCAGAACCACACGGATCAGATTGGACAAGCCGATATCAACGAATCCGAGAAAAAGCGAAATGATTAAAACCAAAACAATAACAACGGCGGTGGATCCGATCGTTTGTTTACGCGATGGCCAGGTCACCTTTTTGAGCTCTATTTTTACCTCTCTTAGAAACTGGATCGCCGATTGAATAAAATTCGTCTTGGATTTTACAGCCGCGGTGCTAACCGTTGCAAATTGTTTCTTGGTTGTTACCGGCTTTCTCTTCTGGGTCGCTTTGCTTTGGGTTGCGGCGCTGGCCTTCTTCTTCCCGCTCACATCAGCGGTCATCTGACCCTTTTTGGATGCAGCGGATTCGGCTGATTTTTTTTTCTTTTTCTTGGCGCCAGATGATTTTTTGCGTTGTAGCCGTCCCATATGACTCCTAAAATGCTGAAAGCTCAAAGCGTCAAAGATATGAGGAATCCCAAAGTTCCCTGACCTTCAAACTCCGAGCCTTAAAAGGGGATGGCAGGCCAGGAGGGATTCGAACCCCCAACCGCCGGATTTGGAGTCCGATGCTCTACCGTTAGAGCTACTGGCCTGCATCCTTAAATTGGTTTCAGTTCATCTAATTGTACTTTCGCAACAGTACTGGCTTTGCGAAGACTTCATTTTTGCGTTTTTTCAACAATCGTGTGACAGCCGATGCGATCCTTACCTGTCTATTTCGTCTCTCGGTGAGGTGTATGCTTGCGGCAAAATCGACAATACTTGTTGAACTCCAATTTATCTGGGGTTGTTCGCTTATTTTTTGTGGTTGTATAGTTTCTTCTTTTGCATTCCGTACATGCAAGGGTAACGATTATTCTCACCGCTCGACTCCTATAGCATTATTCGATAATATCGCTGACCACACCGGCCCCCACGGTACGACCGCCTTCACGCACCGCAAACCGCAACTCCTTTTCCATCGCAATCGGGG
>WOR8_10009011_pt1 | contig 14198 bp, 10 predicted proteins | sample DeeMarSeWOR38_10_FD_19890 | JGI IMG/M metagenome (IMG submission 19890) | reverse complement strand
TCGTTCCAGGCTGAGTTCTGGATATTCACCCACCAATCCCACCGTCCAGGCATCGTTTACTGGACCCATAGGATTCCAGCCGTGATCTTCAGCCAGGCTGATAATATCGAACCAGGCGCTGGTACTCATATATAACGCTTGATCGGGGTAATTTTGATTGCTCAGGCGGAAACTCATGATTCAGGGCAAATCCGGCGGTTTTCGCGCCCGGAAGGTTATCCCCAGGGTGCCGAAAGCCGCTGCTTCAGATTGTTGCGGTGCATCGCGATAAATATCATCTCTCCAGGTGATCTCGAAATCCATGAACCCGGCCGCGGATAGCTTATCTTCCAACTCTGCTTCCAGCAGAGCACCGGCAATTCAACCTGCCCACAAGTCTAAATTGTTCTTGGCACTGTTGGGAACCGGTTTCTGTACCAGGATGTCTGCGATTTGCAGCCGTCCACCAGGTTTTAGAACCCGGAACATCTCGCTGAATACCGTATCCTTGTCTGGCGACAGATTGATTGCCCCATTGGAGATGATCACATCAGCCCACTCGGAAGGTACTGGAAGTTCTTCACTATAGTCGTGAATGAATTCTACGTTGTGTATTGCCATCTGATCAGCATTTTGGCGAGCCTTGGCGACCATCTCTGGTGTCATGTCAATGCCGATTACCTTTCCCTCATTCCCGACCATGCGGGCAGCGATTAAACTATCCAGACCTGCGCCGCTACCAACATCTAAAATGTATTCTCCGGGTTTGAGCTCTCCGAGTGTGAAAACATTTCCAGTTCCTGCAAAGGACTCGATTACTTTCTCGGGAAATTGATCTAGTAATTCATCTTCATAATCTAGCAGATCGGCTAACCTGCGTCCGGTGTGAAAATGAAATCCTTTTTCTGGATCATTCGCCACAACTGCATATTCGTTCGAAACCTCAAAGCGCAAGGTATCCACAAAAACCTGGGGGAATTTTACAGATGCATCTGGGGAGATGGGTTCAGGTAGGGGTGGATAATAGATAAAGGTTTTGATCGTCCCAAGTTCATCATAACTCTCTGAGCTAGTTTCAACATCTTCTGGTGAAACCAGGAGGTCCGTGAGCGCAGATTCAGTCATCAACACGTATTCATCCGCCTCGACGGAGTTTTTCAATAAGCGATGGATCAGGATAGGCGCCGTTCCCGAAAGTTCCAAGATATCGTTGATGCTGAAAAACATCGTCTTTCCACTGTGGGCGACGATCTTTAGCTTGAGTCGATCTACGTTATTGCATGCGTTGCAGTTGCATATTTTATGCAGGGTTAGTTCAGCGATCTTGTTTGAAAATACGCGGAAAAAGGTGATCAGGGTCTCTAACAAATTCGCGCGCACGATTTCCCAACGCACCATTGGATCGCCCTTATCCACGTACATGAAAATGGCATCCCCTTCTAGGCGGATCACTTGCATGGGGGCTTTTATTTCTGAAATGATGCTGTTGATCAGATCACGGACGATGATCTGGCTGTGTACCATTTCTTTCTCGTTGGATACGATGAAGCGTGTGTATCCACTGATGTCTGCGATTAAGAGAATTACATCCCTTTCAGCTGGTTGGGCTTGTACCATGATACTCCCCGGGAAATATAATGTTGACTAACAGCATCCGATTATACACTACCGACCAAGGTTATCCACTTTATTGCACGAATATTTCCGGCTTTAAGTCTGGCAGCCAATAATTTTTGGTTCTTTTCTTGATCACCTGCACTAAGGAAAGCTGTGAAATTCCAGGATATTTACTGTAAAATAAGATAGGATACTTTCACTTGAATTTCTGTGGCGATATTAAACTGGAGTAGGGAAATGACTCACAAGCCCAGTGGAACCGTCACATTCCTCTTCTCGGACATTGAAAGCAGCACTGAAAAGTGGGAGGAGAATGCTGATTTGATGCAGGTGGCTTTTGCTCGTCAGGAAGCGATCATGCGAAAAGCGATGGGCGAGAATGGGGGGTATGTCTACAAGATGATCGGCGATGCATTTCAAGTTGCGTTTGATACCGCTACCCAGGCACTGACCGCCGCTAAGACTGCACAAGAATCCCTGCAAAGCGAAACTTGGGGGAGTATCGGTCCGATCAGGGTGCGTATGGCACTGCACACCGGAGTTGTTGAAGAACGTGGAGATGATTACGTTGGACCAATTTTGAATCGGGTGGCGCGCTTGATGAATGCCGGTCATGGAAACCAAGTGCTCTTGTCGCAAGCAACCTATGAGTTGGTCCGGGATGATCTCCCAGAAGGAGTTACCTTAAGGGATTTGGGTAAACATCGCTTGAAGGATCTTACACGTCCTGAGCAAATTTACCAATTGATCGCCCTGGAATTAGCGTTTGATTTTCCTCCCCTGAAGACACTTGATGCTCACCCAAATAATCTGCCTCTGCAGCTGACGAGTTTCATCGGACGTGAACGGGAACTGGAAGAAGTGAAATGCAAGCTCGCTGCTTCTCGTTTGGTTACGCTAATTGGCCCCGGTGGTACAGGTAAGTCTCGTCTGGCTTTGCATGTCGCAGCCGACCTGATCGATCGGTTCGCCAAGGGAGTCTGGTTTATCGATTTTAGTACATTAACCGAACCTGGCCTTGTCCCTCAAAGCGTTGCGGCTGTGCTTTCCATCCGTGAACAAGGACAGCGACCGTTAATGGAGACAATTGGGGAAAAGATTGGCCCGAACAAACTACTGCTTGTTTTGGATAACTGCGAGCACCTGATCGAGGCCTGCGCTCTTCTTGCAGGTACTTTATTGCGGGTATGTCCAAATTTGAGCATCCTGGCGACTTCCCGGGAATCATTGAGGATCGGTGGTGAGACGGCTATTCTGGTGTGGCCCTTGGAAACTCCAGATCCTGACCATCTGCCAGCAATTGAATTAATTTCTCAATTTGATGCTGTGCGATTATTTATCGAAAGATCGGTAGCTGTATCACCGGATTTTCAAGTTAATCGTCAGAGCACGCCTAAAATGGCACTGATCTGCTACAGGTTGGATGGAATTCCTCTGGCGATTGAATTAGCAGCAGCACGGGTTAAATCGATTTCTGTCGATGTCCTCCTTGATCGGTTGGACGATCGCTTCCGATTGTTATCGAAAGGTGACCGGACAGTTCTACCGCGTCATCAAACACTTGAAGCCGTGATCGATTGGAGCTATGATCTTCTAACGGATGATGAGCGCGCCTTGTTCAGACGGCTTGGTGTGTTCGCAGGAGGTTGGACGTTGGAAGCTGCTGAGACTCTGTGTTCGGGGGAAGGGATCGAAGAGTGCAATATCTTGGATCTGATGACTGAACTCGTGGATAAATCATTGGTTCAAATCGATCGATCTCAAGGTGGAGTTCGTTATCGGATGCTCGAAACCGTCCGCCAATATGCTTTGCAAAAGATCTCTACTGAGAATGAGATCGGTGAGTTGCGTTCCCAGTTTATTGAGTACTACCTGAAACTGGTAGAAGACGGTGAGAAGAAATCCTATTGGGGTGGGGATACTTCACTTCCAAAACACTTGGCGGTGGATTTTGATAACTTCCGGATTGCTCTCACTTGGTGTTTTGAGGATATTGCAAAATACGGTGAACAAGGCTTACGTCTTGCAGGCACCCTTTGGATCGTCTGGTGGACCTTCGGATATTTGAACGAAGGTAGATTTTGGCTTGAAAAAGCTGTCAAGGAAGTCGATTCTGGTGGAGTACCCAGGGCCAAAGCCCTTATTAACCTCGGATGCATTGCCTGGCAGCAAGCTGATTATCAGATGGCAAACGAGTATACGAAAGAAAGCTTATCCATCTACCGCTCTCAGATGACCGAGGACATACATGGACTGGCGAACGCCATTCATATTCGTGGTCATGTTGTGTTTGATCAAAAAGATTATTTCCAAGCCAGGTCATTATTTGAAGAAAGCCTGGCTAAGTACCGCCAACTGAAAGACAAGGAAAACATCTGTTTGCTGGTGAGTGATCTGGGGATGGTGGATTATCACGAAGGTAATTATCAATCAGCTACTCTACGATACACAGAGTCTATGGAGATAGCTCGTGACCAGGATGATTTGATCAACATTGCGAACAACCTGTTGAGAATCGGAGACATTGCCCGTATAAAAAGGGACTATGAGAGCGCAGCCGCATCTTATCAAGAAAGCCTTGAGATACTCCGGGATATGGAATTGAATCTGGATCTCGCCAGTAATCTACACAAGCTGGGTTACATCGCTCGTTTCCGGGGTGATTTCCAACGGGCTGCAGAACTTTTCACAGAAAGCCTCACGATGCAACAATCTATGGGTAACAAACAGGGGATCATCGAGTGCTTGGTAGGATTAGCCGGATTGGCGGCAGTCACAGGGCGCTCAGCAGAAGCGGTGCAACTCTTCGCAGCAGTCAAGGAATTGCTTGCTGCCATCGGTGCACCGCTTGGACCGGCAGACCTGGCTGAGATGGAGCGTGATTTATCTATTTCTCAAGATCGACTCAGTGCGGATGAGTTTTCCCTTGCTTGGTCAAAAGGAACTAGCTTTTCAATGGAGCAGGCTGTCACCTTGGCGCAAGATGTGGCAAATAAAGCAACAGCTGAACAATAAAACCTCATATTGCTTAATTCCCCGTTCAGAAAGCATCTTAAATTAATACAATCAGGATTTGCTGTTGTGCTTAGTGGCCTGTCTCGCAAGAAATTATGATTAATGTCATTGCGAAACTCGGATGTTTTTCCCGAGTTGTGGCAATCTCCATCTAGAATATTTTTACAGCCAATCATGAGATAGAGCACTTAGATTGGGGGAAATGAAAGTTTGGAAAATTCGTTCACCTTTGATCTGGACCTATTTCTTGCGCTGATTCCTTTTCTTTAAAAAATGAATACATTAGAATTGGGGATATGGACAGGATCTTGATCTTCGATTTTGATGGCGTCTTGGCAGATTCTCTTCGGCCCATGCTTGATTATGCTGGACAGGTTTGCCAGGAATTGGGGTATCCGTGCACTCCAACGCAAAAGGATTTGGAAATCCTGGATAGGATGGAGTTTTCAGAATTTGGACGTCAATTAGGGATTCCAGAAGAAAAGATAGAAGCCTTCGTCTCTCGCAACTTCGAGCTGTTTTCGCTGCGCGAAGACCCTTTGCGGATTACACCAGGCATGGATGCTGTGATCAGACAATTATCCCAATTATCAATTCTGGTCGTGATCACCGGCAACAGCCGCAAGGTGGTGAGAAACTTTTTTGATGCCTATGAACTTAGTGATGAATTTCAGATTATTCTAAGTGCCGAGGATGATGGCAACCGTGTTGAAAAAATCCTCAAGGTCAAATCGCTGAATGTGGGATCAAATCGGGAATTCTACATGATCGGCGATGCGGTTAGTGATATTCGGGCTGCGCGTGAAGCCGGGATTAAGAGTATTGCAGTCAGTTGGGGACACCAGAGTTTGGCGAAGTTGACCACAGAAAATCCGGATTTCCTGGTCGAACGCCCGCAGGATCTGTTGACGTTGTTTTAGATTAACAATGGTTGCTCTCAGCGCTCAATTTGGGAGTTGTGCTCACTTGGCTGAAGGTTGGAGGTGATATGCGGTTTGAGGAATTGAATTGGTTCGATGTCGAGAGTTACCTGGAGAAGGACGATCGTTTAATGCTGGTTTTGGGAGCTTGTGAACAACATGGTTACTTGAGTCTGGCAACCGATGTCAAGATCCCTCAAGCTCTGGCGGATGCTGCCAGCCAACAAACAAGTGTGTTGGTCGCACCAGCCATCACCTATGGTGCTTCGCCATATTTTTTGGGTTTCCCTGGCACACTCAGCCTTCGTCTGTCCACATTGTTGGACTTGATCGAGGATGTTGTTCGGTCTGCATTCGGGCATGGCGCCTGGTATGCCTGGTGGGAATCTCACAGTGTTTCTCAGATTGCTCAGTTACATGATTTGAAACCGGCTCATGCCAATTGGTTGGAAGCTTTTTCGTTTACTCGAGTAAGCGACCTTCCAGAAGGTGAGAAGGTCCCACCCAAGGTGGCCGGACTGCTGAGCGCGCAGCAGGCGAGAAAGGTTTACGGAAATGGGGTATTCGGTGGTCCATATGAAACCGACCAATCAATAATGGACGAAATATTCTCGGCAGCGTTAGAAGATATTTTCACCCTGCTGAGATTCGAATAAGATCGAATTCGTTTCTTCCAGGCAATGGAATAATAATGGGGGAACTATCTATTTGGGGTAGAATCTGCAGGGCGTCTGCCACAGTTTCCATATTAAAATATGGCGCTCTGGTATTGCGCATAGGCATACAGGAGAAGAATGATACATGCCTCACGTATCGATTATTGTGCCATGTTACAATGAACAAGAGACTATCTGCCAGCTCCTGGACGCCTTATATTCGCATTCGCAGAACTACCCATTACAGGAGATGGAAGTTGTGATCGCGGATGGGCAATCAACCGATAATACTCTCCAGGAGATCGATTTGTTTCAGCGGGCACATCCGGAATTAAGTTTAAGAGTTGTGGATAATCCTCAACGCATTATTCCTGCTGGATTGAACCAGGCGCTAGCTGCAGCTGAGGGCGAAATTATCATCCGGCTTGATGCCCATTCCATTCCTTTTAATGATTATGTTCAGCGGTGTGTAGATGCAATCCAGGCCGGCTTGGGTGACAATGTCGGTGGTCAGTGGGTTATTCAAGCCGGGAGTGATGAGTGGCAGGCGAGGTCGATCGCTGCTGCTGCCGCTCATCCCCTAGGTGTTGGAGATGCCCGTTATCGATTGGGTGGTCGCGCGCAGGAGGTTGAAACAGTTCCTTTTGGTGCATTTCAAATTTCCTTGGTCGATCAGGTCGGGAATTTTAATGAGAACCTGCTGACAAATGAAGATTATGAGTTTAATGCCCGCATCCGGCAGTCTGGTGGAAAAATATGGTTTGATCCAGCCATACGTTCGAAATATATCGCTAGAAAGAGTTTTTATGATTTATCTAAGCAGTATTGGCGCTATGGATTTTGGAAGGCGCGCATGTTGCGGCGATTTCCAGGTGAATTGCGTTGGAGGCAGTTAGCCGGAGCATTTGTGATCTCTTTTCCTCTGCTGGCTCTTCTTGGTGTTTGGTTTCCATTCGCACGCTGGCTATTGGGATTGGAGGTCGTCGTTTATTTACTGGCATTAATTATGACGGGTGTTCAACTCGCATTACAGAAGCGTGATGTAGCCTTACTATGGGGGGTTCCATTGGCGATAGCCACAATGCATTTTTCCTGGGGAACAGCTTTTATTTTGAGCTTGGTTAGTAAGTAAGATGGGCATTCCAAACCGGGTTCAAAAGTCACAACGATGGCGCCTGCATACCAGAGAGCGACGTACGCTGCTGGTCGTCGGCGATTTTATGATGGCTGTGATCGCTCTATTCTTGGCACTTTATTTTTGGGCCAGTGGGGAAGCTTTCTTTGAATTTTCATTTGAGTTTTTATTGGAACGACCACCTGGCTGGTTTTTCTTGCTTCCCTTCTTCTGGGTTATATTGTTGGTCGAAATTTATGATGTCCATCGGGCGGGCAATTTAGACGATACAGTGCGAGGCGTGGCAACGGCCGCATTAATTGGCCTGGGTTTCTATCTGCTCTTATTTTTTTACTTCACCGATCCTCCCCGTTCTCTACTCCCCCGACGGGGTGTTGCAGGATTTTTTGTTGCTGCCTCAATATTGACGCTGATCTGGCGTTTTTTATACATTCGAATATTCACGGCACCGGCTTTCATGCGGCGGGTGTTGTTAGTTGGAGCGGGAAAAGCTGGCGAGTCGTTAGTGAAGGTGATTAACGATTTATGGCCGCCCCCTTTCTATTTAGTAGGGTTGATTGATGATGATCCGGATAAAATCGGGACGAAGATAGAAGAACATCAGGTTCTGGGCGCCAGTGATTGCATCTTGGAGGTCATCGAGCGTGAAAGTGTTTCTGATATCATAGTCGCCATCTCTGGCGAAATGCAAGGCAGCACTTTCCAGACCCTATTAGACGCTCAAGAACGTGGAGTGGAGATCTCCCGTATGCCGGTAGTTTATGAGGAATTGCTCGGCAGAGTACCCATCCGCCTGCTGGAAGCGCATTGGATCCTAAGATCGTTTATCGATCAAAGTAGGGTCAATGGTTTTTATGAGCTGGGTAAGCGGATCGTTGATATCATCGGTGGTTTCTTGGGTGTCCTCTTCATGGCGATCACCTGGCCAATTATCAGTCTGGTGATTCTGCTAGATAGTGGTCGCCCGGTGTTCTATGTTCAAACGCGGGCAGGTCGCGGCGCTCAGAAGTACCGCATTTATAAGTATCGCACCATGCGTCAGGATGCGGAACCTGATGGAAAACCACAATGGGCAAAAGAGGATGATGAAAGGGCGACTCGGGTGGGGAAAATCCTTCGAAGAACACACCTGGATGAGCTGCCGCAGTTCATCAACGTATTAAAAGGGGAGATGAGCCTGGTTGGACCACGGGCTGAAAGACCAGAATTAGTCGAGATGTTCCAGCAATATGTACCCTTTTATCGGGCGCGCTTGCTCGTGAAACCCGGTATGACTGGGTGGGCTCAAATTAATTTCGGTTATGCATCGACGATTGACGAGACAGTGGTGAAACTCGAATTCGATTTATATTACATCAAGAATCGCAACATTTTTATGGATTTGTTAATCCTGCTGCGTACGCCATCTACTGTTCTGGGATTGCGCGGCCAATGAAGACCGCTTTACGCCATCCAAATCGACTCCTCTTGTTAGGAGACGTGGTGTTGATTATCGCCAGTGTCATTGGTAGCTTCGCGCTACGGCTTCCGCTGGGCCCATTGTTTGTGTTTTACCTGCCCCAGGCATTGACAATGGTTGGGGTTGCCTTGCTGGTAAAACCGGTTATTTATTATTCTTTCGGGTTGTACAGTCGTGTTTGGGCATATGCCAGCACTCGTGAATTAAAAATAATCACTGCCGCCGTTTCGATCGCTTCAGCGGTCGTAGCTTTGATCATTGTCCTGTTGACATTTCTGCAGTACTACCAGGGTTTCCCCAGGAGCGTCTTGGCGATAGACTGGGTGCTCTCAATATTGGCTGTAGGTGGATTACGCTTGGCCTTACGCCTATTGGCTGAATCCAGATCGGGGGATTTGGGGGTTCAAGGTCGCACAAATCGGGTATTAATCGTTGGAGCTGGAGATGCAGGGGCTTTGGTTGTGCGTGAGATGCAGAAAAACCCTCAACTGCACCTCTTGCCAGTTTGTTTTGTGGATGATGATCCCTCCAAGCAAAAACAACGTATCCACGATGTTCCGGTAGAAGGAACCTTGGAAGACTTGGGACGAGTAGTGGATATCTGGTACGTTCAAGAAGTGATCATTGCCATTCCCAGTGCGCCAGGTGCAACCGTCCGTATGGTTACGGATATCTGCAGAGAGAAGGGCGTCCCTTTTAGGACAATGCCAGGCATATATGAATTGATCGGTGGAAAGATCAATGTGGGTCGACTGCGTGAGGTGGAGATAACTGACCTCTTGCGTCGAGCCCCAGTGGACATTGACACCAATTTGATCGGCACAAACTTGAGTGGAAAAAGGATATTGATCACTGGTGCTGGCGGCTCGATTGGAAAGGAATTGTGCAGGCAGATTGCCAGATGGGGCCCAGAGTCTTTGATTCTTTTGGGTCACGGGGAAAACACGATCTTTGAAACTTTAATCGAACTTGAAGGAGGGTTCTCTACCTTGCCACTCCACCCGGTAGTTGCCGATATTCGCGACCTGGATAGGCTGACCAATATTGTTGACAATTTCCACCCCCAACTGATCTTCCATGCTGCCGCTCACAAACACGTCCCGCTGATGGAAGTCAATATTGAAGAAGCTGTGACAAACAATGTGATCGGAACCAGAAACGTTGTTGAAGCAGCGCTCAATTTTGAAGTTGATCGCCTGGTGATGATTTCAACAGATAAGGCTATTCGTCCTTCGAGTGTCATGGGAGCAACAAAACGTATCTCAGAGATGTTGGTCTTGGATGCCGCACATCGTTCAGGAAGAGCGTATTCCGTGGTGCGTTTCGGTAATGTATTGGGAAGCCGCGGGAGTGTAATCCCTCTTTTCAAGAGCCAGATCGCCAATGGTGGTCCAGTAACAGTGACTCACCCTGAAATGAGACGTTATTTTATGACCATTCCAGAAGCAGTCCACCTGGTATTGCAGGCCGCGGCTATGGGACAGAGTGGGGAGGTCTTCATTCTACGAATGGGAGAACAGGTTAGCATATTGCAGTTGGCGGAGGACTTGATCAGGTTATCTGGCTTGGAGCCGGATCAGGATATAGAGATTGTCTTCACGGGTATTCGACCAGGGGAAAAATTAAGTGAAGAACTTTGGGATCAATGGGCCCACTTTGAACCCACCGCTCATGCAGAAATTGTTCGCTTGGTTGACGAGGATCTACTCAACGGCTATTCATTGAGGCAAACGGTTAATGAGTTGGCTTTCCTGGCTAGTGAAGGAGATGTTGAGGCGATCATTCGATTGTTGGATGAGACCATTCCCGGTGCTGCGGTCAGGAGTGTCCCCCCACCGGATTTAACTTCTGTTGTCTGACGGCAGACCAAATGGCTGCAAGTTTTTGTGTGTACAGCGCCATAAATCGGTAGTTTTCCCTACTTCCTATGTCAATTCTAACGCCATCTGAATGGGATCAATTCCTTCTTCAACAATCAGATGTACATCTATTGCAGACTACAGCCTGGGGAGAACTAAAGTCAGCCTTTGGTTGGGAAGTATTTAGGATAGCAGTCGAGCGGAATGGCGCGAACTTGGGCGCACAGATTCTGTTTCGTCGGCTGCCATTCGGTCTATCGTTTGCTTACATACCCAAAGGTCCTCTCGGTCACACCCATACTGATGAGTCTCACCAGAAAGCTGTTGATCAGAATTTCTGGTCTGAAGTCGATAATCTATGTCGTAGGAAACGGGCAGTATTCCTTAAAATTGAGCCTGATCGTTTATCGGCTGAGAATAATGATGAACTGAATTTGATGCCCACAGGATTCCGAATAAGTCCTCATCCAATTCAACCTCCCCGAACGATCGTCGTGAATATTCATCCAGATGAGGAGGCTCAATTAGCTGGGATGAAGCAAAAAACCCGCTACAATATACGCTTGGCTAAAAAGAAAGGTGTGGTCGTTCACCCCAGCTCGGATATCGATTCCTTTTTCGAGATGATGCAGTCAACGGGAGAGCGAGAGCAGTTTGGCATTCACAGCCTTGATTATTACCGCAAAGCATATGATCTCTTCCATCCGCAAGGCGCTTGTGAGTTGTTGCTGGCTGAATATGGGGGTGAACCGTTGGCGGCATTGATGGTTTTTGCCTGGGGGAAAAGATCATGGTATTTCTACGGCGCTTCCACACCAATTCATCGTGAAAGAATGCCTACCTATTTGCTCCAGTGGGAAGCTTTGAGGTGGGCACGCTCAGTAGGTTGCACTTATTACGATCTGTGGGGAATTCCGGATTATGATGAGCATACGTTGGAGGAAGAGTTTACCAATCGTAAACTTGGATTATGGGGAGTATATCGTTTCAAGAGAGGTTTTGGAGGTAATGTGAGACGGTCTTTGGGTCCTTGGGATAAGGTTTACAAGCCGCTGTTCTACAATCTTTATCTCCGCTGGGTAAAAAGGGGAGAAACAGAGCAATAATCTTGCTTCTCATTTGCGACCATCTGATTGATCATCATGTCTGCATTGGATAAACACACTTGGAACAAAATAATCGCTGGGTTGCCAGGCGCGCATATTTTACAGACCTGGGAATGGGGTCAGGTCAAGAAGCGATTCGGATGGCAAACTCTACCTCGGGTATGGCATGATCACGAGGGTAATGTTGCCGCTGCTGCGTTGATATTGACGCGGGTAATATCTCTGGGAAGGTTTTCCACTCCCTGGCGAGTGATGTACATCCCTCGCGGCCCATTGTTAACAGATTGGTCAGATGCCGAGTTGAGGGAGCAGGTCTTTTCCGAATTACGAACACTGGCGAGAAAGAATAATGTGATATTTATCAAGATCGATCCTGAAGTCGTTATGGGTCGAGGAGAATCAGGGGTAAAGGATCCAGCAGCTGGTGAGGTAATTGCCGACCTGAAAGGAGCAGGATGGGTCTTCTCCCCGGAGCAGGTGCAGTTCCGGAACACAATGATCATCGAATTAACCCGTCCACTTGAAGAGCTCCTGGGAGGTATGAAACAAAAAACCAGGTACAATGTCCGCTTGGCAACCAGGAGAGGTGTGCAGGTACGTTTGGGAAAGACCAGTGATCTCGATTTACTGTTCCAGATGTACGCAGAGACATCTTTACGCGACGGGTTCACAATCCGGAATAAAAATTATTACCACGTTGTTTGGAGTGAATTTATTGAAGCTGGGATGGCAGAACCGCTGATCGCTGAAGTGGAAGGTGAAGAGGTTGCCGGAGTGATTATCTTCCGTTTTGCGCATCGTGCTTGGTATTTATATGGCATGTCAAAGAGGATTCATCGCGAGAAAATGCCGAACTATTTATTACAGTGGGAGGCAATAAAGCGGGCTAAAGATGCGAGTTGTGCAGTTTATGATTTATGGGGTGCACCAGATGATTTTATAGAGGGTGATAATTTGTGGGGTGTCTATCGTTTTAAACAGGGCCTGGGAGCTGAAGTAGTGCGATTTATTGGGGCTTGGGACTTACCAGTCAATCCGGTTGTCTATCGTTTATACACTCAAATGGTCCCTCGCCTGTTATCTTTGATGAGGCGCAGGGGAAAAGGACAAATCCAGGGTTCTATTCAGGCCGGGTGAGCCTCAGATTGGAGCAGTGTCATGATACCAAGAATCAAGTTAGCACACCTTCCTACACCGATCGAAAGCCTGACGAGGCTCTCCGAGGTTCTTGAAGGTCCGCAGATCTTAGTAAAGCGTGATGACCAGACAGGATTGGCGTTCGGGGGGAATAAAACTCGCAAATTGGAATACTTGCTCGCTGATGCACAAGATTCTGGAGCTGAATTGCTTATCACAGGAGGTGCTGTGCAATCCAACCATTGCCGACAGACAGCTGCAGCCGCTAACAAAATGGGCTTTAACAGTGTTCTGGTATTGGTGGGTGAGAGACCTGAGAATGTGTCAGGAAACTTGCTATTGAACCGATTCTTGGGCGCGGAGATTGTTTGGGCTGGAGACAAACAACGGGACCTGGTCTTACGTCAAACCTACGAGAAATCTCTCCAGGAGGGAAAAAAACCTTATCTGATCCCTTATGGGGGATCGAATGTACTGGGTGCCTCCGCATATGCTTTTGCCATGCAAGAGATGTTAGATCAAAATGAGGATGTGGATTGGGTTGTATTCGCCTCATCTTCGGGCGGTACTCAGGCTGGTTTGGTCGTCGGTGCGCAGATGTTTGGTTATCAAGGGAGTCTGTTAGGCATCAGTATTGATGAACAAGCCGGAGAATTAAAAGAGCGCGTGGCTACGTTGGCTGGGGAAACTGCACAATTTCTGGGGATCGATGGAACATTTTCCGGGGATCAAGTCTTGGTCAATGACGACTACCTTGGAGATGGTTATGGGATTATGGGTGAGGCGGAAGTGGAAGCTTTGCAGCTTTTTTCCCGGTATGAAGGTTTGTTCCTTGATCCTGTCTATACTGGGCGGGCAGCGGCTGGAATGATCGATCTAATACGTAAGGGATTTTTCTCTGCCGAAGAAAGGGTGCTCTTCTGGCATACTGGGGGAACTCCAGCTCTTTTTGCCAATCCCTATTCGAGTCAATTGTCGTATGGTCTTGATGGTTAGGCAAGTGGTTCAGCTACGATGAAAATAAGACCCCAGGTTTCGAGCCCATCTTTCTCCAGGCATGTCTGGAAGGTGAGGTGATGATCACCTTTGTAAAATCGATTGAATACTTGATAGGTGGAGAATTTCTCACCCGTTTCCAAATCTAAATAGTAGCTCCAATTGCTTCCTGGGGTTAGCTTCTGATATCTATGCAAGCCCGTGATCTGGTATTGCTGAACTGATCCGTCCCCCAGTACTAGCATTACTTGAAGACCATTCGCCAACCGGTAAAATTCTTTTCCGGACAAATAGTTATGGGCCAGAAGACCAACGACAT